>ERZ501047.117-NODE-117-length-28078-cov-16.003604_pt1 | contig 28078 bp, 30 predicted proteins | sample MGYA00510868_ERZ501047 | MGnify/ENA primary metagenome ERZ501047 (study PRJEB25958, sample SAMN03398593) | human skin metagenome | study: EMG produced TPA metagenomics assembly of the Human Skin Microbiome Metagenome (human skin metagenome) data set. | reverse complement strand
CCGGGCTGGCCGAGACCCGGCTGGCCGGAGCCGGCCTGGCCGGGGGCAGGAGCCGGGGTGGCGGGCTGGGCCGGGGCGACGGGGGTCGCCCCTTGCGAGGGGCCGCCCTGCTGGGGCTCGGGAGCGGACTCGTAGGTGCGCGGCGACCCCGTGTCGAAGTTGACCTGCGGGGTGCTGCGGGCCTGCGCCTCGGCCTCGAAGTACTGCTCCTGGTGGATCCCGAACTGCTTGGCGATCATGTTGCTCGGGAAGGACTCGACCTTGGTGTTGAGCTCGCGCACCGTCGCGTTGTAGTAGCGGCGACCGGACGCGATGCGGTCCTCGGTGGAGGCGAGCTCCTGCTGCAGGGCCAGGAAGCTCGAGTTGGCCTGGAGCTGCGGGTAGGCCTCGGCGACGGCCATCAGGCGCCCCACGGCGCCGGTGAGCTGCTGCTCGGCGGCGGCGGTCTCAGCGGGGCTGCCGCCGGCGCTGACGGCCGCGGACCGCGCCCGCATCACGTCGTCGAGCGTGCCGCGCTCGTGCGTCGCGAAGCCCTTGACGGTCTCGACGAGGTTGGGGATCAGGTCGTGCCGCCGCTTGAGCTCGACGTCGATCTGCCGCCAGGACTCCTGCGTACGGTTGCGCAGCCCGATGAGGCTGTTGTGCATGCCGACGAGCCACATGACGATCAGGGCGATGATGACGAGCAGGACGATCAGCGTGATGAGGACGGGTGTCACGTCGGCTCCCTCCAGAGCGGGACTGAGGTCGTGACCAGCCTAGTCGGACGGTCACGGCGGTTGCCCGTATGACGACCCGCCCGCCCCGGACGTTCCCTCGGGGCGGGCGGCGGGTGTGCTGCCGGACCGGTCAGGCCAGGCCGAGCTCCTCGAGGGAGTAGACGTGGAGGTAGGGCACGCCCGCCTCGTCCTGGATGCGCTCCCCGGCGCCCGTCGCCCGGTCGGCGATCGTGGCGACCGCGACGACCTCGGCGCCGTCCTCGCGGGCGGCGGCCACGGCGTCGAGCGGCGACCCGCCGGTGGTCGTGGTGTCCTCGACCACCAGCACCCGGCGGCCCCGGACGGACGGTCCCTCGATGCGCTGCTGCAGGCCGTGCGCCTTGCCGGCCTTGCGGACGACGAACGCGTCGAGACGCTCGCCCGCAGCGGCCGAGGCGTGCAGCATCGACGTGGCGACGGGGTCGGCCCCGAGCGTGAGACCACCCACCGCGTCATACGCGAGGTCCCTGGTGAGGTCCCGCATCACGATCCCGACCAGCGGGGCCGCCTCGCCGTCGAGGGTGATGCGCCGCAGGTCGACGTAGTAGTCGGCCTCCGTGCCGGAGGAGAGGGTGACGCGGCCGTGCACGACGGCCTTGTCCTTGATGATCTCGAGCAGGCGGGCGCGGGCGTCGGCGGGGTTCGTGGGCGCGGGGTTCATGGGGCCCCAGCGTAGTTGCGGCTCGCGGGCAGCGCCCTCAGCGGGCGGTGCGCCGCCCCGAGGCGAGGCCCCCGCTCACGCGCCGGACGAGGCCTCGCGGCGCCACCTGGACGAGGCCCACGAGCGTCTTGTAGACGCCGCCGGGCACGCTCACCGCACGACCTCGTGCGACGTCGTCCAGGCAGTCCTGCACGAGCCGGTCGGCGTCGAGCCACGCGACGTCGGGCAGGTGCGACATGCTCATGGCGGCCCGCTGGTGGAACTCCGTGCGGGTGAAGCCCGGGCAGAGCGCCGTGGCGGTGACCCCCGTGCCCTGCAGCTCGTTGGCGAGACCCTCGGTGAACGTCGTGCACCACGCCTTGGCGGCGGAGTAGGTCCCCATCTGCACGAACGACGCCACCGACGAGACGTTGACGATCGCCCCGCGCCCCCGCTCGCGCATCGCCAGCGCCGCCGCCTGCGACACGACGAGTACCGCGCGGGTGTGGATCATGAGATGGTGCTCCTCCTGGTCGATCGGGGTGCGCAGGAAGTCGGTCCGCAGGCCGTAGCCGGCGTTGTTGACCACGAGGTCCACGGGACGCTCCCGGTCGGCGACGCGATCGGCCACACGCTGCAGCTGGTCGCGCTCGGCGACGTCGGCGACCAGCACCTCGCAGCGCGTCCCGTGCAGGTCGCGCAGGTCGTCGGCGACCTCCTGCAGCCGGTTATGGTTGCGGGCCACCAGGACGAGGTCGTGGCCGCGGCAGGCCAGCTCACGGACGAAGGCCAGGCCGATGCCGGCGGACGCGCCGGTGACGAGTGCGGTTGCCATGGACGACAGCGTAGGGGCTCGGTCCGACGGCTCCGGTAGGTTGGCGAGGTGCGCATCGCAACCTGGAACGTCAACAGCATCCGGACCCGCGTCGACCGCGTCGTCGCCTTCCTCGAGCGCCACGACGTGGACGTGCTGGCCATGCAGGAGACCAAGTGCAAGGACGCGCAGTTCCCGATGCTGCCGTTCGAGCAGGGGGGCTACGAGGTGGCCCACCACGGCCTCAACCAGTGGAACGGCGTCGCCATCGCCTCCCGCGTCGGGCTCGCCGACGTGCAGGTCGGCTTCGAGCAGATGCCGACCTACGGGGAGCCGGACGCGGTCGCCGAGGCACGCGCGCTCGGGGCGACCTGCGACGGGGTCCGCGTCTGGTCGCTCTACGTCCCCAACGGGCGCGAGGTCGGGCACGCCCACTACGCCTACAAGCTCGACTGGCTCGCCCGGCTCCGGGCGGACGGCGAGCGCTGGCTGGCCGAGGACCCGGCGGCCCAGGTCGCGCTCATGGGTGACTGGAACGTCGCCCCGCAGGACGAGGACGTCTGGGACATGGCCTTCTTCGAGGGCAAGACGCACGTCTCGGGGCCGGAGCGTGATGCCTTTGCGGCCGTGGTGGACGCGGGCTTCGCCGACGTGGTCCGGCCGTACACCTCCGAGCCCCGCACCTACACCTACTGGGACTACACCCAGCTGCGCTTCCCCAAGAAGCAGGGCATGCGCATCGACTTCTGCCTGGCCAGCCCTGCGCTGGCGCGGCGCGTCACCGGCGCCTCCATCGACCGCGAGGAGCGCAAGGGCAAGGGCGCCAGCGACCATGCCCCCGTCATCGTCGACCTCGACGCCTAGGCACCGGGAGCCTCAGGCCACCACCTCCAGCCTCGGGAGCAGCTCCACGCCGCGGCTGCCCAGGACGTAGCACCCCAGGTCGAGCACGCCCCTGGCCTGCCAGCAGCGCTGCGCCACCTCCTGCCACGTGCGGTCGGCCGCGGTGGCGTGCGCCGGTCCGGGGCGCACGAGGAGCACGACGACCGATCCGTGCTCGCCGACCACCTCGGCGACGGCGTCGAGGAGCACGTGCATGCGGGCGGGGTCGCCGGGCCACGGCAGGTCGCGGAAGTACATCGGGGCGACGAGGTGCCCGTTGAGGTCCCCGACGAGGACCGCGACGTCGTGCTCGCGCGGTCCGGGAGGGGGCATGGTCTCGCGGATCGCCCGCCGCAGGCGGGCGACGTCACGCATCGAGTGACCGTCGAGCAGCTCGTCGAGCCTGAGCGGGACGTCGGCGGTGGTGCCGGGGGTGTGCGTGCTGGGTGTGATGTCCATGCGGCGATCGTCGCCACCGGCCACCCGCGCCCACCACCCCCTCCCGGCGTCCTGTGGACGACGACGCGGATCCACGTGCCCGCGGCGAGGGCTGTGGACAACCTCGGGACGGGTCCCGCGATCACCCCGCTTGCGCGGTCCGTTAGGGTGCAGGCAGACGCGGGGTGCCTGGCCGTCGGCCGGGCTGAGATCACACCCGTCGCACCTGATCTAGGTCGTGCTAGCGAAGGGACGTCGTATGACGGACGCATCCGTGGACCCGGTGACCGCAGTCACCCCCGACCAGGTGGCCGAGGCGCTCGCCCGGCTCAGAGCCACCACGCCTCTGGTCCAGAGCCTCACCAACATCGTCGTGGCTCAGTGGACGGCCAACGTCCTGCTGGCCGCGGGCGCCGCCCCCGCCATGGTGGACAACCCACACGAGGCCGAGGCCTTCGCCCGGGTCGCGGGCGGCGTGCTGGTCAACACCGGTACGCCGTACGACGACACGACCGCCGGCATGCGGGCCGCCGTCACGGGCGCGCAGGCCGCCGGCACGCCCTGGGTCCTCGACCCGGTCGCCGCCGGGGGCCTGGCCTGGCGCACCGAGGTCGCGGTCTCGCTCATGGACGTGCACCCACCGACGATCGTGCGCGGCAACGCCTCCGAGATCGCTGGGCTGCTGGGCGGGCTCGGTGGCCGCGGGGTCGACAGCGCCGACTCGCCCGAGGAGGTGCTGGACCGCGCCCGCGAGCTCGCCACCTCCCGCGGCACCGTCGTGGCGGTCAGCGGCGCCGTCGACCACCTCACGGACGGCGAGCGCCTGGTCCGGGTGCACAACGGTGACCCCGTGATGACCAAGGTCACCGGCGTGGGCTGCGCCCTCGGTGCCCTGATGGCGGGCTTCGCGGCCGGGTGCGACGACGCCCTGCTCGCCGCCACGAGCGCCACCGCCCTGCTGACGGTGGCGGCCGAGCGAGCGGCCCGGGCGTCGCGCGGCCCCGGCAGCTTCGCCGTGGGGCTGCTCGACGAGCTGAGCCTGGTCACCCCGGACGAGCTGGCCGGCGCCCTGGTGCTGTCATGACGGGACCCCTGCGCGCCGCGCTCGACGGTCGGGACCTCGACCTCACGCTCTACCTCGTCACCGACACCACCCTGTGCGGCGGCGACGACGAGGTCGGGCGGGTCGCCCGCGCTGCCGTCGACGGCGGGGCGACGCTCGTGCAGGTCCGTGATCCGGACGCCGACGACGAGCGCATCCTGCGCCTGACCCGATCGGTCGTCCGGGCGCTCGAGGGCACCGGCGTCCCCGTCGTCATCAACGACCGCGTCGACCTCGTCGAGGCGGCAGGCGCCGCGGGAGCCCACGTCGGCCAGGGCGACCTGCCGCCCGAGCGAGCCCGCGCGCTCCTCGGCCCCGACAAGGTCCTCGGCCTGTCCTGCCAGACCCTCGCCCACGTGGAGGCAGCCCGGTCCCTGCCCGCGGGCACGCTGGACTACCTCGGGCTGGGGCCGGTGTGGGAGCAGAGCACCAAGCCCGACGCCGCCACGCCCGCGGGGCCAGAGGGCATCGCCGCCCTCGTCGCGGCGAGCCCGTGGCCGACGGTGGCCATCGGCGGGATCGGCATCGACCGCATCCACCAGCTGCCCGCCACCGGCGTCGACGGCGCCGCGGTGGTCAGCGCCATCTGCGCCGCGCCCGACCCCCGCGAGGCTGCGGCTACGCTGCTGGCCCGGTGGCGGGAGGCGGCGGAACGGCATACGACCGAGCCGACCGAGCCGACCGACCCGCCCGAGCCGACCGACGAGGAGGCCCGATGACCACGCCCCCCAGCCCGCCCCCCACGGCCCTGTCCATCGCCGGGAGCGACCCCTCCGGGGGCGCCGGGATCCAGGCCGACCTCAAGACCTTCAGCGCGCTCGGCACCTACGGCATGTGCGTCATCACAGCCCTGACCGCCCAGTCCACCCAGGGCGTGACGGGGGTGCACGCGGTGCCCGCCGACTTCGTGACGCAGCAGCTGGAGACCCTGCTCGGCGACATCACCCCCGACGCCGTCAAGATCGGCATGCTCGCCGACGCGGACGTCACCCGGGCGGTCGGTCGCGTGCTGGGGCGGCTGAGGGCCGAGGAGGACGACGAGCTGCCGATCGTCCTCGACCCCGTCATGGTGGCCACCAGCGGGGACCGGCTGCTCGACGAGTCCGCCGTCGCCGCCGTCCGCGAGCTCGTGCCACTCGCGAGCATCATCACCCCCAACCTGCCCGAGGCTGCGGTGCTCCTGGACGCCGAGCCGGCGACCACCGTCGACGAGATGGTCGAGCAGGCGCGGGCCCTCGTCACCGCCGGGGCGCGCCGCGCCTACGTCAAGGGCGGTCACCACACCGGCACCGAGCAGGCCACCGACGTCCTCGCCGACACCCACGGTCACGTGCTGGTCACGGCCGAGCGGGTGCCGACCCGGCACACCCACGGCACCGGCTGCACGCTGTCCTCCGCCCTGGCGGCGCTGCGCCCCCGCCGCCCCGACTGGGAGACGACCTGCCGGGACGCCAAGTCCTGGCTCACCGAGGCGTTGCGCCACGCCGACGAGCTGCACGTCGGCCACGGGCACGGGCCGGTCCACCACTTCCACGACGTCTGGAGCCGAGCATGACCTTCACCACCGACGCCTGGACCCGCACGGCGGGCGTCCGGACCGCCATCGACGAGCTGCCCTTCGTGCAGGGGCTGGCCGACGGGACCCTCGACCGCGAGCGCTTCACCTACTACATGGCCCAGGACGCGCTCTACCTCGCGGACTACGGCCGGGTGCTGGCCGCGCTCGCGAGCCAGGCGACCGACCCGGACGAGATGCTCTTCTGGGCCGAGTCCGCGCGCACCACCGTCGTCGTCGAGCGGGAGCTGCACGGCGCCCACGTCGCCGACCTCGCCGCGGCGCGCCGCTCCCCCACGTGCCTGGCCTACACGTCCTATCTCGCCTCGCTCACCACCCAGGGCTCGTATGCCGTGGCCGCGGCCGGCGTGCTCCCCTGCTTCTGGATCTACCAGGACGTGGGCGACCACCTGCTGCGGCAGGCCGGGGCGCTCGACGGGCACGCCTACGGCGACTGGATCGGGATGTACTCCGACGCGGAGTTCGCCGCCTCGGTGGAGCGGGCCAAGGCGATCGTGGACCGCTGCGCCGAGGGCGCTGACGACTCCACCGTGCAGCGGATGCACGAGGCGTACTCCACGGCGGCGCGCTACGAGTGGATGTTCTGGGACGCCGCCTGGCGCCGGGAGACCTGGCCGGTCTGAGTCGAGGCTGCGGGAAGGACGCTCAGAGAGCCCAGGTGTATCGCCGCTCCGGTCTGCCTGTCGAGCCGTAGCGGAGTGCGACCGTCGCCTGGCCGGAGTCTGCGAGGTGCTCGAGATGACGACGAACGCTCACCCGGGAGAGCCGGACGAGCTCGGCGCACTCGGTGGCAGTCAAGGACTCGGCCCCACGAACGCTGATGCACGGGCCGACGTTCATGGGCAACCCCCTGGCCTGCGCGATCGCCCTCGCCTCGTGGGACCTGCTCGAGGCCCGCGGGTGGGCGTCATACAGCTGGACGAGCCCGTCCGGGTGGCCGAGGTGACCCGCGCGGCCCTCGACCGGGGTTTGTGGGTGCGGCCGTTCCGCGACCTCGCCTACACGATGCCGCCGTACGCGTGCACCGACGCCGACGTCGCCACCATCACGCGCGCCCTGGTGGAGTCCCCCCGCCCTGGTCCACGGCTGAGAGGCTGGGGACATGAGCACCGAGACCACCGCACCCGTCATCGTCGTCACGGGCACGGGCCCCGACGTCGGCAAGACCGTCGCGACCGCCGCCCTCGCCGTCGGCTTCCGCGACCAGGGGCTGCGCGTCGCCGTGGTCAAGCCCTGCCAGACGGGCGTCGGTCCAGGCGAGGACGGAGACCTCGCGCAGGTGCGCCAGCTGGCCGGGGACGTCCAGACCCACGAGCTGGTGCGGCTGCCCGATCCGCTCGCGCCGGACGCCGCCGCGCGTCGGGCCGGGGTCTCGATCCCGCCCGTGCCCGTGCTGGCCTCGCAGGCCGCCCAGGTGGCGCGGCGCGAGGACGTCGACCTCGTCCTGGTCGAGGGCACCGGTGGGCTGCTCGTGCGGCTCGACCTCGCGGGCGGCACCCTCGCCGACCTCGCCCTGTCCGTGCAGGAGCTCGGCCTGCGGGTGGGCGTCGTCGTGGTGGCCGCCGCCGGCCTCGGCACGCTCAACCACTCGGCCCTGACGGCCGAGGCGCTGCAGCTGCGAGGCCTGGACTGCCTGGGCTTCGTCATCGGGTCATGGCCCGATGACCCCGACCTGGCGATGACGCTCAACCTCGAGGACCTCCCCGAGGTGACCGGTGCCCCTCTCCTCGGTCGCATCCCCGAGGGCGCGGGGTCGTGGGATCCCCAGACCTTCCAGGACCGGGCGGGCGCCTGGCTGCCGATCTTTTGAGCTCCCCAGGGGCCGCCACGCAGCGGTGGCTCGAGGGTGCCGTTCCACGACGCCCATCCGCCAGGACCCTCACCCACCGTCAGCGCCCCTCGCCACGAGTGCCCGCCAGCAGCGCCACCGCCGCGCGCCGACAGGCCCCGGACCGGGGGTCCGGGGCCTGTCCAGTGCGAGACGTCAGCGCAGGGTCAGCGCGTCGGCGTCACCGTCGCGGTCGACCACGACGGTCTGGCCGTCGCGGATCTCCCCCGCCAGCAGAGCCTTGGCCAGCCGGTCGCCGATCTCGCGCTGCACGAGCCGGCGCAGCGGTCGGGCGCCGTACGCCGGGTCATAGCCGGTGAGCGCGAGCCACTCGCGGGCCGCGTCGGTCACCTCGAGGGTGATCCGGCGGTCGGAGAGGCGACGCGCCATCTCGTCGACCTGCAGGCCGACGATGTGGCCGAGCTCGTCCATCGACAGCGGGTCGAAGATGACGGTCTCGTCCAGGCGGTTGAGGAACTCCGGCTTGAACGCCGAGCGGACCGTCTGCATGACCGCATCGCGCTTGGCGGCGTCGTCCATCGTCGGGTCGACGAGGAACTGCGAGCCGAGGTTGGAGGTCATCACCAGGATCACGTTGCGGAAGTCCACCGTCCGGCCCTGGCCGTCGGTCAGCCGACCGTCGTCGAGGACCTGCAGCAGGATGTCGAAGGTCTCCGGGTGGGCCTTCTCGACCTCGTCGAGCAGGACGACGCTGTAGGGGCGACGCCGGACGGCCTCCGTGAGCTGCCCGCCCTCCTCGTAGCCGACGTAGCCGGGAGGGGCGCCGACCAGCCTGGCGACGGAGTGCCGCTCGGAGTACTCCGACATGTCGATCCGCACCATGGCGCGCTCGTCGTCGAAGAGGAAGTCCGCGAGCGACTTGGCGAGCTCGGTCTTGCCCACACCGGTGGGCCCGAGGAAGAGGAAGGACCCGGTCGGGCGGTTGGGGTCGGCGACCCCGGCCCGCGAGCGCCGCACCGCGTCGGACACGGCCTGGACGGCGGCGGTCTGACCGATCAGGCGGCGTCCGATGACCTCCTCCATGTGCAGGAGCTTGTCGGTCTCACCCTCGAGCAGGCGCCCGGCGGGGATGCCGGTCGAGGCGGAGATGACGTCGGCGATGGCGTCGGCGTCGACCTGCTCCTGGACCATCGGCGCGCCGACGGCGGGCGCGGAGGACGCGGCCTCGGACTCGGCGGCCTGGGCGGCCTCGACCTCGCGCTGGAGGGCGGGGATCTCGCCATACATGATCGGCGCGGCCTCGTCGAGACGTCCCTCGCGCACGAGCACCTCGGCCCGCGAACGGGCCTCGTCGAGGCGGGCCTTGAGGTCACCGACCTTGTTGAGGCCGGCCTTCTCGGCCTCCCACCGCGCGGTCAGGGCGTCGAGCTCCTCGCTGCGGTCCGCGATCTCGCGCTGCAGGCGGTCGAGCCGCTCGCGCGACGCCTCGTCGGACTCCTTGGCGAGGTGCAGCTCCTCCATGCGCAGCCGGTCGACCTGACGGCGCAGCTCGTCGATCTCGACCGGGGAGGAGTCGATCTCCATGCGCAGCCGGGACGCGGCCTCGTCGACGAGGTCGATGGCCTTGTCGGGCAGCTGCCGGCCGGTGATGTAGCGGTCGGACAGGCTGGCGGCGGCGACGAGGGCGGAGTCGGCGATGGCGACCTTGTGGTGCGCCTCGTAGCGCTCCTTGAGGCCGCGCAGGATGGCGATGGTGTCCTCGACGGAGGGCTCCCCGACGAAGACCTGCTGGAAGCGACGCTCCAGGGCCGAGTCCTTCTCGATGTTCTCGCGGTACTCGTCCAGGGTGGTCGCGCCGATCAGGCGCAGCTCGCCACGGGCCAGGAGGGGCTTCAGCATGTTGCCTGCGTCCATGGAGGAGTCGCCGGACGCACCCGCGCCCACGATGGTGTGGATCTCGTCGATGAACGTGACGACCTCGCCCTCGGCGGAGCGGATCTCGTCCAGGACGGCCTTGAGGCGCTCCTCGAACTCGCCGCGGTACTTCGCGCCGGCGACCATGGCCCCGAGGTCCAAGGAGATCAGCCGCTTGCCGCGCAGGCTCTCGGGCACGTCGCCCGCCACGATCCGCTGGGCCAGGCCCTCGACGACGGCGGTCTTGCCGACGCCGGGCTCGCCGATGAGGACGGGGTTGTTCTTGGTGCGGCGGGACAGCACCTGCACCACGCGGCGGATCTCGGAGTCGCGGCCGATGACCGGGTCGAGCTTGCCGTCACGCGCGATCGCGGTGAGGTCGGTGCCGTACTTGTCGAGCGCCTCGAAGGTGCCCTCGGGGGTCGCGGACGTGACCTTGCGGCCGCCGCGGACCTGCGGGATCTGCGCCTCGAGGGCGTCCGGGTCGAGGCCGAACCGGCCGGCGCGTGCCAGCGCGGCGAGCAGGTGGTCGGTCGAGATGTAGGTGTCCCCCATCGCGGCGGCGGCGTTGCCGGCCTGCTGCAGGACGGACGCGGTGGCCTGCGAGGCACCGGGTGTGCTGGTGGACCCGGACACGGTCGGCAGGCCGGCGAGCGCCTGGGCGGCGGCCCGGCCCACCTCCTGCGGGTCTGCGCCGGACGCGGAGATCAGCGGCGCGGTGGTCGTCTCCTGCTGGCCCAGCAGGGCGAGCAGGAGGTGGGCGGGCTCCACCTGCGCGTGGTGCGCTGCGGTGGCGTCGTGCACGGCCGCGTTGACGGCCTCGGCCGACTTGGTGGTCAGCTCCATGGGGCGACTCCTCGGGTGGTGAGACAGACAGCATGTATGCCGGACGGCCCGGCCTCACTGATGCCAACCTCAGCAAAGTTGAGTCTATTCCGCTCAACCCACGAGGGCGACCCGGGCCCGATCCCATCATGAACGTTCACAGCTGTGAGATGCACCACACCGAATCTCCTCCCAGAGATACTTTGCGTGACCGATCCACCACCAATCGTCCCTTCGGGGGCAACGACGGACGACGCGCGGGTTAACAGTCGGCGACGCGGTGGCGGAGATCCATCGTCGGCGTTCCCCACCCCTCGCGCGCACCTCACAATGGTTGTCGTGGACGTATCCCTCATCCTCCTCGTGCTGGTGGTCGTGACGGCCCTCGCCTTCGACTTCACCAACGGCTTCCACGACACCGGCAACGCGATGGCGACGTCCATCGCGACCGGCGCCCTCAAGCCCAAGACCGCGGTCGCCCTCTCGGGCCTGCTCAACCTCATCGGCGCCTTCCTCAGCGTGGAGGTCGCCCTCACCGTCACCAACGCCGTCATCAAGATCCAGAACAAGGACGGCTCCCCGATCACGTCACTCGTGTCCGACCACGGCCAGGCGCTCCTGCTGATCGTGCTGGCCGGACTCATCGGCGGCATCGTCTGGAACCTCCTGACCTGGCTCCTCGGCCTGCCGTCCAGCTCGTCGCACGCGCTCTTCGGCGGCCTGATCGGGTCGACGATCGCCGGCATCGGCTGGGCCGGCGTCAAGTGGAACGGCGACGGCAGCAAGCTGGACGGCGTCCTCGGCAAGGTGATCATGCCCGCGCTCCTGTCGCCCGTGATCGCGGCCGTCGTCGCCGCGGCCGGCACCTGGCTGATCTACAAGATCACCGAGGGCGTCAACGAGCGGTGGAAGGAGTCCGGCTTCCGCTGGGGCCAGATCGGGTCCGCCTCGCTGGTCTCCCTGGCCCACGGCACCAACGACGCGCAGAAGACGATGGGTGTCATCACCCTCGCCCTCATCGCCTACGGCTCCCACACCGACACCCACTCCGTGCCGTTCTGGGTCAAGCTCTCGTGCGCCCTGGCCATCACCCTCGGCACCTACCTCGGCGGCTGGCGGATCATCCGCACGCTCGGCAAGGGCCTGGTCGAGATCGCCTCCCCGCAGGGCATGGCCGCCGAGTCCGCCTCGGCCGCCGTCATCCTCACCTCCAGCCACCTCGGCTTCGCGCTGTCGACGACCCACGTCGCCACGGGCTCGATCCTCGGCACCGGCATCGGCAAGAAGGGCGCCGAGGTCCGCTGGGGCGTCGCCGCCCGTATGGTCGCGGCCTGGTTCATCACGCTGCCCGCCGCTGCGCTGGTTGGTGCCGTCATGTGGTTCGTCGGCCACACGGTCGGCGGGCTGGCCGGGGTCATCACGATCTTTGCGGTCCTGTGCCTGCTGTCCGGCTACATGTACCACCGCTCTCGCCAGGCCCCGGTCGACCACAACAACGTCAACGACGACTGGGACGCCTCGGGGGTCCCCGCCGAGACCGCCGACGCCATGGCCGCCTCGTCGCGGTCCGGCCGCTGAGAGGACTGCCCAGATGACCCAGAACCTCACCCTCCTGATCGACGCGGCCTGGAAGGTCCTCGCCGTCGGTCTCGTCCTCGGCGCCGGCCTGCCCGCGGTGTTCGCCCTGGGCATCAGGTCCATGGCCTACGGTGTCGGGGGGTCCGCCGAGATCGACAGCACGGCCCGCCCGCACCCGGCGGGGCGCGTCATCGGCATCCTGTGCTTCGCTCTGGTGGCGGCGGCCATCCTGCTCGGCATCACGATCATCGTGGCGTCGGGCTTCGGCAAGGCCGTCAGCTTCGAGCACGTCTACCCGACCATCGTCAACAAGCACTGACGGCCATGACGGACAACCCCTTTGCCCGTCTGCTGACCTGGCTGCGCGGCGGCTACCCCCACGGGGTGCCGCAGAGCGACTACGTCGCCCTCTACGGCATCCTGCACCGCGACCTCACCGAGACCGAGGTCACCGAGATCGCGGTCGCCCTGCGCCGCTCGCGCGGGGTGCCGGAGGACGAGATCAGCCGCGATCAGATCGCGGACCAGATCCGCCGCTCGGCCCTGGAGAGGCCCTCTGAGGAGGACGTCGCCCGGGTCGCCGGGCGTCTGGCCGCCGGCGGGTGGCCGCTGGCGACGGCGTCCGCGCCCGTCGAGCCGGCGGCCTCCGCCGGCGATGTCACCAGCCCGGACGAGGCGCCGACGAGGGATGCCGACAACCCCACCCCGAGCGGCGCCTGAAGTCATACTGGAGGTCCCTCCGAGCCCCGAGGACCAGGTCCATGAACTCCTTCATCGAGCGCACGCTCAACTGGCTGCGCGCCGGCTACCCCAACGGCGTTCCCGACACCGACTACCAGCCCCTGCTCGCCCTCCTGCGCCGTCGCCTCACCGACGAGGAGGTGGACGAGCTCGGGCAGGAGCTGGTCCGCAGCGGGCTGGTGCCCGCGGACAAGGTCGACGTCGGCGTCGGCATCATCAAGGTCACCGACGACCTGCCCACCGACGAGGAGATGACCCGCGTCGGGGAGCGCCTGCGCGAGGGCGGCTGGCCCGTCGACCTCGACGAGGCCCGTCACCACCGCGAGCCGTGACGCGCTGAGGCCGTCCCCCACCTCCCGCCACCACGCGTGCCAGACTCGGCACAGGAAGTGGCCGCGCGCCGGGAGGAGGTGAGCATGGACTGGTGGTTCGGCTGGTTCGGGTGGTTCGACTGGCCCCCGACCTGGGGCAACGTGGGCGTCGAGCTGCTGATCCTGCTCGACCTCGCGTTCCGCGTCGTGGCGGCCTCCGTGGTCTCCAACAACCGGCGCCCGTCCAGCGCCGTCGCCTGGCTCCTCGCGATCTTCTTCATCCCCTTCCTCGGCCTGATCGCGTTCATCGTGATCGGGTCGCCCAAGCTGCCGCGCCGTCGCCGCAACAAGCAGCGCCGGGTGTCGGAGGTGATCCTGCAACGGACGGCCGACATGGACACGCAGGGGCCGGACTCCGCGCCCCCCTGGCTCGAGCCTGTCGCCCGCATGAACCGCCGGCTCGGGGCCATGCCGATGGTCGCGGGGTCGGACGCCACCGTCGAGACGGACTACGTCCGCTCGCTGGGGATGATGGCCGAGGAGATCGACCTGGCCCGCGAGTACGTCCACGCGGAGTTCTACATCCTGAGCCTGGACCGGACCACCGCCCCGGTCTTCGACGCCCTCGAACGAGCCGTGGCGCGCGGCGTGGAGGTGCGCGTCCTGTTCGACCACCTCGCGTCCCTGCGGATCCCCGGCTACCGCCGGACCATCAAGCGGCTCGACGCCATGGGCGCGCAATGGGCGCGCATGCTGCCGTTCACCCCGTTCAAGCGCGAGATCCTGCGACCCGACCTGCGCAACCACCGCAAGCTGCTCATCATCGACGGCGTCGTGGGCTACATCGGCTCGCAGAACCTCATCGACGCGCGCTACGGCAAGCGGCGCAACCGCCGCCTGGGGCGCGAGTGGATCGACATCATGGCGCGCTTCACCGGCCCGGTGGTCCTCGAGCTGGACGCCGTCTTCCGCACGGACTGGTACTCCGAGACGGACGAGCTCCTCGACGTCGGCGCGGCGCAGGGCCTCCCGCAGGCCCGGGTCACCGGCGACCTCTATGCCCAGTGCGTGCCGAGCGGCCCGGGCTTCGACGCCGAGAACAACCTCAAGCTCTTCAACTCCCTCATCTACAACGCCTTGCGGTCGGTGCGGATGATCAGCCCCTACTTCGTGCCGGACGAGTCGCTGCTGATGGCCGTCACCACGGCCGCCCAGCAGGGCCTCGAGGTGGAGCTGTTCGTGTCCGAGCAGGGGGACCAGTTCCTGGTGCACCACGCCCAGCGGTCCTACTACGAGATCCTCCTCGGCGCCGGCGTCGTGATCTGGATGTATCCCCAGCCCTATGTCCTGCACGCCAAGACCCTCACCGTGGACGGCCAGACCTCGGTGATCGGGTCGTCCAACCTGGACATGAGGTCGTTCACCCTCAACCTGGAGGTGTCCGCCCTCGTCGAGGGTCGCGAGTTCGCCGAGGACCTGGAGGCGTTCGAGGACCAGCTGCGGTCCCGCTCGCGCCGGCTGGAGCTCACCGAGTGGAAGCGCCGGCCCTGGCACGAGCAGGTGGCGGACGGGTTCTGCCGGCTCGCCTCCGCGCTCATGTGACCAGCCGTATGCCGGGGCGCCGGCCCTCCCCGGCATACGGCCTGGTGCGCGAAGGCCGGTGCCAGACGACGGCGACGAACGCCCTGGCGGCTGCCGTCACGGCACCCGGCGGGCCGGGTGGTTCCAGGGCCGGCGCCCGGCCCGCGTCGTAGGCTGGGAGGCATGGCTGGCATCGAGATCGTCCAGGGCGACATCACCACCCAGGCCGTCGACGCGATCGTCAACGCCGCGAACTCCTCCCTCATGGGGGGTGGTGGCGTGGACGGGGCGATCCACCGCGCCGCTGGGCCGACCCTGCGGGAGGAGTGCCGCCACCTGCGGGCCACCGACTACCCCGAGGGGCTGCCCGTCGGCGATGCCGTCGCCACCGGTGCGGGTGACCTGCCGTGCCGCTATGTCATCCACACGGTCGGGCCCAACCGGCACGAGGGGCAGATCGATCCTCGGCTCCTGGCCTCCTGCTACACCCGCGCGCTGGACGTCGCGCAGCAGCTCGGCGTCCGCACCATCGCCTTCCCGGCGGTCAGCGCCGGCGCCTACGGCTGGAAGGTCGCCGACGTCGCACGCATCGCCCTCGGCACGGTCGCGGCCCATCCCAGGGACGGCATCGACCTGGTGCGTTTCGTGCCCTACGACCCCACGTCGTGCGTCGCCTTCGAGGCCGCGTTCGCCGGGCTGGCGGCGTCGTGAGGCGCTGGCGCGTCGCGGCCGGCCAGCTCGCCAGCACCGACGACGTGCAGCACAACCTCGAGCAGGCCTGCCGCCTGGTGGCCGAGGCGGCGGAGGCCGGCGCCCGGCTGGTGGTCCTCCCCGAGGCGACCATGGTGACCTTCGCGGTGCCGGTGGGTCCCCACGCCGAGCCCCTCGACGGGCCGTTCGCCGAGGCCCTGCGCGAGGCGGCCCGTCGGCACGAGATCACCGTCGTGGCAGGGATGTTCGAGCCCGCCGACGACGGGCGGGTCCACAACACCCTGCTGCTCACGGGTCCGCACGCGGAGGCCACCTACCGCAAGGTGCACCTGTTCGACGCCTACACCACGACGGAGTCCGAGACGGTGGCCCCGGGGTCCGACTACGTCAGCGTCGAGGTGGACGGGGTCCGCGTGGGTCTGGCGACCTGCTTCGACGTGCGCTTCCCCGACCAGTTCACCGAGCTCGGCCGCGCGGGCGTGGAGGTCGTGGCGCTCCCCGCGTCCTGGGGCGACGGCCCGGGCAAGGCGCAGCAGTGGGACCTGCTCACGGCGGCCCGGGCCCACGACTCCCAGGCCTGGCTGGTCGCCGCGGGGCAGGCCTGGCGCCCCGACTCGATCCGCAAGCCGCTCGGGATCGGGCGCAGCGCGGTCGTGGACCCGACGGGCGCGGTGCGGGCCAGGCTCGGCGGGGCACCCGACCTGCTGGTGGCCGACCTCGACCTCGACCTGGTGGAGCGCACCCGCGCCCAGGTGCCGATCCTCTAGCGTCGCGAACCGACCGGCGGGTCACTGACGGTGACGGATTCCTCTTTGTCGGCCACTCACAGTATTTGGTTACGGCGCACGGGTTTTCACCCAGGTGACGGAGCCCTCACAACCCGGGCGTCGCCTCTCCCCTCCGCTACATTGCGGCCATGGGACGCCACTCTGCCCCTCGCACCATCCCCAAGGCCGCGGTCCTCGCGCTCCCCCTCGCTGCCGTCGTCGGCATCGCGGGCGTCGCGGCGCTGGTCGACGACGACTCCCGGGGCAATGACGCGGCTGGCTCGACGTCGCCGCGGACCGGCCTGTCCGCCTGCTCCTCGGTCACGCCCATGCGCATCACCACCACCGAGGACCTCGCGCCCGTCCTCGGTCAGGTGGTCCAGCGGGAGGAGACCCGCGGCGACGACTGCATCGACTACACCGTGGACGTGCAGAGCTCGTCGGTGACCGCGTCCGCCCTCATGAGCGGGGACGACGACCGCACGCAGGTGTGGATCCCCGACTCCACCCTGTGGGCCGAGCGCGTCACGTCCGCGGCGCCCAGCACCAAGCTCGACCTGGGGTCGGTCGTCGCGACGTCGCCGGTCGTGTTCGCCATACCTCGAGCCGCCGCCAGCGCGGCCCGCCCCGGGCCGCTCACCTGGTCCCAGCTCATCTCCCAGCACGCCGTGCCGCTCAAGGTCGCGAGCCCCGAGCGCAGCACCTCGTCCCTGCTGGCGCTGCTCGGTGCCAAGCAGGCCGTCGCCTCCTCGCCGCAGGACACCCGGGCCCTGCAGGGCCTGCTGCTCACCCTGTCCCGCAGCACGACCGACGAGGGAAGCCTGCGGCGCCAGGCCCTGACGCAAGCGGTCGCCGCGCCGGCCTTCCCCACCTCCGAGCAGCAGCTCGCGCACCTCAACCAGACCAACCCCAAGACTCCGCTCCGGGCGATGACACCCAGCGACGCCACCCCCCAGCTGGACTACCGGGTCGTGACGGTCGCCGGCGCCAACGCGCCCTCGGACGACTCTGTCGCCAAGCTGCGCGACGCCCTCGCGGACGCCCAGTCCGTCGATGCCCTGCGCAGGGCGGGCTTCCGGGTCGGCGCGTCCGAGGGCCCGGACCTTCAGGGCGTGCCCGCCACCTTGCCCAAGGTCATCGGGACACCCCGCGCCACCGACGCGGACACCGCGCTGCGCACCTGGGTGACCATGTCCCGGCAGACCCGCATGCTGGCGGTCATCGACACCTCCGAGTCGATGAAGAAGCCGGCCATCCCCGGCATGAACCGCCTCCAGCTCGCGTCCGGTGCGGCGCTCAAGGCGCTCGAGAAGTTCCCGCCGAGCAGCGAGATCGGGCTGTGGACCTTCGACCTCGCCCACGGCTCGCAGCCCAGGGACTGGGTCGAGCGCGTCCCGATCCGGCGCGTCGACGACAAGGTCGGCCCCGTCACCCAGCGCCAGGCCCTCGCGCGGTCCGCCATGAGCCTGCAGTGGCAGCGCGCCAACGGGACGGCGGTCCACGACACGATCTGGGCCGGCTACCAGCAGCTGCAGCGCACCTACCAGCCGGACTACGCCAACGCGCTCGTGCTGCTGACGGACGGCAAGAACGAGGACCCCGGCTCCATGAGCGAGGCGCAGCTCGTCGCCAACCTGCGGCAGGTCGGCAAGGACAGCTCGCGGCCGGTGCGGCTCGTGCTCATCGCGATCAGCGAGGACGCCGACCTCGCGGCGCTGCAGCGCATCGCCAAGGCCGTGCCGGACGGGCAGGCCTACGACGCGCGCCAGCCGGAGAACATCCTGGGCATCATGCAGACCGCCCTGAGCAGCCGGGAGATCGCGGCGCCCGCGCAGTAGGGCCGTCGCCCTCGGCCCGCGCCCCGCTCAGCGGGTCGTGTCGGGACGCCAGACGACCAGGGCCTGGCTCGTGGAGCGGACGGCCCTCGGGCGCTGACCGGGCGGCATGGCCACCACGTCGCCGCGACGCCCGGCCGCGAAAACCCGCTGGCCGTAGCGAGCCTGCGGGCGCAGCTGCTCGACCTCGGACAGCGCCTCGGCGAGCCGCGCCTCGAGCGCGCTCACGTGGTCCTCCAGCTCCAGGATCCGCCGTATGCCGGAAAGGCTCACGCCCTCCTCCTGGGAGAGCCGCTGCACCTCGCGCAGCTGGGCCACGTCGCGCGCCGAGTAGCGACGGCCGCCGCCCCCGGACCGCTGCGGCACGACCAGCCCGAGCCGGTCGTACTGACGCAGCGTCTGCGCGTGCAGGCCGGCGAGCTGCGCCGCCACCGAGATCACGAAGGTCGGGGTGTCGTCGTCGGGGACGAACTCGCGTCGCTCGGGAGCGGCCACGAGGTCACGCCCTCGCCGCTCGAGCCCGCAGGTCGGCGCGGACGTCGGTCTCGGCATCCGCGGCGGCCAGCACCTCGATGGCGGCGCGCATCTCGTCGGTCAGGTGCTGGGGCACGACCACGTGGACGGTGGCGATCAGGTCGCCCGTCGAGGTCTTGGTGGCGATGCCGCGGCCCTTGACGCGCAGCCGCTGGCCGCTCTGGGTGCCGGCGGCGATCTTGACGCCGACCAGGTCGCCGCCGAGGGTCGGGACCTTGATGGTGGCGCCGAGCGCGGCCTCGGCGAAGGTCACGGGGACGTCGACGGTGAGGTTGTTGCCGTCCCGCCCGAACACCTCGTGGGGCGTGACGGTGACGTTGAGGAAGAGGTCTCCACGCGGGGCCTGCGGGTCGCCGAAGCCACCCTTGCCGCGCAGCCGGATGCGCTGACCGTCCTTGACACCCGCGGGGACCCGCGTGGTGATGCGCTCGCCGTCGGCCGCGGTCAGCGTGACGGTGTCGCCGCGCACCGCCTCGGGGAAGCCGATGGTCACCGTGGCCTCGACGTCGGCGCCGGGCCGCGGTCCGGTGGGGGCGCCATACGCGCCGTATCCCTGGCCGAAGGGGCTCTGCCCCCCTCCTCCGCCGAACATCCGCAGGAGGTCCTCCATGTCCGGCTGGGCGCCCCCGGGCCCGCCGCTCGTGGTGAACCGCATGCCGGGGCCGCCGCCACCGCCCGTGAACAGGTTGCTGAAGACGTCCTCGAAGCCGCCGTTGCCGCCGGCCCCGGGCGCGAACCGGGCGCCACCGTGGGCCATCTGACGGATCGCGTCGTACTGCTTGCGCTGCTCGGCGTCGGACAGGACGGCGTAGGCCTCGCCGATCTCCTTGAACCGCTGCTCGGCGGCCGTGTCGCCGGGGTTCTGGTCCGGGTGCAGCTTGCGGGCGAGCTTGCGGTACTCGCGCTTGACGGTCGCCGCGTCGGCGTCCTCGTCCACGCCGAGCGTGGCGTAGAAGTCCTTCTCGAACCAGTCCTGGCTGGCCATCGGCGACTCCTTCCATGGGTCAAAGGTGCTGCGCAAAGGGGGTGGTCCCCGGCCGGCCCGCCAGCGGCGGGCGGTCTGGCGGGCCTGCTGGCGGGCCGGTGGGGACGGTGCTACTGCGGGTCGGCGACCGAGACGCGCGCGGCGCGCAGGACGCGGTCACCCTGCCGGTAGCCGGGCTGCAGGACCTGGACGACCGTCGTGGTGGTGGCCCCCTCGGGGAGCTCCGCCTCGACGTGCATCAGAGCCTCGTGCAGGGCCGGGTCGAACTCGTCGCCCGCCTTGCCGTAGGCCTCCAGGCCGAACCGGGCGAGGGCCTGCTGCAGCTTGTCGGCGATCGATGCGAAGGGCGTGCCCTCGCCGAGGTCGCCGTGCTGGCGGGCCAGCGCGATCTCGTCGAGGACCGGCATGAGGGCCTCGATGACCGAGGACGCGCCGAGGTCCTTGAGCAGGACCTTGTCGCGATCGACCCGCCGCTTGTAGTTGACGTACTCGGCCTGCAGACGTTGCAGGTCGGCGAGCCGCTCGGCCGCGAGCACCGTGTCCGGGTGCTCGCCGTCCGCCTCGGCCCGCTCGGCCGCGGCGTCCGCCTCCGCCGCGCTGACCTGAGCGTCGTGGACCGCCGACTCCTCGGCGGAGAAGGGGTCCTGCGGCATACCGTCCTGCTGGTCACCGGGCTTGTGCTGGTCTGACGGGTCGGACATCGGGGTCTCCCTGTCGTCGCTCGCGGTGGGTTCGGTGGGCTCGGGAGCCGGCTGGCGCACCTCGCCCGTGGCGGGGTCGATGCGTCGCTTGTCCCGGATCACCGGGCCGCTGGGCTCCCCCTCGTCGGGGGAACCCACGTGGCCGGTGGTCTCGTCGGTCACTTCATATCCGTGTCGTCGTCCACGACCTCGGCGTCGATGACGTCGTCATCGGCCCTGGCCCCGGCAGCGCCGGCTCCGGCCGCCCCGGCACCCGCACCGCTCTCGTCCGCCTGCTGGGCGTAGAGCGCGGAGCCGAGCTTCTGGGACTCCTCGGACAGCCTGGTCGCCTTGGTGGAGATGTCCTCGGACGAGGTGCTCTCGGCGGCCAGCGCGTCCTTGAGGTCCTTGAGGGCCTCGTCGACGGGCTTGCGGCCGTCCTCAGGGAGCTTGTCCGTGTTGTCCGCGAGGAACTTCTCGGTGGAGTAGACGAGCTGCTCGGCGTTGTTGCGAGCCTCGGCCTCCTCGCGGCGCTTCTTGTCCTCCTCGGCGTGCGCCTCGGCATCCTTGACCATGCGCTCGATCTCCTCCTTGGACAGCGCGCTGCCGCCGGAGATCGTCATCGACTGCTCCTTGCCCGTGCCCTGGTCCTTGGCGGACACGTGCACGATGCCGTTGGCGTCGATGTCGAAGGTCACCTCGATCTTGGGCATGCCACGGGGAGCCGGGGCGATGCCGGTGAGCTCGAAGGTGCCGAGGCCCTTGTTCTGCTGGGCCAGCTCGCGCTCGCCCTGGAAGACCTGGATCAGCACGGACGGCTGGTTGTCGTCGGCGGTCGTGAAGACCTCGGACCGCTTGGTCGGGATGGCGGTGTTGCGCTCGATGAGCTTGGTGAACAGCCCACCCTTGGTCTCGATGCCGAGGGACAGCGGGGTGACGTCGATGAGCAGGACGTCCTTGCGCTCACCCTTGAGGACACCGGCCTGCAGCGCCGCGCCCATGGCCACGACCTCGTCCGGGTTGACGCCCTTGTTGGGCTCCTTGCCGGTGAGCTCCTTGACGAGGTTGGACACGGCCGGCATACGGGTCGAGCCGCCGACCAGGACGACGTGCGCGATGTCGCTGACCTTGACGCCCGCGTCCTTGACGACGTTGTGGAAGGGCTCCTTGGTCCGCTCGAGCAGGTCGGCGGTCATCTGCTCGAACTGGGTGCGCGTGAGCGTCTCGTCGAGGTGGATGGGGCCGTTCTCGCTCATGGAGAGGTACTGCAGGTTGATGTTGGTGCTGGTCGCGGTGGACAGCTCCTTCTTGGCCTGCTCCGCGGCGTCCTTGAGACGCTGCATGGCGATCTTGTCGCCCGACAGGTCGACGCCGGTGGTGTTCTTGACCTGGGTGAGCAGGTGCTTGACGATCCGGTCGTCCCAGTCGTCGCCGCCGAGGCGGTTGTCGCCGTTGGTGGCGCGGACCTGGATGGTCGCGAAGCCGTCCTCGGCGTCCTTGCCGACCTCGAGGAGGGACACGTCGAAGGTGCCGCCACCGAGGTCGAAGACGAGGATGAGCTCGTCCTCCTTGCCCTTGTCCAGGCCGTAGGCGAGCGCCGCGGCGGTGGGCTCGTTGACGATGCGCAGGACGTTGAGGCCCGCGATCTCGCCGGCCTCCTTGGTGGCCTGGCGCTCGGCGTCGTCGAAGTACGCCGGGACGGTGATGACCGCGTCGGTGACGGGCTCGCCGAGGTAGGACTCGGCGTCGCGCTTGAGCTTCATCAGCGTGCGGGCGCTGATCTCCTGCGCGGTGTAGTCCTTGCCGTCGATCTCCTGCTTCCAGTCGGTGCCCATGTGGCGCTTGACCGAGCGGATGGTGCGGTCGACGTTGGTGACGGCCTGGCGCTTGGCGATCTCGCCGACGAGCACCTCGCCGTTCTTGCTGAAGGCCACGACCGACGGGGTCGTGCGACCACCCTCGGCGTTGGCGATGATCTCCGGCTCGCCGCCCTCGAGGACGGCGACGGCGGAGTTGGTGGTGCCGAGGTCGATACCGACTGCACGTGCCATGTTGGGGCTTCTCCTTGATGACTAGCGGATGTTGAGTCGTCAGCACTCAAGGTATGACCGCCTGCGATCCTGTGCAAGCTCGTGTCAGTGAACTTGAGTCTGTCACGCTCAACCTTGAGCGTGACGGTTTCATTCCCGGGCCGCCATCATCAAGGCAGGGTGCGCCACCTGGGGTTGTCTGTCGGATCTCACTGAAGGTGTCGCAGTCTCACCGGACGTGTCATCGATGTGTCGCGATCTCGCTCAACATGTCGTAGGTCATCCTTCGGTCATGGACGGACCAGCCGAGGAACCTCACGCTCCAGCTCGGTGATCCGCGCCGCCTCGGCCGTGGTCGTGCCCGGCCGGTCACCAGCATCGACCTCGGCCTGGGTCACCCAGTTCCGCAACGTCTCAGGGTTGATCCCCAACTGCTCACTGAGGAGCTCGACGCCACACCCGCCGCTGGCCTGACTCCAAGCCCAGGGCGAGACCTTCGGGCTGCCAGTCGTGCCCATCCCCGGGACGCGCAGCGCCGCCCGGGTCGCCGAGAACGCCGCGAGCACCGCCCTGGTCCTGACCGGCGACCAGCGGTCGCGCCTCGCCCGGGCGGCGGACCTTGCCCACGGCACCCGCAACCTCGACTTCGCCGGGCCCGACTGGATCAGCGCCGGACGCGAGTGAGGTCGGCCGCAGACCGTCAGACCCAGATCGCCGCGTCGATCCCGTCGCTGAAGCGCTCCGGCAGCTCGGGGTGCCGCACGGCCTCTCCCCGCACGACCCGCGCCGCGCTCCAGGCCGCCGCCGCCGCGTCGAGCAGGTCGTCGGCGCCGCGGCGGTCCAGGGCCACGCCGCTCGGCAGCCGCACGCCCTGCGCGAGCAGCAGCCCCTCGCGCTCGTGGACACCCTCGGCCGTCTTTTTGCTCGAGTCCAGCGGCGCACCCGCCATGACCGCGAAGCACAGCTCGGGGTGCACCTCCACGACCGGCACCCGCTCCGGGTCCTTTGAGCGCACGTACCCGTCGACGTCGAGGATGGCCCGCCGCAGCGCATAGCTCTGCGCCGCCAGGCTGGTCCCGCCCGTGCGGGCGACGCTGATCCGGCGGGCCTCGGCATACGACTCGGCCGCGAGCGCGTCGCGCACGGGAGTCGGGAAGACCGAGCTGCCCCGCCGCCCCAGCCGCCGTCGCACCAGCACGTCGGCCTGCCGCCGACCCGTGTCCGGCAGCCCGACGGGGGTGTCGACCGCGACGAGCCGGACCTCGCCCCCGGCCCGGGCGCGCGACACGAGGGTGTCCAGGTCCGGCCCGGCGACGAGCCGGACCGTGCCCCTCCCCGCGCTCGGCAGGAGCGCGCCGGTCCACCCGCCGCGCGCGCCGTCGACGCCGAGGACCCAGCCGTCGTATGCCGATTCGCCGCCCTCACGCGCCGGTGACCGCTCGAGACCGAGATCCGTCAGGACCGTCGCCACGGCGTCCTCGGGCGAGGCCGCGTGGCGGGGTGCCCGCACGTCGTGGTCGGCCACCGGCACCTCGTCGAAGAGCCGCAACCCACCGAGCAGCACCACCGGCACCCCGGTCCGGGCCGCGAGCGCGATCTCGCTGACCGTCCCCCAGCTGTTGCCCACCGCGATCACCGCGTCGCAGGCCCGCACGAGCAGGGCGTTGCGCATCTCCCCCAGGCCCGTGGGCACGGTGACCGACAGGTGTGGGTTGGCGGCGGCGCGGTCGTCGCCGGGCAGCAGGCCCAGGCTCGTGCCCCCTGCCTCGGTGCAGCCGCGGGCGGCACCGGCCATCACCCCGCCGAGCCCTCCAGTCACGACGACCAGGCCCTGCTCGGCGAGCAGCCGGCCCACCGTGACCGCCTGCTGCACCTGCTCCGCCGTCGCCGAGCCCGGGCCGACGACACCGACATAGCCTCGTGGACGCACGCCTTCAGGATGGCATCCCCCGAGGTCCAGGACGGGGTAGGCAGGCGGGCAGCTGCGCTCGGCGGCGATGAGCTCGACCGCAGCAGCGCAGTCCGCCGTGGCCGTGGCCTACGCCCTGGGCTTCGGGGCGGTCCTGCTCGTCGGGCTGCTGATGTCGGAGCCGCTGCTGGTCCGGGGGCGGACGACCTAGAGTGCCGTCATGGTCGCACCTGCATCCGACGACGCCGCGCTGCGGGCGGGCATCCTGGACCTGCTGGGCCGGCGTGGCGCGGACGTCACGATCTGCCCCTCTGAGGTGGCGCGGGCGCTCGGTGGCGATCACTGGCGCGACCTGATGACGCCGACTCGCGAGGCCGCGGCCCGGCTGGCCGGGAGGGGCCTCGTCGAGGTGGTGCAGCACGGCGAGCCCGTCGACGTGCGGGTGGCCCGGGGTCCCGTGCGCCTGCGTCGCGGACCGGCCTGGCCCGCAGCGGCTCCCGCCACCTCGGCCGGTGCGCCGACGCACTGGCTGCTCCCGATCGACCCGGCGGCGCACGCCGAGTACCAACCCGCGGACTGGCGCACCCGGCCCGACGCCACCCCCGTCTGGGAGGCCATCGCGCGCTCCCAGCCGATCGACCGCTGGTGCCTGCGCTCTGGCTACCGGACGATGCGGACGGGCGACACGATCTGGGCCTACCTGTCGCGGCGGCAGGAGCTGTGCGCGGTCGGCTCGGTGCGCGAGGTCGTCCACGAGGGCGACGCCTGGCACGTCCTGGTGGACTGGGACGACGCGCGCACGGCCGCGCTCGCCCGACATCCCTTGCCGCGCAAGGCGTTCGGACAGGTCCCGATGTCGACCTGCCGCGCAGGCGAGCGCGCAGCCGGGGTCCTGACGGAGCGGTATGCCGACCTCCCCGGCTCCCGGCATACGACCTGAGCCCCCCGTGACGTCAGTCCGCGGCAGCGGCGAGGCGGGCGGCGACGTCACGGGCCGCCTGCCGCAGCTCGGGACCACCGACGATGCGCCACGGGTGCGGGACCTGGGCGAGACGCTCGACGACATACATCTCCGCGTCGTTGGTCGATCCTCGCAGCTCGCATCCGCCCTCGACCTGCGTGAGCGTCCCGGAGACGGCGCCGACCCACCGCGAGACCTCCGCGAGGGGCGCGTCGAACCGCACGTGCGTCTCGAGCTCCCACCCGGCTCCGAGCGCCTCCTCGAGGGCGGCCACGGGGTCGAGGTCGGCGGGCACGGAGCAACGCTCGGACGTCGGGGTCGCCGCCACCACCCGGTCGACGCGCAGCGTCCGTGTCGCCTGGGCGTGGTGGGCGTGCCCGAGGAGGTACCACCGGCCGTGACGCACCACCAGCGCCCACGGGTCGACGAGCCACGCGTGCGCTCTCCCCGACTCGCTGCGGTAGTCGAGCTGCACCCGACGACCGTCCGCGATGGCCGCGACCAGGGCGCTGGTGACCGTGGGCTCCGGCAGCGGGTCGGGGCGGCCGGCCCCGCTGGCGGTGTCGCGCACGACCGCGGCCTGCTGCCGAGTCCTGGCGGGGAGCGCGCGGATGACCTTGTCGAGGGCCTCGCGCCGGATGTCGGTCCCCTGCCGTTGGCCGGCCGTGGCCGACAGCACCGCCGTGACCAGGGCGATCGCCTCGTCCTCGGTGAACACGACAGGAGGGAGGCGGGCGCCGCGCCCCAACCGGTAGCCGCCATACGGCCCCCGGGAGGACTCGACCGGCACACCCGCCTCGCGCAGCGTCAGGACATAGCGCCGCACCGCCCGCTCGGTGACGCCGAGGCGGTCGGCCAGCTGGGCAGCCGTCACCCCCGGCCGGTCCTGGATCGCCTCGAGCGCCAGGAGCGTCCGCACCAGCGGGGTGACGCCGTCGTCCATGCCGTCAGCGTAGGGGTCGACGACCGACCGAGCCGCCCGACCCACGCAGCAGCTACCATCCAGCACATGGCTGAGGTCGGCATCCGCGCGCTCCACCTGGCCGCGTCGGGGCCCGCCCGCCCGGTCACCGCATGGAGCTGACCACCTTCGTCCTGCTCGTGCTGGCAGGGGTGGCAACGGGTTTCGTGGGCTACCTGACCGGGATGGCCTCGCTCGTGTCCTATCCCGCCATGCTCGCGGCCGGGCTGTCGCCCGTCGCTGCCAACGTCAGCCAGACGCTCGGCCTGATCGGGGTCGGCGTCGGTGCGGCCACCCGCGCGATGCCGATCCTGCTCGCCGGCGGCCGACGCGACCTGCTCCTCCAGCTCGCCCTCGCGGCCCTCGGCGGCGGGATCGGCGCCGCGGTCCTGCTGCTCGGCGGGGAGGGGTCCTTCACGCTCGTCGTGCCGTGGCTGCTCCTCGCGGCCTCGCTCATGGTCCTCGTCTCCCCGCGGCTGCGGTCCCTGCAGGGCGACCGGTCCGCGCCCCGCTGGGTCTACCTCGCCGGGGTCCTCGCGGTGAGCACGTATGGCGGGTGCTTCGGCGCCGGCGCGGGCACGATCTACCTCGCGGTCGCGCTGCTCGCCTCCAGCGACGCGTTCGGCCGGTCGATGATCCTGAAGTCCGTGCTGCTGGCGGCCACCAACGTCGTGGCGGCGGTGCTGTTCATCGCGTTCGGGCCGGTGAGCTGGTGGGCGGCGCTCGCGCTCGGCCTCGGCTGCCTGCTGGGGGGCAACCTCGGGCCTGCCGCGCAGCGGCTGATCCCCGAGCGGGTCATGCGGTGGCTCGTCGCGGTGGCCGGCGTCGGTCTGGCCGCCTGGCTGGCGCTGGCCTGACGCCACCCCGCCTCCTGCTCCCGCCTCCGCCGTCTCCCCCGACGGCGGGTGAGCCGCGGGCGTCAGGTCTGGGCGGCGACCAGCTCCTTGAGGCGGAGGCCGTTGAACGCGGCATACCCGTAGTTGTCGTTGTTGAAGTAGCAGTAGGCAGGTCGGCCGCCCGCCGTGAGACCCCGCAGGTGCCCCACCCACCGCGTGAGGGCCTCGTCGTCGAAGGACCCGCCATACCGCCACTCGGGGTCGCTGTTGTGGAACCGCACGTAGGCCAGGCGACCGGACGCCCGCAGCACGGGCTCGCGCCCGGCGACCACGGACACCACGAAGCCCGCGCCGTGCCGGTCGAGCAGGTCGAACACCCCGTCGTCGAGCCAGGACTCGTGCTGCGGCTCGACCGCGACCCGCACCCGCTCGGGCAGCATCCCGAGGAAGGTCGACAGGCGGTCGTCGTCGCGGTGCAGGTCGGCGGGGAGCTGCACGACGAGCGGGCCCGCCTTGTCGCCGAGCAGGTCGTGGGTGTGCGTGATCCGCTCCACCCAGTCGGCCGGGTCCTTGAGCTTGCGGTAGTGGGACAGGTAGCGCGACGCCTTGACCGTCATCTCGAAGCCCTGCGGGAGGCGGTCGCGCCAGCCCTCGACGGTGGTGTCGGCCGGCCAGCGGTAGTGCGAGCCGTTGAGCTCGACGGTGTCGAACCGGTTGGCGTAGTAGTCGAGCTGGTCCGCGATGCGCAGGCCGTCGGGGTAGAAGGTGCCGCGCCAGTGCTTGTAGGTCCAGCCCGACGTCCCGATCCGCACGTCCATGCTCATGCGCGGTCCTTCATCGGGTCGGGCAGGTCCCCGAGCCGGGACACCGGCATGATCACCACGTCGTCCAGCTTCCAGTCCAGGGCTCGTATGGCGGCC
>ERZ501047.116-NODE-116-length-28347-cov-7.253181_pt1 | contig 28347 bp, 28 predicted proteins | sample MGYA00510868_ERZ501047 | MGnify/ENA primary metagenome ERZ501047 (study PRJEB25958, sample SAMN03398593) | human skin metagenome | study: EMG produced TPA metagenomics assembly of the Human Skin Microbiome Metagenome (human skin metagenome) data set. | reverse complement strand
CGCGTTGGCAGCGCCCGCTGCGCCCGCCGCGCCACCCTCGGCCGGAGCCGCCGCCGCGTCAGCCGCCGGTGCGGCGGGGAGCGGCAGATTCGATCCCTGCGCGTTCAGATAAGCCATAAGGTTGGCGCGATCTTCGGCGCTCGACAGGCCCGCAAAGCTCATCTTGGTACCGTTGGCGAAGCGGCGCGGGCTGGTCAGCCACTCGTTCATCGCCTGCCAGGTCCAGCTGCCGCCCTTCGACTTGAGCGCATCGGAAAAGGCAAAGCCGCCGCGACCCTGCGCGATCGCTTCACCCATCACGCCGTGCAGATTGGGCCCAATGCCGTTCGCCCCGCCCGCGTTGATCGTGTGGCACGCGGTGCACTTCGCGAACACCGCCTCGCCCTTCGCGGCGTCGGCGGTCTGGAGCAGCGTTTCGATCGCCGGTCCCGATGCAGCGCCGCCACCGGCACCCGCGCCTTCGACCGCAAAGCCCGCCTTTTCAGGCGTATGCGATTTCCACATGTGGGAGGTGAGGCTGCCGAGCCCGAGCGCGACGATGCCGGCGCCCAGCACCCAGCCCATGATCGTGTTGTTGCGGTCGTCCATCGCGCGTCGTTCAGTCCGTCAGAGCCCCGGGGGAGTTGCCCCCAACGCCAGCGACGCGGGGGCGTTCGCCCCTTAGCTCCGCCGTGATAGCTCCGCAAGCAAGCGTGGCAGCTGACATGCGCGATGACGCGAGGGCGAGGTCAGTAAATCCCGCCGCTGCCGTCGCGGTCGGCGAAATCCTGCGCAGGGCGAGCTGCGGGGCGCTCGGCGGTGCGGCGAGTCGGTGCGGCGCGGCGCGTTTGGCCCGGCCGAGCGCCGGCCGCGGCCTGCGGCACCTCCTCCCGACGGATCGAGCGGCGCGGTTCGGAGGATGCCTTGAACGCCTCCCAGATTATCGCATCGCCATCGCCGCCGGGGAAGGCGCCGTAGACGCGCTGCCCGCTGCCGCGCTCGATCCGCACCATGCGCGTGCCTGCCGGGGCGATGAATGGCGTGCGCGGCTGACCGACGGTGGCGACGCGCGCGAATTCCTTGAAGATCGGCGCGGCGAGCGTGCCGCCGAACGCCGAACCGCCGAGCGGGCGCGGCTGATCGTAGCCGAGGTAGACGCCCGCCACCCATTGCGGGGTGCCGCCGACGAACCACACGTCGGTCGGCCCGGTGGTCGTCCCCGTCTTGCCGAACAGCGGACGGTCGAGGTCGAGCAGCATCGTCGCCGTACCGCGCTGGATCACGCCTTCCAGCATGTGCACCACCTGATAGGCGGTGACGGGGTCCATCAGCTGGCGCCCCGTCTGGGCAAAGCGCGGCATCGGGCTGCCGTTCCAATCGGTCGAGTTGCAGCCCTCGCACGGCCGCCACTGCGCCGGGAAAATCACCCGTCCGCGGCGATCCTGCACCACGTCGATCAGATGCGGCCGCAGCTCTCGACCCTGGTTGACCAGCATCGAATAGGCGTTGGTCATCTTGGACACGGTCGTCTCCCCCGCGCCCAGCGCGAAGGCGAGGTAGGGGGGGTAGCTGCCGATGCCCATGTTGCGGAACGTGCGAACGACCAGCGGCATGCCAACGGTGCTCGCGGTGCGCACGGTCATCAGGTTGCGCGATTGTTCGAGCCCCCAGCGCATCGTGTGCGGCCCAGCCGCCCCGCCACCCGAATTGCTGAAACATTTGCGCCCAAGCTCGCGGCTCTGATCGACGCAGAAGGGCGCGTCGACGATGATCGAGGCAGGGGTCATCCCGTTGTCGAGCGCGGTGGCGTAGACGAACGGCTTGATCGTCGAACCGGGCTGGCGTTGCGCCTGCGTCGCGCGGTTGAAGCTCTGGAGGTTCGAATCGAACCCGCCCTGCATCGCGAACACGCGGCCCGAGGTCGGGCTCTGCGCGACGAACCCGCCCGAAATGCCGGGTGCGGTGCGCAGGCTGTAGGCGTTCCCCGCGATCCGCTTGACGAGGATCAGGTCGCCGGGACGCATCCGCGAAAAGGCGCTCCCGCCGCCGCGCGCAGCCATGCTCGCATCGCCCGCGCCGAGCCGCCCGGTGGTGCCGTCGGCAAAGCCGATCGTCGCCGCGCCTCCGGCCTTCGACACCACCGCCGCCACGCGCCAATCGTCGTAGTCGATGGTGAGGAAGGTCGAGCGCAGCTTGGCCGCCCAGTCGCGTCCGGGTTCGATCCGGCCCACCGGCCCGGTCCAGCCGCGCCCCGCGTGATAGCGCAGCATCGCGCGGCGCATGGCGGTTTCCGCTGCTTGCTGGAGCCGCGGATCATAGGCGGTGCGCACCCACAGCCCGCCGCCGTAAACGCTGTGGGGACCGTTCTCCGCATTCTCGCCGAAGCGTTCGACAAGCTCGCGGCGGACCTCCTCCATATAATAGCCGCCGGCCTCGGAGAATTGCGAACCGCGGGTGGGGGCAAGGCCGAGCGGCGCAGCGTTCGCCGCCGCCTGCTGGGCCGCGGTGATGTAGCCCTCGTCCGCCATCTGCCCGAGGACATAGGCGCGACGGTTGAGCGCGGCGCGCTCGTTCTGGACGCGGCCATAGGTCTCGGGCGCCTTGGGCAGCGTCGCGAGGAAGGCGACCTCGGGCAGGGTCAGGTCCTGCACGTCCTTGTTGAAATAGGCCTGCGCCGCCGCCTGCACCCCGAACGAACGGCGCCCGAGCGGGATTTCATTGAGGTAAAGCGCCAGAATTTCCTGCTTCGACAGCACGCTTTCGATGCGAAAGGCGAGCAGCATTTCCTTTAGTTTGCGCGTGATCGAATATTCGTCGCCGAGCAGGACGTTCTTCGCCACCTGCTGGGTGATGGTCGACCCTCCGCGCGCGCGTTCGCCCGATCCCACCTTGGAGCCGTAATCGACCACCGCCTGCGCGACGCCCGCGAAGTCGACGCCGTTGTGGCTGAAGAAGCTCTTATCCTCAGCCGCCAGAAAGGCCTGGATCAGCTGGCGCGGGAATTCGTCATATTCGAGCTGGACACGGCGTTCGCGCGCAAAACTGTGCGTCGGCGCGCCGGTGACGTCGCGCACGATGGTGGGGAGCGGCGGTTCGTAGTCGACCAGCGTCTTGGCGTCGGGCAACCCGCGGATCAGGAACGCCCACACCAGCAGCGCAAACAGCAGCAGCCCGCCGAGGCCATAGACCAGCCAGCGAAAGCGCCGGGACTGCCAGCGCTCGCCGAAGCTCTTGCGCGGGCCCCTCGGCGGCGGCGCGCCATCGTCGTCACCCCCGCGGCGCAGGCGCAGGCGAAAGGCGCTGCCAGGCGCGGCCGCGCTCGCAGTGGATGCGCCCGACGGGGCGGGGGTGGGGTCGATGTCAGCCATCTCGGGGTGCGGGCGATAGCATGAAATATGCGACTGGCGAGAGGGGGGCGCGCGTCCGCCGCTCAGCGCGCCAGCCGGCGGGCGGCGGCATCGACGAGCACGGCATCGCGCAGCGCGTCCGCAAATGCCTCGCGTCCCTCTACCGACGTCATCCGGGCGAGGTCCTCCGCGTTGGAGAGGAACCCCACCTCGATCAACGCGGCCGGTTGGTCGGGCGCCTTCAGCACCACAAACCCCGCCGAGCGCAGCGGGTTGATGCGCATCGGCACGCGCGTGCTGGCGGCGCGCAGGAAGCGGCGGGCAAAGGCGACCGACTGCGTCCCGCTCTCCCGCTGGGCGAGGTCGAGAAGGATCGCCCTCACCGCAGCGTCGCGCCCGCCCAAATCGACGTTGCCGAGGTGGTCGGCGCGGTTCTCCCGCGCCGCCAGCCGCGCGGCCTCCCGGTCGGAGGCGGTGTCGGAGAGGGTGAAGATCGCCGCGCCGCTCGCCGCTGGGTCGGCCGCGCTATCGGCGTGGACCGACACAAACAGCGTCGCGCCGAGCCGCCGCGCGAGCTCATAGCGTTCCTCGAGCACCAGGAAGCGGTCATCCCCCCGCGTCAGCGCCACGCGCAACCGCCCTGTCGCCACGAGCGCGTCGCGCGCCGCGCGGGCGAGCGCCAGCGTCACGTCCTTTTCCTCGACGCGGCCCTCATCGGCGAGCGCCCCCGGATCATGGCCGCCATGCCCTGCGTCGATCACCACCAGCGGCAGCCGGTCGTCCGCGGGGCCGACGATCCGCGGCAGCGGCGGGGCGGCGGCGGGCGGGGGGAGGGGAACGCTCACCCGGTAGCGCCGCTTGGGCAGCATCGCCATCGCCATGCGTGGGGCTAGCGGCACGGCTTCAAGAACCGGCGCAACCGTCAGCAACAGCGGGAGAAACGCCAGCAGCACCGCCCGTCTATGCCGCCGCGGCTACGCCGGACGCAAGCGCGGACGGCGCGAGCGCTGCGATCAATCGAACAGGCTCGACACGCTCGATTCGTCAGCGATGCGGCGGATCGCCTCGCCCAGCAGCGGGGCGATGGTCAGCGTGCGGATGCGCGAGGAAGCGAGCACTTCGGGGGTGGGCTGGATCGAATCGGTGATGACCAGCTCGCTGAGCGCGCTGCCATCGACCCGCGCCACCGCTCCCCCGGACAGCACGCCGTGGGTGCAATAGGCCGCGACCTCCGCCGCGCCCGCGTCTTTGAGCGCCTTGGCGGCGTTGCACAGCGTGCCCGCCGAATCGACGATGTCGTCGATCAGAATGCAGGTGCGGCCCTTCACGTCGCCGATGATGTTCATCACCTCCGATTCGCCGGCGCGCTCGCGGCGCTTGTCGACGATGGCGAGCGGCGCGTTGTCGAGCCGCTTGGCGAGCGCGCGCGCCCGCACCACGCCGCCGACGTCGGGCGACACGACCATCAGCGGTGCATTGCCGAAGCGCGCCTGGATGTCGGCGCTCATCACCGGCGCGCCGTAGAGGTTGTCGGTCGGGATATCGAAAAAGCCCTGGATTTGTCCCGCGTGGAGGTCGACCGACAGCACCCGGTCCGCACCCGCGGTGGTGATCAGGTTCGCGACCAGCTTGGCGGAAATGGGGGTGCGCGGGCCGGGCTTCCGGTCCTGCCGGGCATAGCCGAAATAGGGCGCGACCGCAGTGATGCGCTTGGCCGACGCGCGCTTGAGCGCGTCGATGATGATCAGCAGCTCCATCAGATTGTCGTTCGCCGGGAAATGCGTCGGCTGGATCACGAACACGTCCTCGCCCCGGACATTCTCGTGGATTTCGACGAACACTTCCTCGTCGGCGAAGCGGCGCACGCTGCTGTCGGTCAGCGGCACCTCGCAATAGTCGGCGACGGCGCGCGCGAGCGGGAGGTTGGCGTTGCCGGCAATGAGCTTCACGGGCGCGTGCCCCTTTCGCGCTGAGGATGGATGTTGCCGGGCCCCTTAGCGGTCTCGCCCCGCACCCTCAACGGCAGACGCGGTATCCGCGGCGCGCCGCGACATCGAGGTGAAGGTGGTCGGCATGCGCGCGGTTGTAGTCGGGGGAGAGCGAGGTTGCGAACAGCTCGCACGCGCCGTCGCGCGCCTCCCGCAGAAAGGCGCGCCGCGCGGGGTCGGCGCTATTCCAGTCGCGCAACACGCTCACCCGCTGCCCACCCGCGAGCACGAAGCCCGCAATGTCGATCGCCGCGCCGGTGGCATGCTGGCTGACCTGTCCGGTCCCGGCGATGGTGCGGCAATTTTCGGTGCCGAGATTCTCGACCCGCACGACCGGCTTGCCGAAGTGGCGAAAGGCGGCGGCCTGCACGCGCCGGTCGAGCCACAGCAGCAGGCTCGCGTTGACGACGCAGCGCGCGGCGGGCGGCGCGGGCGACAGACGCAAGTTGTAGACCGGCCCGTCGGGCAGCCGCAGCCGGTCGACGTTGCGGCAATTGCCGCGCCCCGCTGGAGGCAACAGCTCCACCCGGATGCCCGCGTCGCGCAGCGCAGCGACGCATTGCGCGGGCTCCTCCCGCAGCTTGGCGAGCTTGCGCGCGGTGGCCCAGCCGATCGGGTCAGCCATGGACAGCGGCGCGCGGGGGTCGTGCTGCGGATTGGCCTTGAGCCAGCGGTCGCCGAACCACAGCCCCGCCGCCAGCAGCAGCGCCAGCACTAGCGCCACCAGCCAAGCAGGCGGCGCCCCGGCAGAGCGCTTACTTCGCCGGGCGCGCGTCATCGTCGCTGGCTTTGAAGGGAGGGCAGGCGAGGCATCGCGTGCGCAGATGTGGCGGCACAGCGCCCCGCGTCAATGCGCGAGGGTCGCGCGCCGCCATCCGTGTGCGCGCACTCCTGTGCTCCGGCGAGGGGCGGACCATTAGCTGCGCGCGCCGCCACCCCCCGAACGCAACGTGCTCCTGCTTTCGAAGGAGCACCGGGTTGAGGCCCGAGAGTAGCCCCCTCCCCCGCGCCGCGAATCATGTTACGGGCGTGGCATGACCGCGCGCACGCTCAGCATCGTCCTCGCCCAACTCAGCCAGAGCGTCGGCGATCTCGACGCCAATGCCGCGGCGATGCTGGCGGTGCGCGGGCGGCACCCCGACGCCGACCTGATCGTCTATCCCGAGCTGCAGCTGATCGGCTATCCGCCCGAGGATCTGGTGCTGAAGCCCGCGCTGGCGGAGCGTGCGGAGGCCAAGTTGGCGGAGCTCGCCGCGGCGACGGGCGACGGTGGACCGGCCATGCTGGTCGGCACCGTGCAGCGCAGCGCAGCGGGGCTCCACAACGCCGTCGCTTTGCTCGATGGCGGCGAGGTCGCCGCACTTCGGCTCAAGCACGAGCTCCCCAACTACGGCACGTTCGACGAAAAGCGCGTGTTCGTTCCCGGCCCGCTGCCCGATCCGGTCGATTTTCGCGGGGTGCGGCTCGGCCTGCCGATCTGCGAGGATGGCTGGCTCCCCACCGTCTGCCAGCACCTCGCCGACGCGGGGGCGCAGGTGCTCATCTCGGTCAACGGCAGCCCGTATGAGATCGACAAGGACGACCGCCGCCTGACCCAGGTGTTCGCCGCGCGCGTGCGCGACACCGGGCTGCCGCTGATCTTCCTCAACCGCGTCGGCGGGCAGGACGAGCTGGTGTTCGACGGCTGCTCCTTCGTGCTGAACGGAGCGGGCGAAACCCGCCACCGCCTCCCCGACTGGGAGGAGGCGGAGCGGGTCACGCGCTGGTCGCAGCGCAGCGACGGTCGCTGGGACTGCGAGGGCGGCGAGGTCGCGACGTGGGACGATCACCCCGCGGATATCTACCACGCGATGCTGGTCGCCACGCGCGACTATGTGGAGCGTAACCGCTTTCCGGGTGTGCTGCTCGGCCTCTCCGGCGGTATCGACAGCGCGCTGGTCGCCGCCATCGCCGCCGACGCGCTGGGTCCGGAGCGGGTGCGCTGCGTCATGCTCCCCTCCCGCTACACCAGCCGGGCGAGCCTCGACGACGCCGAGGCCTGCGCGCGTGCGATCGGTTGTTCCTATGAGACCATCTCCATCGCCCCCGCCGTGGACGCGTTCGACGCGATGCTGGCGGGCAGCTTCGCCGATACCGAGGTCGACCTCACCGAAGAAAACGTTCAGTCGCGCATCCGCGGCGTGACGCTGATGGCGCTCAGCAACAAGTTCGGGCCGATGCTGCTGACCACGGGCAACAAGAGTGAAATGAGCGTTGGCTACGCGACCATCTACGGCGACATGGCAGGCGGGTATAACCCGCTAAAGGACGTGTATAAGACGACCGTGTTCAAGGTCGCGCGCTGGCGCAATGCGCACGTGCCGAGGCTGGCCAGGGGGCGCGCCGGGGAGGTCATCCCTCGCGCGATCATCGACAAACCGCCAAGCGCGGAGCTGCGCCCCAACCAGACCGATCAGGACAGCCTGCCGCCTTATGAGCAGCTCGATGCGATGCTGATGGGGCTGATCGAGCGCGAGCAGTCGGTCGACGACATCGTCGCCGAACATGGCTTCAACCGCACGGAAGTGGCTCGGATCGAACGGCTCGTCGCCATCGCCGAATATAAGCGCCGCCAGGCCGCGCCGGGGGTGAAGCTCGGCACCCGCAACTTCGGCCGCGACCGCCGCTACCCCATCACCCACGGATTTCGCACGGCATGATCGTCACCCGCTTCGCCCCTTCGCCGACTGGGCGAATGCACCTTGGCAATCTGCGAGTGGCGGTGCTCAACGCGCTGGCGGCGCTGCGCGAGGAGGGCGAATTCTGGCTGCGCGTCGACGATACCGACGCTGCGCGGAGCGAGGAGCGGTTCGTCGAGGCGATCCGTCAGGATCTCGCTTGGCTCGGGCTGACGCCGACGGGGGAGGTGCGGCAGTCGCAGCGGCTCGACCTCTACGAACGACGATTTGAGGAGTTGCGCGCGGCGGGGCGGGTGTACCCCTGTTTCGAGAGCGCGGAGGAGCTCGACCTCAGGCGCAAGGTGCTGCGCGCGCGGGGGCTGCCGCCGGTCTACGAACGCACCGCGCTGGCGTTGAGCGAGGCGGAAGTCGACGCCAAGCTGGCGGCGGGGGAGCGGCCGCACTGGCGCTTCAAGCTCGACCACACCGCGCCGATCGTCTGGCACGATGCGGTGCGCGGCGAGCAGCGCTTCGACCCCGCGCACCTGTCCGACCCCGTCGTGCGCCGCGCTGATGGGAGCTGGCTCTACCTCCTCCCCTCGGTCATCGACGACATCGACATGGGCATTACCCACGTCATCCGTGGCGAAGACCATGTCAGCAACACCGCCGCGCAGGCGCAGATGTTCGACGCGCTGGGCGCGTCGCGCCCAACCTTCGGCCATGTCGCGCTGCTGACCGGGGCAGAGGGCAAGCTCTCCAAACGCGACGGTGCCGCCGACCGCGATGCGCTGGGCGAGGCAGGGATCGAGCCCGAAACGGTGCGCGCCTACCTCGCGCGGCTGGGCACGCGCGATCCGCTCGAGCCGCAGACGGAACTCATGGGTCTGGCGGCGGGGTTCGACCTGTCGCGGTTCGGCCGCGCTCCCGCGCCGGTCGTGGCGGAGGAGCTCGCCACACTCAACGCGCGCATCGTCCACCAACTGCCGCACGAGCGCGTCGCCGAACGCCTGCCGCCGGACATGACCCCGGTCGCGTGGGAGGCGCTGCGCGGCAACCTCACCCGCATCGACGAGGCGCCGACGCTGTGGGCGAGCGTCGTCGGTCCGGTCGCCGCGCCTGCCCTGTCGGACGAGGATCGCGCAGTGGTCGCCGCCGCCGCCGCGGTGCTGGACGGGGAGGCGTTTGCTGACTGGAAGCTGCTCACCGCAGCGGTCGGCGCGGCGACGGGCGCCAAGGGTCGCGCGCTTTTTCTGCCGCTGCGCCGGGCCTTGACGGGCGCCGACGCGGGGCCCGACATGGCGAGTCTGCTACCGCTGATCGGGCGCGAACGCGCGATCGAGCGGCTGCGCGCCGCGCTCGCCTGACGGAGACTGACATGGCCGACGCCTTAATCGCCCTCCCGCTGCGGACGCCGGTCGGCCGCTACCTCGGCGCGCTCGCCGATGTGCCCGCGGAAAAGCTTGCCGAAACGGTGCTGCGCGCGCTGGTCGAGCGGTCGGGCGTCGACCCCGAGCGGATCGAGGACGTCATCTTCGCGCAGGCCTATCCCAACGGTGAGGCGCCCGCGATCGGGCGCTGGGCGGCGCTGGCGGCGGACCTGCCGCTGTCGGTGCCGGGAATGCAGATCGACCGGCGCTGCGGGGGCGGGCTCACCGCCATCGGCCTCGCCGCGGCGATGGTGCAGGCGGGGCAGGCGGACATCGTTATCGCCGGCGGAGCGGAGAGCATGTCCAACGCCGAGCACTACACGCTGGGCCTCAGGAAGGGCGTGAAGGCCGGCTCGCCGGTGCTGCACGACCGGCTGCTGCGCGGGCGCGAACGCTCGCAGCCCGAAGCGCGCTTCGGCCGCATTTCGGGGATGATCGAAACGGCGGAGAATGTCGGGCGGGACGCCGACATCTCGCGCGCCGACGCCGACGCCTATGCGCTCACCAGCCACGAACGCGCCGCGGCGGCATGGGCGCGCGGCGCCTTCGCCGACGAGCTGGTGCCGGTCACGGTGGAGGGCCGCAAGGGCAGCGTCACCGTCGATCGCGACGAGGGCGTGCGGGGCGATGTCACCGCCGAAAGCCTCGCCGCGCTGCGCCCGATCATGAAGGACGGCACCGTCACCGCGGGCAACGCGAGCCAGCAGAACGACGCCGCCGCCGCCTGCATCGTCGTCAGCGAAGCGGGCGCGAAGGCGCTCAAGGTCGATCCGGTGGCGCGGCTGGTCGGCTTCGCGGCGGCGGGGTGCCACCCGGCGACGATGGGGCTGGGCCCGGTGCCCGCGGTCGAAAAACTGTTCGCGCGGACCGGCAAGGGCTGGGCCGACATCGATCTCGTCGAGCTCAACGAAGCGTTCGCGACGCAGGTGCTAGGCGTGCTCAAGGGCTGGGGCTGGCACGATCCGGAACGGCTCAACGTCAACGGTTCGGGCATCTCGCTCGGCCACCCGATCGCCGCGACGGGCGGGCGCATCCTGGCCTCGATGATGGCGGAGCTGAAGCGCCGCGACGGTCGCTATGCGCTCGAAACCATGTGCATCGGCGGCGGGCAGGGCTGCGCCGCGCTGTTCGAACGGGTGTGATGGAGGCGCCGGTCATCGAGACCGAGCGCTTCCGCCTGCGCAGCGCGGAATTGCGCGACTTCGACGCCTATGCCGACATGTGGGCGGACGATCGCACCACCGCCTTCATCGGCGGCGGGCGCGGGCGCACCCGGCAGGAGGCATGGTATCGCTTCCTCGGCCAGCCGGGGCTGTGGGCGATGCTCGGCTATGGCTATTGGGTGTTCGCCGACCGCGCGAGCGACCTCTTCATCGGCTGCGGCGGCTTTGCCTCTTGGGAGCGCGGCGTGCCCGCGCTGGAGGGCTATCCCGAAGCCGGCTGGGCGATCGCGCCCGCCTGGTGGGGCAAAGGCGCGGCAAGCGAGATCATGGCCGCGGCGCTCGGCTGGGCGGACGGCGCGCTCGGGGGCGACGAGACGCGCTGCATCATCGACCACGGCAACGCCGCCTCGCTGCGGGTGGCGGAGCGGCTGGGCTATCGCCGACAGGGTGACGTGGCGCTGGCGGACGGGCTGACGACGCTGTGGTCACGACGGCGGGAGGGTGCGGCTCAGAACCCGTCGACGTGAAAGGATGGCGTGAGGGGCGCGCTTATGCTGCCAGCAAGCGCCACTCTTCACGCATCGTCGGGCTAAAGTTCGGTCGAGTAAGCTCAGGCGAGTCTACCCCATCGAGCGCGGCGTCCTCGAACAGCACGCACGTGACCTCGCCGTCGCGCGCCAGGCTGCGGCGGGGGGCGGTGCGGCCGGTGGGGCGGAACCCGAGCTTACGCAGCACCGCGCCCGATGCGGGATTGTCGGCGAAATGCCCGGCGCGCACATTGCTAAGGCCAACCGCGCGGGCGATCTGCATCACCGCGCGCCCCGCCTCCGTCGCGAAGCCGAGACCCCAATAGGGCCGCGCAATCCAGTAACCGAGTTCGTGATGCGCGAGGCCATCGCCGAACCCGCCGTCGTCCTCGCGCCAGTGCAGCCCGATGCCACCGACGAGGCGTAGCCGCCCGTGCGTGCGCGCGTGGATGAGGAAGCGCATGTCGCCATCGCCTGGCGTCTGCGCGAGCCACTCGCGCGCGTCCGCCTCGCCATAGGGCAAGGGGACCGTCGCGAGGTTCCGTGCGACTGCGGGGTCGCCGATCCCCTGCGCCAGTGCGGCGGCGTCCTCGAGGTATCCAGGCCGCAGCAACAGCCGGTCGGTGCGTGCGTGCATCGTCTCCAACCCTTCTCTCTCGCCGCCGCCGCTGGCACGTCGATGTGACGCGTTGGCGACAGCGAACGCTGTGGGGAGGGAGACGGGGGCTTCGACTCCGGTCGCGCGAGCCCGCGACGACCAACAAAAAAGGGAGCCGGGGCGACCCGTCTCCCTCCTTGTGTGTGGACCGATTAGATCCAACGGGGGGTCGCCCTGGCGGCGCGACCCTGTCCGATCGCCCGCCTTATTCTGCAGCCTCGAGCGGCATAATGCTCGCGTCTACCGACACGAACTTGCGCCCTAGCTTGCCGTCGTGGAATCGCACGCGGCCGTCGGTGGTCGCAAACAAGGTGTGATCCTTGCCGATGCCGACGTTGGTGCCCGGATAGAATTTGGTGCCGCGCTGGCGCACGATGATGTTGCCGCCGACCACTTCCTGGCCGCCGAACTTCTTCACGCCGAGGCGCTTACCGGCCGAATCGCGACCGTTGCGCGACGAACCGCCTGCCTTTTTATGTGCCATGGCTGCTGTCTCCTGCGGTTACGCGAAGCGTCAGGCTTCGGTGGACTGAGTGGTGGCTTCGGCGGTCGCCGGAGCCGTCTTCGCTGCCTTCTGGCGCGGCTGGGCCTGTTCGTCACCCACGCTCAGGATCTGAAGCTGGGTGTGATACTGGCGGTGGCCGTTGCGGCGGCGATAGTTGTGACGGCGCTTCTTCTTGAAGACGATGATCTTTTCGCCGCGACCCTGACCGACGATTTCCGCCGCAACCTTGAGGCCGTCGGTCGGCTTGAGGTCGGCGCCGTCGCCTGCGAGCAGGACGTCGCCCAGCTCCACGCGGTCGCCCACGGCTCCGCTCAGCTTTTCGACGACAATCCGGTCTCCGGGGGCAACGCGATACTGCTTGCCGCCCGTGCGCACGATGGCGAACATGGCGTAATCTTCCTTAATCGGCGAACGACCGGCGGCAGCGGAATCGAATCCCGGCGCCGGAAAGCCCGGCCCGTTACCTAGCGAGGGCGCAGCTGTCAACGCTGCGCCGCCCGATTTGCGCCGCCCATGGGGCGACGTTACGACGCTCCAAGCTATGTCCGCAACGCCCCAACGCCTGTTCGCCTGCGCCCTCGCGCTTCTGTCGCTGAGCGCGTGCGCGCATGTCGATACGAGCGGTTATCCGACGCTCGAGCGGCGCGCGGTGGAGGACGTGGTCGCCGCCGAAACCGCCGCGCGGGGGGAGGACCCGCCGCCCCCGCCGCCTGCCATTGCCAGCGCGGAAGCGCGCGCTGCGGCGGCGCAGCTGATCGAGGAGGCGCGCGCGGGCGATGCCGAGTTTCGCGCCGCGCTTACCGCCAACCGCGGCGCGGCAGCGGCCGGGCAGCGCGCCGCGACGGGCAGCGAGGCGTGGGCGCTGGGGGAGGTCGCCTTGTCGCGCATCGAGACCGCACGCGGTCGCACCCGCCTCGCGCTCGATCGGCTCGACCGGCTCGCGCAGGCCGCGGCGGAAGCGGGGCTGCCCGGCAACGTCGCTGCCTACGCGGAGGCACAGGCGGTGGTGCGGCAACTGGTCGAAGGCCACGCGGCGACGGTGCGAACGCTGTCACGGTAAACGCACCTGCTCCGGCGAAGGGCGGAGCGCGATCGTCGGAATGGGAGTGCTCCTGCGAAAGCAGGAGCCTAGGGCGACCTAACGCTTCGCCTGTCGGCCCTGGGCTCCTGCCTTCGCAGGAGCGCTTGCGTTTGAGCGGGTGAGAGGTTCTCGCCAACGCTCCGGCCCTCGCCGCAGCACCTGGGGGGTGTTTTCGCGCCACGCATGGGCGTCCTTGCGCCGAACGGGGCGTCCTCCAGCATCGCCCGCCACCCCGCCTAGCCCGCTGCGCGTGCCGCTGGTAGGAGCCGGGCATGGCGCGCAACCACCTCTACCTCGTCGACGGCTCGGGCTATATTTTCCGCGCCTACCATCGCCTCCCGCCGCTGACGAACCCGCAGGGCGTGCCGGTGGGAGCGGTGTACGGTTATACGGCGATGCTGTGGAAGCTCGCCGACGGGCTCGACAAGGCGGAGGGACCGACGCACCTCGCGGTCATCCTCGACCACAGCGCGGCCTCGTTCCGCAACGAGATGTACGACCAGTACAAGGCGCACCGGCCGGAGCCGCCGTCGGACCTCGTCCCGCAGTTCCCGCTGATCCGCGACGCCACCCGCGCCTTTTCGCTGCCGTGCATCGAGCTCGAAGGTTACGAGGCGGACGATCTGATCGCGGCCTATACGACGCAGGCGCTCGGGCTCGGCTGGGACGTGACGATCGTGTCGGGCGACAAGGATCTGATGCAGCTCGTCACGCCCGACAAGGGCGACGGCAGCCCGCACGTCGACCTTTACGACACGATGAAGAACGCGCGCATCGACGTCGCGGCGGTGGAGGAAAAGTTCGGCGTCGGCCCGGACCGGCTCGCCGACGTGCTGGCGCTGATGGGCGACAGCGTCGACAACATCCCCGGCATCGCCGGCATCGGCCCCAAGACCGCCGCAAAGCTGATCCAGGAGCACGGCGACCTAGAAAGCGCGCTCGCCGCGGCGCCTTCGATGAAGCCGGGGAAGCTGCGCGACAACCTCATCCAGTTCGCCGACGATGCGCGGCTGTCGCGCCAGCTGGTCGAGCTGTGCCGCGACTGTCCGACGCCCGAACCGCTGGAGAGCTTCAAGCTCGACGGCATTCCGCCCGAACCGCTGCGCGCGTTCCTCCTCGAACATGGCTTTCGCGCAATGGCCAACCGGCTCGAGGGCGGCGCGGCGAGCGGGCCGGTGCGCCCGTCGACGATGGTCGAGCCGCTCCCCGGCACCGCGCGCGGCCAGCGTAACGCCGCACAGACGCCCAGCGCGGGCGACGGGCTGCCCAAGCGCCCCGACATCGACCACAGCCGCTACAGCCTGATCACCAGCGCGGAGCAGCTCGACATCGTCATTGCCGCGGCGCGCCAGTCGGGTACGCTCGGGCTGCATGTCGTTGCGGACACGAGCGTCATGCATCAGCCGCTGATCGTGGGCCTGGGCCTCGCCATCCAGCCGGGGCAGGCGGCCTATGTCCCGCTCGGCCACCGCGGCGCGGATCTGCTGGCGGCACCGCCGCAGCAGCTCGACAGTGCCGCCGCGATCGCGCAGCTGGCGCCGCTGCTGGCCGACGCGAGCGTGCTCAAGGTCGGCCACGACCTCAAGCCCGAGCTGCTGTTGCTGGGTGAGGCGGGGGTGTGCGCGGCCGGCTATGACGACACCATCCTCCTCTCCTTCGCGCTCGATGCGGGCAATCAGGGGCATGGCTTTGAGGAGGTGGCAAGGCGGCTGACCGGGCATGAGCCGATGACCGCCAAGGGACTCACCGGCTCGGGCCGCAACGCGGTGCCGCTGGCGGCGCAGGAGCCCAGCGCGGTGATGCCGCTCGCCTGCGAACGCGCCGAACTGGTGCTGCGGATGCATGAAGTGCTACGCGACCGCCTGTGGCGCGAGGGCGCGACGCGGGTGTATGAGATGGTCGACCGCGGCCTCGTCACCACGGTGGCGCGGATGGAACGGCGCGGCGTGCTCGTCGACCGCGCCGAGCTGGCGCAACTGTCGGAGGTGTTCTCGACCGAGACGGCGCGGCTCGAAGGCGAGATATTCGCCGAGGCGGGCGGGCCGTTCACCATCGGCAGCCCCAAACAATTGGGCGAGGTGCTGTTCGACCGGCTGGGCCTCAAAGGGGGGCGCAAGGGCAAGTCGGGCGAATATTCGACCGACCAGAGCGAGCTCGAGCGGTTGGAGCGCGACGGGGTGAAGGTCGCGCGGCAAGTGCTCGAATGGCGCCAGCTGACCAAGCTGCGCTCGACCTACACCGACGCGCTGCAGCAGCAGATCGACCCCGTCACCGGGCGCGTCCACACCCGCTACAGCCTGACCGGCGCGCAGACCGGTCGGCTGTCCTCGACCGATCCCAACCTCCAGAACATCCCCATCCGCACCGAAACCGGGCGCCAGATCCGCGAGGCGTTCGTCGCCGCTCCGGGCAATGTGCTGATCGCTGCTGACTACAGCCAGATCGAGCTGCGGCTCGCGGCGCACATGGCCGACGTGCCACAGCTCAAGGAAGCGTTTCGCGAAGGCGCGGACATCCATAACCGGACGGCGGAAGAACTGTTCGGCGAGGTCACGCGCGACACGCGGGCAAAGGCCAAGACGGTCAACTTCGCCATCCTCTACGGCATCTCGCGCTGGGGCCTCGCCAGCCGGCTGGAGATCGGTCAGGACGAGGCGCAGGCGATTATCAGCCGCTATTTCGAGCGCTTTCCCGGCATCAGCGACTATATGCAGCGCACGCTCGAGGAGGTGCGCAGCTGCGGCTACACGCAGACGCTGTTTGGGCGGCGTACGTGGTTCCCGCGCATCAACTCACGCAACCAGGCCGAGCGCGCCGTGGCCGAGCGGGCGGCGATCAATGCGCCGATCCAGGGCACCAGCGCCGACATCATCAAGCGCGCCATGACGCGCATGGACAGGGCGCTCGGCGACAAGGGGCTGGGCGAGGTCAAGATGCTCCTCCAGGTCCACGACGAACTGCTGTTCGAAGCGCCCGAGGGGCTGGTCGAGGCGGCGATCCCGGTGATCCGCGATACGATGGCGAGCGCGGCGGGCCCCTCGGTGACACTGGACGTGCCGCTGGGGGTGGACGTCGGCACCGGCAAGAGCTGGGGCGATGCGCATTAGCGCGTGAGCCTCCGACTCCTGCCTCTCCGCGCGAGGGAGCGTAACCACGATTGACCCCCCGCGCCCACGCATTATCCTCCTCACCTGAGGGATCGCGAAAGCGAAAAGGGGGAAACCCATGAACAAGTTGATGCCGGCGCTCGCCGGTGCCGCGCTGTTGGGCGCGGGCGTGCCGGCGACGTCGGCGAGTGCGCAGGACGCGGCGCTGCGGGCGACCTATGCCACCATCCGTCTGGTCTCCGGGTTCCAGCCAGACCCGTGGTGGGTTCCGGTGCAGTCGGGTGGGAACATCGACGCCGCCAAGCTCAACGGGTGCCGCGGCATGGTCAGCGCCGCGCCCGACGTGGAGCTCAGCTACACCGCGGGGTCGCTGCCGCTCTACCTTCAGACCTTTTCATCGAGCGACACGACGCTGGTGGTCAACGGACCCGACGGGCGCTGGTATTGCGACGATGACAGCGGCGGAGGCACCAATGCGCGGTTGATCTTTCAGCGGCCGCAGAGCGGCACCTACGACATCTGGATCGGCAGCTTCGGCGGCGGCATCCACGACGCCCAGCTGCGGGTGAGCGAGGTTCGCTGACGAGACGGGGGCGCCGCCGCCGCGTGATGCGGCGGCCCCCTTCCTAGCCCGCCTCGAAACGATTGTTGGCGCGGTCCTTGACGGCATGCGCGCCGTCGAGGACGCGGCCGTTGATCGCGATCCACACGCCCTCGGGCAGCGTCTGCGCCGCGGCAAGCGCAAAGCCGACGTTGAACAGTGCATCGCTCTGCCGCTGCGAGGCGGGGAGCATCGCCCCGGTGAGCACGATCGTCTTGCCCGCGATCCCGGTTAGCGCACGCGCGGTGACGGGCATGGTGTCGGTGCCGTGGGTGATGAGGATCGCGCGCGGTTCGGCCCGCTCCACCGCCGCGCGGATCGCCGCACGATCTTCGTCGCTAAGGTCGAGGCTGTCCTTGCGCAGCAGCGGCTCGACGCTCACCGGCAGGGTGACGTTCGCCTCACGCAGCATCGCGCCGACCGCGGTTTCCCCCACCTCGAACGCGGAAAGCGCGTCGAAATAGACTTTGTCGATCGTGCCGCCGGTGGTGATGATGTGGACGGCGGGGGAGGGTTGGTCGGGCATGGCGGGCGCGTTAGCAGCGGGCGTGTGCCCGGCTCAAGCGCGTGCCAGCTCTGGACAAACTCCGCCGCGCGGACGCACAGGCAGAGCGATGACCCCCGCGCCCCGCCGCCTCAGCCCCGAAGCCTCCCGTCGGAAAGCGATCGATGCGGCGAAAGTCCTGCTGATCGAGAGCGGGCCGCAGGCGGTAACGCTGAAGGCCGTGGCGGCAAAGGTTGGGCGTACCCACGCCAACCTTCTCCACCACTTCGGCAGCGCGCATGACCTTCAACTCGCGCTAATGGCGCAACTGAGCAACGATATTTGCGAGCGCATCGCCGAAGAGGTTCGGCGCAATCGCGCGGGCGATGGCGATCCGGGCAGCGTCGTCGACCTTGCCTTCGACGCGTTCGACCATCAGGGCGCCGCTGGCCTCGCGATGTGGATGCTGATGACCGGCAATGAGGATGTGCTCGAACCGGTGGTCGGCGCGATCCGTCGTCTGATCGATGAAGTCGGCCCGGACGAGGGGCACAGCGCTGAAGAACTTTCGCAGCAGACGTTGACGCTGGTGCTGCTGGCGTTCGGCGATGCCATGATCGGGGAGGCGCTGGGCAGCGCGCTCACGCTTCGTCGCGCGGCGGCGCGGGAGCTCGCCAAGGCGATGTTCCGGCGCGGATAAGAAAGGCCCCCGGAGCGGACCCGCCCCGGGGGATACGTATCGATTGGATCAGGCGTTGCCGCGCATCGCTTCGATCCGGTCGTGGCCCTTCTTGACCGAGGCATAGGCCGTGTCGATCGCGGCCTTGGCTTCGGGCTTGAGGTCGGCGACGGACATCGCGGCGTCATACTTGCCCTTGAGGTAATCCTCGCCGCGCTCGACTTCCGCGAGGATCGCCGCGTCGTCGCTGCCGGTCACCGCATCGCGCAGCGACAGAAACGCGCGGTGCGCAGCGGCGAGGATAGTGCCGTCGTCTTCGGGGTTGCCGCCGGTCGAGCTCACATAGTTCTGCAGCGAACGCACGACCTGCTCGCGTTCGTTGGCGAGTGCGCCGAACAGTTCGGCATAGCGCGGGTTCGTCGCCTTTTCCGCGGCCTTGCGATAGCCGTCGACGCTGTCAAGCGTGGTGGCGATCAGCGTGTTGAAGGTCGCGCTGTGGTCATGTCCAAACATCGGGGGGATGCTCCTGCTGGATGCCCGCGTAGCAGGCGTTCGGAGCGGCAAAACCCGCGAAGCGTGCCCCGGTTGCTCGCCTTTCGGTGCGTGGCGGACTAGAGATGGCCGATGCATTTTCTCGATCAGGCCAAGATTTTCATTAAATCCGGCGACGGCGGCGGCGGCGCGGTCAGCTTTCGGCGTGAGAAATACGTCGAATACGGCGGCCCCGACGGCGGCAACGGCGGCAAAGGCGGCGACATCATTTTCGAGGCGGTGCCCGGCCTCAATACGCTGATCGACTTTCGCTACACCCAGCACTTCAAGGCGCAGCGCGGGCACGGGGGGATGGGTCGCGACCGCACCGGGGCGGGGGGCGACGACCGCGTCATCGCGGTGCCGGTGGGGACGCAGATCCTCGCCGATGACGAGGAGCGCAGCCTGATCGCCGACTTGACCGAAGTCGGCCAACGCATCGTTCTGCTGCGCGGCGGCGACGGCGGTCGTGGAAACGCGAGCTACAAGACCAGCACCAACCGCGCGCCGCGCCAGCACGGCACCGGCTGGCCGGGCGAGGAGATGTGGGTCTGGCTGCGGCTCAAGCTGCTCGCCGACGCGGGGCTGGTCGGTCTGCCCAACGCGGGCAAATCCACGTTCCTCAACGCGGTCACCAATGCCGAGGCCAGGGTCGGCGCGTACGCCTTTACGACGACCCGGCCGCAGCTCGGCGTCGTGCGCCACCGCGGGCAGGAGTTCGTCATCGCCGACATCCCCGGATTGATCGAGGGCGCAGCGGAGGGCGCAGGGATCGGCGACCGCTTCCTTGGACATATCGAACGCTGCCGGGTGTTGCTCCACCTGGTCGACGCCAACGACACCGACGTCGCCACCAGCTACCGCATCGTGCGCGACGAGCTTGAGGCCTATGGCGCGGGGCTAGAGGACAAGCGCGTGGTGATCGGCCTCAACAAGGTCGACACGCTCGACGACGAACTGATCGCGGCGCTCTCCGCTGAGCTTGCCGAGGCGAGCGGGGCGGAGGTGATGCCCCTTTCCGGCGTCAGCGGGGCGGGGGTAGAGCGCGTGCTCGACCGTTTGCTCGAAGACATTCGCGGCGACGAAGGCGAAGCGCAGGAGGCGGAAGCTGCTAACGCCTGGACGCCGCTCGACGGCTGACGTCCCTCACAGGTCTTCCGGACAAACAAAAAGGGCGACGCTTTGCAGCGCCGCCCTTCCGGTCAGCTGAAGTCTGAAAGATCAGACCTTCATCTGGTTGCTGGCGCCGGTGAAGGTGTTCTTCACGCTGTTGCCAACCATGTTGAAGGCGCCTACGCCCGCAACCGCGATGAGAGCGGCGATCAGGCCATATTCGATGGCGGTCGCACCCTTCGAGTTGCGCAGAAACTGCTTGAAGCGGATCATATCCCTGTCTCCTGATAAGCTCACTACCCGGCCAGTCGAGTATTCGTCGGCTGGCGTCATTGGCTCTAGGACTGGGCTGGTTTCGAATTTGCTAACAGGGCGCTTGATGACTTTTGTTCCGAAACGACACATCAACCCATCGAGTTCTTCGACGTATTGCTGACATGTCCCCAGATTTCGCCGGTGCGGTCACCGAAGGTGCTAAACGCACCCACGCATGCGATCGCGATCATCGTCACGATCAAGCCATATTCGATGGCCGTCGCCCCTCGGCGATCAACGGCGAATTTCCGCAACATTTTGTGCATCGGCACGGCCTGCAACCCCTGACACCCTTTTTCCCCGCGACAGCATATCGGCGCTAAAGGTTAACAATTCCCGGAGCGGGGGGGCTTAGCCGGGCGCAAAGGCGCAGAAATGGATGATGTTGATCCGCTCCGGCTGCGTCGTGACGACGCTGTCGAGCGCGCACATTGCGCTGCGTGACAAGGGATGCACCTCACGCAGCATATTGCCCAGCGCCGCTGCCCGCAGCTGGCGCGCGCGCTGGGCGAGCGATGCTGGCGGGAGCGGATAACGGTCGAGGTCGATGACGCACGCCTCGAGCCCGACCTTGGGCAGCAATTCCGCCAGCGTCGCAATGCTGAGCTGCGGATGCATTCGCGCCGCGCGTGCGCCCTGCTCGGCGCCCGCCAGCGCCGACCGCAGCGTCGGCAGGCTGGCCTCTCCGAAGCAGGCACCGAGCAGCAGCCCGCCGGGACGCAGGGCGAAGCGGGCGCGCAGCAAGGCCCCCGGCACGTCGTCGACACTTTCGAGACCGCCCGGCCACAGCAGCAGATCGTAGCTTCCTGGCTCGACCTCTAGCGCCGCCTCCGGCTGCGCCGCCGCCCCGCGTCGACTTGCGAGCCAGGCGGAGGGTTCGATCACGTCCACCGCCGCGCCACTTGCGCGCAGCGTTGCGGCGGGACGTTCGTCGATCGCACCGATCACCAGCGCGCGTTCGACGGTCAGCCGATGGTCAGACAGCCGGTCGAGCAATTCGTCGCCAATCACGCCAAGCAAGTCGAGCGGCGTGTCGGCCGCATCGTGTCGGGCTTCTCGCGAGGCCGCCGCTCGGTCGCGGGCGAGCGCGCGGCGGCGCGGGTCGAAGATGGTAGGCGATTCGGACATCGCCTCCGCTTGTGCGGGCCGCGGCCAGCGCTCACAAGCGCTGCCGATGGCCACCCGCCTCGCCCCCTCCTCCACGCTGGTTGCGCCAATTGCCCGCAGCGCAGCGGGGCTGTTCAACCTCATCCTGCCGCATCGCTGCGCGCGATGCTCCACCGTCCTCGCAAGCGGGCCCGGTTTCTGCGCCGCTTGCTGGGGCGCGATCGACTGGCTCGACGGCCCCGCGTGCGCCCGCTGCGACATGCCCCTTCCGCAGGAGCAGCACGAGGGCGCGCTCTGCGGCGGCTGCGAACTCAAACCGCCGCCTTACGCCCGCGTGCACGCCGCGCTCGCCTATGGCCGCGCTGCGCGACAGCTGGTGATCCGCTTCAAATACGGCCGCCGCATCGGCACCGCATCGCTGCTCGCCAAGCTGATGGCCCGCCGCCTTCCCGGGCACGAGCTCGGCGCGCCGGTCCCGCTGCTGGTGCCGGTTCCGCTGACCCGGGCGCGATTGTGGCGGCGCGGCTTCAACCAGGCGCTGCTGCTGGCGGAGGAGCTCGCCAAGCTGCGCGGCGGCGAAGTCGCGCGCGATCTGCTCCAGCGCCGCGGCGATCGCGGATCGCAGCGCGGCCTCACCCGCGCCGCGCGCGCGCAACGCCTGCGCGGCGCTTTTCAGGTTGAGCCAAAGGCACGCGACCGCCTGCGCGGACTGACCGTACTGCTGATCGACGACGTCTTTACCAGCGGTGCCACCGCCGATGCGGCCGCCAGGGCGCTGCGGCGAGCGGGGGCGGCGCGGGTGGAGGTGGTGGTGTTCGCTCGCGTTCTCGACGGACGAGGCGATCCGTGACGCCGGGCGTTGACGCCGCATCCCGCGCGCCCATATCCGCGCGGGCTCGCAGCAAAGGGAGTGGTCGCGTGGCAAAGGTCGAAATCTACTACAAGAGCTGGTGCGGCTATTCGCAGCGCGCGCTGCGGCTGCTCGAACAGAAGGGCGTCGCCGCTGAAAAGCACGATATCGAGGCGGAGCCCGAAGCGCGCACCCAGATGCTCGATCGCGCCAACGGGCGCACCACCGTGCCGCAGATCTTTATCGATGGGCAGCATATCGGCGGCAGCGACGAACTCGCGGCGCTTGAACGTGACGGCAAGCTCGACGCTCTGCTGAGCGCGTGATCGCCTACGACCTCGAATGCGGGAGCGGTCATCGGTTCGGGGCGTGGTTCCGCTCCTCTGCCGACTATGATGCGCAGGCGGTGCGCGGCCTGCTTTGCTGCGCCACGTGCGGCATCAGCGATGTACGTAAGGCGGCGATGGCGCCCGCGCTCCACGGAACCTACGTGGAGCAGAAGCGGGGTGAGGCGCGCCCAGCTCAGGTGATTGCACCGCAGGGCGACGCGGAGAATGCGACAAAACTCCGCGCTTTAGCCGCCGCCATCGCGGCCGCGCAGGCGGAAATGCTCTCACAGTCGCGCTGGGTCGGCGACGATTTCGCGCGAGAGGTTCGTGCCGCGAACGCCAAGCCTCCGTCTGACGAGATTGGCACAACCGCCCTGGCCGACGAGAGGCACCGCGGCGATCCTTCGTCCTCCCCCGCAGCGCCGGCCATCCACGGTCGCGCGACGCGCGAGGAGGTGGAGGCGCTGATCGAGGATGGCTTGCCGGTCCTGCCGTTGCTCGCCCCCTTCACGCCCCCCGACCGCGCGCATTGAGGCACGGCGAGGCGCGTCGCTCGCCCGCTTGCCCCGCTCGCCGCAACCGCCTACCCGCGCGGCGGCGCGCCCGTAGCTCAGCCGGATAGAGCACCAGATTCCTAATCTGGGGGCCGTGGGTTCGAATCCCGCCGGGCGCGCCAACTACTCATAAATGTACGAACTTTGCTGTCCGCGCCGAGATCGCCCCCCATGGCTAGTTCGAGTGCGCGATTTGGCCCACGGATGGTAATCGCGTCTCGGGTCATTTCGACCTCGCCCACAAATGCGCGGACGTAGCGTTGACGGACCTGCGAGTCTTGAGCGTCACGAAGCTTGGCGCGCATGAGTTCCGCGAACCGCGCCACCTTCTCCGGGGTGATCCGACCCGTCTTGGTGCCGAGCTGACGCTCAAGGGTGGGGACCTCTTCGCTAATCGCGGAAAGACGCAGCTTCAGGGTCGCGAGGCGTTCTTTAAGAAAGGGATCGTCAGGGGCGGTGACGCCGGCCTCCACCATCATAAACAGTGATCTGATCGACTTGTTCGTCTCGGTCTCCTCGGTGCGGAGAGCGGCAAGCCGCCGGCGCCGCTCACGGTCCGCCCCGGACGATGCGTCCAGCATCTCGCCCAAGAGCTCCTTTAAGCGCGAAGGCTCGAACAGGCGCTTTTCAAGCGCGGTGATCACGGCATCATCGACAGTCTGCATTGGCACGTTGTTAGGCGGACATGAGCTGACGCCTTTCCTTCGCCGGTTGGAGCAGGTGTAATAGCGATACAGACCGGCCTTGCCGGTCATCAGCATCATCGTACCGCCGCAATTCTCATGACCACACCGCGCGATGCCAGTCAGCAAGACCGGCGAGCTGTGGGACCGGGCTGGGCTGATCTTCGGGTTCCGAGCGGCGAGGCGCTGTTGCACGCGGTTGAACATCTCTTCCGGGATGATCGGCGGGACAGATACTTTGATCCACTCGTCACGCGGACGGGGTTTTGCCGTTCGGCTATCGCGACGACCATAGTAGTGCCGACCGACGTAAGTCTCACGGGTCAGGATCGCATGCACCCGGCCAGTGGAGAATTTCTGGTGTCGATGCAGATACCCTTTTGCGCCCAACCATTTTACGATTTTGTCGATCCCAAGCGGTCCGGACTTGCCGTCTCCTTCAAGGTACAAGCGAAAGATAAGTTCGACGAGCGACGCTTCGCTCGGATGCACTTCGAGCTTCTTCTTGTCCTTTTTGCCGCGCTGCTCTGCAACGTAAGTCCGATATCCTAGCGGGGGCGTCGACCCGTTCCAGAACCCGGCCTCGGCGTTGCCTTTCATCACCACCTTCACCTGTTCGGCGTTGATCTCGCTGGTGACGGCGTCGATCGTGGTCAGAAAGCTTCGAAAAATGCGTGCTTGAGGACCTTCACCGATCTCTTGAGTGGCGGATATGAGTTTTACACCTGCCTTCTCCAGGCGACGCCTGTAGCCCTCAAACTCGTATTCATCTCGGAAGAAACGAGAAAAATTATAGACGTAGATGGCGGCGTAGCGGCGTGGCTTGGCGCAAGCGTCGGCGATCATCTGCTGGAGAACAGGACGGCGATCGTTCATGCCGCTACGACCGGGTTCGACATAAGTGTGAGTGATTTCGTACCCTGCGGACGCAGCCGCCCGCGCGATGCCACCCTCCTGCTCCGCGAGGGAAGTTTCGTGCTCAGCCTGACGGCGGGTGCTCACACGGACGTAAGCACACGCTGGAAGGGTCGGCGACGTTTCAGTCATCACTCATCACCCCCGCGATCTCGTCCGCTAGTATTGCAAGCAGCCATTTTGCCTCGTCAGGCAAGAGAGGGAAAGAGTCGACGAGAGCATCGATCACCTGCAAGCGGTCCGATGCAGTGACATCTCGCCGCTCGTTCTTCGGATGCCCCGGCGTCGCCATACGACTGGCGCTGACACGGTGCGGGACGCAGGCTTTGGGACGTCAAATCCGAGGCGAAGCTATCTGCCTTTTTGAGCGTGGCCTAGACCCGGTCAGACGATGGCTTGGAGGTCAGGAACCTCCCCGAAGCGCTCTTTCGATCTCCTTGAGGATTGCTACTCGGGTCACCGACCCCTTCGTCGCTTTCGGGAAAGAGTCTCGCTTTTGCTTCGGGATGTGCGGCTGGCGCCTCGGCGCTTTCGGAAAGTTCGCATCGGCCCCTTGCAAGACCATCGAGCGCATAATCGGGTCGCTCGTCAGCACCGACGCCGATGTGGCGAGATCGCAGGTGATCCGCACGCTGAACCGCCGAGACCGGATGTCGTCATAAAGTTTGGGAAACCAAGCCTGCAGGCACCAGAGGGCAAAATAAAACTTTCCGGCTTTGTCGTCACACGCAAGCCTTGGATCGTCAAACTGAATGCGCCGCGCCAGATGGCGGAAAACACTCGCGTCTCGCGTCGGGTTGAGCCAAGCCACGCCAACGAACCGGCCCGCCGAGCCCGTGTCGGGGAAGGGCGGGAGGAAAACAGTCAGTGCTTTCACGGCCTGTTTGTGCAGCCGTTCATGAACGCCGCTGTCCTTTGGTTCAGTGCCCAGCGGCACCAGGTCGGAGCCGCTGACTATCTTCATGATCCGGGCTGCAACCGCGATGGACGAGGATCGATCGACCTTGCCCGTCAACGGCCGTCCGAGTTCGGTGACGCCCAAATGAAGCAAATAGCTGTGCGGCACGCCGTAGTAGAGGTCTAGAGGTTCTGAACGGTAACCCCACCCTCGACCGCGTACGCCCTTATCGAAGATGGCGGGCGCAAGCGTCGCCGCCCTCAATTCGTGCGCGCCATCGGGGCTCCCGACGGATGCTGCAATATCCCACTCCGCCTGGCCTCGAAATAGGGAGGCGACCAATGAGTTCCTGTCCCACTCGTCGCGCTTGCGTTGAGGCATACGGAACAGCCTATTACGCAACGCCTCGGACCGCATCGACGCATGTTCGAACACGCGGCCGGCGGCGCTATGGTCTCGAATATGTTGGGCGATAGCGGCGGAACGCGTCGGGACCCCTGCGGGATTTGCGTCCAGCAGGTCTCGCACTTCGCTAGTCGTGATTGGACCTTGGCTGACCAGATCTCGGTAGAGCGCGACGAGCCGCTGCAATTCGCCAATCGTCATGGCAGCAACGATTATCGGTAATGCCAGGCCGGGCACGGACGCACTCGGTCCCGCAGTCGGCTCGGTGCCGAGCGCTGGGCACCAACGCAGCGCTAACAGATATTCGCGGGAGAGAATGAGAAGGTAGAGAACCGGGTCCGTTTGGCGACAGCCGAGCAGCCATTTGGCATAACCTGCGATCGAGAAGCCGAAGCGAATTTCAAACTCCTCGCGCGCGGTAAACATTTCCGCTGCCTCGATCTCAATTTGCTCATCATCGTGGTCGAGATCGCTTTTTCCGGGCTCGATCCAGTCAGGATCGCGCAACCCCATGCTCACTTCGAGCCAACGAATAAGCGATGGCAGGTCGTGCGGCAGCTCCTCGATCGCACGTCCCGCCACACATCCGTCCACGCTTTCAAGGCGCCGCAGCTGGAGGATTGGTGACCAATGAAAGAGCGAATGACGAACGCCCCCGGGTACCTTCAAGCCCAAGCTGCAGTCTGCGGATGAAAGCTCGAGTGCCTTGCTGAGGAGTTGTGCGATTTCATCCGCCGTCGGAAGGCCTGCGATCGCGTGTGTCGGCGCGGTCGGGATAGGTTTGCCTGCACACGCGGCATCCTGGCAGGCGATCATATGGGCCGCGAGACCGATGATGTCAGGCCGACCGAGCAGACGTTTGGCGAGGGCCCGTCTCGCTGCGAGAGCTTCGATTTGTTCCCTGATCTCAGCCAAGTCGCCGACGCTCCCGGATGCTCTTAGCGATCGCGATGCGCTCCGCGTAAGTCTCTTCCTCGAGCACCTTGTTCCAGTCATCCAGCCGACCAATGATCGCGTTCAAGCGGCTCGCCAACAGATCGTATTTGGCGAGGGCGCGTTCTCCTGCGATCTTATCCTTGCTCTCCAGATCGGAAACGAGCTTTTCCATCTCTTCCTCGATGCGATCGATCTGCGCCTCAACCTGCTCGTTGGTCGTCACCTCGACGACGTTCCCGTCAACATCGATGATCGTCATTTTAGGCATGTCACATCTCCTTTTTGTAATTGATGTTGGCACCATTGGCTTCGAGCCAATCCGCGGCGCTGCCCCGGGTCATTCCTTCGGGCAGGGGCAGGTCGAGAAGCGTGGCCGTTACTCGCACGAGTTCGCGCTGCCCGCCCGTCATTGGCAGGTCACGCCAGCATCCTTGCTTCACGTTCATGGGCTGCGTACGCCAGCGCTCGAGATCCGCGCTGTACTCAACCCAGCGCCGCTGCCGGCTCACCGCAACACCACGCGCATGAAGCTCATCGCGGTGTCCATCGATGATACTGGGCAGCAGTCGCGCTAGGTAGACGCCAGGCTGCGCGTCATGCGCCTCGATCAACAGCTCGAGGAACTTCTGCAGAGGCAGGCTCCAGAGGCCCATAAGCGCGTGGGCGTCTTGACCGCGGAGATCGCATTCGAAGAGGTCCGCGCCCAGCGCATACAGGTGCCAGTTCCGGTGCGCCTCAATCGCGCAAGCCGCCACTCCGTCCCGCATACGCTGGCGCCGCGCACGACTCACGATCGCTAGCTGCTTCTCGTATCGCGCGATGTCGTCTTCGACCGACTCGCGTTTGCTGGTCAGCCGACCGGCGGGCGCGGCAAGCGACTCATCTTCCGTCTCCATTGGCAGCTCCTTCGATGAAGTCGCTACGTTAGGGACGGGTCGAGCGTTCGCCTGGGATGCTTAATCGCAGGGCAGTGACCGACCGGCTTTGCACGATCCCCAAGCAAATCGAATCAATGCGCATCCCAAGGCCGGTGCGGGCGCGGGCGGTAGCCTTCGGCCGATGGTTCAGAACGGCGAAAGAAATGTTTTGCGCGGCAAAACGAAGGGCGGCGGGGCCGGGGTGGGCGCCGAGCTCGCCTCCGCCGCACGCGCGGCGCGCGATGCCGCTTCATGCCGCAGGCGAGAGGTTCGCCGTCAGGCGACGCTGCGGGCCATGGCGGTCGAAGATCGCCGAGCTCGCGACAAACTGTTCCGTGAGATCGCTGCCAATGAGCGAAGCTACGAGCGATTTTGGCGCGACTTTTTTCGCTCGCGGCGCGCGCCGCCACGCCCTCGTTCGGCTCCGACCGACACCTTCGCCAAGACGAAAAGCCCATCGGAGCAGCCCGCTCCCAGCAGGGCCGCAACCCCTCGGGCGATCGCGCGATACCGGGCACCGGTCATCGATCGGTGGGGACAGCGCGGCATTTTCCTGAAAGCCACCTACTTGTCCGCCCGCACCGCCAC
>ERZ501047.115-NODE-115-length-28387-cov-7.157172_pt1 | contig 28387 bp, 29 predicted proteins | sample MGYA00510868_ERZ501047 | MGnify/ENA primary metagenome ERZ501047 (study PRJEB25958, sample SAMN03398593) | human skin metagenome | study: EMG produced TPA metagenomics assembly of the Human Skin Microbiome Metagenome (human skin metagenome) data set. | reverse complement strand
CCCGCCAGCCCCGACCTGCTGGCCCAGCGCCGCGCGGCGGGCCTGCCCGACTGCCCGGCGTCCAGCGACCTGCCCGCGGTTACCGGGGGCTTCCCCGATGTCGCGCTGTCGTGCCTGGGCGGTGGCTCGACGGTGCGGCTGGCCGGTCTCCGCGGGCCCATGATCATCAACTACTGGGCCCAGTGGTGCGGCCCCTGCCGCGCCGAGGCGCCGCACCTGGCCGAGTTCTCCCAGATGGCGGGCGGCAAGGTGACGGTGCTGGGCATCGACGCCGCGGACCCACGGCCGGAGCTGGCGATCGAGTTCGCCTCGATGGCCGGCTGGCGGTACGTGCACCTGCAGGACCCTGAGCGGCGCTCCATGGCGCCTGTCGGGCAGTCGCTCCCCGTGACCGTCTTCGTCGACGCCAACGGCGTGATCGTCTACAAGAACATCGGCGCCTTCGGGTCGACCCAGCAGATCCGTGACCGGGTCGCCCAGCACCTCGGGGTCACGGTGTGAGCTGGGTCCACACGATGCGGTCCGGCTTGGAGGCGCCGGAGCTCTCCGCCGCCTTCGAGGAGCGGCGGTTCGGCACCGAGGAGATCGGCACCTCCCGGGAGGCGGCGGTGCTGGTGCTGCTGCTCGGCGAGACCGACCCCGACCTGGTCCTCATCGAGCGCTCCGCCACGATGCGCAAGCACGCCGGCCAGGTCGCCTTCCCCGGCGGAGCGATCGAGCCGGGGGAGTCACCGGTGGAGGCAGCGTTGCGGGAGGCGTACGAGGAGGTGCGCCTCGACCCGTCGCTGGTGACCGTGCTGGGGCAGCTGCCCGCGGCGCGGATCCCGGTCTCCTCGTTCCACGTGCACGCCGTCGTCGGCATGGCGACCGAGGTCACCCTGGAGGCACAGGCGGGGGAGGTGGCGGCGGTGCGCCGGGTAGGGGTACGCACGCTGGCGAGCCCCACGACCCGTACGTCGTGGCGGCACGAGTCGGGGCGCACGGGCCCGGGGTTCGTCGTGGGCGACCTGTACGTGTGGGGCTTCACGGCGTACGTGGTTGACGCCGTGCTGGCTGCCGGTGGCTGGGCCGAGCCGTGGGACGCAGCCCGCTTCACCGAGATCCCCCAGCGGTTCCGCCGCTGATGTCCCCCCTGTAGAGGACCAACCGGGTCTCGTTCTGGATGCTGGTCTCAGCGCAGGTCCGGGAGACGGAAGAATCGGGCCATGACACAGAGCATCGCCGACGCAGCGCGGCAGGCACGGCCCGACGACTGGTGGAAGAGCGCTGTGGTCTACCAGATCTACCCACGCTCGTTCGCCGACGCCACCGGCGACGGCATCGGTGACATCAAGGGCATCCTGGCGCACCTCGACCACCTCGCCCTGCTGGGGGTCGACGTGGTGTGGCTGTCGCCGGTGTTCGAGTCGCCGCAGGACGACAACGGCTACGACATCGCCGACTACCAGGCGATCGACCCGATCTTCGGCTCCCTCGACGACATCGACCTGCTCATCGAGGGGCTGCACGAGCGTGGGATCAAGCTGGTGATGGACCTGGTGGTGAACCACACCTCTGACGAGCACGCCTGGTTCGAGGAGTCTCGCGACCCCGCGTCGGCGAAGCGCGACTGGTACTGGTGGCGGCCGGCCCGGGAGGGGCGTACGGCAGGAGAGCCCGGCGCGGAGCCGACCAACTGGGGCTCGTTCTTCTCCGGCTCGGGGTGGCAGCACGACCCCAAGAGCGACGAGTACTACCTGCACCTCTTCAGCCGCAAGCAGCCCGACCTCAACTGGGAGAACCCCGAGGTGCGGCAGGCCGTGTACGCGATGATGCGCTGGTGGCTCGACCGGGGCATCGACGGCTTCCGGATGGACGTCATCAACCTGATCTCGAAGCCTGAGCTGACCGACGGCCCGGTGGCGCCGGGCATGGACTTCTCGTACGACGCCTCGATGGTCGCCGACGGCGCCCGGATGCACGAGTTCCTGGGCGAGATGAAGGAGCACGTGCTCGCCGGCCGCAACCTGCTCACGGTCGGCGAGATGCCGTTCGTGACGCTGGAGAACGCCGCCGCGTACACCGACCCGGAGCACGGTGAGCTGTCGATGGTGTTCGCGTTCGAGCACGTCGGTCTCGACCACGGGCCGGGGGGCCGCTACGACAAGGGCACCTGGAGCTGGGTGGCGTACAAGGAGAACGTCATCCGGTGGCAGGACGGGATCGGCGAGGGGTGGAACTCGCTCTACCTGGAGAACCACGACCAGATGCGCTCGGTGTCACGGATGGGCGACGACTCGCCGCGGTTCCGGGAGGCGAGCGCCAAGACGCTCGGCTCGATCGTGCACATGCAGCGCGGCACGCCGTACGTCTACCAGGGCCAGGAGCTCGGGATGACGAACTACCCGTTCGAGGCGCTGGGGGACTTCCGCGACATCGAGGCGCTGAACTTCCACGCCGAGGCAGTCCGTCTCGGGATGGACGCCGAGACGCTGCTCCCGAACCTGGCCTGGGGGAGCCGTGACAACAACCGGACGCCCATGCAGTGGACATCCGGCGTCAACGCGGGGTTCTCCGAGACCGGGCCGTGGCTGGCCGTGAACCCGAACCACACCGAGATCAACGCGGCCGACCAGATCGCCGACCCCGACTCGGTGTTCCACCACTACCGGCGGCTGATCCAGCTGCGGCACGACCACGAGGTGCTGCGCACCGGCGGCTTCACGATGCTGCTGCCGGAGCACGAGTCGCTGTTCTGCTGCGTACGCACCTTGGGCGACACGCGCCTGCTGCTGCTGGCGAACGTGTCGAGCGAGCCCGTACGGCTGCCGCCGGACCTGCCCGATCACGGGGCGGGTGAGGTGCTGCTCGCCACCCACGAGATCGATGACGTCGACACCCTTCAGGGGTGGGAGTCGAGGATCGTCGCCCTGTACTGACGCCGCGGCCGCGGCCCCGGTCAGCTGACCGGGGTCGCTCCGTGGCTGCGGGGGTCGTGGGTGGTGGTCGTCGCGGCGGCCGCAGTCGGCACCGGAGCCGTACGAGGCGTGGTCGGCGCCGGCGTGGAGGTCGGCTCGATCGCCTCGTGCTTGCTGGCCTCGATCTCGGCGTCGACCAGGTGCTGCCCGCGCTCGATGCCGCTCTTGACCTCGCCGACGGCGCGCTTGGCGACGTCGGGGGTCTCGACGGGCTTCTTGACGTCGTCGATCTTGCCCTTGCCGACGAAGCCCAGGACAGCAGCGATCAGCAGCAGGACCAGCGCCATGGCCACCAGGCCGAGCGCTGCCGAGCCGAAGGGCCCCAGCCAGAGGTGGAAGAGGGCGGCGAAGCCTGCCGCGCCCGCCAGGAAGAGCAGCGAGACGGCGTTGATGGCGAGGTAGCCGGCAGCGCCGAACATGCCGCCCATGATCCCGGCGGCCTTGGCGCGGGGCTTGACCTCCGCCATGCCCAGAGCCACGAAGTTCTTGCCCATGCCGATGACGTCGGTCTTGACGGAGTCGATCAGCGCCTTGGGGTCGGGCCTGTCGGTCATGTGGTGCTCCTCCTCGTAGGACGTCTCGGAGCCTACTGCCTGGTCGCCCCCGGGTGCGCTATGCGGGGGGAGCCCCGAGGCGGATGTGCAGGGCGTCGTCGAGCGGCTGGATCGGCGAGGAGAACTCGCTGTGGTCGACCATCGCGCGCCAGCAGCCCAGGCGGTAGGGCAGCAGCAGCGGCTCGGGCGGGCGCGCCGAGCTGTCGTACACCCCGCCCACCTCGTCACCGAGCGCGTCGAGATCCTCAGCCGACAGCCGCTCGGCACCGGTGGCGCGGCGCGCCATGTCGACGAGCTGCTGACGTGTCGAGGGCACCCAGAGGCGATGGGAGTGCTCCTCCAGGTCGGGGAAGTACGCCGACGTGCGGAGCGCGTCGAGGGAGGCGTCGCCGTAGTCACCGGTCATGGCGTCGGGGAGGCGGTGGCGGACCACGGCGGTGAGGCGCTTCACCCACGGGACTGAGTCATCACGGGTGAGGTAGATGACGCAGAGCCGGCCGTGCGGGGCGAGCACCCGGGCGAACTCGGTGAGGGCCAGACCGGGGGCGAATGTGTGCAGGTTCTGCGGGCAGACGATCCGGTCGAAGGTGCCGGACGCCAGAGGGAGCGACTCTCCCTGCGCGACCACGCCCCCGAGGTCGGGGCGACGCTCGACCAGGCGGGACAGCCCGTCGGCGGAGCGGTCGAGGACCAGCACGCCGTGGCCGGCGTCGCGGATGGCGGTGGCGTACGGACCGGAGGCGCCGAGCACCAGGACGCGTGACGGCTCGTCGCCGACGAGCCAGCTCACCGCCGAGTCGGGGAAGAAGGGGCGCGATGCCATGGTGCGCAGCCTATGCGTCGAGAGGCGGACCCACGGGTGAGGGCCGACGGTGAGTTTGTCCACAGGCGCCGGTGCTCACAAGGGCTGTCCACAGGCTGTACGGGGTCGTGGCAGATCGTGGTGGGGCGGCCCATGGTCGGCTGCGTGAGTGGTGAACGGAGCGCAACGCTGATCAGTGGTGACGACGAGCTGGTCGCGGCCGTGATGGCGATCGCCGCGGCGACGGGCCGGGATGTCGGCGCCGTCGGGCTCGACGGGGCGCTGCAGGCCTGGCGGTCCGACGTGGTGCTGGTCGGGGCGGACGTGGCGTCGTCCGTCGCGGGGCTCACGATGCCCCGACGCGGTCAGGTCTTCGTGGTCGGGCTGCGGTCGGGTGAGGGCCTGGTCGCCGTGTCCGGACCGCTCGCCGCACCGGTCATCGTGCTGCCCGGAGGTGGGCGCTGGCTGTCGGAGGTACTGGGGCGCGGAGACGGTGACACGGTCGCGGTGCGGGTCGCCGTGGTGGGGGGAGCCGGCGGGGTCGGGACGTCGACCTTGGCGGCTGGGCTGGCGTGCGCGGTCGCCGCAGGTGGGGGTCGGGCTGCGCTGGTGGACCTCGACGCCACCGGTGGGGGGTGCGACCTGCTGCTGGGTGCCGAACGCCTGCCGGGGTGGCGCTGGGACAGGCTGCGATCTGCCCGGGGGCAGATCAGCGACATCACCGGGCAGGTGCCGGAGGCCGATGGGGTGACGGTGGTGTCCATGGCGCGCACGGGTGAGACCAGCGCCGGCCGGGACGCGGTGGCCGCGGTGGTCGACTCCCTGTCGCGCACGCACCGCCTGGTGGTGCTCGACGTGGGCCGGTCGCTCGACGCCGGGGGGCGGGAGGCCCTGCGCGGTGCCGATCACACGGTGCTGGTGTCACCCGGGGATGTACGGGGCGTCGCGGCGAGCCGGGCGACGGCCGCGGCAGGGGATGTACGGGCGATGGGGGTGGTTGTGCGCCGTCGGCCGCGGGCTGCGGTCGCCCCTGACGACGTGGCCGCGGCCCTGGGGCTGCCGCTCCTGGGTGTGCTTCCCGACGACTCTTCCCTGCCGCAGGCGGCTGAGCGCGGTGTGCCACCGCTCCGTGCGGCGCGGCGGTCCTGGCGGCGGGGGTGCCTGGCGATCCTCGGGCACGTGCTCGCTGGTCCCGCCACCGAGGTGCGTCCGCTCGCGAGGGCAGCGCGATGACGCTCGAGACCAGGATCGGGGGCGGGGGACGGCCGGGGCCGCGGGCGCTCACGGCCGCGCTAGCGCCGGCCGAGCTGGAGGCCGTCCGGGCGCGCGTGGCCACGCTGGGGCGACAGCCTGACGCGACCGATATCGCCGACGCGTTGCGCTGGTGCGGTCACGTGGTCAGTGACGCGTCGGTGCTGTCGGTGGCCGAGACCCTGCGTCGCGACTCCGTGGGTGCCGGCCCCCTCGACCCGCTGCTCCAGACGCCCGGGGTGACCGACGTGCTCGTGAACGGGCCGGACGAGGTGTACGTCGACGCCGGGCGGGGGCTGGAGCGGAGCAGCGTCCGGTTCGCCTCGGAGGAGCAGGTACGGCGTCTCGCAGTCAGGCTGGCGGCGTCGGTGGGGCGTCGGCTGGACGACGGGTCACCGTACGTCGACGCGCGGTTGCCCGACGGCGTCCGGGTCCATGCGGTGCTGGGGGTGCTGGCCGACAAGGGCACCTGCCTGTCGCTCCGCGTGCCCAACCGGCGCCGGCTGACCCTTGACGACTGGGTGGCGTCGCGATCGGTTCACCCGCGGCTCGCGGCGGTGCTGGCCGGGATGGTGGAGCGGCGGGTGGCGTACCTGGTCTCGGGCGGGACCGGCACCGGCAAGACGACGCTGCTGTCGTCGTTGCTGGCCCTGGTGCCTCCCACGGAGCGGCTGCTGGTGGTGGAGGACTCGCGCGAGCTCGACCCTGACCATCCGCACGTGCTGCGGCTGGAGGGCAGACCGCCCAATGCCGAGGGTGCCGGGGCGGTGACGCTCACCCATCTGGTTCGGCAGGCGCTGCGGATGCGGCCGGACCGGATCGTCCTGGGCGAGGTGCGGGGGGCGGAGCTGGTCGACATGCTGCAGGCGCTGAACACCGGCCACGAGGGCGGCTGCGGAACCGTGCACGCCAACTCGGCCGCCTCCGTGCCTGCGCGGCTGGAGGCGCTCGCGGCGCTCGGAGGGCTCGACCGCGCCGCGGCGCACGCGCAGATCGGGGCGGCGCTGCAGGCAGTGGTGCACGTGACTCGTGGCCGCGACGGTCGTCGCCAGGTGGCTGAGGTGAGACTGCTGGAGCGGGGTGAGGACGGCCTGGTGCAGACTGTCCCGGGCCTGACCGTTCACGACGGGGAGCTGACCTGTGGAGCCGGGGCCGAGGCGTTGGAGGCGGCTGCCGGGGTCGGGCTGTGACCGTCCTGGCGGCGTTGCTGACTGGTCTCGCCGTCTGGGTGCTGGTGCCGACAGCCGGGCGCCGCGCTGTGCGGGCTCGGCTGGCGGTGGACCCTGTCGTCGCGTCAGCACCTCGCCGGCGCCGCAGGCTGGTCTGGGTCGCGCCCGGCATGGCCGCTGTCACTGCGGGTCTGGTGCTGGGAGGCCCCCGGGGCGCGTGCTTGGCGGCTGCTGCTGTGAGTGTCGTGCTGACGGCGGTCTTGGTGCTGGCGCAGCGGCGAAGGCACCGGGCGGCGAAGAAGGGCCTGGGCGAGGTGGCGAGGGCGTGTGGGGTGCTGGGTTCGCTGATCACCATCGGGCACGTGCCGACAGAAGCCCTCCGGCTGGCGGCCGCTGACTGCCCAGTGCTGCTGCCTGTCGTCCACAGTCAGGCCGTCGGGGGAGATGTGGTGGCGGCGCTGAGGACTGCCGCGGGCAGGCCGGGTCAGGGCGGCCTCCGCAGGCTTGCACAGGCGTGGGAGGTCACGTCGGTGACGGGCGCGCCGATCGCACCGTCGCTGGCGCTCGTGGCCGAGTCGTTGCGCGGAGAGCGAGACCTGGCCCAGGTGGTGTCGGGTGAGCTGGCGTCTCCACGTGCCACGACGAGCGTGCTGGTGTGTCTGCCCGTGGCGGGCATCGCGCTGGGCGAGGCGTTGGGAGCGCAGCCTCTGGTGTGGCTGACCACGGGGATCGCGGGCCCGGTATGCCTGCTGCTGGGGGCGTTGCTCGCCTGCCTCGGCGTCATCGTGACAGAACGCATGGTGCAGTCGGTGGAGCGTGCGCAGGCAGGGGCCGACGCATGAACGCTGGACTGGTCGCGGCACTCGTGGCCCTGGCGGTCTACACGTGGGTGGATGCGCCGAGCCTGGCCCGGGTGCGCGCGGTGCCCGTCCCCTGGGCGGGGCCAGCCTGGCTGTCCGCGCGCCCCGACGCGCCGCCGTCGCGGCAGCGTGCCCAGATCGGGGTCCTGCTGGGAGCCGGGACTGCTTTGCTGGTCTCACGTCCGGTGTGGCTGGCGGCTCTGGCCGGGCTGGGAGTGGCGTCCGTGGTGTACCTGGTTCTCGGGCGGCTCGAACCGCGACGGCTGGTCCAGCAGCGGGACCGGGCACGGGCCGACCTGCCGACGGCACTGGACCTGCTGGACGGGTGCGTGGCCGCCGGTCTGCCGCTGCGATCCGCGGTGGCCGCTGTCGGCGCCGCGACCGGCGGGCCGCTGGCCGAGCTGCTGGAGAGGGTGACGGCGCACACGTCGGTGGGATTCAGCGACGCCCAGGCCTGGCAGGCGCTCAGTGACGACCCCGTGCTGGGCGCTCTCGCCAAAGACCTGGCCCGGGGGTGCGACTCGGGCACCGCCCTGCGGCCCGTTCTGCAGCAGCACGCCGCCGAGGCTCGCTCTGCTGCGGCAGCAGACGTGCAGGCGCGGGCTCGGGCACTCGGCGTACGGACGATCATCCCCGTGTCCGCGTGCTTCCTGCCCGCGTTCCTGCTCGTGGGAGTCGTCCCGATCCTGGCCGGGCTGGTCGAGCTGTTCCTGCGGTGACCACGGGCACTGCCCGGCCCGCTGACCTGTGTCCGCCCGCCGGTAGGGCCGCGGCGTGGCCACGCACACGTATGCCGCCGCGCTGCGGTGGGCCGGCCGTACCGACGACTACGAGACGTACGACCGGCACAGTCCGTCATGGTCGGCGACACGCCCTTCCCGATCAGCGCGGATGCCGCCTTCCGCGGTGACCGGGCCCTGTCGAACCCGGCGAGCCTCCTCGTCGCCGCTGCCAGCTCCTGCCAGCTCTCCTTCCTCGCCGTGGCTGCCAGCTCCGGCGTGACGGTGCTGAAGTATGCCGACGACGCCGTCGGGGAGATGCCGGAGGACGACCTCAAGATGCGCGTCACCCGCATCACGGTGCGCCCACGCGTGCGCGTCGCCTCCGGCACCGACCCCGGGAAGGTCGGGTCGTGAGGGAGCTAGGGTCGCGGGAGAGGGCAGCTTCTCCATGCCTCCTCTGGAGTGGAGGGGCGAGCCTGGTGACCGGCGGCCGGCCATGGCAGCCGTCCAGTGCGCCAGCGCCCCCTGGATGATCCGCACCGACCTGTACGAGACGCTTGACGACTCGGTGAAGGCGCTCTTCGCCTACTGCGAGACCGACCTGGACGGCGACCGTGTGGGGGTCATCACCCCGGTCGCCGTGCTCGGGGCGGACAGCCTGGACCTGGAACGGTCCGCAGCTGTGTCTCGGGAGGGTACGGACGGCGTGGCAGTCCGCTCCATCGAGTTCAAGGACGACGTGGACGTGCCCGACGTGCTCTGCATCACGGGGATCAGCCGGAGCCACATCTTCGTGACGGAGGCGGGGAAGGCCATGCTCTCCGACGTCGTCAAGAAGGCGAACTTCGCGCTCAAGCCGGTGGGCGGGTAGCCCGCGGCGCCCGCGCGTCTCCCCTCTCAGGTCGGCCGCGGACCTGACCCCACGCCGAGGTGATGCCGAACCACAGCGGTTGACGGTAGAGCCTGCCACACCTCCATCCGTCGTGTCGTAGCTGTGGGGCCGACTGCCGCGTTGCCTGCTGCGCGCGCCCTCTCGACGGCCCACAGCTGAGAACGACACCGACCGTTGTCCACAGGATCGCGGCCGTCATGGTGGGTTCCGGTGAGCGTGCCCATGGTCGGAGGTGTCCGCAGCCATCGGGGTTGCGAGAACCGGAAGGAAGATCCCATGGCCCCCACGTCCACCCTCGTCGCCCGCCGCCGCTCCCGCCTGGCGGAGCGCGGGGCCGTCTCGGCCGAGTACGCGCTCGTCACCGCCGCCGTGATCGGCTTCGGCGGCATCCTCTTCGCGGTCCTCACCGATCCGCAGGTCCAGCAGGCCCTCATGGAGCTGCTCCTGCGCATCCTGGCGGTCGTCGGCAAGCACATCTGAGCCTGAGCTGCCTCGGCCGGCGGCCGGTCAGGCCGCCGGCCGACCCACCCGTCCCCCCCACAAGGAGGTTCTGATGGCTTGTTCGTCCAGCACCATCGGAGGTCGTCGAGGAGAACGTGGGGCGGTCACCGTCGAGTACGCCCTGCTGGTCTCCGCAGTCGTTGCGTTCGTCAGCCTGGTGATCGCGCTCGTTCTGCGCCCGGAGCCGATCAGCGCGATGATGCGCCTCGCCCTGTCGATCTTCCAGCACATCATGGCGGTCCTTGCGCGATGAACGCCCAGGGTCGTTTGCCATCCGTCACCGCGCGGTCTCACCGGCTCGCGCGATCAGACAGAGGCGCCGTCACGGTGGAAGCAGCCTTCGCCTCCCTCGGCGTTGCGATGCTGGTGGCTCTCGTGGTCTCGCTGGGTGCCGCACTGCTGGTCCAGATCCGCTGCACCGACAGCGCCTCCGCCATCGCGCGACAGGCGGCCCGGGGCGACACCGCTGCCGTCGAGCAGCTCACCGCCGCCGTCCCCGCTGGGGCAGTGGTGAGCACGCAGGACGATGCGACGTCCGTGACCGTCGTCGTCACCGCGCCGTTCCCCCTGGTGAGTGACCGAGCCGGGGTGCCCGAGATCACGGGACGCGCCATGGCTGTGAAGGAGCCGGGTCGTGTGCGGTGAGCGCGTCCGCCCCAGGTCAGACCGGGGTTCGGGGACCGGCCTCCTGGCTGTGGTGGCGATCGCCCTGTCCGTCGCGGCGGTGCTCGTCTGCCTGGTCGGGGGCTACGTGGCTGCCGTCCACCGGGCGAGGGCTGCCGCAGATCTCTCCGCTCTTTCCGGCGCCACGGCCTTCCTCGGCGGTCGCGACGCCTGTCAGGCGGCGGCTGTCTCGGCGCAGAGCAACGACGCGACGGTCACCTCGTGCCGCCTCGAGGGGACAGCGGGATCGTTCGTGTTGACCGTCGAGTGCGAGGTGGTGATCGGATGGCGCGTGCCCGGCCTGCCGGGCGGAGTCACCGGGGCCGCCAAGGCAGGCAACGCTGTGTGACGCGTCGATCCGGGTACGGCTGAGGCGCAACTGCTCCGGCATTCAGGCTGGCCCGGAGAGAGGGGGTGAGGTCCGGGTCGGACCCAACCGGTAACCCCGTCGTTGGCGTGACCTGCTGCTCGGCTTGGACGTGAAACACGGGCTGTCCCACGCTCCGACGGCAGCGGCGGTGCTCAGCGCTCGACGGGAATCGGTGCGTTGCGGCCGAGGTCGCTCGCCGCGACCGGGGTCGGTCAGCCGGCCAGGGCCCGGAGCAGGTCCGCACCAGCCGTCTTGTCGACGGCGTCGTTGCCGGTGGCGCAGGAGGGGGAGATGCAGCACCGCGGGCAGCCAGCGCTGCAGCCGCAGGACTCGAGGCGGGACAGGGCGGCATCGACCCAGGCCTCGGCGTGGACGTACCCGGCGGCGGCGAACCCGGCACCGCCCGGATAGGCGTCGTGCACGAACACCGTCAGTCCTCCGGTGTCGGGGTGGGCAGCGAAGGAGGCGGCGCTGACGTCCGTACGGTCGTTGCGGGCGAAGGTCGGCAGCAACCCGTGGAGGGCGTGCTCGACGGCATGGGCACCGCCGGTCCGGGCGAGCTTGCCCATGCCGTCGGTGACCTCGTCGGGGAGCGTGAACCAGGTCGCCAGGGTGCGCAGCGTGCGCGCGGGGAGGTCGAGCTCGCGCCGGTCGATGACGTCACCGGTCCGCTCGTCGCGCACCAGGTACCCGGTCACCTGCGTGGTGATCTCCACCGCGCCGCGGTGCACCTCGCCGCGCCCGACCTGCCGCCGGGTCTGGTCGCTCAGCACCGTGACGCTGGTCGAGCTCAGCGGCTGGGTGACGTACGTGGGTTGCTCGGCGCGTACGAACGCCTCCGCCTGACCCTCGTCGAGCTCCTCGACGACCCAGTGCTCGCCCTGGTGCAGGTACACCGCTCCCTCGTGCACGGTGTGGTGCGCGCGGGCGGCATCGGTCGTGCCGACCACGCGGCCCGTGGCCCGCTCGATGATCTCGATGGGCTGGCCGGCGGTGGACCGCAGGTCGATGGCGTCGACCGCGCGCTGCCGGTGGCACCAGAACCAGCCGGTGGCACGCCGCCGCAGCGTGCCGTGCTCGGTGAGCCGGTGCACCACGGCGTGCAGCGACGGGCCGAACCAGCGCTCGTCGTCGTCGGTGAGCGGCTTCTCCTGTGCTGCGGCCCCCAGATGTGGCCCAAGGACCGACGGGTTCGCCGGGTCGAGCACCGTCGCCTCGACGGGCTCGGCGAAGATCAGCTCGGGGTGGTCGAACAGGTACGCATCCAAGGGGTCGTTGCGGCCGACGAGTACCGTGACTGCGTCGGCACCGCGGCGCCCAGCGCGCCCCGACTGCTGCCGGAACGAGGCCACCGACCCCGGGAAGCCGTTGATGACCACCGCGTCCACGCCTGCGATGTCGACGCCCAGCTCCAGCGCGTTGGTGGTGGCGACGCCCCGTACGGACCCTGCCTGCAGCCCCTGCTCGATCGCACGCCGGTCCCGGGCGAGGTAGCCGCTGCGGTACGCCGCCACCGATCCCGTACGCGCCATCTCGCTCGATCGCTTCGACACCGTCTCCGCCGCCCGTCGGGAGGGGACGAACGCCAGCGTCTGCAGGCCGTCGTCGACCAGGCGAGCCAGCAGCTCGGCCGTCTCGTCCTCCGCGGCCGCCTCCGGCTGCCACAGCAGAGTCGTTCGCTCACCGCGGGGCGACGCGTCCCAGGTCACCGGCGTGATCGCGAGCGCGTCCTCCCCGATCAGGAGGCTCGCCGACTCGGTGGCGTCCGCCGCCGTGGCCGAGACGAACACGAACGCCGGCTCGGCTCCGTACACGGCGCACAGCCGCCGCAGCCGCCGCAGCACCAGCGCCACGTGCGCCCCGAACACCCCGCGGTAGCGGTGGGACTCGTCCACGACCACGTACCGCAACCCCGCCAGGAACGAGCGCCACCGGGCGTGGTTCGGCAGCACCGAGCGGTGGAGCATGTCGGGGTTCGTCAGCACGTACGTCGCGAACTCCCGCGCGTACCGCCGCTCTTCGTCGTCGGAGTCGCCATCGAGGGTGGTGATGCGCCAGTCGTCCGGCCCGATCGCCCGGCTGGCTCGCAGCTGGTCGTGGGCGAGCGCCTTCGTGGGGGCGATGTACAGCGCCGTGTCGCGGCTGCCCGTGAGCAACCGCCGCCGGTCGCTCTGCACCAGCACGGGTCGCTCCCGCAGCAGACCGACGGCCGGGTCCTCCAGCCCGGGCAGCGGGAGCTGGCCTGGTAGTGGCGGCACCAGCTTCAGGCGAGACGCCCGGCGCTTCGCCGGCCGGTTCACCGGCACCTCGGCAACCACGCCAGCAGGGCTCAGGATCGGCAGCAGGTACGACAGCGTCTTGCCGGAGGCCGTACCGGTCGCGACCGCCACGTGCCGCTTCTGCCGCAGGGCCTCGGCCGCCTCCACCTGATGACGCCAGGGCTTCTCGATGCCCAGCCCCGCGAGCCGGGCCACGACGTCACTGGGCACCCATGCCGGCCACTCCGCGGTGATCGCCGCCACGCCAGGGGTGCGCTCGGTGTGCACGACCCTCGGGTCGTCGAGCAGCCAGGCGGGGAGCATGCGTTCACTGTAGGAGGGGGGTCCGACAGTTTCCGTACGCCTCGCGGTCTGCTCGATCGTGGAGGGTGTGCCGCAACGACGCGGCGGCCCGCGCGTACGTGCCACGCTTGGCCCGTGACCGAGCCGCTCCTGACCCCTGCCGAGACCGACGAGCTGCGCGAGGCGTTCGTACGCGCCGACTACACCGTCGACGCCTGCCTCGACGCGATCGGTCCCGCCGGGCAGGCCTCCCTCGGGCGTAACCACACCCTCGCCGCCGATCGCGCGCTGGCCGGCCGCGACGACCCGCTCGCGATGCTCATCCGGCTGTTCGTCCTCCAGCAGCCCGTCCCTCAGGCCGCTGCCCGCGCCGCCCTCCCCGCAGAGGCGCTCCTCCGCGCCGGCATCCTCACCGAGACGCGTGACGCAACCACGGCCACCCTCGACATGCGCCCCTACTCGAGCGACGACAGCTCCCCGGCCTGGATCGCCTCCGACCACGCCGCCACCCTCGACACCGCCCGCGGCGCGCCCACCAACGACCACGTGCTCGGCGTCTCGCCCGCCTCCACCACGCTCGCCGAGATCACGCCTCGCCGCCTCGTCGGCCGCGCCCTCGACCTGGGCACCGGCTGCGGCGTGCAGACCCTCCACCTGGCCCGTCACGCCGATCAGGTCGTCGCGACCGACCTCAACCCCCGCGCGCTCCGCCTGGCCGACCTCACCCTGCGCCTGAGCGGGGTGGACGCCGACCTCCGCGAGGGCTCGCTCTACGACCCCGTACGCGACGACGCCTTCGACCTCATCGTCACCAACCCGCCGTTCGTGATGGCGCCGCCCACCCGCTCGGGCCTGGTCTACCGCGAGGGCACCCACACCGGCGACGGGCTGATGCGCGAGGTCGTCGTGGCGGGCGCTCAGCACCTCGCCCCGAACGGCACCCTCCAGGTGCTCGGCAACTGGGCCCACCTGCGCGGCGAGCCCTGGGACGAGCGGCTCGCCGGTTGGATCGGCGGCACCGGCTGCGACGGTTACGTGGTGCAGCGCGAGGTGCTCGACCCGTACGAGTACGTCGAGATCTGGCTCACCGACGCTGGCCTCGCGGGCACGCCTGAGTACAAGGCCCGGTACGCGGAGTGGCTCGCGTACTTCGACGAGATCGGCGTCGAGGCCATCGGCATGGGCTGGGTCACCGTCCACCGCGCCGGGCGCGAGAAGGCGACCGTACGCGTCGAGGACTGGCCCCACGCCGTGCAGCAGCCCGTCGGCGACACGCTGCTGCGCCATCTGGAGACCTCCACCGGCCTCACCGACCAAGCGATCCTCGCCACCCGTTGGCGTCTCGACCCCGACGCCATCCAGGAGACCCTCGGCCAGCCCGGCGCGGCCGACCCCTCCCACGTGGTGCTGCGCCAAACCACCGGTCTGCGCCGCGGCGTGGAGGTCGACACCGCGCTTGGCGGCATCCTCGGCGCCTGCGACGGCGACCTCCCCTTGGCAGCCATCATCGGCGCGGTGGCCGGCATCCTCGAGGTCGACGAGCCGGCCCTGAGCGCAGAGGTGCTGCCCCGCGTACGCGGTCTCGTGGCCGACCTCTGGCTGACGCCGGCCGACTGAGCCGCACCCCCTGGGGCCGTACGCGAGGACCCCCGCACGGAACTGTCGGAAGCGTGGTCTACAGTGGCGGCGACCTGCCCGGTGGGGGCACAGATCACAAGGAAGGGCGTGGCTCGTGGCACCCGTACGTCGTCTGGTGATCGTCGAGTCGCCGACGAAGGCGACCAAGATCGCCTCGTACCTCGGCGCGGGCTACGTCGTGGAGTCCAGCCGTGGTCACGTCCGCGACCTGCCGCAGTCGGCCACCGAGGTCCCCGAGAAGTTCAAGAAGGAGCCCTGGGCGCGCACCGGCATCGACGTGGACCACGGCTTCGCGCCGATCTACGTGGTGCAGCCCGACAAGAAGGCCACGATCCGCGACCTGAAGAGCAAGCTGTCCGACGCCGACGAGCTCCTGCTGGCCACCGACGGTGACCGCGAGGGCGAGGCCATCGCGTGGCACCTGCTGCAGGAGCTGAAGCCGAAGGTCCCGGCCCGCCGGATGGTGTTCCACGAGATCACCCCCACCGCGATCGCCGACGCGGTCACCAACCTCCGCGACCTCGACACCGACCTGGTCGACGCGCAGGAGACGCGGCGAATCCTCGATCGGCTGTACGGCTACGAGGTCAGCCCGGTGCTGTGGAAGAAGGTCATGCCCCGGCTGTCCGCTGGCCGGGTGCAGTCGGTCGCCACGCGCCTGGTCGTCGACCGGGAGCGGGAGCGGATCGCGTTCACCGCCGCCGGGTACTGGGACATCGACGCCACCCTCGACGCGGGCCCGGAGGCCGAGCCGTCGGCGTTCCCGGCCCGCCTCACCAAGGTCGGCGACACCCGCATCGCGCAGGGCAAGGACTTCACCGCCGAGGGCACGCTGCGCGGGTCGCTGGTCCACCTCGACGAGACCTCCGCCAAGGCCCTGGCCGAGGTGCTGCGGCAGGGCACGTACCAGGTGACCAGCGTCGAGGCGAAGCCGTACACGCGTCGCCCGTACGCGCCCTTCCGCACCACCACGCTCCAGCAGGAGGCCGGCCGCAAGCTCGGGTTCACCGCCGAGCGCACGATGCGGGTGGCGCAGGACCTGTACGAGGGTGGCTGGATCACCTACATGCGAACCGACTCGATCCAGCTCTCCGACTCCGCGATCGCGGCGGCGCGGGCGCAGGTCGAGCAGCTGTACGGGCCGTCGTTCCTGCCCCCCAAGGCGCGCGTCTACACCTCGAAGGTGAAGAACGCCCAGGAGGCCCACGAGGCGATCCGCCCGGCCGGCGAGGTGTTCCGTACGCCCGCGGAGACCGGCCTCGGCGGTGACCAGCGCCGCTTGTACGAGCTGGTGTGGATGCGCACGCTCGCCTCCCAGATGACCGACGCCGTCGGTGAGTCGGTGTCGGTGCAGATCGAGGCGCGGCACGCGGCGACCGACGTGCTCGGCACCAGCGTCGAGCGCTGCCAGCTCACCGCGTCGGGGCGCACGATCACGTTCCCGGGCTTCCTCAAGGCCTACGTGGAGACCACCGATGACCCCGACGAGGCCTCCGACGACTCGCAGGCCCGGCTGCCGCAGCTCGCCTCCGGGGCGTCGCTGAGCGCGCTGGAGGTCATCCCCGCCGGGCACGAGACCCGGCCGCCGTCGCGCTACACCGAGCCGTCGCTGGTGGCCAAGCTGGAGGAGCTCGAGATCGGGCGCCCGTCGACGTACGCGTCGATCCTGCGCACCATCACGAGCCGCGACTACGTGTTCAAGAAGGGGTCGGCTCTGGTGCCGACCTGGCTGGCGTTCGCGGTCACGCGGCTGCTGGAGGAGCACTTCGGCAAGCTCGTGGACTACGCGTTCACCGCCGACATGGAGCAGACGCTCGACGAGATCGCGAAGGGCGACGCGGAGCGCAAGGAGGTGCTGAGCGACTTCTACTTCGGGGGCGAGAGCACCGGCGGCCTGCGCAACCAGGTCACCGACCTCGGCGAGATCGACGCCCGGGCGCTGTCCTCGTTCCCCGTGCGGGGCGCCGACGACATCACGGTGCGCGTGGGGCGCTACGGCACGTACGTGGAGGACGGCGAGGGCAAGCGCGCCAACGTGCCGGACGACCTGCCGCCCGACGAGCTCACCGCCGACTACGCGCGCGACCTGCTGAGCCGCCCCGCCGGTGAGGAGCGGGAGATCGGCACCGCCCCGGATACGGGTCTGCCGGTGGTGGCGAAGAGCGGCCGCTACGGCCCGTACGTCACCGAGGTGCTCCCCGAGGACGCCCCGAAGGGCGCCAAGCCGCGTACGGGGTCGCTGTTCGCGTCCATGGACCTGGCGAGCATCTCGCTCGACGACGCCATGCGGCTGATGAGCCTGCCGCGGGTAGTGGGCACCGACGCCGAGGGCGTGGAGATCACCGCTCAGAACGGCCGCTACGGCCCGTACCTCAAGAAGGGCACCGACTCCCGCTCGCTGGCCAGCGAGGAGCAGATCTTCGACATCACGCTCGACGAGGCGCTCGCGATCTACGCCCAGCCCAAGCAGCGTGGTCGTGCGGCCGCCGCTCCGCCGCTGAAGGAGCTCGGCACCGACCCGGTCTCCGGCAAGCCGGTGGTGGTGAAGGAGGGTCGCTTCGGGCCGTACGTCACCGACGGCGAGACCAACGCCACCCTGCGCAAGGACGACCCGGCCGAGACCCTGACGCCGGAGCGCGCGTACGAGCTGATCGCCGAGAAACGCGCGAAGGGCCCGGCGCCGAAGAAGACCACCAAGCGCGCGCCGGCCAAGAAGACGACCACCAAGGCCACCACCGAGAAGAAGACGGCCACCAAGGCGACGACGGCGAAGAAGACCCCGGCGCCGAAGGCCCAGGGCTAGGAGTTCTGCCGGCGGCGCAGCCGGGTGACGACGAACCACACCAGCGCCGCCGCTGCGATGGCGAGGATCACCATCTGATAGCGGCTGATCCACGGCTCGACCTCGTGCCAGCGGTCGCCGAGGGCGTATCCGGCGCCGACGAGCAGGCTGTTCTGATCCCCCACGGGGAGGGTCACCCTCCTTCGACGGGCAGCAGCCCCTCGACGCGTGCCCGGATGGCGGCCTCGATGCCGTCGCGGTCGTCGCGTCCGTCGAGCACCAGGTAGCGCTCGGGCGCCGCGGCGGCGAGGGCCAGGAAGTGCTCGCGTACGCGCTGGTGGAACGCGGCCCCCGCGGCCTCGACACGGTCGAGGTCGGTCTTCTCGCCGACGCCCTCGGCCACGGCCACGTCGAGCAGCACCGTGAGGTCGGGGGAGAGCCCGCCCGTGGCCCAGACGGCCAGCCGGTGCACCTCCCCGGAGTCCCGCACCCGCCCGGCTCCCTGGTAGGCGACCATCGAGTCGACGTACCGGTCGCACACCACCACCGCCCCGCGCTCCAGGGCGGGCCGGACCACCTCGGCGACGTGCTGGGCCTTGTCGGCGGCGTACAGGAGTGCCTCGGCCCGCGGCGCGATGTCACCGGAGGCCGGGTCGAGCACCAGGCGGCGGATGCTCTGCCCGACGCCGGTGTCGCCCGGCTCGAACGTCACCACCACGTCATGGCCGGCGTCACGCAGCCACGCCGCCAGCCTGCTCAGCTGTGTGGTCTTGCCCGCGCCGTCGCCGCCCTCGAGCACGACGAAGAGTCCCCGTTGGTTCACACCGAGAATCTAGGGCGTCCGGCCACGCGCGTACGCCCAGCCCCCACCTGACAAGCGTTCTGCGCATCCAGAACGGAAATTTCGCTTCTGTCTGGACAGAACAGTTGTTCAATCGGCGGCGGGGGCGCCACTCGGGGCGCTGGTCGGGCTGCGTGGCGGCCGTGCCCGCCTCCCGGCGCACCTGCTCCTTGAGGGCGTGGGCCTGCTCGTAGATGTCGGGGCGGAAGTGCTTCACCCACGCGCCGAGGCGACCGAGGTCCCACTGGGCGTCGGCGATGGCGAGGTCGATGCCGACCAGGGGTGCCCCGGTCTGCTCGTCCACACCGAAGTGACCACGCTCCAGGTTCTGGGCGTACGCCTTCTGGGCCAGCCCGGGAGCGTTGGGGTCGACGTCGATGCGGCCGCGACCGACGATGCCGATGGGAGCCAGGAGGGCCGAGGCGGCGGAGCTCAGACCGCCCGCGACCGCTTGTGCGGTGATGTTGCGGGTGTTCGCCTCGTACCCCTTCATCGCCCGCACCGGCTCGGCCCGCAGCAGGTCCTGCCAGGCCAGGAACCGCGTGGCGTGAGCCTCAACGCATGGTGAGGCCGAGGTCGTCGGCGAGGACGTACGTCTGGGCCAGCCCGCTCTCGAGCTGCCGCTTGCGGAACCAGATCAGCGCACCCAGGAACACCACAGCGATGAGCAGGGCGATCCAGCTCGCGCCCGCCACGTGAAAGGCGTGGAGGGCCGCTGCCGCCATGAACCAGAACAGTGCGGCGGCGACGACCGCCAGGCACCCGGTGGCCATCAGCGTGGTCCGCACCACACGGTTCGGGTCGACCACCTCGAAGCGCTCCTGCTGCGTAAAGTCCTGCGTCATCGTTCCTCCTCTGGGCCCGCGATCCCGGTCGGCAGCCTTGTACGTCATGGGTCGACCGCCACGGCTCGGCTGCACCACCGGGGTGCGCTGGAGGCTCGGTCGCCAGGGAGCGGCCGTGCCCGAGCAGACGCGATGTCACACCACAGGCTCCTCAGCCGTCTGGTGGGCATGACTTCACTGATCGTGATCGGAGGCGGCTACGCCGGTCTCCTGGCCGCCAACCGCGCCGCCGCGCAGCACCTCGACGTGACCCTCGTCAGCGACCGCGAGGTGCTGGTCGACCGCATCCGCCTCCACGAGGTGATCGCCGGGTCGCGCGAGCCCGGCACGGCTACCCGCCGCCTCAGCGAGTCGGTCCACGGCCCTCGTCTGGTGCTGGCCCGGGCGGTCCGGGTCGCGGACGGCCCCGAACAGGCCAGCGTGACCCTCGACGACGGGGGCACCCTCACCGCTGACCACGTGGTGCTGGCGACTGGCAGCGGCCACGGCGTAGGTGGCTGGGAGTGGGCGTTGCGGCACCGCGAGGCCGTACGCGCCCTCCCCGGCGGTGCCACGGTCTGTGTGCTCGGGGGCGGCTTCACCGGGATCGAGACCGCCGCCGAGGTCGCCGAGGCACGACCGGACCTTCACGTCACGCTGGCCGACCCGGTGCCCGTGGGCTCGGCCTTCTCCGCGCCGGGTCGTACCCGGCTCCTCACCTCCTTGGCCCGCCTGGGCGTGGCCGTCTCCTCGACCCCCGTCGACGCGGACCACGTCATCGAGTGCACCGGCTTCACCCCCGACTCGTTGGCCGTCACGAGCGGCCTGCCCACCACGCCCGCGGGTTTCGTCGAGGTCGACGAGCACCTCCGTGTACGCGGCGCACGGCACCTCTGGGCGTGCGGTGACGCCGCCCGCGTCGTGGGTCAGCCGCACCTGCGCATGTCGTGCGCCGGGGGCGTGCCGATGGCGGCGCACCTGGCGGACACGCTCGGGCGCCTGCACCGGGGTCAGCCGGCGCGGCCGGTCAGCGTCGGGTACGCCGGCTGGTGCCTGAGCCTCGGCCGGCACGACGGGCTCATCCAGTGGGTCGACCGCGACGACTCCCCGACAGGCCGCGTCACCGCGGGCCGTCTGGGTGCCGTGCTCAAGGAGCTGGTCTGCCGGTTCGCGGTGCTGTCGCCGATACGGTGGGCGCGCATCTACCGAGGGCTGGAGGGTCCGCGTGGCTGACGACGCCGCCTACCTGGAGCACCGGGGGCTCGTGGTGCGGATCGCGTACGACATCACCGGCTCCTGGGCCGACGCCGAGGACGTGGCGCAGCAGACGTACGTGCGCTGGCGCGGCGTCACGACCGAGGTCGAGCACCCACGGGCGTACCTGGCGCGCATCGCCACCAACCTCGCCCTCGACGCCGTGGCAAGACGCGACACGGTCGGCTACCCCGGCACCTTCCTCCCGGAGCCGGTCGCCACGGGCCCGGGCTCCGACGAGTCGCTCGCGGTCGCCGCCGAGGTGGAGGTGGCGCTGATGGTCGTGCTGGGGACGCTGAGCCCCCTGGAGCGGGCCGCCTTCCTGCTGCACGACGTGTTCGGGTTCAGCCATGCCGAGGTCGCCGAGATGCTGGGCCGGCAGCCGGCGGCGGTACGCCAGCTCGCCGCCCGCTCGCGCAACCACGTCGAGGCCCGTCGCCCGGACCCGGCCCCGGTCGACGAGGCCGACCTGCGGGTGCTCACAGGCCGGTTCCTGTACGCGGCGCGGCAGGGAGACGTGGCGGAGCTCGCCTCCTACCTCACCGCCGACGCCGTCTTCATCGGTGACGGTGGCGGCAAGCGGACCACGGCGCTGCGGCCGGTCCGAGGGGCCGAGAAGGTGGCCAGGTTGCTCGTCGCCCTGGCGACGAACCTCACCCCCCAGACCCGGATCGAGATGGTCGAGGCCAACCACCGCCCGGCCCTGGCGATCTACCTCGACGAGGAGCTCGACCAGGTGCTCTGGCTGGTGCTCCGTGATGGACGCATCGACCAGCTTCTGGCCGTGCGCAACCCCGACAAGTTGCGCACGATCCTGGCCTGAGAAAGGCCATGGGCGGCAGCTCGAGTACGTCGACCCTCCGGGAGCTGGGCCCCCACCATGCGGTGGCCGACCCGGTGCCCTGACCGGCGTGTTCCCGGTCGGCGGTCCGCTGGGAGCCACTGACTGGTTCGAGCCGGTCGCTCGCGCATGCTCAGTCAGCGGGACGGTCGGCGAGCTTCAGCCACACCACCCCGGCGATGATGACGGCGAGCCACAGGGCGCGGATCGGCGTCATCACCTCGTGGAAGAGGACTGGCCCGAGCAGGGCTGCTCCGACGGCGCCGATGCCGGCCCAGACGGCGTACCCGATGCCGACGTCGATCGTCTTCAGTGCGACGCTGAGGCAGAACAGGGTGAGCAGGAAGAAGACCAGGGCGGCCAGCGACCACGGCAGCTCGGTGAAGCCGCGGCTCCCGCCGACCGACAGGGCGTACCCGATCTCGAACGTGCCGGCCAGCAGCAGCACCAACCAGGAGCGAGCGGTCGACGGGCGACCGGTGGTGGAGTCCATGAAGGTTCCTCCCGTGAGTGGACGAGGCCGGGTCAGGCGCCTGCGCCGCTGAGCTGCAGGCCCACGACACCGCCGATGACGAGCGTGATGCCCAGGGCCTTGCGCCAGGTGAGACGTTGGCCGAAGAGCAGCGCGCCCAGGACGACGACACCGACGCCGGCCACCGAGGTCCAGATGGCGTAGCCGACGCCCACGTCGAAGGTCGGCAGGGCGAGGCTGAGCATGTACGTGCCGACAGCCCCCGCGACCAGCGTCACGGCGGCCCAGCCGCGGTGGGCGAACCCGTCGGCCTTGCCGGCGGCGATGGCGACGGTGATCTCGAAGACGACGGCGATGGTGAGGTAGATCCAGTGCACGGTGGCGCTCCTTGTCGGCGGTGAGTCGCCATCGTGGAACCTGACACCGGTGTCAGGTGCAACCATGGGCGCGACGACAGGAGGCCGGGGTGCGGATCGGGGAGCTGGCGGAGGCCAGCGGTGTGAGCGTGCGGTCGCTGCGCTACTACGAGGGCCTGGGACTGATCCGGTCCACGCGCACGAGCGGAGGCTGGCGCGACTTCGACGACGCCATGGTCGAGCGCGTCGTCACCATCCAGCACATGCTGGCCGCGGGGCTGAGCGGGGCCACCATCGGCGAGCTGCTGCCGTGCCTGGACGCGACCCCGGAGGAGCGCACCGGCGAGATGGAGCTCCGTCTCGCCGAGGAGGTGGAGCGTCTGCTGGCCAAGCGCCGAGACATCGACCGCGAGATCGACACCCTGCAGGCGCTGCGGGGGGAGACGGCCATGGTGCAGCCGAGGCGCGACGGCTGAGACGCGATGGGTGCCCAAGACCGGCATGATCGTGCCGGTCGAGCCGTCTACGGGGTCGCGGGGGCGGCGCAAGACGGATTCCGGCACGATGGTGCCGATCTCGCTTGACGACGGCCGAACACAGGGCGCACACTCGACGAAACGGCACGATCGTGCCGGGAGGAGGCGGTCATGGTGGAGCTGGCGGCCGCGTTGCGCTCCCGCCGTCGAGAGCTGGGCCTCACGCAGGCAGAGCTTGCCGACCTGAGCGGGGTCTCGGAACGTTCCGTGCGGGCCCTCGAGGCGGGGAAGGAGACCGCCCGGATCGACACCCTGGTGGCCGTCGCCGAGTCGCTCGGGCTCCGCCTCACCACGGTGCCCCGGCGATGACCGACCCCCGGGCCGTACGCCGGGCGGTCGTGCTGAAGCAGGGCCGGGAAGCAGCGACCCTGACGCGTCACGACGACCACGTCGAGCTCGCCTACCTCGCCGACTACGACGGGCCTGACGTGGCCACCACCCTCCCGAGGGACGCGCCACCGGTCAACGCGCCGGCCGGTGCCGTACCGCCGTTCTTCGCGGGTCTGCTTCCCGAGGGGCGCCGTCTCACCGCCCTGCGGCAGCACGTGAAGACCTCGCTCGACGACGAGCTCAGTCTGCTGCTGGCCGTCGGGTCCAGCACCGTGGGCGACGTCGTCGTCGTGGCCGAGGGCGAGGAGCCCGCACCGGCGCCGCCGCTGGTGGAGGCCGGGGATGTGCGCTTCGCCGACCTCCTGGCCGAGACCGGCATCGTCGACCGGGTCGCGCTGCCCGGCGTGCAGGAGAAGGCGTCCGGGGCGATGATCTCCCTGCCCGTACGGCTCTCGGGCGTGGCAGCGATCATCAAGCTGGACCCTCCCGAGTATCCGGGAGCGGTCGTCATCGAGGACTACTTCCTCCGGCTCGCCCGCCGGCTCCCGCTGCCGGTCGCCCCAGCAGAGCTGATGCACGACGTCGACGGCCGGCCAGGCCTGGTGGTGGAGCGGTTCGACCGCGTACGCGACGGCGACGTCGTTCGCTCACTGGCCGTGGAGGACGCCTGCCAGCTGCTCGGCCGCTACCCCTCCGACAAGTACGCGGTGACGAGCGAGCAGGTGGGCCTCGCGGTGGCAGATGTCTGCGCGGCGCGCCCGGTCGCCGCCCGCGCCTGCCTCACCCAGATGTCGTTCGCGTGGCTGACTGGCAACGGCGACCTGCACGCCAAGAACCTCTCCGTGCTGCAGCAGCCGTCGGGGGAGTGGCGGGTGGCGCCCGTGTATGACATCCCGTCCACCCTGCCCTTCGGCGACCGGACGGCTGCGCTCCGGCTCGACGGCAAGACCGAGGGGCTGACGCGCAAGGCGTTCGAGACGTACGGCGCCGCGCTCGGCCTGCCTCAGCGCGCGGTGCAGCGCGCCCTCCGCGACGTGCTGACCGGGACCGAGCCCATGCTCGACGAGATCGCCGACGGCGCGCTCCGCCTCAACGCCGACGCTACGCGCACCCTGGTGCGGCAGCTCGCGCGCCGCCGGAGTGATCTGGAGGCCTGAGCCTCAGATCGCCTCGATCTCGGGGTACGAGGGCTGCCACATCCGCTCGTACACCTCCTGCACCGGGTCGTCCAGCACGTGCTCGGCCAGCCCCTCGGCGGCGGCCTGCTTCGCCACCGCGATGGCGACGGTGGCCGAGACCAGCCGCAGGTCGCTCATCGCCGGCAGCAGCGCCGCTCCGGGCCGCCACGCGTTGACCAGCCCGGCGAGCGCCTCGGAGGCGGCCAGGATCATGGTCTCGGTGATGCGGCGGGCCCGGGAGACGGCCACGCCCAGCCCGAGTCCGGGGAAGATCAGCGCGTTGTTCGACTGGGCGATGATGTGCCGTACGCCGCCGTGATCGACCGGGCCGAACGGGCTGCCCGTCGCCACCAACGCGGCGCCGTCGGTCCACTCCAGGAGGTCGCCGGGCGTCGCCTCGGCGCGGCTGGTGGGGTTCGAGAGCGGGAAGATGATCGGCCGCGGGCAGCTGCGGTGCATCTCCTCGACGACTTCGCGGGTGAACGCGCCGCCCCGCGTCGAGGTGCCGATGAGGATGGTCGGCTTCACGTGCCGCACGACGTCGAGCAGACTGATCTTCTCCGGGTCGGCGACGGCCCAGCCGGCCACGTCGTCGCGCGTGCGGGCCCACGGCTTCTGGAAGTCGAGCAGCTCGGGCTGGCCCTCGATGTACAGGCCCTGCACGCCGATCGGCCAGAACCGGTCGTACGCGTCGGCCTCGGTGAGCGTGTGCTGCCGCAGCATCGTGTCGCGGATCAGGCCGCTGATGCCGATGCCGGCCGTGCCGGCGCCGAAGACCACGATCCGGTGCTCGTGCAGCGGCATGCCCGTGACCTCGACACCAGCGAGGATCGCGGCCAGCACCACGGCCGCGGTGCCCTGGATGTCGTCGTTGAAGGTGCAGATCTGGTCGCGGTAGCGGTTGAGCAGCTTGTACGCGTTGCGCGTGCCGAAGTCCTCCCAGTGGACCATCGCGTGGGGCAGCAGCCGTGAGATGGTCGTGATGACGTGGTCGACGAACTCGTGATAGCGCTCCCCGCGCACGCGGCTGTGCTTCTCTCCGAGGTAGAGCTCGTTGGACAGCAGGCCGAGGTTGTCGGTGCCGGTGTCGAGCACGATCGGCATCACGCGACGGGGGTGGATGCCTGCGGCCGCCGTGTAGACGGAGAGCTTGCCGATGGCGATCTGGATGCCGCCGACTCCCTGGTCGCCGATGCCGAGGATGCCCTCGGAGTCGGTGATGACCACGAGGTCGACCTCCTCGCCGTCGATGCCGTAGTTGGCGATGGCCGCCTCGACGTCCTCGGGCCGGTCGATCGACAGGAAGACGCCGCGGGGCCGGTTGTACTCGGTGGAGAACTTCTCGATCGCCTCACCGATGGTGGGGGTGTAGATGATCGGCAGCATCTCCTCGAGGTGGCCGGACAGCAGGTTGTAGAACAGCACCTCGTTGCGGTCGCGCAGGGATGCCAGGCCCAGGTACTTGCCGAGCGGCGTCGTCGTGCGCCGGAACTGCTCGTACACGCGCTTGGTCTGGTTGTCGAGCGTGTTCACCCCGGTCGGGAGGAGGCCGACCAGGCCCAGCTCGTGGCGCTGCTCGTCGGTGAACGCGGTGCCGCGGTTGGTCATGGGGTGCGCCAGCACGGCCCGCCCGCGGGCCCGGATGCGCAGCACACCGGCCCCCTTGGTGGTGTCCTGCTCGTACTCACGCATCGGCCGGTCCTTCGGGGGCTCGACGACCTTCGGCTCGGGGGCCTTGGGCTCCGTGCCCTGCGGCTCGGCGACCTTCGGTTCGGGGGTGCTCTCCGCGTCCATGCCGCAACCTTCGCACCAGACCGGCCGCCCCGACAAGGAAGGGCCGGGAGAGCGGGGGTGCCGGGGCCTCGCCACACCGTCAGCGATGGGTACGGGATCGACGCTGGACGCTCCGCGGACGGCCGAGGTCCAGCCCGGCACGCCCGTCGATCTCTCCAGGGGCCTGACGCCTGGCGGTTCCGGGCTGTCGGTGGCGTACGGCAGTCTTGGGGCCATGTCGGTGTGGGACGACCTGGTCGGGCAGGAGACGGCGGTGGCGGCGCTGTCGCGCGCGGTGGCCGGTGACGCGCACGCGATGACCCATGCCTGGCTGATGACGGGGCCGCCCGGCTCGGGTCGCTCCAACGCCGCCCGCGCCTTCGCGGCCGCGCTGCAGTGCGAGCGGGGTGGCTGCGGCGAGTGCTCCGCGTGCCGTACCTCGCTGAGCGGCGCCCACCCGGACGTGACACTGGTCCGCACCGAGCAGCTGAGCATCGGCGTCGACGAGGTCCGCAACCTGGTGCGGCGGGCAGCGATGAGCCCCACCCTGGGCCGCAAGCAGGTGATCGTGGTGGAGGACGCCGACCGCATCACCGAGCGGGGTGCCGACGCCCTGCTGAAGGCGATCGAGGAGCCGGCGCCGAAAACGGTCTGGTTGCTGTGCGCGCCGACGCCCGACGACGTGGTGGTGACCATCCGCTCGCGCTGCCGTCAGGTGCAGCTGGCCACCCCCACCGCCGACGCCATCGCCAGGCTGCTGGTGACCCGTGACGGCGTCGACCCGGCCATGGCGGGGTTCGCCGCCCGGGTGGCGCAGGGCCACATCGGCCGTGCCAGGGCCCTGGCCCGAGACGAGGGGGCGCGGATCCGGCGCAACGAGGTGCTGGCGCTGCCGCCGGAGCTGATCACCCTCGGCGCCTGCCTCCGTGCCGCCAGCAACATCGTGGCGGCCACCAAGGACGAGGCGCAGGCCATCACCGCCAAGCGCGACGAGGCCGAGATGGCCGAGCTCACCGGGGCCCTGGGGTTCGGCACCAAGGGCGCGCGGCCCAAGAACGCCCAAGCGGCGGTGAAGGAGCTGGAGGAGCAGCAGTCGGCGCGCTTGAAGCGTACGCAGCGCGACGCCCTCGACCGGGTGCTCACCGAGCTCACCGCGTACTACCGCGACGTGCTGACCGTGCAGATGCGCACGGGAGCGCCCCTCATCAACACCGAGTACCAGGCGGCCATCGGCTCGATCGCCCGCCGCACGACCCCCGAGCAGACGATGCAGCGGCTCGACACGATCCTGGCGGCGCGTACGGCGCTGGAGACCAACGTGCCTCCCCAGCTCGCCGTCGAGGCGCTGATGATCGACCTGGCCGAGAAGCTCTAGCGGCCCCGGGATCCCGCCAGTCGCCAAGGCAGGACAGGCCTCCTGCCGATGCGGCCGCGGGGCGCGTACTGCGTTCGAGGACGTTCCCGGTCGATGGGGCACGTGCCGCGGCCTGCATCGGGTCAGCGCGGCCTGGTCGCTTCCTCCAGCAGCTCCAGCACGTGGCGGTAGGGCTGGCCGGTGGCCCGGGTGAGGCCGATCTCGCAGGTGCGGTTCGACGAGGCGTACGCATCGTGCTGACCGGCCCGGACGGCGGCCGCCTCCCGTGCCGTGGCGCTCGCGGTGAGCTCGGGGTGGAGCATGCCGCGGTCGCCCGCGAAGCCGCAGCAGCCCCAGTCGCGAGGCACCTCGACCCGGTCGGCGAACGCCTCGCACACGGCGACCAGGTCGGGCGTGGAGCCGAGCTGAGTCGTGGAGCAGGTGGGATGCACGGCCACGCTGCCGAGGCGCTGGGTCACCGTGAGCCGGGGGAGCAGCACCTCCAGCGCGAACGTGGGGGCGTCGAGGAGGCGGAGCTCCGGGTGCTTCGCACGAGCCATCTCCAGCAGCCCCTCGGTGCACGAGGAGGCGTCGCAGACCACGGGCAGCCGGCCCGCGTCGCTCGCCTCCCACAGGGCCGCGAGCGTCTTGGCGGTCATGGTGTGGTAGCCGGCCCGGTAGCCCTTCGACTTCCAGGGGGTGCCGCAGCACAGCCCGCCTACCTTGGCGGGCACGGTGAGGGTGACACCGGCCCGTACGCAGAGCTCGGCCAGCGCCGCGTCGGCCCCGGTCCCGCCCGCCTCGGGGCCGAACATCGCGTCGATGCAGGCGGGGAAGAACACGCCGGCCACCGGACCGGTGCCGACCTCGCCGCGCGCCCGGGCGCCGCCGCCGGTGGGCAGCCCG
>ERZ501047.114-NODE-114-length-28760-cov-15.444139_pt1 | contig 28760 bp, 23 predicted proteins | sample MGYA00510868_ERZ501047 | MGnify/ENA primary metagenome ERZ501047 (study PRJEB25958, sample SAMN03398593) | human skin metagenome | study: EMG produced TPA metagenomics assembly of the Human Skin Microbiome Metagenome (human skin metagenome) data set. | reverse complement strand
CCCCCGCCCCCCTCCCGCTGGCCCCCCTTCCGGGATCGCGAGGGTTTCGTCCAACCTGCTTGGACCAAACCCTCACGATCCTGGTGGAGCCGAGGTGGGATGCCGGGCAGCGCGAGCGGGCTGGCGAATTGTCCGCTCATCCGAACGGAAGTGACCCGGCGGGGCAGCGAACGTCGGCCTGCGCGGCTCTTGATCGTTCATCGTGCCCCGCCGGGTCACTTTGTGCCGCGTGAGGGCGCATCCAGCCGCCCCTCGTGCGGTCGACCGCCGTCAGCACGCCCGTGCAGCTGGACCGTGACCGGCTCGCTGGCGAGATGGGCGAGCGCCGGGCAGCCGGGCACGACGACGACCTCGGCCCACGGCATCTGACTCGCGTCCCACCGAGGCGGGAGGACCAGCACCCCCAACCTAGCCGATCACGCCGGGCCGTCCCTGCTGCACGGGCGCGAGGACGACGCGGAAGGAGCGGAGGCTGCCGCCGGGCCGGGCCGTGGCGGGCCTGGCGGGAGGCCGAGCTTGCGAGGCCGGATGGTAGGCCCGGCCCGGCGGCAGCGTAGCGACGACAGGTGACGTCATACGCCTGAGATCGCGACGCGCTCCGCCTCGGCGAGCTTGTCGGCGATGACCTCGGCGATCGCCAGCGACGCGGTGGCCGCGGGCGAGGGCGCGTTGAGCACGTGCAGGACGCGCGGGTGCTCGTGCAGGAAGTCGAAGTCCTCCACCAGCGTGCCGTCCGGGCGCATCGCCTGGGCGCGGACCCCGGCGCCGGCGCGGACGACGTCCTCGACCTGCACCTCCGGCATCATCTTCTGCGTCGCCTTGACGAAGGCCTCCTTGGAGAAGGACCGCTGCACCTCGCCGATGGAGTACTTCCAGTACTTCTGCGCGAGCCTCCAGATCCCCGGGAAGGCCGCGAGCTGCACCATGTCGCGCGGGTTGATCTGGGTCCACGAGTAGCCCTCGCGGGCCAACGCGATGACGGCGTTGGGGCCGAGGTGGACGTGCCCGTCGATGCCCTTGGTGGCGTGCACCCCGAGGAAGGGGAAGCGCGGGTCGGGCACCGGGTAGATCAGCGCGTTGCACAGGTAGGACTTCTCGGGCGTGAGCTCGTAGTACTCGCCGCGGAAGCCGACGATGCGGGTCTCGGGACGGGCGCCCATGGCCCTGGCGACGAGGTCCGCGTTGAGGCCGCCGCAGGTCACGACCTGCTTGGCGACGATCGTGCCCTGGGTGGTCTCGACGGTGACGTCGTTCAGGCCCGGCCGCCCCGACACGAGCGCGGTGCCGGTGCGGATCTCGCCGCCGGCGGCGCGGATGTCGTCGGCGTAGCTCTGGCAGACGACCTTGTAGTCGACGACGCCGGTGACCTTGACCTGCAGCGCGGCGACGCCCTCGGCGTGCGGCTCGACCTCGCGGAACTCCTCACGGCTCATCCACTGCGTCGGCACGTTGTTGGCCTCGCAGCGCCGCTGGATCTCCTTCATCTTGTCCACCTCGTCGGCGTTCGTCGCCACGACGAGCTTGCCGTCGATCCGGTGCGGGATCCCCTTGTCCTGCAGATACTCCACCAGGCGCACGCGCCCGTCGAAGCACAGCCGCGCCTTGTAGGACCCCGGCGTGTAGTAGACCCCCGCGTGGATCACGCCGGAGTTGTTGCCGGTCTGGTGCCGCGCGATGTCGTCTTCCTTGTCGATGACCACCACGTGGGCACCGGGCTTGCGCAGCTGCAGGGCACGGGCCGTCGCGAGCCCCACGATGCCCCCACCGACGACGAGGACGTCAGCCTCGGTCTTCATGAATTCCCCTTTCGACCCCTCTAGTCTGGCCCGGTGAGCCCCGCGACGAGGACTGAGTCCCCAGAGTCGTCCCGAGGTGTCCGCTTTGCCCGCCTGAGTCGGCGGCCCTGGCCACGCTGGGTCACGGCGGGATGCCGGAGCGTGGTCACCTTGGTGGGTCTCCTTGCCCTGACCCTCGCGTCGGGCCTCGTCGGGATCGCGGTCACCAGCGTCTGGCCGACCCAGGTCGGCACGCAGTCGTATGCCGCCACGGTCCGCCTCTCTGCGGAGCCCGACCAGCTGTCGACCCTGCACGCGCCGACCCTCTTCGGCGACCTGGACCTGCGCTTCGACGGCGTGCTGCCGGCTCCCGGCGTCAGCGCGGTGGCCCGGGTCCAGGACCGCATCACCTCCGTCCTCGCGACCCGTGACCTGTCGGTGTCCGCGCTCAAGCCCACGCCCACTGAGATCGACGACGCCGTCAGCACCGTCATCACCCAGGTGGGTGGCAAGTTCGCCGGCGGAGCGCTGCTCACCTGCGTCCTCGTGGCGTTCGCCACGCGGCACTGGCGCTCGCGCGACGAGCCGTTGCGGCCGTGGCGTCGGGCGGTCGCCATACCGGCCCTGTCCCTCCTGCTCGCACTGACCGGCACCGCCGGTGCCGCCTGGTCGACCTTCCGCCCGGACCGGCTGGAGTCCGTCGGTGCCGACGGGCTGCTCGGCTACGTGCGTTCCAACACCGCGATCCTCGCCGGTGTCGAGGCGCGGTCAGCGCAGGCCCAGCCCTACGTCAAGAACATGCTGGCGCTCTCGGCCGCGCTGCAGGACAAGTTCGTGCCCGCGGAGCTGGCCACCCCCGCCTCGGTGAAGCTCCTCCTGGTCTCCGACATCCACGGCGCCAACGCCTATCCCCTGATGAAGCAGATCGTCGAGACCGAGGGCATCACCGCCGTCGTCGACACCGGCGACCTGATCAACTTCGGGCGCGTGCAGGAGGCCGAGGCGGCCGGGCTGTTCACCGGCATCGCGTCGCTCGGTGTGCCCTACCTCTTTGTGCGAGGCAACCACGACGCGAGCTCCCCCACCGACGACGCGCTGGTCGAGCGGATGGCGCAGGTCCCGGGCGTCGTCGTGCTCGAGCCGCGCCGCCACACCTACACCCTCGCGACCGTCGGCGGGCTGCGGATCGGCGGCTTCGACGACCCGCGATGGTTCGGCGACACCGGTGGCGGGCCGGCGACGCAGGTGCCCGCGGCCGAGGCCTTCGGCGAGGCGATGCGCGAGCTGCGCGCGGGGCGGGCGACCACCGCCCAGGAGTCCTCGACGCGAGGAGCGACAGCATCCCCGAGCGGGGGCACGCCGGAGCCGACGACCTCGGTCGCCGCCGGCATCACCGCGTCGATCCCGTCGGCCGAGGCGGCCTCGGCATCGGCGTCTGCGGCGGCTGCCGCCGATGCCGAGCGGGGCCTGGACATCCTCGTCACCCACGAGCCCGCGGCGGCGGAGGCCTCGGGCGACGCCGGGATCCGGCTGCACGGCCACATGCACTCGACCGCCTTGCAGGGCAACCGGATCCAGATCGGGACCTTCACCGGCGGCGGAGTCGTGTCGCACTACATCGAGGGCGGCGACGGGGGTGAGCTGGCGGGTCAGCCCTATGCCTTCGACGTGCTGAGCTTCGGCGGGGACTGCCGCCTGCAGACGCTGACGCGCTATAGCTACCGCGACCTGCTCGAGGGCCGGCCGGTCTATGACGACGTGCGCGCGATCAACGGCCGCGCGATCCAGTCACCTCTGCCCTCACCAGGGCGCGTATGCCGGGCCGACGCCCCCGTCACGCTGCAGGACGTCAGGGCGACCACCCCGCAGAGCTCGGCGACGCCCACCCCGTAGGCGCGCACGGTCAGCTGCTGCTCGTCGTGAGCCCTTCGAGCAAGGCGTCCAGCCGCAGGGTCGAGCCTCGGGCGAACCGATCTGACACCGCGCGCGAACGGTCGCCCTCGGCATCCCCTCCCAGGACGGGGACCCCCGCGATCCCGGCCACGTGGTTCCCGCGCCCCGGACCCCGCCACGTGACAAAAGTGCGGGCCCGACGCACGTCCGCCACACCCAGGACCCCACCACGTGACAAAAGTGCGGGCCCGAGGCACCAAACGCGCGGGTCAGGGCGTCGGCACCACCCAGCGCTGCTGGTACGGCTCGAGCGTGAACTCCCACCACAGGTCGTCACCCGTGATCGCGTCGTGCAGCCCCGACAGCGGCCCGAACCGGTCGAAGCCGTGCAGCGACAGGTGCTGGGGGGCCGCCGTGAGGTTGGCGAGCGCCAGCACGTGCCCCCGCGGGCCGGTCCGCAGCAGCGCGAACACACCGTCGTTGCCGAGCGAGAGGGCCTCGGTCGAGGTCTGGGCGTGCAGCTGCGGCAGCGCCTGGCGCGTCCGGACGAGCCGCTGCAGCCCGCCGAAGACCCGCCCCTCCACGGTCGCCGGGTCGTGCCGCCGCTCGGCCGCGACCCAGTCCATCGGCGGCCGGTGGATCCACCGGTTGTCCTCGGCGAGAGCGGGATCCGCGAGGTAGGAGTGGTCGTTGAGCAGCCCGATCTCGTCGCCCATGTAGATCAGGGGGACGCCGCCGAGGACCAGCACGAGCCCCTGCATCAGCAGGATGCGTCGTATGGCGAGATCGACCGCCGTCTCGTCGCCCTCCGCCTGGGCTCGCTCCAGCCCGCACAACGACGCGAGCGTGCCCGAGATCCGGCGGTCGCGGGTGACCGGGTTCTCCTGAAAGACCTCGCCCACCGCCCACGAGCCGGGGTGCGCGCCGGAGTAGAAGTCGGACAGGAAGGACCGGTGCCAGAAGCCGTCGAGACCCACGGCGGCGGCGTTGTCGTCGGTGACCGCCCACCCGATGTCGTCGTGCAGGCGGGCGTAGGTCAGCCAGGCCACGCTCGGCGGGATCTGGGGCATGGCCCGCAGCGTGTGCGTGAGCAGCCGGGCGTCGCCCTCGGCGAGGGCCGACCACAGGGCGACCATGTAGACGTTGTGGTAGGCGAGCTCGCACTCCTTGGCCGTGGCGGCGCCCTGGCCGAGGTACGGGACGAGATCCTCCGGCGACACGATGGCCTCGGCGAGGAGGATGACGCCGGGCATGGCGAGCCGCGTGAGCGCTCGGAAGGCCTGCAGGATCAGGTGCGCCTCGGGCTGGTTCTGGCAGGTCGTGCCGAGCCGCTTCCACAGGAACGCCACCGCGTCCAGGCGGACGACCTCGACGCCCGCGTTGCCGAGGTAGCAGATGACGTCGAGCATCTCCTCGAGCACGCGGGGGTTCGCGTAGTTCAGGTCCCACTGGTAGTCGTTGAAGGTCGTCCAGACCCACTGCCGGATCTCGGGGACCCAGGTGAAGTTGCCGGGCGCGAAGTCGGGGAAGACCTCGGGCAGCGATGCCTCCCACCGGTCCGGCTGCTCGCGGTCGGGGTAGAAGAAGTAGTAGTCGCGGTAGGCCAGGTCCTCGGGCGTCGTGCCGGTCACGGCGCGCCGCGCCCACTCGTGCTCGCGCGCGGTGTGGTTGCAGACCAGGTCCACGACGAGCGAGACGCCGCGCCCCCGCAGGGTGGTGGCGAGCGCACGGAGCTCGTCCATCGAGCCGAGACGGGGGTCGGTCGCACGGTAGTCGCGGACGGCATACCCCCCGTCGTTGGCACCCTCCCGGGGCTCGAGCACCGGCATCAGGTGCAGGTAGCCGACCCCGAGCTCGGCGAGGTAGTCCAGCCGGCCGGGCAGGGTCGCGAAGGACCCGCTGAACCGGTCGGTGTAGCAGACGTAGCCGACGAGCTCGGAGCGCTGGAACCAGTCGGGCTGGGACAGGCGGCGCTCGTCGAGCACGCGCAGCTCCTGCGAGCGCGTGGCGTAGGCGCGGGCGGCCACGGTCACGAGCCGCTCGAGCACCTGGCCGAGGTCGTGCCCGTGGCCGTCCTCGCCGTACAGCTCGGCGACCGGTCGCAGCACATCCGCCCACAACGCCTCCAGGCGCACGTCGTAGATCTGTTGCTCGAGCGGGCTCAGGTCGAGCCACTCGGGCAGGTCGTGGTGGGCGCGGGGGATGGCTGGCACGTGAACTCCGGGTGGCGGACGGTCGAGCAGGGGACCAAGGGGCATCGTCCCACGTGGAGGCGGGTGGCGCACCAGGGGTCCGGGTCGGGGATGATGGGCGGGTGAGTGCGACGGAGCATCGTGAGATCGAGCGCAAGTACGACGTCGAGGCGGGGGCGGCGCTGCCCTCGCTCGTCACCCTGCCGGGCGTGGACCAGGTCGAGCTGCGGCCACCGGCCGAGCTCGACGCGATCTATCTCGACACCGACGACCTGGCGCTGGCGCGGGCCCGCATCACGCTGCGCCGCCGCACCGGGGGCGGCGACGAGGGCTGGCACCTCAAGCTGCCGGCGCGCAAGGACGTGCGCCGCGAGCTGCACGCCCCGCTCGTCGAGACGGACCTGTCCCTCCTCGAGGTCCCCGCCGAGCTGCTCCCCCACGTCCTGGCCCACACCCGGGGACGAGCCCTCACCCCGGTCGTGCGGCTCACCAACCAGAGGGTGACGACCGAGCTGTATGCCGGGGACGAGGCGCGGACCCTCCTGGCCGAGGTGTGCTCCGACACCGTCACCGCCACGCCCCTGCGCCCCGGCGTCGACCCGTCCGCCTGGAGCGAGTGGGAGGTCGAGCTCGTCGACGGGCCCGTGCCGCTGCTCGACGCGGTGGAGCGCGTCCTGCTGGCCGCCGGCGCCCGACCCGCCGCAGGCCCCTCCAAGCTGGCCCGCGCCCTCGGCCCCCTCGCCCCGTCGCCGCCGGCCGTGCACACCGTCCCCAAGAAGCCCACCGCCGGCCAGGTCATGATGGCGGCCCTGCAGACCACCGTCGAGCGGCTCAAGGCCGAGGACGCTGGTGCCCGCACCGGCGCGCCTGACGCCGTCCACCAGATGCGGGTCGCGACCAGGCGGCTGCGCACGCTGCTGTCGACATACGGCCCCCTGCTCGACGACGAGCTGACCACCCACCTGCGCACCGAGCTCAAGGTGCTGGCCGACACCCTCGGCGGCGCCCGCGACGCCGAGGTGCTGCGCGAACGGCTGCTCGCCCTCGTCGAGACGCAGCCGTCCCAGGCGGTGCTCGGCCCGGTCGCCGCCCGTATCGACACCGAGCTCGGCAAGGACTACGACCGGGCCATGACCCGGCTGCGGCGAGGGCTGGAGCACGAGCGCTACTACGCCCTGCTCGACGCCCTGGACAGGCTCGTCATGACGCCCCCGACCACGCCCCTCGCCGACGACCCGGCCCGCCTGGTCGTGCCCCGGCTGCTCGGTCGCGACTGGCGCCGGATGCGACGCGCCGTCCGTCAGGCCTCGGCGATCGACGACCCGGCCCGCGCCGAGACCGCGCTGCACGAGGTGCGCAAGGCCGCCAAGCGGCTGCGCTACGCCGCGGAGTCGAGCACCGTCGTGCTCGGGCTGCGCGGCAAGCAGCTCGGCAAGTCCAGCGAGAACCTCGCCGAGGTGCTCGGCGAGCACCAGGACAGCGCGATCACCCAGGAGGCGCTGCGCGACCTCGGCCTGCGCGCCCAGCGTCACGGCGAGAACGCCTTCACGTACGGCCGCCTGCAGGGCATCGAGGAGGCGCTGCAGGGCGAGCTCGCGTCCAAGGACTACCGCAAGGCGGTCGGCAAGGTCGCCAAGCGCCGCCTCAAGGGCTGGAAGCAGGTCTAGCGGCCGTGCTGACCGCGATCCCGGCGGCCCTGCTCGTCGGGGCGCTGGCCGGGCTGCTGATCGGTGTCGTCATGGGCGCCCTCGGGGGCGGCGGCGCGGTGCTGCTCGTGCCCGCCCTCGTCCTCGGCCTCGGGATCGACGCGGTGCCGGCCACCACGATGTGCCTGGTCGTCGTGGGTCTCGCCTCGCTCGTGTCGGCCTGGTCCTCCGGTCGCCGGGGGCTCGTCGATGCCCGTATGGCGGGGGCCTTCGTCCTGTGCGGCGTGCTCGGCTCGGCCCTCGGGACCCGGCTGTCCCACCTGGTCGACGAGGAACTGCTGCTCGCGATGTTCGGCGGGCTGCTGCTCGTCATCGCCGTGCTGATGGTGCGGCGGGGGCGGGACGCGGGCGCCTCCGACGCAGGGGTTCCGGTGCACCGGGGGCAGCCCGACGTGCCGGTGGACGGCCTGGCCGGCGGCGCGGTCGACGGCCTGGCCGGCGGAGCGGCCGGGTCGCACCGGGTGGCTCACCGCACCCGGTGGGGCCCGCTCGTGGGCGCCGCGACCGGGGTGAGCCTGCTGACCGGTTTCTTCGGCGTCGGAGGGGGATTCGCGATCGTGCCGGCGCTGACGCTGCTGCGCGTGCCGATGCGCGTGGCGGTGGGCACGTCCCTGCTCGTCATCGCCGGTAACTGCCTCACGTCGCTGGTGTGGCGGTGGCCCACCCTGGCGCGGCTGGACTGGCCGCTGACCACCGCGCTGACGGTCTCGATGGTCGTGGGCGGCCTGATCGGCGCTCGGGTCGGTCGCCACGTGTCCCCACCCCGGCTGCAGCTGGCGTTCGGCATACTCCTCGTGCTCGTCGCCGCCGTGACGCTGCTGCAGACCCTGCGCGGCTGACCCGGGGCTGGTGGCCGGCGCGGAGCGGCTGGGTGGTAGGACTGGAGACACCAGCCTCAGGAGGAGCCGCCATGTCCGAGCACCGCCGCACCGTCACCGTCCACGCGCCCGCCGACGTGACCTTCGGGTACCTGCGGGACCCGCGGCACCTGCCGGACTTCATGCCGCGGATGCGTCGCGTGGAGCCGCACGACGACGGCACCGTGACGGTCACCGCCGTCGTGACCCCCGACGGCACGCGCGAGCTGGAGGTGCAGGGCACCGCCTGGCTGGAGGTCGACCAGGAGGCGCGGGCGATGCGCTGGGGGTCGGAGCGGCACAGCTACCGCGGGTCGCTGACCGTCGGGGGCGACGTCGCGCGCGACGTCGAGCGCGCCACGGAGTCGACGGTCGAGATCAGCCTCCGCACCGAGCACGGCGACCCTGCCACCATCGACGCCGGCCTGGACCGGGCGCTCGAGGCGATCGCCGCGCGCATCGAGGCGCTCGCCTGACGTCCGCCGCGCGGCGGCGGGTGGTCGCGGGCCGGCTCGGCTACTCGGGGTAGCCCTCGAGCGGCAGCTGGCCCGCGGCGGCCCGGGCCTGCTCCTCGCGTTCCTCCTCGGTGGGCGGCAGGGGCAGGTGCACCGCCCGCAAGGTCGCATTGGCGAAGGCCACGATCGGCACGGCGAACAACGCCCCGGCCACGCCCGCCACCGACGTGCCGGCCAGCACGGCCAGGGCCACCCCGAGCGGGTGCACCTCGACGTTGCGGCTCATGATCAGCGGCTGCAAGAGGTGGGCCTCCAGCTGCACGAGGACGACGATCGTGATGGCGACGACCAGGGCCGCCGCAGGGCCGTGCTCGATGAGGCTGACCATGATGCAGAAGATCCCGGTCACCGTCATGCCGATCAGCGGGATGAACGACCCGACGAAGATCAGGACCGACAGGGCCAGGGCCATCGGCACGTCGAGGACGTGCAGGACGACGTAGATCGTGGTCGCGTGCAGCGTCGCGATGATGGTCACGCCCCGCATGTAGCCGCCGAGGGTGTGCCAGCCGACCCGACCCACCTGGTCGATGCGGCGGCGCGAACCCATCGGCAGCAGCCCGAGCACCCAGCGCCAGATGACCTCGCCGTCGCGTAGGAGAAAGAAGGTGCTGAGCAGGAGCAGCAGACCGCCCGCGATGACGTGCGACAGGGTCGAGAGCGTGGTGATCGCGCCGGTGACGAGGGTGCCCTGGTTCTTGGAGATGGTGTCCGAGAGCTCCTGGAAGTACTTCGAGACCTGGGAGTCGCTCAAGTGCAACGGACCCTCTCGCAGCCAGCGGCTCGCGTCGTCGAGGAAGTGCGTGAACTGCTCCGACATACGAGGCGCGTTGGCCGAGATCTGCAGGGCGACGAAGGTGCCGATCGCCCCGATCACCGCGATGCCGAGCAGCAGCGCGAGGAACGCCGCCAGGGAGTGCGGCACGTGGCCCCCGCGGTGCAGCCGCCGCTGGACGGGGCCGAGGACCGCCGTGAGCAGCAGCGCGACGACGAACGGGATCGTGACGATGGGGACGGCCGCCAACGCCTGGGCCACGAGGTAGACGGCGGCCACGATGAGCAGCAGGCGCCAGCTCCAGGCCGCCGCCACCCGCACCCCGCGAGGGACCGGGTCGGACTCGGGCCGGGTGGGCTCGGGCATGGTGACGTGCACGGTCGTGGGCCCCGGTGTGGTCTGCGGGGACGACGTGGTGCTCCCCCACTGCGAAGGGGGCGGCGCGTCCAGCCGCGCCCGGACGGTGCGCGTGACGGAGCCCACCGCTCCCCTCAGCCGACTGCCCCCGACCGTGGTGCGGCCGGGCCGTGGCCCGCGGTCGGCTCCGGCTCCGGCTCTGCCGCCAGCGTCGCGCGGCTGCGCGTCGTCGTGCTCCATGTGTGTCCTCTCGTCCCCCGCCTGGCGTTCCGCCAGCCATTGTGCCCGGCCCAGCCTGGGAGCCCCCTGCCGGACCTACCGGGGGCCGGATCATCGACCTGGCGAACGAAGGCCGGTCGATGCCCCTACCCCCGGCGGGATCATCGACCTGGCGAACGAAGCCCGGTCGATGCCCTTACCCCCGGCCGGATCATCGACCTGGGGGACGAAGGCCGGTCGATGCCCTTACCCCCGGTAGGGCTAGAAGCGGGCGGCGCGGCGCAGCGGCTTGGGCCGGCCGTCCGGGTCGTGCAGCACCTCGTAGACCACGCGCGCCCACGCCTGGGTGAACCGCGACTGCTCCACCGGGGGGATGCTGCGCAGCCGTCCGGGAGGCCGCTCTCCGACGCGCCCGCCGTCGTGCCAGTCGTCGAGGCGGCGGGCGCAGTCGGCATACGCGGCGAACATCCCCTCGGCGGTGAGGCAGTCCGCCATCACGCGGGCGATCTCGGCGTCCGCGGCGCCCGGCGGCAGCTCCCGGCCCAGGTGCTCCGCCGCGAGCCGCAGCCGCAGTCGGCGGGCATAGGCGTTGTGGTCCTCCCCCTCGTCGTCCCAGACCACCGCCGACAGCTCGGAGTCGTGGGTCCATGAGCGCCGGTTGAAGTTGTCGGACCCGATCGTGGCCCAACGGTCGTCCATCACGCAGACCTTTGCGTGGACGTACACCGGTGTGCCGGCGAGGTTCTCGATCCCATAGAGCGCGAACCGGTCGCCGCCGGCCTCCTCGATCAGCCGCACCGCCTGGTCGCGGCCGTAGAGCTGCGGCGTCCGGGACAGTGGGCTGCTCTGGTCGGGCACCTGCGGCAGGACCGCGATGACGTGCAGGTCGGGGCTCGTCTGCAGCGTCTCGATGAACTGCTCGGCGACGTCCTTGGACCAGAGGTACTGGTCCTCGATGTAGATCAGGTGCTCCGCGCGCTCCAGCGCCTTGGAGTAGCCCCGCGCCACGCTCCGCTCGCCGCCGCGGGCGTACGGGTAGTCCCTGCCGTGCCGCAGGTTGGGATAGGTCCGCAACAGCTGCACGTGGTGGGTCGCGCCGGGGATCGCGGGCGGCGGGGGCGTCTGGTCCGGCAGCGGGTCCGGGTCGGTGTCGTCGCCGCGCAGCTTGTCGGCCAGCTTGCGGATCGGGCTGCGGGACAACGGAGTCGGGTCGTTCCACCGCTCGCGAAAGACCGTCTCGACGTCGTGGACCGCGGGTCCCTCCAGACGCACCTGCGCGTCGTGCCAGGGCGGGCTGTCACCGAACTCCTCGGCCATGTCCTGCGCCTGGGGGTCCCCGTGGTGGTCGTGGTCGTCGCGCCGCGAGTGGCACAGGTCGATGCCGCCGACATAGGCGACGTCGCGGCCAGGGTCGTCGCGGTGCCGGATGACGATGAACTTCTGGTGGTGGCTGCCGCCGGTGCGCACCCGCATGTCGAGCAACACCTCGGCCCCGGCGCTCTGCAGCTGCTCGCCGAACCGTCTGTTCTCGGCGCCGGAGAACGCGAGCCTGTCCCAGTGCGAGCGCCACACGAGTCCCCGCACGTCCACCCCGCGCCGGGCCGCACGCGCCAGCACCGCGACGATCGCGGAGTTGGGGTCGTCGGCGACGAGGCGTTCGTCGGGGTCGCCGCGCCAGTCGGTGAACCACAGCAGGTCCCCGGGCCCGGTCGCCTCGATCCGTGGGTAGAGGTCCGCGAAGTAGGTCCGCCCGTGGATCAACGGCGTCGCCACGTTGCCGTCGCTCCAGGCCTGGTCACCGGGGTGCCGGTCGTCGATCGTGGTCCGCGGGTTGGCGCGCTCGGACCGGGTGATCAACCATTCACGGATCGACATGGTCCCCATCCTGGCGCGTATGACGCCCTGCGGGCCACCAACGGCCGGATCCTCACCGCGTCCGCATCACCCCGCCGCGATCAGGGCCACCGCCACCGCGCAGGCGACCAGGCCCGCGACCTGGTCGCGCGAGGCACGCTCGCCGAGCAGCCCCATCGCGAGGAGCACCGTGAACGCCGGGTAGAGGGACGCGACCACGGGGACGACCGTCAGCTGCCCGCCGCCGGCGTTGCCGGCCAGGAAATAGGTGAGCGACCCGAGGCACCCCGTCACCCCGACGACCCACGCGGGCAGCGCCTCCCGCACCGACCCTGCCGGGCGCTTCCGCGCCACGATCGCCCACATCGCCACCAGCGAGGCCAGCTGGCAGACGGCGACGGGCCAGGACCCGGATCCCGGCCCGGCCTGCGCCAGCGCGATGAAGAACACCGCGAAGCCCACCCCGGCCAGCAGCCCGTCGCGCACCCCGGCCCGTCCGGCGGTGGCCGGCGCGGTCGGCGTACGGCCCTGGTCCGGCCGGTCCGGCTCGACGAGGTGGGTCTCGCCGGGAGCCGAGCCCGGATCGCTCTCGCCGGCGGCGACCGCCCACACGGCGGGCAGGGCGAGCAGGATCCCGATGCCGGCCAGCAGGCTGGGTCGCTCGCCGAGGGCGACGCCGAGGACGACCGGGAGCCCGGCCGCGCACACGGCCGACAGCGGACCCGCGACGTGCATCGACCCGGAGGCCAGGCCGCGCGTCAGCATGAGGGTGCCGGAGCAGTGCCCGGTGGCGGCGACGGCGCCCCAGAGGAGGGCGTCGTGCGTGAGCGGTTGGCGCTGGGCGAGGGCGACCAGGGTGATCCCGGCGGCGGAGAAGGTCTGCGCCACCGCGCCCACGATCAGGAAGTGCCGGCGTCGCGACTGCACCCCGGACAGGAAGTCGGAGACGCCGTAGAGCACGGCCGACGCGAGGGCGAGGGGGATGGCGAGCACCCCTCGAACCTACCGTGAGGTCATACGCGGAAGGGGATGCCCGTCAGCTCCTCGCAGAGCTGCCACAGCTGGGCAGCCTTGCGGCGGTCGTGGGAGGCCGCCGTCGAGCCGACGGTGCGCGGGTGCCCGTGCGCCTCCATGAACCCGTCCGGCCCGACGAACGACCCACCCGGCAGGTCGTCGACCGTCGCGGCGTACAACGAGGGCAGCGCCCCCATCGCGGCGGGCTGCGCCACCGTGCTCACCTTGTTGAGCTGCAGCATCACCCGGTCGGGCCAGGCGGACCCGGTGCGTCCCTGCAGGTTGGTGGACGAGTAGCCCGGGTGCGCCGCCATCGAGCGCAGCGGCGAGCGAGCACCCGTCAGCCGCCGCTGCAGCTCGTACGCCAGCATCAGGTCGGCGAGCTTGCTCTGCCCGTAGGCGACCCACGGGTTGTAGCGCCGCCGCTCGAAGTTGGGGTCCGCCAGGTCGATCCGGCCCATGCGGTGCATCAGCGAGGACAGCCACACCACGCGATCCGTCAGGCGCGGCAGCAGCTGAGCGGTCAGCGCGAAGTGCCCCAGCACGTTGGTGCCGAGCTGCGTCTCGGATCCGTCCTCGGTGCGCGAGAACGGCACGGCCATCAGCCCGGCGTTGTTGATCAGCGTCTCGATGCGCCAGTCGTCGACACCCTCGGCGAACTCGCGCACCGAGGACAGCGAGGCGAGGTCGAGGCGTCGCACCTCGGCCCCGCCGGGCCCGCTCAGGTCCAGGGAGGCTCGGGCCGCCTCGCCCTTGTCCGTGTCGCGGCAGGCCATGACGACATACGCGCCCTTGTCGACGAGCGCTCGCGTGGTCGCGAGGCCGAGCCCGGAGTTGGCTCCGGTGACGACGAAGACGCGGCCGGTCTGGTCGGTGATGTCCTTGGCGGTCCAGGTGCTCATGGCACCAGTGTGGCTCAGAGGGCCATCTGACCGCGCGCGACCTCCTTGACGATGCCGCCGAGCGAGACCTGGCCGTCGGCGTCGATGTCGAGGAGGATCATCGAGGGGCGCTCGATGTCCTCGCCCTGGTAGACGCGGTAGTGCTGGTCGCGCTCGCCCCGGGACACGAGGACCTCGCCGAGCCGGCCGGCGCCGGACGCCGTCGCCGCGACCTCGAGGACGCCGCCCTGCGGTCCGTAGAACATGCGGGAGGCGACGTCGCCGTCCTCGCGCCAGGCCCAGACGTAGATCTGGGGCTCGACGTGCAGCAGCATGGCGTACTGGTGCAGGAGACGGGCGTCGATCTTGGACTCGCGCACGTCCTGGGCGGTCGCGAGCTGGAGCACGATGGTCGACCGGGTGAAGGTGACCTTGACGGTGGGATCGACGATCGCGGGGATCTTGCGGCCCACGAGCCCGGCCAGGAAGCGCTTCTCCGTGCGGATCTCCTCGATGACCGAGCTGCGGCCGAGCATCGTCCACCGGTCGCCGGAGTCGATCACGTGGATCAGCTGCTTCCTGCCGGCGAGGTAGACGTCGCCCTCGCCGCCGTCCAGCTCTCGCACGACGTGCGCGGTCGCCATGGACGCGCTGCCGGCGAAGCCCGAGGCGCCCTCGGGCTGGAAGAAGCGGACCGTGGCGTGCCCCTCGTCGTCCTTGCCGGTGATGAACGAGCACTCGGTCCCGAGCTGCCGAGCGGTGCGCTTCATGGTCTCCTCGTCGAGACCGCCGGCGTCGGTGAACACGGCCACCGCGTTGCCGGAGAACAGGTCGTCCGGCGTGGTGAACACGTTGAGGATTCGGTAGTCGGAAGGCATGGGCTCAGGGTATCGGCCCTGCCCGCGCACGTCCTCGGGAGCCCGGGACGAGCCGTTGTGAGACGGGTCGCACCCCCTTCGCCCCCTGTCGGTGCCGTGGTCCACAATCGACGGTATGACGGATCAGAGCCGACCCCTCGCGCCCCAGCCCGGCGACCTCACCGGACCGGCGGCGGTCGCTGCCGTCGCGGACGAGGCCGTCGAGGTGGCCCGACGCTGGGAGCGCGCCACCGCCGAGGGCGCGACCCGGTCCGAGCGCGCCACGTCCGACCAGCTGGGCGCCCTGCTGCGCGACGAGACGGGTCTGGACCTGGCGGTGACCTTCGTCGACGAGGTGGCCCGGCCCGAGGATCCCTATGTCGCGGCCAAGGTGCTCTCCACGCTCACGGCCGGGGACGCCGGTGCCTTCCTCGGCCGGGTCGACCGCTCGTTGCTGGGCCTCGGCGCCAAGGTCGCCCGGCTCGCCCCTCCCGTGGTCGTGCCGATCGCCCGCGCTCGGCTGCGCCAGATCGTCGGCCACCTGGTGGTGGACGCCGACGACCCGGCGCTCGCCCGCCACCTCACCAAGGCCCGCGCCGAGGGCTTCCGGCTCAACGTCAACCTGCTCGGCGAGGCCGTGCTCGGCGAGCACGAGGCCGCGAGCCGGGCCGAGCGCACCCGCCAGATCCTCGCCCGCCCCGACGTCGACTACGTCTCGATCAAGGTGTCCTCCTTGGTCAGCCAGATCTCGACGTGGGACAGCGAGGGCACCGTCGACCGGGTCCTGGACCGCCTGCGCCCGCTCTACCGCACCGCCGTCGCCAAGACTCCGCACGCCTTCGTCAACCTCGACATGGAGGAGTACAAGGACCTCGACCTGACCATGGCGGTCTTCGAGCGGCTGCTGGCCGAGGAGGAGTTCCATGACCTCGAGGCCGGCATCGTCCTGCAGGCCTATCTCCCTGACGCGCTGCCTGCCCTGGAGCGCATGCTCGACCTCGCCCGCCGCCGCCGGGCCGCAGGGCACGCCGGCATCAAGGTCCGCGTCGTCAAGGGCGCCAACCTCGCCATGGAGCAGGTCGAGGCCGAGCTGCACGACTGGGAGCAGGCGCCCTACACCACCAAGGAGGACGTCGACGCCAACTACCTGGCGTTCGTCGAGCGCGCGCTGCGCCCCGACGCCACCGAGGTCATGCGCCTCGGCGTCGCCTCGCACAACCTCTTCGACACCGCCGTCGCCTACCTCCTCGCCCAGCGGCGCGGGTGCCTGGACGCGCTGGACATCGAGATGCTGCAAGGGATGGCGCCCAGCCAGGCTCGCGCGGTCAAGGCCGCCGTGGGGTCGGTCCTGCTCTACACCCCCGTGGTCGCGCCCAAGGACTTCGACGTCGCGGTCAGCTATCTGATCCGGCGCCTCGAGGAGAACGCCCAGAAGCAGAACTTCCTGCACGCCATGTTCTCCGCCGACGGGGACGGCACGGGAGCCTCGCCGAAGGGCCGGCCCGGCGCCGCCGACCGACCGCACGACGCGATGGCCGACCAGGAGCGACGTTTCCGCGAGTCGGTCGCCGCCATGGCGACCACGCCCGTCGGCCCGCGCCGCTCCGCCGAGCGCGCCCGCATCGGGGACCGCTTCGCCAACACCCCCGACTCCGACCCGTCGCTGCCCGCGACCCGTGCCTGGGCCCGGGACGCCCTCGCCGCCGACCCGCACACCTGCACCTCGCCGGTCCTGTCGACCCCGGACGAGGTCGACGCGGTGGTCGCCCGCGCGGTGGCGGCGGCCCCGGGATGGGCCGGGCGGTCGGCATACGACCGGGCGCAGGTGCTGCGCGACGCCGCCCGCGCGCTGGAGGCCCGGCGCGGCGAGCTGATCACGATCATGGCGGCCGAGGGCGGCAAGACCGTCGCCGAGGCCGACCCGGAGATCTCCGAGGCCATCGACTTCGCGCGCTACTACGCCGAGCGCGGGCTGGAGCTCAGGACCGGCGCGAGCGCGCACACCGACGGGTCGCGCTTCACCCCCGACCGGGTCGTGCTGGTCACCCCGCCGTGGAACTTCCCCGTCGCCATCCCCATCGGCGGCGTGCTGGCCGCCCTGGCAGCCGGAGCGGCGGTCGTCATCAAGCCCGCGCACCCCACCCCGGGCTGCGTGGAGGTGGCCGCCGAGGCGCTGTGGGAGGCCGGCGTCCCCCGCGAGGTGCTGCAGGTGGTCCGCACCGACGAGCGCGAGGCCGGCCGCGCCCTGGTCTCGCACCGGGAGGTCGACACCGTGATCCTCACCGGGGCCTCCGAGACGGCCCGCATGTTCGCCGGGTGGCGCACCGAGCACCCCGCCGGGCCCCGCGTCTACGGCGAGACCTCCGGCAAGAACGCCCTGGTCGTGACCCCCGCCGCGGACCTCGACCTCGCCGCCGCCGACCTGGTCCGCAGCGCCTTCGGCCACGCCGGCCAGAAGTGCTCGGCCGCGTCGCTCGGCATCCTCGTCGGCTCGGTGGCGCGGTCGGAGCGCTTCCGGCGCCAGCTCGTCGACGCCGTGCGCTCGCTGCGCGTCGGCTGGCCGCACGACCTCGGCACCACCATGGGCCCGATCATCGAGGTGCCCGAGGACAAGCTGCGCCGAGCGCTCACGACGCTGGAGCCCGGCGAGTCCTGGCTGGTCGAGCCCGAGCAGCTCGACGACTCGGGTCGCCTCTGGTCGCCCGGTCTCAAGGAGGGCGTCCGGCCCGGCTCGTTCTTCCACCTCACCGAGGTGTTCGGCCCGGTCCTCGGTCTGATGACCGCCCGGACGCTCGAGGAGGCGGTCGAGCTGCAGAACGCCACGGCCTTCGGCCTCACCGGCGGGCTGCACAGCCTCGACCCCGACGAGATCGCCTGGTGGACCGAGCACGTCGACGTGGGCAACGCCTACGTCAACCGCCACATCACCGGCGCGATCGTGCAGCGGCAGAGCTTCGGCGGGTGGAAGGACTCCGTGGTCGGCCCCGGCGCCAAGGCCGGCGGCCCCAACTACGTCGCCCTGCTCGGCTCGTGGAGCGAGGACGGGCTGCCGCAGCACGGGGCCGAGCCCTCGCCCCGCGTGCGCCGGCTGGTGGGCCGGCTCGCGCCGCTGGTCGTGGGCGCCGGTGGCGCGGGCGACGCCGGTGACCTGGAGCGGGCCCGCACCTGGCTCGACGCGGCCCTGCGCTCGGACGCGCAGGCGTGGCGCTCCGAGCTCGGCGTGGAGGTCGACGAGACGGGGCTGTCGGTGGAGGCCAACCTCTTCCACTACCGCCCGCACCCCGAGGTGACCGTCCGGCTCGAGCCCGGCGCCCGCCCGGTCGAGCTGGTCCGCCTGCTGGCGGCCGCCGAGCTCGCCGGGTCGGCCGTGCGCATCAGCGCCGACCCCCAGGCCGCCGGCCCGCTGGAGGCACTGCGCACCGGCGACGGCGAGGCCCGCCAGGCCGCCGACGACCTGGGCGAGCGGCTCACCATCGAGGACCGACCGACCTTCGTCGAGCGGCTGCGGGGGAGCCAGACGTCGGCGCGGGTGCGCGCGGTCGGGCAGGACGGCGAGGTCGCGGAGCTGGTCCACGCCCTCGCGGGATCCCCCGTCACGGTGCTCGCCGACCCGGTGCTGGCCAACGGTCGCCGCGAGCTGCTGACCTTCCTGCGCGAGCAGGCGATCAGCCGCACCCTGCACCGGTACGGTCACGTGGCGCCGGACCTCGCCCGATGACGGTCCGCCGCTCCCCGGCCCCCCCGCACCAGCCCGACCCCGCACACGAGGGGAGGGCAAAGCGCAGGAGCCGGTCGTGGGGGTCGCGCCTGGGCGAGGGCTTGGTCCTGTCCGTCACCTTCCTGATCTTTCGGCTGGTGATGGGCTGGCTCGGGCTGTTCGAGCGCGAGCCGTTCCTGGCGAGCGCCTCGGCGGCGCTGCTGCTCGGCGGGTTCTGGGTCGTGGTCGACCTGGCGTGGGACGTCTGGCGGCGCCGGCGGGAGGAGCGCCGGTGACGCGCGGTCGTCCCGTCGTCCGGGCGCTCACCGTCGCTGAGCCGACCGCCGAGGCGCGACCCGCCGCAGGACGACGTCCGCGATCTCGGCCGCGTGCTCGACCGGCAGCCCGTGCCGGGCGCCGCGCAGCACCACCAGCTCGGCCCCGGGTATGCGGCGGGCGAGCAGCTCGCCGTTTCCCAGCGGGTTGACGCGATCGGCATCCCCGTGGACCACGACGGTGGGCGCGGCGATGCGGGGCAGCGAGTCCCACGCGTCGTGGCCGTGGGAGGCGCGATAGTGCAGGCCCCGCTGCGCCGATCGGGTCGTGGTCGCCGCGTCGGCGGACTCGGCGAGCTCGTGGTGCGCCCCGAGCCAGGCGGGGGTGTAGCTCAGCAGGGCCATCTCCATCGGGTCGCACCGCGCGATGGTGGCGTCGACGTCGTCCGCCCGCGGGACCCCGTGCCGGTCCCCCGGCGAGGTGCACAGCAGGGTCAGGCTCGCGACGCGCTCGGGGTGCCGGATCGCGAGCCACTGCGCGATGCGCCCACCCATGGAGTGGCCGACCACGTGCGCCCGCCCCACGCCCAGCCGTTCCAGCACCCAGGCCGCGTCGTCCGCGAAGGATCCCGTGGTCGGCGGGTCCCTCCGGTCCATGTCGTCGCTGTCACCGGTGCCGCGCTGGTCGATCGCGATGGTCTCGACGTCGCCCTCGAGCACCCCGCGCGCCGCCAGCTCGGCGACCAGCACGTCGTAGAGCCGGTGGTCCTGGCTCATGCCCGGCAGCAGCAGCACCGGCGCGCCGCCCTCGACGCCGGACCGCCACACCGCCAGGAGCGAGCCGTCGGCCAGCTCGACCACGTCCTTCGGCATACGGCCCCGTCCTCCCTGGCGACCCGCGAGTGAACGCAGGGCGACCGACGACGGCCGCTCCGCCAACCTAGCGCCCGGTGACGAGCGTGGTCGGCTCGGCGTCGGGCTGGGCGCGCACGGTCACGCGCCCGGTGTCCATCTGCCAGACCAGCTCGTGCGGGGCCCCGGTGCCCTTGACGGTCACGCCCTCGCTGGCCCAGCCGACGATCTCGCCCTGCCACTCCTCGGGCACGATGTAGGACGCGCGCGTGCCCGGCTGACCGACGCGGTAGGCCTCGAGCCGCTCGCCGCCGTCGTCGTGGATCGCCACGACGACGAAGCGGCCGTTGGGGCTGGTTGCGAAGCTGTGGGCCGAGCCGTTGCCCGCCGAGGCGAGCACGATGGCCGACCCGTCGCTCGCCACGCTGAGGAGCCGCGCATGGTTGGGCGGTGCCGAGTCGGTCGTCGAGTCGTGGGACCCCACGAGGGCGACATAGCGGTCCCCGACGCGGGTGCCGGCGATCTTGACGCGGGCGCCGGTGGGGAACCCCACGGGACCGAAGGGGGTGTCGAAGCTCTCGCCCGACGCGGTCCCGCCCGTCGCGGTCGGCGTGCTCGCCGGGGTCGGTGTGCTCGCCGGGGTCGGTGTGCTCGCCGGGCTCGACGTCGACGTGGCCGATGGGACGTCCGTCGGCGACGCCGACGTAGAGCGGGGGGCAGACGGCTCGTCGGAGGTAGCCCCCGGAGTGCTGGTGCGGGGGCTCGGCCCCCCGCCGGACCGGGTGCTGCTGGGCGCGGGCGTCGGGTCGGCGGGCTCCGTCGTGACCTGCGACGTCGGGGGTGTCGCAGGCACGACCTTGTCCTCGGGGTCCTGACCGTCCGAGAGCCGCGGCACGAGGACCGCCGCCCCCACCACCAGCGCGAGCGTCGTGCCCGCACCGGCCATCGCGGTCACGCGACGGCGGCGACGCACGACCTTGCCGCGCTCCACGACCCACTCACCGAGGTCGGGCGAGGGCCGCACGTCGTGGGCGTGCCCCTCCAACGCCCGCCTCACCAGGCGTCCGAGATCGTCATCCCGCATGACCCAACCCCCTCTCCCACACCTCGTCACGGGCAGGCACGACCTTGCGCAGGTTGGCCAGGCCACGTGAGATCTGGCTCTTCACCGTGCCCAGGGAGCACCCCATGATGTCTGCTATCTCCGCCTCCGGGAGGTCCTCGTAGAACCGGAGCACGAGCGCCGTGCGCTGACGCGACCCGAGCGTCTGCAGCAACGCCCACATCCCGTCCCGCTCGTCGATGTCGTGCCGGTCGTCGACGGCCTGGTCCGGTGTCGTCTCCGTCGCGTACTCACGCCGCCCGACCTTGCGCCACACCGAGATGTTGGTGCGCGTCATGGCCGTGCGGGTGTAGGCATCGACGGACCTGTGGTCCGCGATCTTGTGCCACGACAGGTAGACCTTGACCAGAGTGCTCTGGAGCAGGTCCTCCGCCGCGGCGTGATCACCCGTCAGCAGGTACGCGTAGCGGAGCAACGGTCCGGAGCGTGCTGCCACGAAGGCAGTGAACTCCTCGTCGCGCTCGTCCATGGGGCTCCATCCCTCCCCCAAGAGGTGCTGACACCCGAAGGACGCGGGCGCCGCTCCTCAGGTTGCACACCATGGTCACGATCTGCCAACCGTTCCCCTACCTAGGCCGATAGGGGGAGACCGCGTCGGAGGCGGGGGCTACTCTCCCCTCCATGAGCACCGCCGCCAGCGCCCCCTCGGGCGACCGCCGTCCCCTCGTGGTGATGGAGCAGGTCAACAAGCACTTCGGGGACCTGCACGTCCTCCGCGACATCGACCTGACGGTCCACGAGGGTGAGGTCGTCGTCCTGATCGGCCCCTCGGGGTCGGGCAAGTCGACCCTGTGCCGCACGATCAACCGGCTCGAGACCATAGAGTCCGGCTCCATCTCCATCGACGGCCGCCCCCTCCCCGAGGAGGGCAAGGCCCTCGCCCAGCTGCGGTCCGACGTGGGCATGGTCTTCCAGTCGTTCAACCTCTTCGCCCACAAGACGATCCTCGACAACGTCACCCTCGGCCCGACCAAGGTGCGCGGGGTCGGCCGCAAGGACGCCGAGGCTCGGGCCCGCCAGCTCCTGGACCGGGTCGGCGTCGGGCACCAGGCCGACAAGTACCCCGCCCAGCTGTCCGGCGGCCAGCAGCAGCGCGTCGCGATCGCCCGCTCCCTGGCCATGGACCCCAAGGTCATGCTCTTCGACGAGCCGACGTCGGCCCTGGACCCCGAGATGATCAACGAGGTCCTCGACGTCATGACCCAGCTGGCCCGCTCCGGCATGACCATGATCGTCGTCACCCACGAGATGGGCTTCGCCCGCAAGGCCGCGGACCGTGTCGTGTTCATGTCCGACGGGCAGATCGTCGAGCAGGCCACCCCCGAGCAGTTCTTCACCAACCCCCAGTCGGATCGCGCCAAGGACTTCCTCGGCAAGATCCTCACCCACTGAGCCGGCCCGCCGGCCACCACCCGAGGAGATCTCATGACGATCCGTCGCACCACCACCGCCGCGGCAGCCATCGCGCTCGCCGCCACCTCCCTCGCCGCCTGCGGCAGCTCCGGCGACCAGGCCGGCTCCGGCTCGTCCGGCTCCGGCGCCTCCTCCGGCGCCGGCGGGGGGACCGTCAAGGTCGGCATCAAGTTCGACCAGCCCGGCCTCGGCCTCAAGCAGGGCTCGACCTACTCCGGCTTCGACGTGGACCTGGCGACCTACATCGCCAAGGAGATGGGCAAGACCCCCGAGTTCGTCGAGGCCGTCAGCGCCCAGCGCGAGGCCATGCTGCAGGCCGGCAAGGTGTCCTACATCGTCGGCACCTACTCGATCACCGACAAGCGCAAGCAGAAGGTCGACTTCGCCGGCCCCTACTTCGTGGCCGGCCAGGACCTGCTCGTCCGGGCGGACGACACCACGATCACCGGCCCCGACGCTCTCTCCGGCAAGAAGCTCTGCTCGGTCAAGGGCTCCACCTCGGCCACCAAGATCAAGGACCAGTACCCCAACGTCCAGCTCCAGGAGTACGACACCTACTCCAAGTGCGTGGAGGCCCTGTCCAGCGGCTCCATCGACGCGCTGAGCACGGACAACACGATCCTCGCGGGCTACGCCGGCCAGTCGCAGTACCAAGGCAAGCTCAAGGTCGTCGGCAAGACCTTTAGCACCGAGAACTACGGCGTCGGCATCAAGAAGGGCGACACCGCCACCTGCCAGAAGGTCACCGACGCGATCACCAAGTACATCTCGTCCGGCGAGTGGCAGAAGTCGATCGACAAGAACCTCGGCACCGGCGGCTTCAAGGTCGACACCAGCAAGAACCCCCCGAAGCCCGCGGCCTGCGCCTGACCTCGGGCTCGCGCCCTCCCCGCCGCACCCTCCACGCGGCGGGGAGGCGCCTCGCACGGTGAGCCCGTATGCCGGGGCGCCCCGGCATACGGGCTCACCGCACCCCCGCCGGCCCCCCACCCCCAAGGAGTCCGGATGCAAGAGCTCTTCGGCGAGTTCGACATCCTCGGCGCGTTCTGGATGACCATCAAGCTGACGGTCATGTCCGGCATCGGCGCCCTCGTCATCGGGACGATCCTCGCGATCTTCCGCCTGTCCCCCGTCCCGATGCTGCGCTTCCTCGGATCGCTGTACGTCAACGTCGTCCGCAACACCCCGCTGACGCTGATCGTCGTCTTCTGCTCGCTCGGGCTCGTCGCCCAGCTCAACCTGCGCCTCGCCAGCGCGCAGTCGCCGACCTTCATCAGGGACAACAACGTCAGGTTCGCGGTGGCGGCGCTGTCGATCTACACCGCGGCGTTCGTGTGCGAGGCGCTGCGGTCGGGCGTCAACACCGTGCCCGTCGGCCAGGCGGAGGCGGCCCGTTCCCTCGGCCTGGGCTTCCGCCAGACGCTGACCCAGGTCGTGCTGCCGCAGGCCTTCCGCGCCGCGTTGGTGCCGCTCGGCAACACGCTCATCGCCCTGACCAAGAACACCACGGTCGTGTCCGTCATCGGCGTCGCCGAGATCTCCTACCTGCAGGCCCAGGTCATCGAGGACCGGCCCGACGCGATCATGGCCTTCTTCGTGATCGTCGCGCTGGGCTTCGTGATCCTCACGCTGCCGATGGGGCTGTTCTTCACCCGTCTCGCCACCCGCCTGGAGGTCAAGCGATGAGCTCGGACGCATCCGTCCTGTTCGACGCCCCCGGTCCGCGGACCCGCCGCAACCAGCGCGTCGTCGCCGGGATCCTCCTGCTGGTCGCCGTCGCGATCGGGGTCTGGGTCCTGATGCAGCTCGGCGCCAAGGGCCAGCTCGAGGCCGCCAAGTGGCGCCCGCTGCTGTGGACGGACGTCTGGTCGGAGTACCTCCTGCCCGGCATCCTCGGCACGCTGCGCGCCGCCGCCATCTCGATCGCGGCCGCGTCGGTGATCGGTCTGCTGCTGGGTGTCGGGCGCCTGTCGGGGACGGCCCCCGTCCGTTGGCTGTGCGGGGCGGTCGTGGAGGTCTTTCGTGCGATCCCGGTGCTCGTGATGATGCTCGGGTCGTACGCCCTCTACGTCGACCGCGGGATGTTCCCCGGCTACGAGTCCCTCGCGGGCGTGGTCACCGGGCTCACGCTCTACAACGGCTCCGTCATCGCCGAGCTGGTCCGCTCCGGCGTCAACAACCTCCCCAAGGGCCAGGCCGAGGCGGGGCTCTCGATCGGCCTGCGCCCCGGCCAGGTGATGCGCTCCGTGCAGCTCCCCCAGGCCCTCACCGCCATGCTCCCGTCGCTGGTCAGCCAGCTGGTCGTGGTGCTCAAGGACACGGCGCTGGGCTACGTCATCCTCTACGAGGAGCTGTTGCGCAAGGCCGACCAGATCGGCTCCTGGCAGGGCAACGTCGTGCCGGCGCTGATCTTCGTGGCGGTCCTCTACATCGCGATGAACTACGCCCTCACCACGCTGGCCGGCCTCATCGAGCGCCGGATGCGTCGCCGCGGTCACACGGCGGCGCTCCCGGCCACGCCGAGCGCCGCCGAGGGTCAGCCGGCCGCTCCCTAGCCCTCCCACCCCCGCCGACTGGTCACTTCCCGGCGCGCGACGCCGTCGGGAAATGACCAGTCGGCGAGGGGGTGGTGGGGGCCGTGACCGGCACGATGCACCAGGGCAGCAGGTGCTGCACGATCGGCCCGATGCCCACGGCATACAGCACGGTCCCGAGGCCCACGCCGCCGCCGAGCAGCCAGCCGACGGCGAGGACGGTGACCTCCAGCGAGGTGCGCACGAGCCGCAGCGACAGGCCCGTCCGGTGCGCGATGCCGGTCATCAGGCCGTCCCGCGGGCCAGGCCCGAGCTGCGCCCCGATGTAGAGCGCGCCTGCCAGCCCGTTGAGCACGATCCCGGCCACGAGGAGAACCGCGCGCACCCACAGGGACGACGGCGCGTCGAGCCAGCTCAGCGTCCAGTCGGTGGCGACGCCGATCCAGACCGCGTTGGCCACCGTGCCGAGACCCGGCCACTGCCGCAGCGGTATCCACGCCAGCAGCACGGCCACGCCCACGACGATGACGGTGACCCCGATCGACATCGGCAGGTGCAGGGCAACCCCGACGTGGAAGACGTCCCACGGGTCCAGGCCGAGGGCGGCGCGGATGATCATGCTCATCGACACGCCGTAGAGCGTGAGCCCCACCATCAGCTGCGTGATCCGTCGCGGCAGGCGGCCGGCACGCAGCTGCTGCACCGGGGTCATCGGCTGGAGGGTGCGGGTGGGGCGCGTCATACGACCATCATCACCGACGACTGGATTGGTCGGACATGGCCACTTGAGCGTTGGCGGACCGTATGCCGCCCCACCGCCTCTCCGTGCCCGTGACCACCTGCACACCCTCGTGACCGCGGCCCTGCCCGGCTGGGAGGCCCAGGTGCCCCGCGGCGGCCTCAGCCTGTGGTGGCGCCTGCCCCGACCGCGGTCGTCCGCGCTGGTCACGGCCGCCGCCCGGCGCGGGGTGCGGCTGGCACCCGGGCGGGCTAGAGCGCGAGCACCTCGATCTCGTAGCGCAGCGTGTGCGTGTCCCCCGGCGCGAGGGTGATCTCGTCCGCCAGCACGTTGCCGCCCTCCACGCACAACATCCCCGGCCACTCGTCGTCTCCCATGTCGGCAAGGCCGGCGGCCTTGTCCGCCCAGGGGTTCCACACGACCGTGCTCGCCGACCCGGACGTCGTCACGCGCAGCCGACGCCCGAGCACCGGGTCGACGACGGTGACCGGGCACGCCGAGCGATAGACCCGGTCGGTCTCGCCCCGCAGCGTCACCGGCCCCTCCTGGCGATGGGTGCGGCCCTGGTCGGTCTTGTCGACGTAGGACGCCCGGTCCAGGCCGTCGAGCCGCACCTGGCGCACGTCACCCACCACCAGATAGGCGTGCAGGGCCTCCTCGTAGGTCTCCTCCTGCGACCCTACGTTGGTCACGCGCAGCGCGAGCTCGAGGCGGCGGCCGGCGCGGACGTCATACGTCGCGCGGAGCGCACCCAGGGTGAGGGAGAGCTGCGCCCGCCCCTCCTCGATCACGACCGGCTCCCAGGGTGTCGTGCGCGCGGGGCCGTGCGAGGGCTTGCGGTCGCCGGAGCGGCCGGGGCCGAACCACGGGAAGCAGATGGGCACCCCGCCCCGGATGGCCGTCCCCTCCTGGAGGAAGGTGTCATGGCTGACCCACAGGACCGGCTGCTCGCCGACGGGGGTCCAGGTCACCAGGTGCGCCCCCTGCTCGTGGATCGCAGCGGTCGCCTCGGGGCCGGAGATGTCGTGGGGTGCGGGGAGAGTGCCCATGACCAGACCGTATGGCGTGCCCGCGGCCGACGTCACCCGGGGTGGCCGCTTCCGGTGCAGCCCGGGTCAGGCCGGCTCGACGTCGCGCGTGGCACGCACGACCCGGCTCTGCGACAGCCCGGCCGCGACCAGCTGGGCACGAGCAGGGCCGGCGACGACGCGCAGGTCCGCCGAGGTGGCGAGGTGCTTGGTCACGACGCCAGCCACCGCCAGGACCGCCGCGGGCCCGAGGTAGCCCACCCTCGACAGGTCGAGGACGTGGGGACGGGTCGGCTGCGGCAGGCCGGCCAGCTCGTCCCGCAGCTGCGGGACGGCCTCTGCGGCGCCGGCCGCGTCGAGATCCCCGGCCACGGCGACCACGGGGATGGCGCGATGATGCCCCACCTCCACGGACGGGGGAACGCGCTCGGCCGACCACGCCGGGGCCGCCTCGCCCTGGGGGACCTCCAGCAGCGAGGCGCACCGCGGGTCCAGCAGCACCGACAGGAGTCGGTCCAGGTGGGTCGGGTCGCCGGCTCGCGCGCTCGCGCCCTCGACCAGGCGGGCAGCGAGGGTGCGCACGCGCGTGTTGGTGCGCTGGGAGTACCACCCGAGCAGTGAGAAGGCCTCGTCCGCGGTGATGCCGTAGGCCAGGACGAGGACGCCCTTGGCCTGCTCGATGAGCGCGCGGGCCTCGACGACCTCGTCGAGCTGGTCCGTCATCTCCTCGGCGACCGCCCTCTGCACCATCGGCCCCACGTCGAGCAGGTAGCCGGACGCCCCGACGAGGGCGCCGTCGTCGTCGTAGGAGCCGAGCCCCACGGCCAGCACGTCCCGCTCCTGGCCGTCGTGCCGGACGAGCCGGCGGCGGTGGGCGAACGCCTCGCCGCGGCGGAGCGCCTCGGAGGCCGCCACCGCGAGGTCGGCGTCCGCTGGGTCGAGGTGGGTCAGGAACAGGTCCAGGCCGTCGGGGCCCTGACCGGGCTCGAGTCCGTGCAGGGCGTACAGCTCCGGGGACAGCGACCACTCCAGGTCCTGGGGACCGCGCACCTCGACCCGCCACGACGCGGGGAGGATCGTGGGCCTGTCGTCACTCATGTCGTTCACGTCGCTCCAGAGCCGTGGGACGCGCACCGAGACGGCGCAGGATCTGTCGCTAGGGCTGAACGACGCGCTGGCCCGGGAGCACCCGGGGCCAGCCGAGGAATTTTAAGCCCTGGACGGCTGCGCTCCCAACCGAGGCTGCTCCTCTCGGCGCTGCTCCGCGTGACGGGTGACCCACCGTGCCAGAGTGACGGTGCGAGCTGCCTCCGTCGGAGGCGGGTGGCGACGTGGAGGTGGATCCTTGCGGACCCCAGCGACCGACCGGACCCGGGTCGCCGCCCTGACCTGTGCGGTGGCCCTGCTCGTCGTGGTGGCAGCGCATGCGTTCGTCGGCTGGGCGCGGCACCGTGGCCCCGGGCAGCCGCCGGCCATCAACCCCACCGTGGTGGTCCTCGGCCTCGTCACCGCCTTGCTGCTCGCCGGGTGGGCCCTCGTGGGCCGGGCCCGGGACCGCGTCACCGACCGCATCCGCGCCCACCACCCCGAGCGCCGGGTGGTGCTGGAGACGGCCGACCTGCCGTCGGGCACCGGTGCGGAGACGGGCGCTGAGGTTGCGGCCGGGGCTGGCGCGGCGGCATGGGACGACCCGCTGACCGCGGCTGCGTGGCGAGGCGCCTGTCGGCGGCGCCTGGTCCCACCGCTCGTCCTCGCGCTGGCGGCCCTGGTGCTCCTGCTGGTCACGGGCCTGATGTCGCGTATGGCGAGCGCAGAGCTGCACGACCGCGGGGTCCGCACGCCGGCGCAGGTGACGGCCTCGGGGTGGACCTACACCGGGCTCGGTCACTCCCCGTGGGTCCGGGTGACCCACGTGGAGGGCGGCCGGACCTATGCCTCGGTCGTGCACGGCGTGGATCCGCAGGTGGTGCCGGTGGGCACGCAGCTGACGGTGGTCGTCGACCCGGACGACCCAGAGACGGTGAGCGCGGTCGACGACCCCGCCCCGTCCGCCGTCACGCAGTGGTGGCAGAACCTCCTGCGTCTCGCGCTGGTGGTGGGTCTCGGCTGGGCCGGGGTGGCCGGGGCACGCATGCTCGCGTGGCGATCGGCGCTGCGGAGCGGGCCGTGGCAGCCGTGGCGCCTGCTGTCGGCCGCGCCCGCGG
>ERZ501047.113-NODE-113-length-28853-cov-7.009897_pt1 | contig 28853 bp, 28 predicted proteins | sample MGYA00510868_ERZ501047 | MGnify/ENA primary metagenome ERZ501047 (study PRJEB25958, sample SAMN03398593) | human skin metagenome | study: EMG produced TPA metagenomics assembly of the Human Skin Microbiome Metagenome (human skin metagenome) data set. | reverse complement strand
GCCGCGCCGGCCACGACCACGAAGGCGCCGGCACCGGCGACGACGACTGCGGCGCCCGCCGCTCCTCCGGCTGCCTCTGGCCCGGCCAGCTCCCGCGCCCAGGGCGCGGTGAACTACGCGCTCTCGCAGGTCGGCAAGTCCTACGTCATGGGCGCCACGGGCCCCAACGCGTACGACTGCTCGGGTCTGACCGGAGCCGCGTACCGCTCGGTCGGTGTCTCGCTGCCGCGCACGTCGCAGGCGCAGTACGGAGCGGGCACGCCGGTGAGCCTCTCCCAGCTCCAGCCCGGTGACCTCGTCTTCTACTACTCGGGGATCAGCCACGTCGGCATGTACATCGGTGGCGGCAAGATCGTCCACGCCGCGAACCCGCGCAGCGGTGTCACGACCGCCAGCGTGACCTCGATGCCGTTCATGGGCGGTCGTCGCGTCGCCTGAGGCGGCTCGCGGCACCCTGTCGGCAGCAGTGAGGCCGGGTGGGCCATGCCCACCCTGATCGTCACGAACGACTTCCCACCCCGCACGGGAGGGATCGAGTCCTTCGTCCGTACGGTGTGTGGCCTGCTCGACGACGACGTCGTCATCCTCACCCGGTCCGAGCCACACCTGCAGACCGACCAGTACGACGCTGGGCTGGGGTTCCCCGTCCACCGGGTTGCGGGCCCGTTGCTCCCCACGCCCAGGCTTGCCAAGACGGCGCTCGCCCTCGCGGTCGAGCACCAGACCAGCTCTGTGCTCTTCGGCGCCGCCGCACCGCTCGCGCTGCTGAGCCGGCCCCTGCGCCCGCTGGCCGCCCGGGCCGTCGCACTGACGCATGGCCACGAGGTCTGGTGGTCGCGTGTCCCCGGCACGCGCGGAGCCCTCCGCCGCATCGGCGCCGACGTCGACGCTCTCGGCGTGATCTCCGACCACACGGCGTACGCGATCAGCGGGGCGTTGCGCGCCGCCGACCGTCGCAAGCTGGTCACGCTGCCCCCGCCGGTCGACCTGACCCGGTTCAGCCCCGGGCCGCCGTGCCCAGACCCCGTGGTTCTCGCCGCCGGCCGGCTCGTGCCGCAGAAGGGGTTCTCGACGCTCCTCGACGCCTGGCCCGCGGTGCTTCAGCACCTCCCCGATGCCCGCCTCCGCATCGTCGGCGAGGGCCCGGACCGGCGCCGGCTGGAACGGCGCGCGCGTGCACTGCGCGGCGTGACGTTCCTGGGAGCCCAGCCGCACGGCGTGATGCCGGTGGTGTACCGCTCCGCGCGCGTGCTGGCCCTGCCCGTGCGCAGCCTGCTGCACGGCCTGTACGCCGAGGGCCGCGGGCTGGTGTTCAGCGAGGCCGCCGCCTGCGGGCTGCCCGTCGTCGTGGGCGACTCCGGCGGGGCGCCGGAGACGGTGGTCGACGGTGTCACCGGCAGTGTCGTCCCCCCGGAGGATCCCGCCGCGCTCGCGGCATCGGTGCTGTCCTACCTGGCCGACCCGGCGGCGGCCCGGGAAGCAGGGCTGCGCGGCCGCGAGCACGTCCGCCGCACCTCTGAGGCGGGTCTCGTCCGCGCCCGCCTTCGCCACGCACTCGGCCTGCCGGGGTGAGCCCGCCCTCACCTGGATCACTGCTGGAGGAGACCGGCGCATAAGATGTCACGCCGGAAGGGGGCACGTGCTCAGCATCGGGGTGGACATCGGCGGCACCAAGGTCGCCGCGGGCGTGGTCGCGCTGGACGGGTCCGTTCTCGACCGCCTGGTGCTCCCGACCCCCAGCGCATCCCCCCAGGCCGTCGAGGACGCCATCGTCGGGGCGGTCGACCAGCTCCGCGCCTCCTACCCGGCCGCGGCCGTCGGCATCGGCGCCGCCGGGTGGGTGGACTCCGACCAGGCCCTCGTCCGTTTCTCCCCGCACCTCGCCTGGCGCAACGAACCCCTGCGCGACCGGCTGCGCGACCGCATCGAGCTGCCCGTCATCGTCGACAACGACGCGAATGCCGCCGCCTGGGCGGAGTACCGGTTCGGGGCCGGCCGCGGGGCGACCGTGATGGTCTGCGTCACTCTGGGCACCGGCATCGGCGGGGCGCTCGTCGTCGACGGTCGCCTGTTCCGCGGCAGCTTCGGGATGGCCGGGGAGTGGGGCCACATGTCGGTGGTGCCCGACGGGCACTGGTGCGCCTGCGGCAACCGCGGCTGCTGGGAGCAGTACGCCTCCGGCAACGCCCTGGTCCGGGAGGCGCGGGCCCTCGTGGACACCGGCGCCCCGCAGGCCGCGCGGCTGCGAGCCGTGGTGGAGAGCACCGGCACCCTGACCGGCCCCGATGTCACCGCTGCCGCCCTGGCCGGCGACAAGCCTGCCGAAGAGCTCATCGCCGACGTCGGCACCTGGCTCGGTCGCGGCGTCGCCAACCTGGCCGCGGCGCTGGACCCGCAGCTGTTCGTCGTGGGCGGTGGCGTCAGCGAGGCCGGAGGCCTCCTCATGCGGCCCGCCATCGGTGCCTTCGAACGTCACCTCACCGGCCGCGGCTACCGCCCGACGGCCCGGCTGGCGCTCGCACACTTCCGCAACGATGCCGGCCTGATCGGGGCGGCCGACCTGGCGCGGCACTCCATCACCGAGCCGCCCGGTGTGATGTCGGCCTTCTGGCCGTGGCGCCGTGCCCCGCGACGGCAGCGGCTCCGCCGGCTGCGCGACTCGTTCCTGGCCGACTGAGCGCAGGGTCTCCCGGCCGGCTCAGACGACGGCACCGCCCTCGTCGTCGTCCCGGTCCCGCGGGAGCCGGCCGAGCAGCACCAGCACTCCCAGGCAGACGCCACCGAGACCCACCCAGCTGCCCCACCAGCGCGGCACCAGGTCGACGAGCATGCCGACCAGCACCACGGCACCGACCACGACCAGACCGATGCCCAGCCACGCCGGCGAGGAGAGGCGGCCCACGGGCGGCAACGGCTCCGGCTTGTATCCCTCCCCGTCGTCGAGCTCCTCAGGCGGGGTCCACGACCGCGGGCTGGGCAGCTGCGACAACGGCACGATCCGCGCCGGCACCGTACGACCGCGGGCGTCGTCCTCCTCGGCGACCGGCGACGCGGGGCTCAGCGCCGGCCCCGCGCCGAACTCCGTCTCCATGAGCGCCCGGAAGCGGTCGTCGACGTCGTCGTCGGTCATGCGCCGTGCGCCCGTACGAAATCCGCCGCCTCGGCCACGATCAGGGGGGCGTCGTGGTCGAGCGTGGCCACGTGGTGGCTGCGCTCGAGCACCACCTCGCGCGTCTCCGCCGATGACACGGAGGAGAGGATGAGCTCGGCAGAGCTGGGGTCCACCACGTGGTCCGTACGCGACCGGAGCAGCAGCAACGGGCACGTGACCTGGGGCAGGTCCTTGCGGACCGCGGCCCACAGGCGCGTCAGCTCGGCCACCGAGCGCAGGGGAGTGCGGTCGTACGCATGCTCGGTGACGCCCTCCTTGGCGATGTCGTCGCCGATCGCGGCCAGCGACCTCACGCCCCGCGAGAGCACCGGCATGAACCAGAACCGGCGGTCCCGGGTGCGTACGGAAGGGTTGACCAGCACCAGGGACGAGACGGGGTGGTGCGCGGCGAGCCGCAGCGCCAGCGAACCTCCCATGGAGAGGGCGAGCACGGCGACGTGGTCGGTCTGCTCGGCCAGCCTCAGGTAGGCCCGCTCGGCGCCTGCGTACCAGTCGGTCCAGCTGGTCGCCTCCAGGTCTTCCCACCGGGTGCCGTGCCCAGGCAGCAGCGGCAGCTCGACGCGGAACCCCTCGGCGGCGAGCGCCAGCGCGGTGGGCCGGAGCGAGGCGGGGCTGCCGGTGAAGCCGTGGACGAGGAGGATCCCGGTGCGCCCCGTGCCGGCCGAGACCGGACGCGCGTGCTCAGGAAGGCCTGCTGGGAGGGTCACCAGGTCATCGTAGGAGCATTGGTCCCGACGCGGCCCAGACATGAGGGTAGGGTTCGCTGCGCCCGGAGCCGAAGGGGGAGCCATGTTGTACACGCTGTTCAAGTACCTCCTGTTCGCACCCGCCATCCGGCTCTTCCGGCCCCGCATCGAGGGCACCGAGAACATCCCGGCCACCGGGGGCGCGGTCCTCGCCGGCAACCACATCTCGGCGGGGGACACGCTCCTGCTGCCCGCGATGATCCGGCGCCGCATGACCTTCCCGGCGAAGGCGGAGCTGTTCGTCGGGCACAACCTCTCGTCACGGGTGGTCGCCTGGTTCCTCAAGGCGGTGGGTCAGGTGCCCATGGACCGCTCCGGTGGGCGCGCCTCCGTCGACGGGTTGCGGCCCGTCATGGAGGTGCTGCAGCAGGGTGGCCTGGTCGGCATCTTCCCCGAGGGCACCCGGTCTCGCGACGGGCGTCTGCACCGGGGCCGTACGGGTGTTGCCCGGCTCGCTCTGAGCGCGCGCGTGCCCGTGATCCCGGTCGGTTTCTACGGCACCGAGCTGCACAAGGGCCCGTTCGGCATCCCGGTGATGCGGCGGCCGGTGATGCGCATCGGCGTCCCGATCGACCTGTCAGAGCACTACGACGCGGAGCCGACCGGAGGGCTGCTGCGCCAGGTCACCGACCAGGTGATGGCGGAGATCCAGCGACTGACCGGGCAGGAGTACGTGGACGCGTACGCCGGCACGACCCGCGCCGAGAAGCTGCTCGCGGAGCAGCAGACCGTCGAACCCGCCGCCGGGGCCGGTGCGGAGCAGGCGGACCCGGCCTGATGCCGTCGCTGCTGGTGGCGGCCCGGCACCGCCACAGCCCGGCGTCGCAGGTGCTGCTGATGCCGCTGTTCAACATCCTGGTCTGGATGCGCGTCGCGCTCCTCGTGCACGCCCTGGTCGTCAACCTGCTGCGTTACGACCAGGTCGCCCACAAGGGCACCCTGGTCGCGATGATGCTGGTGATGGCCGCCGAGACCGCGCTGGCCTCGTACGCGTACGCACGGCCCACCGGCCGTACGCTCCGGTTCGCGGTCGTCGACCTCCTGGTGTCGGTCATGTTCGTGGGCGCCTCGGCGTGGGTGCTGGGCCCGGCGTACGTGCCGGACTACCTCTCCGTCACCGGCTACTGGGCTGTCGGGGCGCCGCTGGTGCTGGCCATCGGCCACAACGTCTGGCTCGGCACCGCCGCGGGTCTCCTGCTGGGGGCCGTCAAGGTCGCGTCGCACCCCTCGCTCGACCCGAACGCGTGGAGCGCTGTGGTCCTGTACGGCCTGATCAGCCTGGGTTTCGGGCTGCTCGTGGAGTTCCTGATCGCCTCCATGAGCGAGCGGGACCGGGCCTTCGCCGCCACCGCGGCGCTGGCGGAGCGGGAACGACTCAACCGCATCGTGCACGACGGGGTCCTTCAGGTGCTGGCGCTGATGGAGCGGGAGGGTCCAGGTCTCGGCCCGCGCGGGGAGAGACTGGCGCGGGTCGCGCGTGAGCAGGAGAGCCGGTTGCGGGCGCTGCTGTCGGACCGCGACGTGGATCTTGACGGCGACCAGTCCAGGCGCGACCTGATCGCGGTCCTCGACCGGCATGCCTCCAGCACCGTGACCGTCTCCACCATGGCCGACCAGCTCGTGGTCAGCGAGGACCTCGCTCAAGAGCTAGACGGGGTGGTGAGCGAGATCCTCACGAACGTGACCAAGCACGCCGGGCCCGCGGCGCAGGCCTGGGTGCTGCTGGAGCAGGAGGGGCGTGAACTGATCGTGTCGATCCGCGACAACGGCGTGGGCACCACGGGCGAGAGGTTGACGGCCGCCGGGGTGGAGGGCCACGTCGGGGTCAAGGACTCGATCCGCGGGCGGATGCGCGACCTGGGCGGCCAGGCACTGGTGCGCGCAGAACCCGGTCGCGGGGTTGAATGGGAGCTCAGGATCCCGGTGGAGTGAGAGGACGCTGATGAGAGAGGGCAGTCAGGGGGCGGGCCGACGGGTGATGCTCGTCGACGACCACCCCATGTGGATCGAGGCGCTCAGCGGCGACCTCGCCGAGGACGGGTTCGAGATCGTCGCGACCGCCGCCACCGGCAGCGAGGCGTTGCGCCGGGCCCGCGCGACCCGCCCTGACGTGCTCGTGATGGACCTCCAGATCCCCGAGCCCGACGGCGCCACCTGCACCGAGATCCTGCTCAAGGAGTTCCCGGAGATGCACGTGCTGGTGATCTCCGCGTCCGGCGAGCGGGAGGACGTGCTGCGCGCCGTCAAGGCGGGGGCCAAGGGCTACCTCGTGAAGTCGGCGTCACCGGACGAGCTGCGAGAAGGCGTGCGGCGTACGGCCGACGGCGACGCGGTGTTCACCCCCGGCCTCGCGGGGCTCGTGCTGGGCGAGTTCCGCCGCATGGTGACCGACGCGCAGCGCTTCGACGACACCGGCCCCGAGCTCACCAGCCGCGAGACCGAGGTGCTGCGTCGGGTCGCGAAGGGGATGGCGTACAGGGAGATCGCCGACGAGCTCTTCGTGTCGCACCGCACCGTGCAGAACCACGTGCAGAACGTGCTGCGCAAGCTGCAGCTGCACAACCGGGTCGAGCTCACCCTGTACGCCATCGAGCGCGGGTTCCAGGACCCGGAACCCTGATCGGGGGACGGGGGCGGGGGACGGTAGCCTTGCTCGCCGTGACCGACATCCCCGCGCTCGACGCCCTGCACGCCCTCGGACCGGCGCAGCAGCCGACGTATCGGGACCAGGCGCGCCTGGCGGCGGTGGTGTCGTCGCTGCGCAAGCTGCCGCCGCTGGTGTTCGCCGGCGAGTGCGACGACCTGCGGTCCCGGATCGCCGACGTCGCGGCCGGCAACGCGTTCATCCTCCAGGGCGGCGACTGCGCCGAGACCTTCGACGGCGTGAACGCCGCCTCCATCAGAGGCCGGCTCCGGGTGCTGCTGAGCATGGCGGTCGTGATGACGTACGCGGCCCAGGTGCCGGTGGTGAAGATCGGGCGCATCGCGGGGCAGTTCGCCAAGCCGCGCTCCTCCAACGACGAGGTCCGCGACGGGGTGACGCTGCCGGCGTACCGGGGCGACGCCGTCAACGGGTACGAGTTCACCGCCGAGGCCCGTGAGCACGACCCGGGTCGCCTGCTGGGTGTCTACAACGCGTCGGCGGCGACGCTCAACCTGGTGCGGGCCTTCGTCAAGGGCGGCTTCGCCGACCTGCGCAGCATGCACTCCTGGAACGCGGACTTCGTGCGCAACCTCAAGGTCTCGGAGCAGTACGAGAAGCTCACCGCCGAGATCGACCGTGCGCTGGCGTTCATGGTGGCGTGCGGGGTGGACGACGAGGCCTTCCGTACGGTCGACTTCTACGCCAGCCACGAGGCGCTGCTGCTCGACTACGAGCACGCCATGACGCGGATCGACTCCCGCACGGGCAATCCGTACGACGTCGGCGGTCACTTCATCTGGATCGGCGAGCGGACCCGCCAGCTCGACGGCGCCCACGTGGCGCTGATGAGCGCGATGCGCAACCCGGTCGGCTGCAAGCTCGGCCCCTCCACCTCGCCCGCCGATGCGGTGGCGCTGGCGGAGCGGCTCGACCCTGAGCAGCAGCCGGGCCGGCTCACGTTCATCACGCGCATGGGCAAGGACAAGGTGCGCGACCTGCTGCCGCCCATCGTCGAGGCGGTCGAGGCGACCGGCCGCAAGGTGGCCTGGGTGTGCGACCCGATGCACGGCAACACGTACTCGTCGTCGACGGGCTACAAGACCCGCTCCTTCGACGACGTGGTCTCCGAGCTGGACGGGTTCTTCGACGTGCACGAGGCGCTGGGCACGTGGCCGGGCGGCGTGCACTTCGAGCTCACCGGCGACGACGTCACCGAGTGCGTCGGCGGCAGCGTCGACGTGTCGGAGGCGCAGCTCGCCGACCGGTACGAGACCGTGTGCGACCCCCGCCTCAACCGCCGGCAGTCGCTGGAGCTGGCGTTCTTCGTCGCCGACCGGCTGAGCACCAACGCCCGGAACCGCAAGAACGCGGTCCAGGACTGGTCCCCCATGGACTTCTGAGGGGCTTCCGGCGTGATCGATCTCCGCAGCGACACCCTCACGCGGCCCACGCTGGCAATGCGGCAGGCGATGCTCGCCGCCGAGGTGGGGGACGACGTGTACGGGGAAGACCCGACCGTCACCGCGCTGGAGGCGTACGCGGCCGGGCTGCTCGGTCACGAGGCGGCGCTGTTCTGCCCGACCGGGTCGATGGCGAACCTGCTCGGTGTGTGGTTGCTGGCCGAGCCGGGCACGGAGGTGCTCTGCGACGCGCAGGCGCACGTGGTGCGGGCCGAGATGGGTGCGCACGCGTCGCTGCACGGGGTCACCACGCGGAGCTTCTCGTCGCCCCGTGGCGTGGTCGACCCGGGTGACGTGCTGGGGATGCTCTCGATCGGCACCAGGCCGTACATCGTGGAGACCGGTGTGATGGCGCTCGAGAACACGCACAACTTCGGCGGCGGGACCGTGCAGCCGCTGGATGCGGTGGCGGCGGTGGCGGCGGGATGCCGAGAGGTGGGTGTGGCACTGCACCTCGACGGGGCCCGGCTGGGGAACGCGCAGGTGGCGACAGGTGTCGCGATGGGGGAGTACGGGCGGCTGTTCGACACCGTCACGCTCTGCTTGTCCAAGGGGCTCGGTGCGCCGGTGGGCACCGTGCTCGCGGCGTCGGCGGAGCGGATCGCCCGGGCCCGGGTGCAGCGCAAGCGTCTCGGTGGCGGGTGGCGCCAGGCAGGGATGCTGGCGGCGGCCGGGATGTACGCGCTGGAGCACCACGTCGATCGTCTGGCTGACGACCACGAGGCGGCGGCGGCGTTCGCTCTGACGCTCGAGGAGCGGGCGCCGGGGGCGGTGCTCGGGCCCGTGGAGACGAACATCGTGGTCATCGGCACGGGGGAACGGCCGTCCACCCAGGTCGCGGCCGCAGCTCGGGACGCGGGCGTGCTGGTGTCGGTGGTCGGGCCGCGTACGGTGCGGGCGGTGACGCACCTGGACGTGAGCCGTGACGACTGCGTGGAGGCCGGCGCTGCGCTGGGCGGGGTGCTCGCGTCGGCGTGAGCGTACGGGTGCGTCTGAACGGGTGAGGCGGGGGGCGCGACGGATGTACGGGCGCGTGGCCGTGTGCTGGGGTGGAGGCATGGCATCTGAGAGCAAGACTGACCAGCTGACCTTCGACAACCCGGTGACGCGGCACCCCGACATCACCCCGCCCAAGCAGGACCAGGACATGCCCGGCCTCGACGCCGACCTGGAGCCCCAGACCGACCGCGGCCAGGAGACGTACCGCGGCACCGGCCGCCTCCAGGGCCGCAAGGCGCTCATCACGGGCGGCGACAGCGGCATCGGGTCGGCCGTGGCCATCGCGTTCGCGCGCGAGGGCGCGGACGTGGCGATCAACTACCTCCCCGCCGAGGAGGAGGACGCGGCGTTCGTGGCGCAGCTCATCGAGGCGGAAGGCCGCACCTGCGTGCGCATCCCGCTCGACATCACCGACCGCGCGGGCTCCGAGGAGGTCATCACGAAGGCCGTCGACGGTCTGGGTGGTCTGGACGCGCTCGTCATCAATGCGGGCAAGCAGGTCTCGGTCGACTCGATCGAGGACATCACCGACGAGCAGTTCGACCAGACGATGAAGACGAACGTGTACGCGATGTTCTGGATGTCCCGCGCCGCGGTGCAGCACCTGCAGCCCGGGTCGACGATCGTGATGACCACGTCCGTGCAGGCGTACAGCCCCGGTGAGGCGCTGCTCGACTACGCCATGACCAAGGGCGCCATCAACACCTTCGGCAAGGGCCTGGCCAAGCAGCTCGCGCCGAAGGGTATCCGTGTGAATCTCGTGGCCCCGGGCCCGATCTGGACGCCGCTGCAGGTGGTCGAGGGCCAGCCGAAGGAGAAGCTGCCCAAGTTCGGTAAGGACCAGCCCATCGGTCGCGCGGGACAGCCGGTCGAGCTCGCGCCGGCGTACGTCTTCCTGACCTCCCCCGAGAGCTCGTACGTGATCGGCGAGACCCTCAACGTCAACGGCGGGGTCGACTCGCCGTAGGTCTCGCTCCCGGGCGACCCATCGCTGGCCCGGCACGACGACGGCAAGCCCATCCGCCTCTGCTCGACCACGTCGAGCAGAGGCGGATGTGGTCTCTGGGTGCCTTCAGGAGCGCTCGCGGCCGGCGCGACGCCGCACGTCCTTCTCCTGTGGCAGTGCCTTGCTCCCCGGGAGGTGGGCCGGGGCGGACGCGGGCGGCACCACGGGGCCGACGTCACCGTCGGGGGCCTCGTCGAGGTCCACGATCACCGGGGCATGGTCTGAGGTCCCGGTGCCCTTGCGGGCCGCACGGTCGGTCCAGGCTGCACAGACGCGACCCGCCGCTCCCTGTGAGGCCAGCACGAGGTCGATGCGCATGCCGAGATCCTTGTGGAACATCCCGGCGCGGTAGTCCCAGTAGCTGAACACCCGCGGGGTGTCCTTCCAGCGCTCCCGCACCACGTCGATCAGCCCGAGGGCGGCGACGGCCTCACGTTCGGCGGGCGTGACATGAGTGTGCCCCGCGAAGGCCGAGGGGTCGAAGACGTCCAGGTCAGTGGGGGCGACGTTGATGTCGCCACAGACCAGCTGGTCGAGCGAGGTGCTGCGCACCTGGCCGGCGAGTGCGGCGAGCCATCGCAGCTTGTACGCGTAGTGGTCCGATCCGGGCTCTCGCCCGTTCGGGACGTACACGCTCGTGACCCGCAGCCCGCCGCAGGTCGCCGTGACGGCGCGCGCCTCAGGGTCGGGGTAGCCGGGCTCGTCCGGCAGACCCTTGACGGGGTCGTCCAGACCGACGCGGGACAGGAGCGCGACGCCGTTCCACTGGCCCAGACCATGGTGGGCGTACGCGTAGCCGAGCCGCTCCAGGTCGGCACCGAGTGCCTCGTCGAACCCCGCGTCGGACACCTTCGTCTCCTGGAGGCACACCACGTCTGGCCGCCGCTGCTCCAGCCACGGCAGCAGCCGGGGGATCCTCGGGCGGACGGAGTTCACGTTCCAGGTCGCGATGCGCACGCGACGGAGGCTACCGGGCCGGGACGGCGGCTCCGGGGGGAGTCATGCGACCACCGCACCTCTTGACGGATTGATCAGCCCCCTCCGCCTCTGCTCGACCACGTCGAGCAGAGGCGGAGGAGTCCCGACCGGCCTGGTCCTGCAGCCACGTCCCCAGGTGAATGACTGCGTCGGACAACACCCGGCCCGGGATGGACAACACCTCGGTCGGGACGGACAACACCCGCCCTCGGTCAGCGGCCAGAAAGTGTCAGAGCTCGTGCTCAGTCTGTCTCCATGACGACCCAGACAGCTGATCCTTCGCCCGTTCGCCCGGTGCGCGGTGATGTGCGCCTGCCCCACGGAGCACCTGCGCTCGAGGCGAGTGAGGTGCTTCACCGGCCCGCGATCCTTCGAGCGGTCCGTCGACGCCTCGATGTCTCCCAGCGTGAGCTCGCAGTGTCCCTCCGCGTGGCACACTCCACGGTGGCCCGCGCCGAGCTCGCCGACGGTGGGATGGAGCTCGATCTCCTCCTGCGTGTGCTCGGGCTTGCAGGGCTCCGGCTGGCCGTGGTGGACGCGGAGACCGGCGAGGAGCTGCCGGCCGAAGACACCGACACGGTCCACGACAAGGCAGGGCGCCGGTTCCCTCCGCACCTCGACCTCCACCCGCACTGGGTGCCGGCCCTGCGCCGCCGGGATGCGCTGCCTGGTCGCGTCGTCGGGTATCACCGTCGCGGGACCCGGGACTACCTGCACGCCAGCGGCCTTCGCAGGCGGCCGTCCCGCCATCTCACCCGGCCAGAGGTCTGGTGGGCGCGGCTCAGCTCCGAGGAGCAGGCCGAGCACCTGACCTTCACCACGTGGGTCGGTCCCCTGACAGTGGCGATGTGTCAGGCCGGGCTCGGTAGGTATGCCTCCCGGCCTGGCGGGCCCCTCCCCTGGAGACGGTGGCACGGGGCACAGCCGGGTGATCTTCCGCCGGCGTGGCTGCGGTCACGGCTGCGGATGGACGGCCCTCCTCTCCGCACCACGGCACTGCCGCGTCCCCGTGAGTGGGAGCCTCGCCGTCACCGACCTCAGGACGCAGGCAAGCCGACGGGGTTCGTCCCGTCAGCCGGATGTGCGTGGTGGCAGTCCGCCGCCTAGCCGGGTGCAGCTGGCATCGGCGCTGGCCGGCCCTGTCGTGGGGCTGCTGCCGGTGACCCCCTGCAGCCTGCGACCAGCACCCGGGGCGTACGCTGTCGGTGTCGAAAGGACGTCCAATGCTGGCCGCCGCCGTCGTCGTGGGCCTCGTCGCCACCGTCATCGTGGGCCGTTGGCTGCTGCTCCGAGGGCGTGGGACGCCCGTCCCGGCGAACGGGCTGTCGGTCGCCGCTCTTCTCCTGACCGGGGCTGCCTCCCTGTACTGGGCGCCCACCGTCCTCTCCGAGAGCAACGTCACATTCGCCTGGCTCTGGCTGCTCCTGCCCGTGGCAGTCGCAGGTGTCGCCGTCATGCCTCGCCGCTCCGTGCGCTGGGGAGCCGCGATCGTCCTGCTGCCCCTCATCCTGCTGGGAGCCGCCTCCGTCGGTCTCGCCTACCTGCCCGCCAGTCTGCTGATGTTCCTGAGCGCCGCAGCCACCCCGGCCGGGGACCCCAGCGACCCGGAGAGGATCGAGCATCTCGGCGAGCGTCGGCACGTCGCCGGGCGGCGTCCGTCGACCTGAGCAGCCACACCGCAGGGGTGGCGTTTCCTCGCTCATGGACGCGGGCAGGACCGGGCCCCCTGTGACACAGTGCTGTCATGCGCATCACCCACCTGGGCCACTCGGCCGTCCTGGTCGAGGTCGCCGACCGGCGCCTCCTCATCGACCCCGGCAACTTCTCGACCGCGTGGCACGACCAGACCGGTCTGGATGCCATCATGATCACCCATCAGCATCCCGACCACGTCGACCCGGAGCATGCGCCCGCCCTGGTGCACGCGAATCCCGACGCTCGCGTCCTGGTCGAGCCGCAGGTGCTCGACGCCGTCGAGCTCGACCGCGCTGAGGCGATCAAGAGCAGCACCACCGTCGTCCTGGGTGGCGTACGGATCAGCGCCGTGGGCGGCATGCACGCGGTCATCCACCGTGACCTCCCGCAGATCGGCAACGTCGGCCTGGTGATCGAGGCGGAGGGGGAGCCGACCCTCTTCCACCCCGGTGACAGCCTGGCGACGGTCCCGCGCGGGATCGACGTCCTCGCCGTCCCCGCGTACGGGCCGTGGGCCGCCATGAAGGAGACGATCGACTTCGTCCGCGACGTGAACGCGCCGACCGGTTTCCTGATCCACGAGGGACTGCTGAACGAGCGTGGCGTCGGTCTGGTCGCCCAGCGGGTGCCCGAGCTCACGGCCACCCGCCTCGAGCACACGGCTGTCGGGAAGGGCTGGGACGTTGCCTGACGTGACGCCTGTCGCGCGGCCCCGGGTCATGGTGCTGGGGGCTGGGGCCCGAGGGCGCGCGTACGCGGACTACGTCGCGCGCCACCCCGACGAGGGTGAGATCGTCGCTGTCGCCGACCACAACCCCGTACGCCGCCAGTGGTTCGCCGACACCTTCGACCTCCCGGCCGACCGGGTCTTCGTGAGCTGGGAGGAGGCCCTGGCGCAGCCGCGGCTCGCGGACCTGGTGACCGTGACCACGCAGGACGCCTACCACGTGGCGCCGGCCGTCGCGGCCGCCCGGCTGGGCTACCACATCCTCCTCGAGAAGCCGATGGCTCCGACCGAGGAGGAGTGCCGTGAGGTCGTCGCCGCCGTGGAGGAGGCGGGGGTGCTGCTGGCCGTGTGCCACGTCCTGCGCTACACACCGCACACGCTCGCGCTGCAGAAGCTCATCGCCGAGGGAGCCATCGGCGACATCGTGAGCATCGAGCACCTGGAGCCGGTCGGCTTCTGGCACTTCGCGCACTCGTTCGTGCGCGGGAGCTGGCGCAACGAGGCGGAGTCGAGCCCGGTGCTGCTGGCCAAGTCGTGCCACGACATCGACTGGCTGCTCGCCATCGCTGGGCGCCCGTGCACCCGGGTCTCCAGCTTCGGCTCGCTCATGCACTTCCGCCCCGAGAACCAGCCCCAGGACGCCGGCGAGCGGTGCGTCACCTGTCCGTCGCACGTGGAGAGCCGCTGCCCGTACTCGGCGAAGAAGCTGTACCTCGGCGCGCTCGCGCTCGGGCAGACGGGCTGGCCCGTCAATGTCATCACCGACGACGTGACCGAGGCGGGCGTCGAGAAGGCCCTCCAGGAGGGCCCGTACGGACGGTGCGCCTATCTGTGCGACAACGACGTGCTGGACCACCAGGTGGTCAACCTCGAGTTCGAGGGGGGGCTGACGGCGTCGTTCACGATGTCGGCGTTCACGACCATGCGTGGCCGGATGACCAAGATCTTCGGCACCATGGGGGAGATCTCCACCAACTCCGAGATCATCACCGTGGACGACTTCCGCACCTTCGACCACTACACCATCGACACCCGGTCCGGCGGGCAGAGCGCGGCCGACGGCCACGGTGGCGGCGACGACGGACTGATGAGGGCGGTGCTGGGCGCGCTCCGCACCGGCGACCCCTCCCTGATCCCGTCGGACGCCCAGCAGAGCCTGCAGAGTCACCTGATGGTGTTCGCCGCCGAACGGGCACGGACGTCGGGCACCGTGGAGCCGGTGCCGACTCGCTGAGCGACACCAGAGACGAGCCCCTCCGCCTCTGCTCGACCACGTCGAGCAGAGGCGGAGGGGCTCAGAGCTCGATCCGGATCCCCCGGGCGGAGGCGAGCTGACCCGTCAGCTCTAGCAGGTCGACGGGGGACACGGTCGCGTCGGCAAGCCCGCCGATCCCCTTGATGCCGGTCATGGTGCAGCCACGCACCGCGACCCTGGTGCAGCGCGCGTCATGGAGCTGAGCCTCGGTCAGCACACAGCCGTCCAGCGCGACGTCCTCCAGCCGTGCGCTGGTGAGGTCGGCGCCGGTCATCCGGCAGAGAACCGTACGCGCCGCAGCGTCGCCATCTTGAGGCTCGTTAGGTCGAGCAGGCAGTCCCGCAGCTCGACGTCGACCAAGGTGCAACCGGACAGGACCGCCCCTGTGAGACGGGCGCCGTCCAGCACCGTCCGGTGGACTCCTCACCGACGAGTGTCGCCAGGTCGGCCCCCTGGATGTCCAGGTCGGCCCACCGGGTCCGGTACCAGTGGGACCCGGCCATCGACCCGCCGCGCACCCGGCAGCCACTGAGCTCGACGAACTCGGAGTGGTGCTCGTCCCAGGCCGGGGCCTCGGCGTCCACACCCTGCAGCAGGGCGTCGTCGGGCACCGCCGCCGGGCCCAGGCCCACCCGTGTCGTCAGCGACTCGAGGCGTGGGGGCGCGGGAGGGCGCGGGGGGACCACACGGCTCTGCACCCGCCGAGCCTAGACGAGGCAGCACTGTCGGTCCGTGGGTGCGCGGGGCCGGCGGCGCCCCTGCTGCCTGGGACGTCGGCTGGCCGGCTGGGACGAGCCGCCGTCAGGGGCGCTGCTCCTGAGCACCCGGGCTCCCCACCCGATCTCCGTACGCCTCCACACTGCATCGTGACACCGGGCTCGGCACCTGCGACGCCACACTGCGGTCACCCAGGTCTTGAAGGCCCGGCATGGGCGAGGATGACGGCATGCTGCGGCCTCACGGCGTCGTGCCGGCGCTCGTCACCCCGCTCACCGAGCAGGGTGCTGTCGACGAGGCCGCGCTCCGCAGAGTCGTCGACCACGTCGTCGGACACGGCGTGCACGGGGTGTTCGCGCTCGGCAGCGCCGGAGAGATCTACGGGCTGGGCCGGCGAGAGCGACGCCGGGTGCTCGAGGTGACCGTGGACCAGGGCGGCGGCCGGGTGCCGGTCTACTGCGGGGCGTCCGACATCACCACCACCGACTGCATCGAGACCGTACGCATGGCCCACGAGGTCGGCGGCGTCGACGCGTTCTCGGTGCTCACCCCGTACTTCATGACGCCGAGCCAGCCCGAGCTCGTGCAGCACTTCCGCGCCATCGCCGCCAGCACCGACCTGCCGGTGATGCTGTACGCGAACCCCGCCCGCACCCACGTGCCGATCTCGGTGGCGGCCACGGTCGAGCTGGCCCCGGTGCACAACATCATCGGCATCAAGGACTCCACCGGCGACATGGCGCTGCTCCTCCAGTACGTGCAGGAGACACCCGACGACTTCACGGTGCTCGTCGGCAACGACGCGGTGGTCCTGCCCGGGCTCTACCTGGGCGCCACCGGGGCGATCGCCTCCACGGCGAGCGCGCTGCCGGAGCGGCGGTCGGCCTGTACGACGCGTACGCGGCCGGCGACCACGACCGTGCCCGGCGCCTGCAGGGGATGCTGGCCAAGGTGCGTCGGCTCCTGGTCGGCACCGGCACCTTCCCGATCACGATCAAGGAGACGCTGCGGCTCCGCGGCATCGACGCGGGCTGGTGCCTGCCGCCGGCGAGAGACCTGCCGGAGGCGACGCGAGCGGCCCTTCCGGCTCTGCTCGACGAGGTCGAGCAGTGTCTGAGGGCCGGCCAGGACCCCCCGGAGGAGGAGCTGTGCGGATCGGATTCATCGGTCTCGGCATCATGGGCAGGCCCATGGTGCGCAACCTGCTGAGCGCCGGCTACGAGGTGGTGGTCAAGGGCAACCGCCCCGACGTGGTGCACGAGCTCGAAGAGGCTGGCGCGACCAGCGCCACCACCGAGGCCGATGTCGCCGCCCAGGTGGGCGTGGTGATCACCATGGTGCAGGACTCCCCGCAGGTGCGGGAGGCCGCCCTGGGCGAGACCGGCATCGTGCACGGTGCGCACGACGGTCTGGTGTACGTGGACTGCTCCTCGATCGCCCCCGCCACGGCGCAGCAGGTCGCCGCCGCGCTGGCCGAGAAGGGCGTCCCCATGCTCGACGCCCCCGTCTCCGGGGGAGAGCCGAAGGCCATCGAGGGCACCCTGTCGTTCATGGTCGGCGGCGACCAGGAGGTGTTCGACCGCGTACGGCCCGTGCTAGCGGCCATGGGAGCCTCGGTGGTGCGCGTGGGCCCTGTCGGTGCCGGCAACGTCGCCAAGCTGGCGAACCAGGTCGTGGTCGCGGTGAACATCGCCGCAGTCTCCGAGGCGCTGGTGCTGGCCCAGAGAGCGGGGGTCGACCCCGGCGCCGTCTACCAGGCGATCCGGGGCGGCCTGGCCGGGTCCACCGTCCTCGACGCCAAGGCTCCCATGATGCTGGAGCGGCGCTTCGACCCTGGCTTCCGGGTCGCCCTCCACCGCAAGGACCTCCGCAACGCCTTGACGACGTCCGACCAGGTGGCGGCGCCCCTCCCGCTGACTGAGCGGGTGCTCGCGATGATGGACGACCTGGCGGCCCGTGGCCTGGACGACAGCGACCACAGCGCGCTGGTGCAGGTGTACGAGCAGGCCGCCGGCGACGAGCTCGGCTCCCAGCCCTGACGCGGATGCCTGCGGGGCTCACCGGGCCCCCCCGCCTACGCCCCCGGGCCTAGCGGAGCGAGACGCCGACCGGGTTGCCGGGCAGCCCGAGGTGGTGCCACACCTTGTGGGACACCCGGGCGAAGAACTCGAGCACGAACCGGTGGCACCACTCCACGGCCTCGATGTCGGGCTTCGTAGGAGGCCGCATCCACACGTAGCCGCCCTGGATCGCGAACGGCGGCGGGTTCATGGAGGCCAGCCACCGCAGCAACGGCCGGCACACCTCGGTCGCGAAGGGACGGTCGTCGGCGTACACCGTGTGACTGTCGTCGAACTCCGGCAGGTGGAAGATCAGAGGGGCCGCGAAGCCTCGCCAGTCGACGGCGACCCGACCGAACTGGAAGGGCAGCGAGGTCTGCGTGACGTACTCGTGGTCGGTGCGTGTCGACTGGCTGTCTCCGCTGCTGACGGTGACCTCGAACGAGTGGGTGAACCCGACCGTCTGCACGCCACCCGAGGACGGCGACACCACGAGGTCGGAGGTGCGCGACCCTCGGCCTCGGGTGACGGGCGCGGTGGCCAGGATCCGGTCGTCGCGCGGCAGGTACGCCCAGTCGGGTCGCCCGTAGAACGACAGGCCGGGCACCTTGGGCCGCTGGAAGCGCGACAGCGGGCCGGCAGCGGCGGCGACGGCCTGGGCGACGACAGCGAGGTCGTTCATGTACGCATGCACGGCCGGAGCCCCGGTGGGGATCTGCTGCACCGTGAGGGAGTCGCCGTCGATGGCGATGTCCAACGGACGACGTCGTGCGAACGCGGTGAGTGAAGGCAGCAGGTGCTCCACGACCGCCCAGCCGAAGGACTCGTCCTCGGTCACCAGCAGCAGCCCTGCGTCGTTGGGCACCTGGAAGCCCACCACCCCGGGCCGCGGGTTGGTGGGAAGCGAGGCGAAGAACGGGGGCAGGGACACCGGGATCCGCATCGCGCCCACGGCACCGTACGCACCGAAGGTGGACGAGTCGTAGTCGAACGCCTGGTAGGGGATGCCGGTGTCGCTGTACCCCAAGACCTGGCCCGAGAATCGCCGGCCGGTGCCCATGCCGAAGGGAGGGCAGTTGAGCCCGTCGAGCGGGGTGGGCCCGGGCACGCCGGACTCCAGGCCGTACAGCTGCGTCACGGTGCACACCGTATTGCAGCGTGCGGGCAACGACGGCTCGCCCGGAGCCCCGTTCTCACATCAGCCGACGAGCACCGTCACCGTGGAGCCCTCGGCCACCTTCGTGCCGGCAGCAGGATCGGTGCCGTACGCCAGCCCGAACGCGGTCGTCCCGCTCACGATGGTCTTGGTGGCGGGCTGGAACCCGGCGTTCTTGAGGGCGGCCGCGGCCTCGTCCTTGGTCATCCCGCGCACCTGCGGGACCGCCACCATGACCGGCCCCTTGGAGCCGACGAGCGTGATGGTGTCACCCTTCTTGCCCTGCCCGTTGGCCGGGTTCTGGCTGATCACCAGGCCCTCAGCGACCGTACGCGAGTTCTCCAGCGAGACCGTGACGACGAACCCTGCCGCCTGGAGCTCCTGCTGCGCCTGCTGCACGGGCTTGCCCGCGTAGCCCTGGATCGGGATGGGCTGTGGACCCTTCGACACCACCAGGTCGACGGCCGTGCCGCGCTTCAGCTTCGTGCCCGGCGCGGACGAGGCGCTCACCACGACGCCCGGGGCGACGGTCTCGTGGTACGCCTCGCTGACGGCCCCGACCGCCAGGGAGGCTCGCACGAGAGCCGCGGTGGCCTGGTCCTTCGTCAGACCGGCCAGGGTGGGTGCGTCGAAGCGCTCAGGGCCTTGGGAGACGACGACGGTGATGCCGCCGTCGCGCAGGATGCGGCTGCCGGCGGCCGGGTCCGTACGGATGACGCGGCCCGCGGCCACGGTCTCGGAGAACTCCTTGGTCACCGTGTAGCCGAGCAGGGCGGCCTCCGTGGTGGCACGCGCCTCCTGCTCGGTCTGGCCGACCACGTCCGGCGTCGTCGTCCAGCGCCCCTCGGTGAGGTAGTAGTACGTACCCCCGCCGCCGCCCAGCGCGAGGAGCAGGAGCAGCAGCAGGGCGACCATGCCGCGGCGGCGCCGGTGGACCCGGTCCTGGGAGAGACGCACCAGCGGGCGGGAGGGGGGAGGGACCGACGAGGGGTCGTACGGCTCGCCGTCGAACGTGTTCTCGAAGTCGACGGGCGACACCGGCGTCGCCACACGCGCGCGGAGCCGGCCGCCGGTGGGCGGCAGCGCCGAGGGTCGGAAGGTCCACTCGCGGGTGGAGCCCGTGACCGGCGTCAGCGGCCGCCGGTTGGACACGCTGGGCAGGGTCGCGGTCTGCGCAGAGACGGGTGTGCTCGCCGTACGCGCCGTGGCCGGGCGCGCGGGCGTCGGCGGGGAGCCCGGGTCGGTGACGTCCTCCTCCGGGCCGCCGCCCAGACGCCGGGTGAGGGCGGGGTCGTCGGTGATGCCGGAGCTGAGCGCTTTGCGGGCCAGCGCCACCCGGCGGGCGAGGGCGGCACCGTCGGCTGGGCGCTGGTCGGGGTCACGGCGCGTGCAGGCCAGCACCAGCGCGTCGACGTAGGCCGGGATCGTGCGCCTGCCACGGGGGATCGCCTCCGAGGGGGCGGAGACGTCGTTGTGCACGTGGCTGTACGCCACCTGGATCGGGGAGTCGCCAGAGTGCGGCTTCTGCCCGGTGAGCAGCTCGTACAGCATGATGCCGACGGAGTAGATGTCGGAGCGCGAGGTGGCGCGGTTGGTGGTGACGCGCTCGGGAGAGATGTACGACACCGTGCCGATGAGCATGCCCTGCGTGGCGGTGTTCGTCTGGCCCGTCACCGCCTTGGCGAGCCCGAAGTCGGTGACCTTGACCACGCCCCGGTCGGAGATCAGCACGTTCTCCGGCTTGACGTCGCAGTGCACCAGGCCGACGTCGTGGGCGGCGGCGAGCGCCTTGACCACCGGCTCCAGGTAGGCGAGCGCCAGGGCGGGGGAGACCTTCTCGTCGCGGCGCATCACCGCGCGCAGGGTCCCGCCCTCGACGAACTCCATGACGATGTACGGACGGTCGCCCTCGACGCCCTGGTCGAAGACGGCGACCACGTTCGGGTGCGAGAGCCGGGCAGCGGCCCTGGCCTCCTTGTCGAACTTCGCCGTGAAGTCGACGTCGTCGCCGAGCCCCTCGTGCATGAGCTTCACGGCCACGACGCGGTCGAGGCGGGTGTCGACGCCCTCGAAGACGGTGGCCATGCCGCCCCGGGCGATCTTGCGGGTGAGCGCGTAGCGGCCTCCGTACAGCTGACCACCCAAGGGGTCGCTGACAGTGGGCGCGCTCACATCTGCTCCAGACACGGTCGGGGAAGGAAAGCCGTGCGATGGCTGTGTCGAGTGTCACGCACGCCGGCACGGTTGCCGGCGTGACGCGCCGCAGGACGCGAGAAATCGTGTACGGGTCGGGGCGGCCGATCCGAGGCGGCCGCGAGGCCACCGCGCCCGCTGCGTCAGGCCTGGCGACGCCGGGTCGGCGTGACGAGAGCTTCGATCAACGTCACTCTGCGAGGGGCGCCGACAGAGAGCCCGGTGGCGGGGCCCGCCGTCTGGACTGAGGAGGGCGAGCGGGGCTGGTCTGGCGCCGGGTCCAGGGTTGCCGCGCTGCGTGACGAGGGAAGACGGGGGTCATAGCCCCGCCGCCGCGGAGCCTGGAGGGCGACAGAGAGTCGGTGGCGGGGCCCGCCGTCTGGACTGAGGAGGGCGAGCGGGGCTGGTCTGGCGCCGGGTCCAGGGTTGCCGCGCTGCGTGACGAGGGAAGACGGGGGTCATAGCCCCGCCGCCGCGGAGCCCGGAGGGCGACAGAGAGTAGAGAACAGTACGATCGCCCCGTGACTGCACTGATGGGGCTCGACGCCCGGCTGCGCCTCGCTCGTACGATCGTCGTGACGGGCACCCTGGGTGGCGGCGACGTCTTCCGTGACCATGTCGTCGAGCTGTTCCGCGCGGGCGCCGACATCGTCCAGCTGCGCGACACGCAGGCGTCCCGGGAGACCCTGCTGGATTCGCTGGAGGTCACCCGGTCGGCGGCGATGCAGCTCAGCAAGACGGTCGCGGTGACCAGTGACGTCGACCTGGCCAAGGAGTTCGGCGCCGACCTGCTCGTGCTGCCGGCGTCGGGGATGGACCCGGGTCTGGCGCACGCGAAGCTCCACGAGTACGCGCTGGTGGGCAGGTCTGTGCACGACGAGAAGGCTGCCGAGGCAGCGGCCAAGGACTCGGAGATCAACTTCGCCCTCGTCGGCCCGGTCTACCTGCCGGCGAACGCCCCGTTCCCGGCGCCTGGGCTCGATCTCGTCCGCGCCGCGGCGGAACGGATGCCCGTCGGCGAGGTCGCAGGGACGCCGTGGTTCGCCACCGGTGGTGTGGACCTCAGCACCATCGACGAGATCCTCGCCAACGGTGCGCGTCGGGTCAGCATCACGGTGGACTCGCCCGACGACGCCGCGGTCGTGAAGCAGCTGGCGGACCGGCTGCGGTTGGCGTGGGTGCAGGACCCGGCGCTGAAGGACTACGCGTTCGGGGTCTTCGGCATGGGTGCCCCCCGCGCGACGTTCCGCTCCTCGGGGCCGACCGCCTGGTGACCGCCCTGCCGCCCCGCCGCCAGGGACCGCTGGCCCTCGGGCTCCTCGTCGGTGCGGTCGTCCTGGTGCTGGCGGTCGTCTGGCTGCTGACGCGGCAGCCCGCGGGCCAGGTCGACTACCAGTCCGCCTCACCGCGGGCCTCGTCGAGCCGGTCGGCGACAGCCGTCCGCACGGGCCAGCCGGCACGTACGGCCACGGCGACCACCGTCGACCCGGAGACCCGGCTGCCCTGGATCGACCCGGCCGACCTGCCGAGCCAGGCGCGCGACGTGCTCGCCCTCATCGACAAGGGCGGGCCCTTCCGGTACAGCCAGGACGGGCAGACCTTCGGCAACAACGAGGGCCGGCTGCCCGACAGGCCGCGCGGTTTCTACAAGGAGTACACGGTGAAGCTGCCCTCCTCGCCCGACCGCGGCCCCGTACGCATCGTCACCGGTGGTGACCGGCAGTGGTACCTCTACACCGCCGACCACTACGCGACGTTCTCCAGGATCCGCCGATGACCGCCGCCCCTGATGTCCCGCTGCTGCGTGGCGTCCCGGCCCGGGGCGGCATCTACCGCGCCGACCGTACGTCGCCGCAGACGCTGGTCGACGCGGGCTGGCGGGTGGGGGAGATCGACTCCGGTGACCCCCGCGACCTGGTGATCCGGGTGGGGGAGGTGCTCGGGTTCCCGTCCTACTACGGCCGCAACCTCGACGCGCTGGCCGACTGCCTCTCCGACCGCACCGGCCCCACCGCCCTGGTGTGGCACGCCTGGGGCGATGCCGCCGTACGCGACCCGCGCACCTGGAGCCGTCTGCTGGAGGTGCTCCAGGAGGCGACCGAGCGGCCCGGACCTCCGTTGGCCCTCCTGCTGGCGCGCCCCTGGGCCGAGGTCGTTCCCGGATAGGCTCCCGGCATGCCCTTCGATCCCACCCAGCCGCTCGGACCCGAGTTCCGGCAGGCGGTGGGCGCGGCCATCACGGCCTTCCTCGACCGGCAGGGCGAGGTGGTGGGCGCGGTCGGCCCCGAGGTGACCCCGCTGCTCGACCAGGCGCGGCACTTCACCGGCGGCGGCAAGCGGTTCCGCCCGGCGTTCCTCTACTGGGGGTACGCGGCCGGGGCCGGCCAGCCCGGCGACGCCGCCCCTGTGCTGCGGGCCGCGGCGAGCCTCGACCTGCTCCACGTCTCGGCGCTGGCCCACGACGACGTCATGGACGACTCCGACACCCGACGCGGCGGCCCCGCCGCCCACGTGGTCAACGCACGCCTGCACGCGGAGAACGGCTGGCGCGGGGGCAGCGAGGCGTTCGGCCGTGCCGGCGCCATCCTGCTCGGCGACCTCCTGCTGATGTGGTCGGCCGAGATGTGGGCCTCCTGCGGTCTGGAGCCGGAGGCGCTGGCCCGTGCCCAGGCGACGCTGGACGCGGTGCGCACCGAGGTGACGCTGGGGCAGTACCTCGACATCGTCGCCCAGCACGCCGACACCTCGCTGGAGCGGGCCCGCCGGGTCACGGAGTTCAAGTCGGCCCGCTACACGGTCACCCGTCCCGTGCAGCTGGGTGCCCTGCTGAGCGGGGCGCCGGCGGCGACGGTCGCGGCCCTGGGGGCGTACGGGTCCCCGGTCGGCCGGGCCTTCCAGATGCGTGACGACCTGCTGGGGGTGTTCGGCGACGAGGCCGTGACCGGAAAGCCGGCCGGCGACGACCTGCGGGAGGGCAAGCGCACCGTGCTGATCGCGCACGCGCTGGAGGCGGTCGACGCCGAGGCCGCGACCCGGCTGGAGTCGTTGCTGGGCGACCCGGCGCTCGACCCGGCGGGGGTGGACGAGGCGCGCGCCATCATCCGCGGCTCCGGTGCGGTCGACCAGGTGGAGGCCGACATCGCCACCGACCACGCCGCCGCGCTCGCGGTTCTGTCGGCGGTGGAGATCGACGACGAGGCGCGTACGGCGCTGGAGGCGCTGGCCAGCCTCGCCGTCAGCCGCGACGCCTGAGGACGCACGGTCCGAGACGCGGCGGTGTACCGGCTGCCGGGGGCGCCCCCGTTAGGCTCACGGCCGTGACCACCCACCAAGCGACCGTTGCCGAGCTGCTCGCTGAGGGCTCGCGGCCGACGTTCTCCTTCGAGTTCTTCCCGCCGAAGACACCGGAGGACTCCGAGCGGCTGTGGAGGGCGATGGACCAGCTGGTGCCGCTGGGGCCGGACTTCGTGTCGGTGACGTACGGGGCGAACGGCAGCAACCGTGACCGCACGCTGGCGATCACCGAGCGGCTGGCGCGCGAGTCGTCGCTGCGGGTGATGGGCCACCTCACCGCGGCCTCCCAGAGCCGGGCGGAGCTGGTGAAGGCGGTCCAGGACTACAAGGCGGCTGGTGTCGACCACGTGCTCGCGATCCGGGGCGACATGCCGGGCGGGCCGACCGAGCCCTGGGTACGGCACGAGGACGGCCTCGCCAACGGGACCGAGCTGGTGCGGCTGGTGAAGGAGACGGGTGACTTCTGCGTGGGCGTGGCCGCGTTCCCCGACCTGCACCCCCAGACCCGAGACGCCGACCTGGACGCCCGGCTGGTCGTCGAGAAGGCCGCCGCCGGGGCCGAGTTCGCGGTGACGCAGCTGTTCTTCAAGCCGGAGGCGTACACGTCTTTGGTGGCCCGGGTGCGGGCGCTCGGCTGCGACATCCCCATCGTGGCGGGGATCATGCCCATCACCCAGATCGGCCAGGTGACGAGGTTCGCGGAGTTCTCCGGCGCGGAGCTGCCCGGCGAGGTCACCGAGCGCCTGCAGGCGGTGGCCGATGACCCGAAGGCCGTACGCGAGGTGGGCGTCGAGATCGCCACCGAGCTGTCGCTGGCGGTGCTGGAGGCGGGGGCTCCGGGGCTGCACTTCTTCACGCAGAACCGGTCGCTGGCGACCCGGCAGATCCTGCGACGCGTACGGGAGCAGATCGGGGCCTGAGCACCACCACAAGAGCACAGATCCGAAGGGCACTTGCCAGCTATGGCAGTGCTCTGCGGATCTGTGCGACTCGGTGATGTCTCAGGGGCGCCAGTCGCCCGGGCCGCCGACGTCGAGGGTGACCAGGCGCTGCGTGGCGCGGGTGAGCGCGACGTAGAGGACGCGGGCGCCGCCGGGGGACTCCGCGACGATCCCGTCGGGGTCGACGACCAGGACGCCGTCGTGCTCCAGGCCCTTCGCCTCGAGCGGCGTGAGCACCGCCAGGCGGCCCTCCTCCGCGAGGCGCGCGTCGGCGGCCAGCGCGGCCCGTACCTCCTGCTGCCGGCTCGGCGGCGCAATCACCGCGACGGTGCCCTCGACCTGGCCCAGCAGGGTGGCGAGGTCGTCGACGGTGCGGGCGGCCCAGCCCTCGGTCGGCGTCTCCAGCAGCAGCGGCTCGATGCCGGTGCTGCGGACCGCCGTCGGCAGGTCGGCGTCGGGGAAGTGCCCCACGATGTAGCGGGAGGCGAGGTCGAACACCTCGGCGGGGGAGCGGTAGTTGGTGGAGAGCCGGAACGTGCGGCTCGGGGAGGTGCCGATCAGGTCCGTGAGCGCCCGCTGCGCCTCGGCGACGTCGGGCCACGACGACTGGGCCGGGTCGCCGACGATCGTCCATGACGCCTGGGCACCACGTCGGCGGAGCATGCGCCACTGCATCGGCGTGATGTCCTGCGCCTCGTCGACCAGCACGTGGGCGTACGTGGACTGCGGCTCGGAGAGGTCGACGTCGCGGCTGTCGGTGAGCCGGTCGGCCATGGTGACGATCTCGGCGACCTCGCCGTCCTCCAGGAACAACGACGGGTCGGCGTCGGTGTCCACGGGCTCGGGGCCGAGCAGCGACACCAGCTCGTCGAGCAGGGCCATGTCGGCGATGCTCCAGCCGGGCTCCGCGTACGAGGTCGTGAGCGCCTGCTGCTCGTCGCGACCGAGCTCGTGGCCGGCGGCGCGGGCGAGCACCTCGGGGTCGGTGAGACGCCGCAGCACGGTGGTCGCTGACAGCGCCGGCCACCAGCCGGCGACGAACTCGCGGAACGTCGACGAGTAGCGCACCAGGTCGTCGAAGTGGGCGTCGTCGTCGACCTCGATGTCGGCCGGCGCCTTCGCGCGCAGCGCGGTCACCAGGGCGTTCTCGGCGACCTCGCGAGCCCGGTTGTGCTGGTGGTGCGACAGCACCTGGCCGCGGATCCGGCCGATCTCGGCGGCGGTCAGCCGCAGCGGCTCGCCCTTGACGCTGACGAGGAGGTCGGCGTCGGTGCCCGCCGGCGGCACCAGCACCAGGCGCCGCAGCACCGGCAGCATCCGCAGCGAGCCCTTGACCACCCCTGCCGCCGCGTCGTCCACGCGGGTCGCGGTGACGGTGAGCACGTCCGACGGCAGCTGGCCCAGGGAACGCAGCGTCACCGCGTCCTCGCCGAGGGATGGGAGGACCCGCTCGATGTAGTTCATGAAGACCGCCGAGGGCCCCACCACCAGCACGCCGCCGTTCTCGAAGCGGCGACGGTTGGAGTAGAGCAGGTACGCCGTCCGGTGCAGGCCGACGACCGTCTTGCCGGTGCCGGGGCCGCCGGCGATCACCGTGACACCGGCGTACGGAGCGCGGATCGCCTCGTCCTGCTCGGCCTGGATGGTGGCCACGATGTCGCGCATCTGGTGCCCGCGGGCTCGCGACAGCGCCGCCATCAGGGCGCCCTCGCCGATCACCACCATGTCGTCGGGAGCGGCCTCGGCGTCGAGCAGGTCGTCCTCGATGCCGATCACCAGGTCGTCGCGGCAGCGCAGCACCCGGCGGCGTACGACCTGCATCGGGTCGGCGGGGGTGGCGCGGTAGAAGGGCTCCGCGGCCCGGGCGCGCCAGTCGATCACCAGGGGGTTGAAGTCCTCGTCCCGCACGCCCAGGCGCCCGATGTAGCGCACCTCCTGGTCGGTCAGGTCGAGCTTGCCGAACACCAGGCCCTCGTGCTCGGCGTCGAGGGCGGCCAGCCGCCGGGCCGCCTGGAACGCGAACGCGTCGCGCTCGAAGATCGCGGTGCCGTCCTCCTCGCGCAGGTACGTCTGGCGGTCGGAGGTGTACCGGGCAGCGCCCTCCGCCGCGACCTGCTGGGCCGAGCGGGTGGCGTGGGCCAGGTTCGCGTACACGGTGTCGACATGCGTCTGCTCGACGGCGAGCTCCTGCTCCAGCGTCGACTCCTGCGCGGCCACGGCCCTCCTTGATGAGCGGACAGAACGACCATCTTAGGCCCTTCCGCCGGCGTCCCCCTCGGGGCTCAGTCGGCCTCGGGCAGACCCCCGTGGTCGCGGTCGAAGCGGTCGGCCCACTCCAGCAGCGGCTCGATCCCGTACGCGACGTCGTCGATGCCCTCGTGGGGGTCGCCGATCGCGGCGAAGCGGGCGGGAACGGTCGCCAGCGTCAGGTCCTGCGGCTCGGCGGAGCCGACCTCGTCCCAGCGCAGCGGCGCCGAGACGGTGCCCTCGGGCCGGCCGCGGAGCGAGTACGCGGCGGCGAGGGTGTGGTCGCGGGTGTTCTGGTTGAAGTCGATGAAGACGCGGCGAGGGTCGCGGTCCTTGCGCCACCAGGCGACGGTGGCGTGGTCGGGCAGGCGGCGGGCGACCTCGGAGGCGAAGCCCCAGGCCGCTCGCCGTACGTCGCCGAACTCCCACTCCGGGCGGATCCGCACGTACACGTGGAGCCCCGACCCGCCCGACGTCTTCGGGTAGCCGGTGATGCCCAGCTCGTCGAGCACCTCGTGGGCGACCTCGGCGACGCGACGCACCTGGTGGAGGGTGGCCTCCGGCATCGGGTCCAGGTCGATGCGCCACTCGTCGGGGCGGTCGACGTCGGCGGCGCGGACGTTCCAGGGGTGGAGCTCCACGGTCGACATCTGCACGGCCCACACGATGTCGGCCACGTGTGTGGGGCAGAGCTCGTCGGCGTGGAGGTTGTAACGGGGGAAGTCGAGCCGCACCGTGGGCACCCAGTCGGGCGCGCCGGAGGGGAGCCGCTTCTGGTAGACCTTCGGGCCAGCAAGGCCGTCGGGGAAGCGGTGCAGCATCGTCGGCCGGTCGCGCAGCGCGCGCAGGATGCCGGGGCCCACGGCGATGTAGTAGCGGGCGACGTCGGCCTTGGTCCACCCGTGGTCGGGGAAGTACACGCGCTCAGGGCTCGACAGCCGCACCTGGCGGCCCTCGACGTCGAGCATGATCGGCTCGCCGGCGGGCTCCTTCTTCTTCGTACGCGTCGTGGCCGACCCTGGCCCGGCCCACTTCTTCGACCCGCGGCGACCCACGCCCAGCTGCGCAGCGGCCTGCCGCCAAGCGCGCGGGCCCTTGTCGGCGTCGGAGAAGGGGGTGCCTCGCTGGTCGAGAGCCTCCTTCAGCAGCATCACCGCCTTCGGGCCGACGCCGTGCAGCGCGGCGACGTCGACCATGCTGGTGCCGCCGAGGTCGGCCAGGCCGGTGTGCCCGGCGGCCTCCAGGGCGCGTCGTGCCGGGGCGGAGAGCCCCGCGGGCCAGTCGCTCATGGGGTCAGTCAACCTCACCGGCCGGGCGGCGGAGGCGACAACACGACGGTTCTGCGCGCCCCAGCCTCAGGCCGGACGCCGGTGGGTGACCAGGGCCTTGTTGGTGGGGCGGATGTCCTCGCCGGTGAGGGCCTCGTGCACCGCGTACGTGGCGAGCGCCCCGGTCAGCAACCGCGCCCACGGCTGGGGCCCTGCCAGGCCACCGGAGCCCGCGTAGAAGACGCGGTCCTCCAGCCGGGCCGGCAGCGCGCGCCAGGTGGCGGGGCCGGCCCAG
>ERZ501047.112-NODE-112-length-29529-cov-15.817806_pt1 | contig 29529 bp, 27 predicted proteins | sample MGYA00510868_ERZ501047 | MGnify/ENA primary metagenome ERZ501047 (study PRJEB25958, sample SAMN03398593) | human skin metagenome | study: EMG produced TPA metagenomics assembly of the Human Skin Microbiome Metagenome (human skin metagenome) data set. | reverse complement strand
GGTCGCGTGCGGGGGCGGGACGGGCGGGTGCGGGCGTGGACGGGTTCGTCTCGCTCTGCGGCGCGGCGACCCGGGGGCCCGCGGGCAGCGGCCTAGGGTAACGGGCAGCGCACCGCGGTCCGGGCGCTGCCATGACACCGGGAGTTGATCCGCACATGTCCGCCCAGCCGGAGCCGACCATCCATCGTTCGCTGCTCATCATCGGCGGCGCCGAGGACAAGATGGGGCGGGCGACGGTGCTGCGACGCTTCGTGCGGCTGGCCGGCGGCGAGCGGGCCCGCATGGTGGTCATCCCGTCCGCGTCGGCGTTCGCGGACGAGGCGGCGGAGGTCTATGCCGATGTCTTCGCCCGGCTCGGGGCGGACCGGACGGTCACGGTCGACATCCAGAGCCGCGCCGAGGCCGACCGCACCGACGCGGGGTGCGGCGCCGCTGCCATCGACGAGGCCACCGGTGTCTTCATGACCGGGGGCAACCAGCTCAAGCTCGCCCAGCTCATCGGCGGCACCGAGGTCGGGCGCGCCATCCACCGGGCCTACGAGCGCGGCGCCGTCATCGCCGGCACCTCGGCGGGGGCCTCGATCATGAGTCGGTTCATGATCTCGATGGGCGACGAGGGCATCACCCCGCGCCAGCGGTCCAGCCAGCTGACGGCGGGTCTGGACCTGCTCCCGGACGTGATCGTCGACCAGCACTTCGCGCAGCGCACGCGCTACGGACGGCTGCTGTCCCTCGTGGCCGGCTCCCCCGCCCTGCTCGGTATGGGCGTCGACGAGGACACGGCCGCCGAGATCACCGACGGGCGTGTGCTCACGGTCATCGGCGACGGCGGCGTGTTCATCGCGGACGCCCGCCGCGCGGTGACCGACGCCTACGAGGCGGCCGAGGACGCGCCGCTGCTCGTGAGCGGGGCGGTCGTCCACACGCTGCCCGCCGGGTCGACCTTCGACCTGCAGACCGCCACGCTCATGAGCTTCTCCGAGATGCACCCCGACGTCGACGTGCGCCGCTCCGAGCGCGAGCACCCGGACGGGTCCGCGCCCGTCGTCTGAGCGAGCCGGTGACCCCCGGTGGCGGCGGTCCCGGCATACGGCATCGGTCCCCGCCCCGCCCCCCGACGGACCAGAGGGACAGCACCGTCCGGTGCCGCTAGCCTGGGGCCCGCGTCCCCCAGCCAGGAGGTCTCCATGGACACCCCACGCCCCCGCCCCTGCGGGCCGGCCCGACCCGACCTGCGGGTCCTGTCCCAGCGGGTCTACCGCGGGCCGAACGTCTGGTCCTACGACCAGGCCGTCCACCTCGTCGTGGACCTCGGGATCCTGGAGGAGTACCCGACCGACCTGCTCCCGGGCTTCACCGAGCGCCTGGTCGAGCTGCTGCCGGGCCTGGAGCGTCACACCTGCTCGGTCGGGACGGCGGGCGGCTTCATCCAGCGGATGCAGGACGGCACGTGGCTAGGTCACGTCGCCGAGCACGTCGCGCTGCAGCTGCAGCAGGAGGCGGGGCACGACGCGCGCCGCGGCAAGACCCGCTCGGTGCGCGGCAAGGTCGGGCAGTACAACGTCATCGTCGGCTACCTGGACGAGGCCGTCGCGCTGGCCGCGTGCGAGCTCGCCGTCCGCCTCGTCAACGACCTGGTGGAGCACGACGAGGCCTTCGACTTCGAGGCGGAGCTGGCCACCTTCCTGCGGTTCGCGCAGCGTCAGGCCTTCGGACCGTCCACGATGGCGATCCTCGAGGAGGCCGTCAGCCGCGACATCCCCTGGCAGCGCCTCAACCGCGGCTCGCTGGTCCAGCTCGGGCAGGGCGTCCACGCCAAGCGCTTCCGCGCCACCATGACCTCGCTGACCGGGGCGCTGGCCGTCGACATCGCCTCCGACAAGGACCTCACCACGCAGCTGCTCGCCTCGGCCGGCCTGCCCGTCCCGCGCAGCGAGCTCGTGCGCGACGTCGAGGGTGCCGCCGCCGCGGCCCGCCGGATCGGCTACCCCGTCGTCGTCAAGCCGCTCGACGGCAACCACGGCCGCGGCGTCTGCCTCGACCTGCGCGACGAGCAGGCCGTCCGCGAGTCCTTCCCGATCGCGCAGGAGCAGTCCCGGCGCGGGTCGGTGATGGTCGAGTCCTTCGTCACCGGCAAGGACTACCGCTGCCTGATCATCGGCGGCCGCATGCAGGCCATCGCCGAGCGCGTCCCCGCGCACGTCGTGGGGGACGGCACCCACACGGTGGCCGAGCTCGTCGACATCACCAACGCCGACCCCCGCCGCGGCGTCGGCCACGAGAAGGTCCTCACCAAGATCAAGGTCGACGAGGCCGCGGTGGAGCTCGTCCGGTCGCAGGGCCACGCCATGGACGCGGTCGTCCCGCGCGGCGAGATGGTCAAGCTGGCCCTCACCGCCAACATGTCCACCGGCGGCATCTCCATCGACCGCACCTGGGACGCCCACCCCGACAACGTCGACGTGGCCGAGGAGGCGGCGCGGCTCATTGGGCTCGACGTCGCGGGCATCGACTTCATCTGCCCCGACATCACCGAGCCGGTCCGCGAGACCGGCGGCGCGATCTGCGAGGTCAACGCGGCCCCCGGCTTCCGGATGCACACGCACCCCACCGAGGGCGAGCCGCAGTTCATCGCCAAGCCCGTCGTCGACCTGCTGTTTCCCCCCGGGGCGCCGTCGCGCGTGCCGATCATCGCCGTGACCGGCACCAACGGCAAGACCACCACCAGCCGGATGATCTCCCACATCTTCAAGGGTCTCGGGCGCAAGGTCGGCATGACCTCCACTGACGGCGTCGTCATCGACGAGCGCCTCGTCATCAAGGCCGACGCGTCCGGCCCGCGCTCGGCGCGCATGGTCCTGCAGAACCCCCGCGTCGACCTCGCCGTGATGGAGGTCGCCCGCGGCGGCATCATCCGCGAGGGCCTCGGCTACGACCGCAACGACGTCGCCGTCGTCACCAACGTCGCCGCAGATCACCTGGGGCTCAAGGGGATCGACACGCTCGAGCAGCTCGCCGCGGTCAAGCGCGTCGTGGTCGAGGCGGTCCCCCGCTCCGGGTATGCCGTGCTCAACGCCGACGACGAGCACGTGCGGGCGATGCGCCGCCGCTGCTCCGGCTCGGTCGTGTGGTTCTCCCTCAAGGCGCCCGGCTCCGAGGAGCGCGCCATGATCGACGAGCACTGCCGCCGCGGCGGCCGCGCCGTCGTGCTCGAGGAGACCGAGCGAGGCGAGATGATCGTGATCCGCCAGGGCCGCCGCTCGATGCAGCTGGCGTTCACCCACCTGCTGCCGTCGACCTTCGAGGGCACCGCGCGCATGAACGTCGCCAACGCCCTCGCCGCCGCCGGCGCCGCGTTCGCGCTGGGGGCGCCGCTGCAGGACATCCGCCAGGGACTGCGCACCTTCACCACCAGCTACTACCTCTCCCCCGGCCGCATGAACCTGCTCACCGTCGCCGGCCGGCAGATCATCGTCGACTACTGCCACAACGCGGCCGGGATGCGCATGCTGGGTGACTTCGCCCAGCGGTATGCCGACCGTCAGGAGGAACGCGGGGCCGGCGGCACGGTGCGGCGCATCGGACTGGTCGCGACCGCGGGCGACCGCCGGGACGACGACATGGCCGAGCTCGGCGCCGTGGCCGCGGAGTACTTCGACACCATCGTCGTGCGCGACGACGCCCACCTGCGCGGGCGCGCCCCGGGCGAGCAGGCCGAGCACGTGGCGCGCGGCATACGGCAGGCGCAGGAGGCCGGGCGAGCCCGGTGCACCGACGTCGAGATCGTGCTCGACGAGCTCCAGGCGACCGACCGCGCGCTGGAGATCGCCGAGCCCGGCGACCTGGTGGTGCTGTGCGTGGACAAGCACGCGCAGGTCATGGAACGCCTCGAGCAGCGGACCAAGGTCGCGACCCCGCGCGGCGACAACGAGCAGGACGGCCGGGCGTACGACCCGGACTTCGTGATGGACCAGGCCGCGGAGGCCGAGACCGCCTGAGTCGCCACGCGGTGCGCGGCGAGCGCGCCACCCCGGTCGCGGGGCGGCGCGCTCGCTGAGTTGTGTCAGCTGGGAGCTCAGGTTGGGTCGTCTGGAGGGGCTGGGGGCGTGCGTTGGTGAGCTAGGAGCTCAGTCCGTGTCGGCGGGGGACGTCCCGCGCATGAGCTCGACGCGGCGGTGCAGGCCGTCGCGGTAGTAGTCGTCGTCGGTCGTCGCCGCACGGCGGAGCAGCGCGTCGATCAACGAGGCCACGGCCTCCTGCGCGTGCCCCGCGTCGATCTGCGCGAGCGCGCGGAAGGCGACATACGCGCCGCTGTCCTGGCGCCGCGCGTCCACGGACTCGAGCAGCGCGAGCGCCTCGGCGGGTCGCCCCTGGCGGCGCACGGCCGAGGCCTCGCTGATCAGGGAGCGGGTGCGCCAGGGCTCGTCCAGCCCGGCCTCGCGCGCTCGCTGGAACAGCTCGATGGCGGCCTCCTCCTCGTCGCCGCGGTTGCGATAGGCCGCGAGCTCGAAGAGCAGCCGGCCGTCCGACGGGGACTCGGCGAGGAGTTGCTCGATGGTGGCCACGCGGTCGGCCAGGGAGACCGTCGCGTCGGCGCGCAGGGCGCGGAGGGTCTCCTCGTGCTCGTGCTCGCCGCGGGCGCGCTTGACCTTGGCCCGGATGGAGGTGGCGGAGTCGGGGCGGGCGCCCTGCTCGAGCAGCCAGGCGTTGAGCTGCGGCCAGTCGGCGTGCACCATGACGGCGACGACGTCGCCGTTGCCGGTCTGCCGCAGGATGCCCTGCAGGCCGTCGAGCTCGGTGGGATAGGAGTCGACCTCGGCGACGCCGACGCGGGACAGCCCGATCCGCAGGTGCGCCTCGAGGTCCTCGCGGGTGCGGCCTCGCAGGTAGCGGTCCTTGTGCACGACGTGCACGACGTCGGCGCTGGACCCGGCCATCGCGCCCATGGACTCCAGGATCTCGTCGGTGCGGTCGCCGCCGGTGCCCACGCCGAGGTGGAAGCGTGCGCCGGGCCTGGTGAGCCCCCGGGCGACCTCGATCAGCGCCTGGAGGCCGTCCTCGTTGTGCGCCATGTCGAGGATGACGGTCGCGGTGCCACCGGAGTCCACCCGCACGGTGTAGGTGTTGAGCCGGCCGGGGTTGTGCTCCCCGTCGGGGGCGAAGGTCCGCAGCCCCTCGACGACGGCGTCGCGCGGCAGGCCGAGTCCGAGGGACGTGGCGGCGGCCGCGAGCGCGTTGGCGGTGTTGTGCCGCGACAGCCCGGCCATGGTCATCGGCACCTCGGCCAGGGGGAGCAGCCGGTCCACCTCGCCGTCGCGCTCCAGGACGGCGATGGCGTCGTCGAGCACGGTGATGCCCCGACCACCGTCGTCGACGGCCTCGCGCAGCGCGGGCGAGGACGGGTCGGTGCTGAACGCCCACGGGCGCGCCTCGGTGCTCGACCGCATCGCCCAGACGCGGGGGTCGTCACCGTTGAGCACGGCCCACCCGTCGGGCCGGGTGACCTTGGTCACGATGGCCTTGACCTCGGAGAGCTGGTCGACCGTGTCGACGCCCTGCATGCCGAGGTGGTCGGCTGTGACGTTGGTGACCACGGAGACGTCGTTGTGGGTCACGCCCATGCCCTTGAGCAGCATGCCTCCGCGCGCGGTCTCGAGGATGCCGACCTGCACGCTGGGGTGGTGCAGCACGGCGGCCGCGCCCGCGGGACCCGAGTAGTCCCCCTCCTCGACCTCCTCGCCCTGGGCGTAGACGCCCGACGTGCTCGACCACGCGGTCTGCAGCCCCGCCGTCATGGCGATGTGGGCGACGAGGCGGGTGGTGGTGGTCTTGCCGTTGGTGCCGGTGATGGAGGCGACGGGGATCTTGGGGGTGATCGTGGTCGGGCGGGCGCCGGCGGGGGCGGTGGCGATCTGCCGGGTCGCGTCGTCCATGGCCTGCCGGGCCTCGTCGTCGTCGCCGGTGAGCAGGGCCGACAGCACCGGCCCCAGCGCCTCGGCCATCGCGACCCCGCGGCCACGCCGGCTCCACGGGAACGCGACGACGATCTCCTCGGGACGGTTGCCTGCCCGTGTCTTGGTCGACAGGCCTCGTATGCCGGCGCCCGCCGCGAGCCGCCGGACCAGGCGACGCGCGAGGCGCAGCGCCATGGCCTGACGCTCCAGGGTGTGGGCGCCGCCGGGGTCGGCCTGCCGCAGGCCGAGACGTGCCGCGAGGCGGCGCGCCTGGGGGCGACGCAGCTCGAGGATCCCGGGCACCTCGAGCACGACCTTCATGGCCGGACGCGTGAAGTAGAGGTTGGGTCCCTCCAGCACTCGCACCTCGGTCACCGTGATGGGCGCCACGTCCGCGTCAGTCATGCGCCCGATCCTAGGGGCTGACCAGGGCCCTCGCCGCACGGTCCGGGACCGCCCGCAGACCGGTAGAACGCACGGTCACCCGCCCGTATCGAGGGGGCTCCCCGCGAGGCGGCGGGCGCTGCGTCATACGGCCTGAGTCACTGACCCATCGCGTGGACGCCGCCGTCGACGTGGACGATCTCGCCCGTCGTCGCGGGGAACCAGTCGGACAGCAGCACGGCGCAGGCCTTGGCCGCAGGCTCGGGGTCCTTCACGTCCCAGCCGAGGGGCGCGCGGTCGTCCCACACGCGCTCGAACTGCTCGAAGCCCGGGATCGACTTGGCCGCGGTCGTGCGGATCGGGCCGGCGGCCACCAGGTTGCAGCGGATCCCCTTGGGGCCCAGGTCACGCGCGAGGTAGCGGTTGGTCGACTCGAAGGCAGCCTTGGCGACGCCCATCCAGTCGTAGACCGGCCAGGCGAACTTCGCGTCGAAGGTGAGCCCGACGATCGAGCCGCCGTCGGTCATGAGCGGCTCGCACGCGACGGCCAGGGACTTGAGGGAGTAGGCCGAGATCTGCAGCGCCGTCGACACGTCCTCCCACGTCGCGTCGAGGAAGCTGAAGGCACCCTGGGGCGCGAAGCCGATGGAGTGCAGCACGCCATCGAGCCGGTCGGTGTGCTCGCCCAACCGCTCCGCGAGCGTGTCGAGATGCTCCTGGTCGGCCACGTCGAGCTCGATGACCGGCGGGGTCTGCGGGAGGCGCTTGGCGATCGTCTGGGTGATCTTCATCGTGCGGCCGAAGCTGGTGAGGATGACCTCCGCGCCCTCCTGCTGCGCGATGCGCGCCACGTGGAAGGCGATGGAGGAGTCCATCAGGACGCCGGTGACGAGAAACTTCTTGCCGTCGAGCATGCCCATGGGACAGGTCCTTTCGTATGACGGATGCGGGGTCGGGTCTCGCGGGGTCTGGTCTCGCGGGGGTGCTCAGTGGCCCATGCCGAGGCCACCGTCGACCGGGATCACGGCGCCGGAGATGTAGGACGCGCCCGGCGAGGCGAGGAAGGTGACGGCGGAGGCGATCTCGTCGGCGGAGCCGAGGCGGCCGGCGGGGATGGCCTTCTTGTAGCCCGCGACCGTGTCCTCGGGGAGCACGGCCGTCATGTCGGTCTCGACGAAGCCGGGGGCGACGACGTTGGCGGTGATGCCTCGGCCGCCGAGCTCGCGCGTGATGGACCGCGCGAGGCCGACGAGCCCGGACTTGGAGGCGGCGTAGTTGGCCTGCCCCGGGCTGCCGTAGAGCCCGACCACGCTGGAGACGAAGATCAGGCGACCTCGGCGGAGCCTGATCATGCCCTTGGAGGCGCGACGGGCGCACCGGAAGGCGCCGGCGAGGTTGGTGTCGACGACCTGGTCGAAGTCCTCGTCGCTCATGCGCATGAGCAGCGTGTCCTTGGTGACGCCGGCGTTGGCGACGACGACCTCGATCGGTCCGCCCAGCAGCTCCTCGGCCGCCGTGAACGCTGCGTCGACCGACTCGGTGCGGGTGACGTCGCCCTGCACGGCCTGCAGCCCGTCGGGGGCCTCGCCGGACCGGCTCGTGACGACCACCTTGTCGCCCTGCGCCACGAAGGCCCGCGCGATCGCGAGGCCGATGCCGCGGTTGCCTCCGGTGACCAGGACGGTGCGTGGCTCGGGACGGTCGGTGGTCATGGTGCTCCTCACCAGTGGGGCCTGCGGGTTCCCGCCGACGCTAGCGGACTACCGCGCGGTAGCGCTCATCGAAAGGGGGGGCTGGGTCGGGGCGGTCGGTGCGGTCGGTCGGGATGCTCGTCGAGGCGCACGGACGGCCTGTCCGGCGAACGAGCGTAGGCTTGATCGGTGGCCAGCTCCTCCCCCTCCCACTCGACGGTGCACACCGTCACCTCGGCGCGGAAGTCCCCCGCGCAGGACCGGGCCGAGCGCACCCGCCGCTACCTCATCTCGATGTCGATCCGCACCGTGTGCTTCGTGCTGTTCGTCGTGGTCGACCACCCCTTGCGGTGGGCGTTCGTCGTGGGCGCGGTCTTCCTGCCGTATGTCGCGGTGGTCCTGGCCAACGCCGTCGACCGCAGCGGTGAGGGCCAGATCCAGGCCGTGGACCACCAGCAGCGCGCCCTGCCGCCCGGCACCTGGTCGCAGGACGCCATCGAGGGCTCGGTCGAGGACCGGCCGCAGGTGCGGTCTGAGGACCGGTCTGAGGACCGGTCGCAGGACGGTGCCGGGTGACGGGAGACCGGTGCTCGGCGAAGGGCTGCCGCGCCGACGGGACCTGGCAGCTGCGCTGGAACAACCCGTCCCTGCACACCCCTGACCGCCGCAAGGTGTGGCTGGCCTGCGAGGAGCACAAGGCGTCGTTGTCGCAGTTCCTGTCGATGCGGGGGTTCCTGCGCGAGGTCGAGCCGCACGGGAAGTGACCAGTCGGCGCAGGTGGGTCAGCCGCCGATCGCGGACATCGGGCGGTCGGGCTGCTCGAAGTCGGGGTCGCCGATGCCGTGGCCGCGCCGCTTGACCCGCATCTCCCCCGTGATCAGGGCCGTGAGCTCGTCGTCGGTGGCACCGTCGCGCAGCGGTGTCCGCAGGTCGGTCTCGGTGCGGGAGAAGAGGCAGTTGCGGACCTGGCCGTCGGCGGTGAGCCGGGTGCGGTCGCAGTCGCCGCAGAACGGCCGCGTGACGCTGGCGATGATCCCGACGGTGGCCTGCCGGCCCTCGAGGTCCTGGTGGCCGACGACGTCGTAGAGCTCGGCGGGCGCGCTCCCCCGCGCCGACTCGGGTCGGGCCCGCAGCTCGAACCGCTCGGACAGCCGGGCCAGCAACTCGTCGGCCGTCACCATCTGCGCCCGCTCCCAGCCGTGCTGGGCGTCCAGCGGCATCTGCTCGATGAACCGCAGCGCGTAGCCCCGGTCCAGGCACCAGCCCAGCACGTCCGCGACGCCCTCGTCGTTGATGCCCCGCATGGCGACGGCGTTGACCTTGACGGGCGTGAGGCCCGCCGCGGCAGCGGCCGTCATACCGGCCTCGACGTCGGCCAGCCGGTCGCGCCGGGTGAGGTCGCGAAAGACCTGCTCGTCGATCGTGTCGAGGCTGACGTTGACCCGGTCCAGGCCGGCCTCGGCGAGGTCCTTGGCGACGCGCGCGAGGCCGACCCCGTTGGTGGTCATGGCGATCTGCGGGCGCGGCTCGAGGGTGGCGATGCGGCGCACCACGTCCACGATCGAGCGGCGCAGCAGCGGCTCGCCCCCGGTCAGCCGGACCTTGGTGACCCCCAGCTCCACGAACACCCGCACCAGCCGGACCAGCTCGTCGTCGGTGAGCATCTCGGGCCTCGGCATCCACGGCAGCCCCTCTGCGGGCATGCAGTAGGTGCAGCGCAGGTTGCACCGGTCGGTGACAGAGACGCGCAGATCCCGTGCCACCCGGCCGAATCCGTCGACGAGCGCCGGGCGCACGCGGGGATCCGGGAGAGTCGTCATAGGCTCAACACTATGCGTCCGACGTGCCGCCACGGAATTTCCACGGGAAGTATTCAGTGATCCAGACCCTGCGCAAGCCGCGCTGGCTCAGGGCCCTGGCCGGAGCCTTCGCGTTCATGCTCGCCTGCGTCTGGCTCGGGCAGTGGCAGCTCGGTCGCTACGAGCACAAGCAGGCGACGGTGCGGGCGATCGACCGCAACTACGCCGCGGAGCCGGTGCCGCTGCGGACCATCCTGCCGACCCCCACGAGCGGCGTCACCGAGGCCACCCTGTGGCGGTCGGTGACGACGACCGGCACGTATGACGGCGCGTCCCCCCTCCTCGTGCGGAACCGCCCCCGCGACGGGGACCGCGGCTACGAGGTCGTCTGGCCGCTGCGCCTGCCGGACGGCTCGACGCTGCTCGTGGACCGTGGCTGGATCTCGGCCGGCAGCGGCGCGGCGGCCGACCTGCCCACGGTCCCCCCGGCGCCCAAGGGCGAGGTGACGGTGACCGGGTGGCTGCGCTGGGGCGAGCAGGACCTCGACCGGCCACCGGCCAAGGGGCAGCTCGCCTCCATCAACTACACCGTCGCGCAGCGGGAGATCGGCGGGACGGTCAACCACGCCTACCTGGTGCTCGGCTCCGAGGGCTCGGTCAAGGCCGGCGACCCGTCCACCGGGCTCGCCGCGCCGGGCGGCCCGGACCGCGACGAGGGCTGGAACAACGTGTCCTACTTCGGGCAGTGGTGGCTCTTCGGCCTCGTGGCGATCGCGATGGTGCTGTATGCCGCCCGCCGCGAGCACCTGGAGGACCTGGGTGCGGCGGCGCGCAAGCCAGCCACGCCGACCAGACCATCGAGGCCCAAGAAGGTCCGGATCTGGGACGAGGAGGACGAGTGAGCGACGAGGCCATCGAGCGGCTCGGCGCGACCTTCCGCGAGGGCGGGGCGCGTGGCGGAGTACGTCGAGGCGCACTGCGGCGGCCTGGACGAGCGGCCGGTGACGGTGCCGCACGTGTGCGTCGTCTACCGCTTCCCGCACCCGCGAGGAGATTGGCGTCAGTCGGTGAACTGCGTGCGGTACAGCTCGGCGTAGAGGCCGCCGCGCTCGAGCAGCTCGGCGTGGGTGCCCTGCTGGACGACCCGCCCGCCGTCGACGACGAGGATCAGGTCAGCGCCGCGCACCGTAGACAGGCGGTGGGCGATCACCATCGCCGTCCGGCCGTGCAGGGCCGAGTCGAGGGCCCTCTGGACGGCGGCCTCGGACTCGCTGTCCAGGTGTGCCGTCGCCTCGTCGAGGATCACCAGGCCGGGGCCCTTGAGCAGCAGCCGGGCGATGGCGAGGCGCTGCTTCTCGCCGCCGGAGAGACGGTGGCCCCGGTCGCCGACCACGGTGTCCAGACCCTCCGGCAGGGACTCCACGAGCGAGGCGACCTGGGCGGCCCGCAGGGCGCGCCATACGTCGTCGTCGGTGACGCCGGGGCGGGCGTAGTCGAGGTTGGCGCGGATGGTGTCGTGGAAGAGGTGCGCCTCCTGGGTGACCATGCCGACGACCTCGTGCAGGGAGTCGAAGGACGCCTCCCGCAGGTCGACGCCGCCGACGCGCACCCTCCCCGAGGTGGGGTCGTAGAGGCGGGCCACCAGGGAGGTGATGGTGGTCTTGCCTGCGCCGCTCGGCCCGACGAGGGCGACGAGCTGGCCCGGCTCGACCCGGAACGAGACGCCTCGCAGCACCGGACCACCGCCCGCGCGGTCCCCCGTCGCGCTGCCCTGCTCGAGGGACTCCAGCGAGATCTCGTCGGCGGAGGGGTAGGCGAAGACGACGTCCTCGAGCTCCACCGAGACGGCCTCGGCCGGGATCGCACGCGGGTGCTCGACCTCGCGCACCAGCGGCCGCAGGTCCAGCACCTCGAAGACGCGCTCGAAGCTGACCAGCGCCGTCATCACGTCGACCCGCACGTTGGACAGGGCGGTGAGCGGCCCGTAGAGCCGGCTCAGCAGCGCCGCCAGTGCGAGCAGGGCGCCGACGGACAGCGACCCGTCGATGGCCATCAGCCCGCCGACGCCATAGACCACGGCCGTCGCGAGCGCCGCCACGAAGGTCAGCCCGGTGAAGAAGAACGTCCGGTTGAGGGCGATCCGGATGCCGATGTCGCGGACCTTGGCGGCGCGGTCGGCGTACTGCTGCGACTCGTCCCGTGGGCGACCGAACAGCTTGACCAGCAAGGCCCCCGCGACGTTGAACCGCTCGGTCATGCGGGTCCCGAGCTCGGCGTTGAGCCCCATCGACTCGTGCTGCAGCCCCGCCATCCGACGCCCCATCACCCGGGCGGGCAGCATGAAGACCGGCAGCAGAGCGAGGGAGGCGAGGGTGAGGACCCAGGACTTCGAGGCCATGGCGGCGACGATGAAGACGACCGACACGAGGTTGCTCACGGTGGTCGACAGGATCGAGGTGAACGCCGACTGGGCGCCGATGACGTCGGAGTTGAGCCGGGTCACCAGGGCGCCGGTCTGGGCCCGGGTGAAGAACGCGATCGGCTGGTCCAGGACGTGCGAGAAGACCTGGGTGCGCAGGTCGTAGATCAGGCCCTCGCCGATGCGGGCGGAGTACCACCGCTGCACCAGCGCGAGCGCGGCGTCGACCAGGGCGAGACCGGCCAGGACCACCGCGATCGTGACGACGACCGACCGGTTGCCCGGGATGACGCCGTCGTCGACGACCTTGCCCAGCAGCAGCGGGGTCGCGACCACCAGCGCGGCGTCGACCAGGATGAGGACGAGGAAGACGGCGATCTGGCCGCGGTAGCGGTCGGCGTAGCCGAGGACGCGGCGGGCCGTGCCGGGCGCCAGGCGACGGTCCTTGACCGAGGAGTCCTTGGTGAGGGACCGCATCATCTGCCAGTTGCCCATGCCGGGTCCGCTCATGTGATGCTCCTCGTCGCGTCAGCCATCGCCTCGGGCCAGCGCCGCCAGCCGCCGGACCTGCGCCTCGCGCTCGCGCCGCAGCTGCTCGTCCGCCGAGGTGTCGGTCGCCGAGCGCAGCAGCGGTTTGAGCTCGCGCAGCGCCCCGGCCGGTGCGTCGAGCAGGGCCTGGACGAGGTCGTCGGTCGTGGCGTCGAGCTCGGCGCGCGGCACGGCCACGGTGGCCAGGCCGATCGCGGTCGCCTCCGCCGCCCCCACGAACCGCCCGGTGGCGCAGATCTCCAGCGCCCGAGCGTAGCCGACGCAGGCCACCAGCGGTCGCGTGCCCGCGAGGTCCGGCACCAGGCCGAGGCTGGTCTCGCGCATGGCGAGCTGCACGTCGTCGGCGCACACCCGCAGGTCGGCGGCCAGCGCGAGCTGGAAGCCCGCCCCGATGGCGTGTCCCTGCACGGCGGCGACGACGACCTGAGGCATCTCCTGCCACACCCGGAACGCCCGCTGGAACCCGGCGATCAGCTCCGCCGTGTCGGCGGCAGCGCTCGTGGCCTGGGCCACGAGGTGCGGCTCGCCCGGCATACCGCCCGGCGAGAGCATCCCGCGGTGCAGCCCCGCGGAGAAGCTCGCCCCCTCGGCCCGCAGCACGACGACCCGTATGTCGTCGCCCACGGCCTCCCCCACCGCCGCCAGGGCGTACCACAGCGACGGCGTCTGGGCGTTGCGCTCCTCGGGGTTGGCGAGGGTGACGGTGAGGACCTGCCGCTCGTCGTCGACGGTGACGCGCAGGTGGGGGTGATCGGTCATGCCCAGACCCTAGCGCTGGGTCGGTGTCACGACGTCGGCCTGCCGACCAGCTCCTCGGCCACGTCCCAGAAGCGGTGACGCAGCGTGAGCCGGTCGGACTCGCTGATCTCGTAGACGCCCAGCCGGGCGGACAGGTCCATGAGCAGCGCACGGTCGACCTCGGAGGGGATCGTGGGTCGCCCCGCGAACAACGCCTGCTGCTGGGCCTCGTCGGCGGACGCGCTCCAGGTGCTGATGACGCTGCGGCACACCTCGTCGATCTGCTCCGGCGTCGCGACCAGGGGCGCGGGGCCATGCAGCTCCGAGGGGCGCCCCGTGGTCGAGGAGTAGACCAGCGAGGGCCGATCGAAGGCGGCGGGTGGGACACGCGCGGTGGGAGCGGCGGGCGCTGGGTGGCCGGCCGGTATGGCGGGTCGGGGGCGCGAGGCGAGGTCCGCGGGCGAGGGGACCGGGCCGGTGGCAGGTCCGGAGGCAGGTCCGGTGGCCGGTCCGGCAGCTGGGACGGTCGCGGAGGCGGTGCGGGGCTCGGACATGGGCGCCCGGTGGACGGTCTCGTCGATCGCTGCGGCGTCGACCAGGATCAGCCCGTCGGCCTCCCGCTGCAGGTGCCGGGCCACCGCGTGGGGGCGCCCCTCGGCGTCCGGGACGCCGACGAGGATGACCTGCGCGCCGTGTCCTTGGGCCTCCTCGACGGCCTCGGTCAGGTCGTCGTCCCCGCACAGGAGGTACAGGACGTCGACGATGCGGTTGCGGGCGTGCCTCACCAGGTCCAGTCCGAGCCGCAGGTCGACGCCCTTCTGCTCGCCGGCCGGGGACAGGCGGCCGAGCCGCAGCTTGACCCGCGGCAGCATCCCGATGGCCAGCTGCGAGGTGTTGGGCGCCCCGTTGACGTTGCCGCCGGAGTCGTACCAGTTAACGCGGAGCAGCGGCAGCCCGCTGTCCGCCTCGACCTGCGCGAGGAGCCGCTGGATGAGCGCCTGGTGGTCGACCCGGACGCCTCCCCGCAGCGAGGTGCCGGTGACGCGCGTGGCGCTGGAGCACAGGAGATAGCCGACGTCGACGTACAGGGCGCAGTAGGAACGCATACGTCGATGGTCCCAGCCAGGGCTGTCTAGCGCACGGACCCGGCCCGGCCGCGCGAGCCGCCGCCCGCCCTCAGGTCAGGCCAGGGAGATGAGCTCGAGGTACTCCGGGCCCCACAGGTCCTCGACCCCGTCGGGCAGGACGAGGACCCGCTCCGGCTCGAGGGCCTCGACGGCACCCTCGTCGTGGGAGACCAGGACGACCGCGCCCGTGAAGGTCCGCAGCGCACCGAGGATCTCCTCGCGCGAGGCGGGATCGAGGTTGTTGGTGGGCTCGTCGAGCAGCAGCACGTTGGCGCTGGACACGACGAGCAGCGCGAGCGACAAGCGCGTCTTCTCCCCACCGGAGAGGACGCCCGCGGGCTTGTCCACGTCCTCGCCGCTGAACAGGAAGGACCCGAGGACCTTGCGGACGTCCGTCTCGCCGAGGTCGGGGGCGGCGGACTTCATGTTGTCCAGCACGGTGCGGGCGGTGTCGAGGTTCTCGTGCTCCTGGGCGTAGTAGCCGATCTTGAGCCCGTGACCGGGGAGGACCTCGCCGGTGTCGGGCTCGTCGACGCCCGCGAGCATGCGCAGCAGGGTTGTCTTGCCGGCGCCGTTGAGACCGAGGACGACGACCTTGGAGCCGCGGTCGACGGCCAGGTCCACGTCGGTGAAGACCTCGAGCGAGCCATAGCTGCGCGACAGGCCGCGGGCCATGAGAGGGGTCTTGCCGCACGGCGCCGGGTCCGGGAAGCGCAGGTGCGCCACCTTGTCCTGCTGCCGCTCCCCCTCCAGGCCGCTCAGCATCCGCTCGGCGCGGCGGGCCATGTTGTGCGCGGCGGTGGCCTTGGTGGCCTTGGCGCCCATCTTGGCCGCCTGGGCGAGCAGGGTGGAGGCCTTCTTCTCGGCGTTGGCGCGCTCGCGCTTGCGACGCTTCTCGTCGGTCTCGCGCTGGGCGAGATAAGCCTTCCAGCCCAGGGAGTACTGGTCGATGGCCGCGCGGTTGGCGTCGAGGTGAAAGACCTTGTTGACCACCTGGTCGAGCAGGTCGACGTCGTGGCTGATGACGATCAGCCCGCCCTTGTAGGTCTTGAGGTAGTCGCGCAGCCAGACGATGGAGTCGGCGTCGAGGTGGTTGGTCGGCTCGTCGAGGAGCAGGGTCTCGTTGCCGGAGAACAGGATCCGCGACAGCTCCACGCGGCGTCGCTGACCACCGGACAGGGTCGACAGGGGCTGGCCGAGGATGCGCTGGTCCAGACCCAGGGCCGAGGCGATGGTGGCGGCCTCGGACTCCGCGGCATACCCCCCGGCAGCCTCGAAGCGGGCCTGCAGCTTGGGGTAGCGCTCCATCGCCGCCTCGTGGGTCTCGACGTCTGCGCTGGCCATCGCCCCCTCCGTCTCGCGCAGCTTGCGCACGATCACGTCGAGACCGCGCGCGGACAGGATGCGGTCGCGGGCCAGCACGGTGAGGTCGCCGGTGCGGGGGTCCTGCGGCAGGTAGCCGACCGTGCCGGACCGGGTCACCGAGCCACCGGCGGGCGGCCCCTCCCCCGCCAGCACCTTGGTGAGCGTGGTCTTGCCGGCGCCGTTGCGCCCGACCAGACCGATCCGGTCGCCGGCACCCACGCGGAACGAGGCGCTCTCGATGAGGATGCGAGCCCCGGCCCGCAGCTCGATGTCGGTCGCGGCGATCACGTGGCAGGGCCCCTCGGGATAGATGGTGCGGCGGCGGGTATCCGGTCGGCGGTGGGCCGCCCCGGATCGCCCCGACTCGGCGGGGCAACCGGGTTAGTCTACGGGCAGGTTTCGGCCCGCCCCCCACGCGATCCCCCACGTCAGGGCGGCGGATGATCACGAGTCAGGAGCAAGGATGAGCTTCAACGAGGGATCCCAGCTCGACACCTCCGGCGTCGACTCGGGCAGCGGCGGCGGGGGCATGAGCCCGGGTGGCATGATCATCGGCGGTGGCGGAGGCCTCGGCCTGCTCGGCCTGGTCGTCGTGCTGCTGCTCAACATGTGCGGTGGCGGCAACATCGACCCCGGCTCGATGGGTATGCAGCCCGGCCCGCAGCAGACCCAGCGGTCGGGCAGCGAGGACGCCTTCGCCAAGTGCAAGACCGGCGCCGACGCCAACAACGACGTGCAGTGCCGCGTGATCGGCACCAAGAACTCCGTCGAGGCGTACTGGAAGAAGACCCTCCCCGAGCAGGCCGGCCGCAACTACACGACCGCCAACATGAGTCTCTACACCGGTCGCACCCAGTCCGCCTGCGGCACGGCCTCCAACCAGGTCGGGCCCTTCTACTGCCCCTCGGACCGCAAGGTCTACATCGACGCCTCGTTCTTCAACACCCTCACCCGCGACTTCGGCGCCGACAGCGGCGCCCTGGCGCAGGAGTACGTCGTGGCCCACGAGTACGGCCACCACATCCAGAACCAGCTCGGCCTGCTCCAGCGCGCCCAGCAGGACCCGCAGGGCCCGCAGTCCGGCGGCGTCCGGGTCGAGCTCATGGCCGACTGCCTCGCCGGCATGTGGGCCAGGGACGCCTCGACCGTCCCCGACCAGTCCGGCCAGCCCTTCCTGGAGCCGCTGACCCAGCAGGACATCGACTCGGCTCTGTCCGCGGCCAAGTCCGTCGGTGACGACAACATCCAGTCCAAGATGGGCTCCGGCCAGGTCAACCCCGAGTCCTGGACCCACGGATCCTCCGAGGCCCGTCAGCGCTGGTTCATCACCGGCTACACCAAGGGCAGCCTGCAGGCCTGCAACACCTTCGCGGTCGACCGGGTGGAGTGACCCGGCCGACCCTCCCAGGGTCGCCACGCCGTATGCCGAAGGCCCCGCCCCCTCCCGGGGGTAGGGGCCTTCGGGGCGTCCTCAGCGCACCACGCGGCGCAGGACCACGGACTCCCACCCGGCCAGGGTGGCGGCTCCGTCGGGACTTCGGACGAGGGCCTGGTCGCTGGTCGTCAGGACGGCCTCGGCGTCGCCCCAGCCCTCGAGCAGCTCGTCCGGCACCGGGAGCGGCGCGCGCGTGAAGGAGGCCAGGACGAGCAGCTGCGCGCCGTCATACGACCGCGAGTAGGCCCACAGGTCGGGGTGGTCCATGGCCAGCGGCTGGATCGACCCGTGCGCGACCACCGGGTCGGCGTGGCGCAGGGCGATCAGGCGCTGGTAGTGCGTGAAGACCGAGGTGGGGTCCTCGACCTGGGCCGCCGCGTTGATCTCGGTGTGGTCAGGGTTGGCCTCGATCCACGGCGTGCCGGTCGTGAAGCCGGCGTGCGGCGAGTCGTCCCACTGCATGGGGGTGCGGGCGTTGTCGCGCCCCTTGTCGCGGAGCCCCTCGAGCAGCGCCTCGGGGTCCGCGTGGCCGTGCTGGCGCGCCTCGAAGTAGTTGAGCGACTCGATGTCGCGGAAGTCCGCGATCGTGGCGAAGTGGCTGTTGGTCATGCCGAGCTCCTCGCCCTGGTAGACGTAGGGGGTGCCCCGCAGCAGGTGCAGGACGGTGGCCAGCGTCTTGGCGGACCGCTCCCGCCAGACGGGGTCGTCGTCCCCGAAGCGGGACACGGCGCGCGGCTGATCGTGGTTGTCCCAGTAGAGCGAGTTCCAGCCGGTCTCCGCGAGGCCGACCTGCCAGCGCATGAGCGACTCCCGCAGGCGCGGCATGTCGAGGGGCTGCACGTCGAACTTGCCGCCCGGCCCGCCGTCGAGGTCCACGTGCTCGAACTGGAAGACCATGTCGACCTCCCCGTTGGCGGGGTCGGTGTAGCGCCGGGCCTGCTCAACCGTCACGCCCGGCATCTCCCCCACGGTCAGATAGGCGTGCGGATGGTCGGCGAACACCTCACGGTGCATCTCCTGCAGGAACTCCTCCAGGCGAGGGCCGCACGCGACGAGGGGGAAGCCGTTGCCGAAGGCCGCGCCAGGTGCCTGCTCGCCGTCGGGGAGGCCGGGGGTCTTGCTGATGAGGTTGATCACGTCCATCCGGAAGCCGTCGACCCCGCGGTCCAGCCACCAGCGCATCATCGCGTGCACCGCCTGGCGGACCTGCGGGTTCTCCCAGTTGAGGTCGGGCTGCTTGCGGCCGAACAGGTGCAGATAGTACTGCCCCGTCGCCTCGTCCAGCTCCCAGGCCGACCCGGAGAAGAAGGACTCCCAGTTGTTGGGCTCGTCGCGCCAGAGGTACCAGTCGCGCTTGTCGCTGTCGAGGGATGCGCGACTCTCGACGAACCACGCGTGCTCGTCGCTCGTGTGGTTGACCACCAGGTCCATCACCAGCCGTATGCCGCGCTCGTGCGCCGCCGCGATGAGCTCGTCCAGGTCCGCGAGCGTCCCGAACACCGGGTCGACGTCCTGGTAGTCGCTGATGTCATAGCCGTTGTCGTCCATCGGCGATCGGTAGACGGGGCTGAGCCAGAGCACGTCGACGCCGAGGTGCTGCAGATGGTCCAGGCGACCGATGATCCCGCGCAGGTCACCGACGCCGTCGCCGTCGCTGTCCTGGAAGGACCGCGGATAGATCTGGTAGACGACGACGGACTTCCACCAGTCACGGGGCAGGTCGGTCTGCAGCATGCGTCCTCCGTCGGCCGGTGAGAGAGGATCAGCGTATGACGACCCGCACCGTCGGCTTCGACCTCGACCAGACCCTTGTGGACTCCACCGAACGCATCGTGGAGTCCTTCCGATCGGCCTTCCGCGCCATGCGGATCCCCGACGTCCAGGCCGCTGCGTTCACGCCGTGGTTCGGCTACCCGCTGGAGGAGATCCTGCAGCGCGTGGCACCCGGGACCGACCCCGCCGAGTTCGTGCCGTTCTACCGGCGCGCGTACGACGAGGAGCGGCCGGGCGAGGCGGGGCCCATGCCCGGCGCACGCGAGGCGCTGGAGTGGCTGCGCGACAACGCCTTCCGGGTCGTCGTCGTGTCCGCGAAGCACCACCCCGTCGTCGACGTGGCCCTGGTCGACGCCGGCCTGGGTGACCTCGTGGACGCGTACTACGGAGACCACTTCGGTGAGCAGAAGGCGATCCCGCTGCGCGAGGAGGACGCGGCGTTCTACGTCGGTGACCACGTGGCTGACATGCACGCCGCGTCCCTCGCCGGCGCGACCGGCATCGCCGTCGTGTCGGGAGCGCACGACACGCGGGCGCTGCGAGAGGCCGGGGCCGGCGCAGTGATCGCCTCGCTCGCCGACCTGCCGACCACGATCGGGCGGCTGCTGGACTGACCGGTCTGCCCGGTCTGCCCGGTCAGCCCGACCGTCTGGACCGACTCGACCGACTGGTCAGCGCGCTCAGCTCGGCCCCCAGGAACTCCCGCGGCGACGCCGCCGGACGAGACCGGCGACAGGTCAGCGCGGTGCCAGCCCGCCATGAGGTGCTGCCCGCCGGGCGCACCGAGGACCTCCGCGGCACCGGCACCGACACCCTCGCACCTGCGGTGACCCAGGTCCTCATGGGTGCCTGTGGCAGACTTGGGGCACGTGCTCCGGGGTCGGTGCAATTCCGAGCCGGCGGTGACAGTCCGCGACCCGACCACCTCTCCGAGGTGGGCGGTTGACCTGGTGGAACTCCAGGACCGACGGTGAAAGTCCGGATGGGAGGCAGCACGAGAGGTGCCCCGCGAGGGTGCCTCGACGCAGGGCATCCTGCGGCAGGCCGTATGCCGGCGGGCCGCCGTGGTCGCCCGTCAGCGTCATCCCCCGGAGCGCGCGCACCAGCAGCGAGCGAGAGGGACGAGATGAGCGGCCAGACCGCCGCCGACGACCGGGGCGATGCGCATAGGCGTCACCACGACGACGCCGAGCGGGACCTCGTGCTGATGCGCCGAGCCGTGGCGCTGGCCGCCAACGGCCCCGCAGCCGACCCCAACCCGCGGGTGGGCTGCGTCCTGCTGGGCGGTGACGGCGAGGTGATCGGCGAGGGCTGGCACCGCGGCGCCGGCACCCCGCACGCCGAGCTCGTCGCTCTCGCCGAGGCGCGTGCGGCGGGGCACGACACGCGCGGGGGCACGGCCTACGTGTCGCTGGAGCCGTGCAACCACACCGGCAGGACCGGTCCGTGCGCCGAGGCCCTGGTCGGGGCGGGGATCCGGCGCGTCGCCTACGCCCTGCCGGACCCCAACCCCGTGGCCGTCGGGGGCGCGCAGACGCTGCGGTCGGCCGGCATCCGGTGCGACCTGGTGCCGGTCGAGGGGGCGGACGCGCTGGTCGAGGCGTTCGCGCACGCGATGACCCACGGGCGGCCCTTCGTGACCTGGAAGCTCGCCGCCACCATCGACGGCCGTTCGGCGGCGCGCGACGGCAGCAGCCAGTGGATCACCGGCCCCGCGGCCCGCGCCGACGTGCACCGGCTGCGCGCCACCGCCGGGGCGATCGTGGTCGGCACCGGCACCGTCCTCGCCGACGACCCGCGCCTGACGGTGCGCGACGCCGACGGGTCCCACCACGAGCGTCAGCCCCTGCGCGTGGTGGTGGGCCGGCGCGACATACCGCCCACCGCCCGCGTGCTCGACGACGGCGCCTCGAGCCTGCTCGTCCGCGAGCGCGACCCGCACCTGGTCCTCGCGACCCTGCACGAGCTCGACGTGCGTCACGTGTGGCTCGAGGGCGGACCCACCACGGCGGCGGCCTGGCTGCGCGCCGGTGTGGTCGACCGCGTGGTGGCGTATGTCGCACCCGCGCTGCTCGGCTCGGGCGCGGCCGCCGTGGGTGACCTCGGGGTCGCCACCATCGCGGACGCCCACCGGCTCGCGACCACCGACGTGGCCGTCCTCGACGGAGACGTCCGCATCACCCTCGAGCCCGTCGATCACCTCGACCACCGTGATCACCTCGATCACCCAGGAGGACAGTGATGTTCGTCGAGTCACCCATCCAGGACGCCCTGCGGGCGCTGCGCGGGGGACGTCCGGTCCTGGTCCTCGACGACGTCGACCGGGAGAACGAGGGCGACGTCGTCCTCGCCGCGCAGACCCTGACCATCGAGTGGCTGGCGTGGACGATCCGGCACACGTCCGGCTACGTCTGCGCGCCGATGCCCGACGACTGGGCCGACCGGCTCGAGCTGCCGCTCATGGTGGAGCGCAACGAGGACAGCCTGCGGACGGCCTACACCGTGACGGTCGACGCCGCGGCGGGGGTCACCACCGGCATCAGCGCCGCCGACCGCGCCGCCACCGTGCGCACGCTGGCCGACCCCGGCTCGCTGCCCACCGACCTGATCCGGCCCGGCCACGTCGTGCCGCTGCGCGCGCGTGACGGTGGCGTCCTCGCGCGACCGGGGCACACCGAGGCCGCCGTCGACCTGTGCCGGCTCGCCGGTCTGTCCCCCGTCGGTGCCATCGCCGAGCTCGTCCACGACACCGGCGAGATGATGCGGACCCCCGACGTCGTCGCCCTCGGTGCCGCGCACGACCTGCCGGTCGTCACCATCGCCGCGCTGGTCCGGCACCTGCGCCGAGCGACCTCCCCCACCCACCAGCTCGCCCAGGAGGCATGACATGGCCGGCCACGGCTCCCCCTCGCTCACCGTCGACGGCGCCGGGCTGCGCGTCGCGATCGTCGCGTCGTCCTGGCACGACACGGTCATGGACGGTCTGCTCGACGGCGCCCGCCGAGCCCTGGAGGAGGCCGGCGTCACCGACGTGGATCTCGTCCGGGTCCCGGGCTCCTTCGAGCTGCCGGTGGCCTGCGCGCGCCTGGCACCCTCGTATGACGCCCTGGTCGCCCTCGGCGTCGTGGTCCGCGGGGGCACGCCACACTTCGACTACGTGTGCAGCGCGGCGACCGATGGCCTCACGCGGGTCGCCGTGACGAGCGGCATCCCCATCGGGTTCGGGCTGCTGACCTGCGACGACGACGCCCAGGCGATCGACCGCGCGGGGCTGCCCGGGTCGCGCGAGGACAAGGGCCACGAGGCGGCGACCGCGGCCGTCGCGACCGCCTCCACGCTGCGCGAGCTCTCTCCGCGGGGTCGCCGCCCGCTCACCTAGCCGCCCCTGGCCCCGGCCCGTGACGGGGTCCCGGCGGGTGAGGCAGCAGGTCAGGCCCGCGGGGTCCCGCATCACGTGCCACGACTCGTGCCCGTCACGGCGCACCAGGAGTCGGCCGCCATGGTCATCCGGCTCGCCGGCACGTCGACGAACGCGGTCACCCAGACGATCTCGGCCAGGACGCCGCCGTCCTCAGCCGCGCCAGCCGGGGTCGCGCCCGAGCAGCGCCACGAGCTGGTCGGTGCGGTCGCGCGAGCTCGTGGACACCGGCGCGTCGAAGGTCCCCTCGACGCCCCCGCCCGAGGTCGTGCGGTTGGCGTAGGCGAGGCACTCGTCCACGGCCGCGGGCACCAGCGTGACGTCGACCCCGGCGCCGCGGGCGAGGTCCCAGGCGTGCACCGTGAGGTCGACGAGCATCTGGGAGGCATACTCCTGCACGGGGATCGAGCCCGAGCTCACCGACACCTCCTGGTCGTCGTCCTCGACCGCGCCGAAGGCCAGCACCGAGCGCGTCTGCGCCGTCCGCCAGGCCTCCGCAGGGTCGTCGCCGAGCAGGTCGCCGTCGTAGGCGTCGCCGACCTGCTCCACCGTCTCGCCCCCGAGCAGCCGTGGCGCCCACAGGTGCTCGCTGGTCAGGTGGCCCAGGACGTCGCGGACGGTCCAGTCCTCGCAGGGGCTCTGGCGGTCCCACGCGTCGGCGGGAATCCGCTCCACGAGGTCGGTCACCGCGGCCGCGGCGGCGGGGATCAGCTCACGGGCGTGGGACATCGTCTCTCCGGTCATGCCCTCCACCATGCCACCGCCGGACGGGGCCCTGCCGCTCGGCTCCACGACGGTGACGCGCACCGCGCGCGCCCGCCTCAGCTCCGCGCGCAGGATCGCGTGCGTCGGGTCCGGTATGCCGAACGCCTCCCGCCTCGGCAGCCCCCGCCAGGTGGCGAGGCGCGGGTCGTGCAGCACCTGCTCGGCCAGCCCGCGGTCTCCGCCGAGGACTACCGCGCGGGCCCAGCCGGGTCCGAGGGGCTCCGCGAGACGCACGACCTCGTCCGCCACGTGGCGCACCAGCGCGTCCGCCTGGTTGCCGCGCCGCCGCTGGTAGCGCTGCTGCGACCACCCGCCCGCCGCCGTGCGGGACTGCACGTAGCGGCTCCCCGCCGTGTGCGCCAGCAGGCCCTCGCCGTCGGCGAGCCCCACGGCATACCGGCCCCGGCGCACGAGGACCAGGGCGAGCCGCGGTGGCGGCCCGGGCCACCCGACCAGGGTGCGCAGGGACGAGACGCGCTCGCTGCCCGCCGGGTCGAGGGCGTCCAGGCGGGCCACCGCCCCGTCGCCGGCCCGCACGATGACCGTCGCGCCGTCGTGGCTCCACCGCGCCGGCCCGTGGCGGTCGAGGAAGCCCCCGACCCAGGCCGTCAGTCGGTCGGGGTCGACGTCGAGGACACGCCCGGGGGCGCAGCCGGGGGCCACGAGCCCGGCTCAGGCCCTGGTGACGGAGGGCTCGACCGACCAGGGGAAGTCGATCCAGGCGTCGGTGAGGACCTCGCGGTCGGCGGGGGGCGTCGTCATAGGGCCCATTGAAGCGCACGAGGCCCCCTCGCCCCACGCTCGGCGTGGGGCGAGGGGGCCTCGCGGGTGGTCTCAGACGTTGAAGCCGAGCGCGCGCAGCTGCTCGCGACCGTCCGGGGTGATCTTGTCGGGGCCCCACGGCGGCATCCACACCCAGTTGATGCGGTGGTCGGCGACCAGGCCCTCGAGGGCCTGGGCCGTCTGGTCCTCGATGACGTCGGTCAGCGGGCATGCCGCGGAGGTCAGCGTCATGTCGATGATCGCGCCCGCCTGCTGGTCGACGGTGATGCCGTAGACGAGGCCGAGGTCGACGACGTTGATGCCGAGCTCGGGGTCGACGACGTCGCGCATGGCCTCCTCGACGTCCGCGACGTTGGGGGGCATGGTGCTGGTCTGGTCGCTCATGTTCAGGACTCCTTGCTGGTCTGGCTGGTGCTGGAGATGTCGACGCCGGCCTGGGCGAGGGCGTCGACCATGGCGGTCCATCCGAGGAGGGCGCACTTGACGCGGGCGGGGTACTGCGCGACGCCGGCGAAGGCCACCCCGTCGCCGAGGACCTCCTCGTCGCCCGGGTCGGCGCCCTTGCTGGTCAGCATGTGCCGCATGGCGCCGTAGGTCTCGAACACCTCCGACAGCGGGCGACCGATGCACTCCTCGGCGAGCACCGAGGTGCTGGCCATCGAGATCGAGCACCCGAGCGCATCGTAGGACACGTCCTGGAGGGTGATCTGGGCCGGCGCGCCGTCGGCGTGGTCGACGTGGACGCGCAGCGTCACCTCGTCGCCGCACGTCGGGTTGACGTGGTGCACCTCGGCCTCGTAGGGCTCGCGCAGCCCGGGGTGCCGGGGTCGCTTGGAGTGGTCGAGGATGAGCTCCTGATAGAGGTCCATCAGCTCGCCTCCTGCTCCTGCGCGACGTCCAGCCCGAAGATCGCGGGGACCTTGTCGAGGGCCGCGAGCAGGGCGTCGACCTCCTCCGCGGTGTTGTACGGCGCGAAGCTCGCCCGCGTGGTCGCCGCCACGCGCATCCGCCGGTGCAGCGGCCACGCGCAGTGGTGCCCGACGCGCACCTCGACGCCCTGGTCGTCCAGGACCTGCCCGACGTCGTGGGCGTGCGCCCCCTCGACGACGAAGGCCACCGACGAGCCGCGGTCCTCCATGGTGGTCGGGCCGACGACCCGCACCCACGGACGCCGCGCCAGACCGGCGAGGAGCCGCTCGGCCAGCATCGACTCGTGGGCGTGGACGCGGTCCAGGCCGAGCTGGTGGAGGTAGTCGCACGCCGCGGCCAGACCGACCGCCTGCGCGACGTTCATCGAGCCGGCCTCGAACCGCAGCGGCGGAGCGGCGTACGTGGTCTGCTCCATGCGCACCACGGCGATCATCGAGCCTCCGGTGATGAACGGCGGCATCGCGGCGAGCAGCTCCCTGCGCCCCCACAGAACCCCGACCCCGGTGGGGCCGAGCATCTTGTGTCCGCTGAAGGCCGCGAAGTCGACCCCGAGCTCCTGGACGTCGACCCCGAGATGCGGGACGCTCTGGCACGCGTCCAGGACGGTGAGGGCGCCGACCTCCCGGGCGCGGGCGACGAGGATCTGCACCGGGTTGATGGTGCCGAGCACGTTGGACACGTGGGTGAACGCCAGGACCTTGGTGCGCTCGTTGACGACCTCGTCGAGGTCGCCGAGGTCCAGCCGCCCGTCGTCGGTCACGCCGAGCCAGCGCAGGGTGGCTCCGGTGCGGCGGGCGAGCTCCTGCCAGGGCACCAGGTTGGCGTGGTGCTCCATCTCGGTGATGCAGATCTCGTCACCGGGACCTATCGAGAACCGCTGCGCCACAGCGGGATCCACGCCGTCCATGGCGCCGTCGAAGCCGGCGTTGCTGAAGGCGTAGGCCACCAGGTTGAGCGACTCGGTGGCGTTCTTGGTGAAGACGATCTCGTCCGGCGTCGGCGCCCCGACGAATCGCGCGACGGTGGCGCGGGCGCCCTCGTAGGCGTCGGTCGCCTCCTCCGAGAGCAGGTGCGCGCCGCGGTGGGCGCCGGCGTTGACCGTCTCGTAGTAGCGCCGCTCCGCCTCGACCACCGGCGACGGCTTGTGCGAGGTGGCTCCGCTGTCGAGGTAGACGAGCGGGTTGCCGCCGCGCACGGTGCGCGCGAGGATCGGGAAGTCGGCCCGGATGCGGGCCGACTCCTGCGGGGTGAAGGGCGTGCTCATCAGACCTGCGCGGCCCCGGCGGGCGCGACCGCCGGCGCCGGGGCGTTGACGAAACGGTCGTAGCCCTCGTCCTCGAGCCGGTCGGCGAGCTCGGGGCCACCCTCCTCGACGACCTTGCCGTCGACGAAGACGTGGACGAAGTCGGGCTGGATGTAGCGCAGGATGCGCGTGTAGTGCGTGATGAGCAGGACGCCCATGTCACCGCCGGAGCGCACCCGGTTGACGCCCTCCGAGACGATCTTGAGCGCGTCGACGTCGAGGCCGGAGTCGGTCTCGTCGAGGACCGCGAAGGACGGCTTGAGCAGCTCCATCTGGAGGATCTCGTGGCGCTTCTTCTCTCCGCCGGAGAAGCCCTCGTTGACGTTGCGCTCGGCGAACGCCGGGTCCATCTTGAGGTCGGCCATGGCGTTCTTGACGTCCTTGATCCAGGTGCGCAGCTTGGGGGCCTCGCCGGCGACCGCGGTCTTGGCGGTGCGCAGGAAGTTGGAGACCGTGACGCCGGGCACCTCGACGGGGTACTGCATCGCGAGGAAGAGGCCGGCGCGGGCCCGCTCGTCGACGCTCATCGCGAGGACGTCCTCGCCGTCCAGGGTGACCGAGCCGCTCGTGACGGTGTACTTGGGGTGGCCGGCGATCGCGTAGGCGAGGGTGGACTTGCCGGACCCGTTGGGTCCCATGATCGCGTGCGTCTCCCCCGAGCGGACCGTGAGGTCGACGCCCTTGAGGATCTCCTTGGAGCCCTGCTCGGTGTCGACCGAGACGTGCAGGTCGGTGATCTGCAGAGTGGCCATGGGTTCAGTTCTCCTTGCTGGCGGGCTGGGCGCTGACGCGCTGCTCGACGGATCCGTGGACGTCCACGAGGACGTCGTCGCCGTCGAGCGTGACGGGGTAGACCGCGACCGGCACGGTCGCGGGCAGGGTGTTGGGCTCGCCGGTGCGCAGGTCGAACGAGCTGCCGTGCAGCCAGCACTCGAGCTGGCAGCCGTCGAGCTCGCCCTCCGAGAGCGACACGTTGGCGTGCGTGCAGGTGTCGTTGACCGCGTGGAACTCACGGTCGCCCGTGCGGGCGAGCGCGATGGTCACGCCGTCCACCACGGCGGCCGCCACGCGGCCCACCTGGATGTCCTCGACCTGGCAGACGACCTCGTAGCTCACGCGCCGACCCCCTCGGCCGCGCGCGGGGCGCTCTCGAAGGCCGTGTCCACGGAGTCCGCGAGCTCGCGGTCGATGACCTCCATCAGGCGGGCCTGGGTGTCGGTCACGCCGATCCGGTTGATGATGTCGGCGAAGAAGCCGTGCACCACCAGGCGGCGCGCCTCGCGCTCGGGGATGCCGCGCGCCTGGAGGTAGAACAGCTGCTCGTCGTCGAACCGGCCCGTCGCGGCCGCGTGACCGGCGCCGACGATGTTGCCGGTCTCGATCTCGAGGTTGGGGACCGAGTCCGCGCGGGCGCCTTCGGACAGCACGAGGTTGCGGTTGAGCTCGTAGGTGTCGGTGCCCTCGGCCGCCGCGCGGATGAGGACGTCGCCGACCCACACGGAGTGGGCGGTGTCGCCGCGCAGGGCACCGCGGTACTCGACGTTCGAGGTGCAGTGCGGCGCCTCGTGGTCGACGAACAGCCGGTGCTCCTGGTGCTGCGCCTCGTCGGTGAAGTAGACGCCGAGGCACTCGGCGCTGCCGCCGGGGCCAGCATACCGCACGTTGGTGGACACCCGCACGATCTCGCCGCCGAGAGTGACCGCGATGTGCTTGAGGGTCGCGTCCCGACCGACGAGCACGTCGTGCTGAGCCAGGTGGATCGCGTCGTCGTCCCACTCCTGCACCGTGACGACCGTGAGGTGCGCGCCGTCGCCGACGCGGATCTCGACGTTGGCGGTGCACCGCGCCGAGCCCTGGTGCGACAGCAACACGGTGGCGCTGGAGTGCGCTCCGGCGTCGATGACCAGGTGACCGTTGATGCGCGCCTGGTCGGACCCGCGGACGGTGAGGCGGGCGGCCTCGCCGAACTCACGACCCTGGGGGATCTGCACCACGTGGCCGTCCGCGAAGGAGGTCCAGGCGGCGGCCGAGGCGCGGTCGGCAGGCGTGAGGACCGTGCCGAGCCGGGGGTCGCCGGCCGGGACCTCGGACACCTTGATGCCCGCCGGCACCTGGATGTCGGTCTTGATCCCGGCGACGTCGGACGGCGCCTGCTCGAACAGCTCCTGCAGGCGGTCGACGGGGGTGAAGCGCCACTCCTCCTCGCGGCCGTGGGGGACCGGGAAGTCCGCCAGGTCGAAGGACGTGCGTCGCTCACCGCGGGACTGGTCCGGGACATAGGCCTCGGGCACGCCGGCCACGGTCGGGGCGGTGGGGGGTGACTTCAGCTCGACCGGCATCAGCCGACGGCTCCTTCCATCTGCAGCTCGATCAGGCGGTTCAGCTCGAGGGCGTACTCCATGGGCAGCTCGCGCGCGATGGGCTCGACGAACCCGCGCACGATCATGGCCATGGCCTCCTCCTCGGACATCCCGCGGGACATGAGGTAGAACAGCTGGTCGTCGCTCACCTTGGACACCGTCGCCTCGTGGCCCATCTGCACGTCGTCCTCGCGGACGTCGACGTACGGGTAGGTGTCCGAGCGGGAGATGGCGTCGACGAGGAGGGCGTCGCAGCGCACGTTGCTCCGGGAGCCGTGCGCACCCTCCGCGACCTGGACCAGACCGCGGTATGACGTCCGCCCGCCGCCACGCGCCACCGACTTGGAGACGATGGAGCTGGAGGTGTGCGGCGCGGCGTGGACCATCTTGGCCCCGGCGTCCTGGTGCTGGCCCTCGCCCGCGAAGGCGATCGACAGCGTCTCGCCCCGGGCGTGCTCGCCGAGCAGGAAGACGGCGGGGTACTTCATCGTCACCTTGGAGCCGATGTTGCCGTCGACCCACTCCATGGTGGCGCCGGCCTCGCAGGTGGCGCGCTTGGTGACGAGGTTGTAGACGTTGTTGGACCAGTTCTGGATGGTCGTGTAGCGCACGCGGGCGTTCTTCTTCACGACGATCTCCACGACGGCGCTGTGCAGCGAGTCCGACTTGTAGATCGGCGCCGTGCAGCCCTCGACGTAGTGCACGTAGCTGCCCTCGTCGGCGATGATGAGCGTCC
>ERZ501047.111-NODE-111-length-29694-cov-5.217349_pt1 | contig 29694 bp, 26 predicted proteins | sample MGYA00510868_ERZ501047 | MGnify/ENA primary metagenome ERZ501047 (study PRJEB25958, sample SAMN03398593) | human skin metagenome | study: EMG produced TPA metagenomics assembly of the Human Skin Microbiome Metagenome (human skin metagenome) data set. | reverse complement strand
GCCGCCGCGCCACCGGCCCCATAGAGCACCTGCTCGGCCCGGAAATGGTCCACATCGGGGGCCTTCCCCGCACGCACGAGTCGTTGGCGAACCGAGGCCGCGCCACCGAGGATGCGTTCCACGAGATGGGCAGCGTCGCGCACGATAGGCCGTCCCAGGACGGCTAAAACCCCTGTCGGAGTGAGGACTTCGCGCTGACGCAGGCGGGTGAACCCGACGGTGTCCACGAGATATGGCGCGACCCTCGCCGCCAGGGTGGGCCGGCGCCGAGCCGCCAAAGTGCGGACGATGATCAGCAGGCCCAGGCCGAAAAGCAACCCGGTGATCCCACCCCAGCGACCGGGACCAAGCTCGAAGACGGGGTTCATCGCAGCACCCGGTCTTCCTCGGGGAGGCGGCCGATGCGCACCATGATGCGGTAGGCGACCACTGTGCACAGGCCGCCGGCGGCGAGGACCAGTGCGCCGGTGCGGGTCGAATAGGCCGAAACGGCCTCTGGTCGAGAACACATGAGCGCCAAAACAATCCAAGGGGCCGCGACGGCGAGCCGAGCCGCATTCACGGTCCACGATTGGCGGGTCTCCAGCTCGGCCCGGGTATGGGCGTCCTCCCGCAGGAACCCGGAGAGCGTGCGCAAGAGGCGGCCGAGATCGCTGCCGCCGACTTCGCGCGCCATCCGCAGCGCCTCGACCAGGCGGTCTCCGACGGGGTCGGCGAGATTCTCCTTCAGGTTGTCCAAGCTGTCGTTGAAACGGCCCGTCACCCGGTAGTCCTCGGCGAATCGCGCGAACGCCGGCCGCAAGGGCACCGGGCCGCGGATCGCCAACTGCGACAACGATTCCGGCAGTGCCAAACCAGCCCGCACGCCAGAGGAGATATTGTCCACCGCGTCTGGCCACAGGTCGCGCAACGCCGAGCGACGCTTGCGCGCCCGGGACTTCACCAGGGCCATCGGCGCATATGCCGCGCTAGCAGCGAAACAGATGGCGATGGACAACACCCGCACCAGGCCAACGACGAGCACCAGGACACCGAGGCCGGCCACCACACAGGCGGTAATCAGCGCTCGGGGGCCGACCGATGGGTACCCGGCCTGCACCAGTTGATCGGCGAGACGATCCATCCGGCTCGGCCCCCGCGCGGCGGCACCCGCGGGTTCCTCATCCGGAGTCCAGAAGGACCACCAAATGAGGAAGAGGCCCACCCCGAGGATGAAGCCGGTGACGATGGGTGGCATCTCAGTCCGGCTTCCGCAATAGCGTGCCGAGGTCGTAACCGGCCGCCTCAAACCGGTCCTCGTGCGGCGGGAACCCATCGCTACGCAGGAGTTCTCCGCGCCGGCGCACGAAGATGTCGGCCATCTCCACGACGTCGCCCTCGCAGCGCCCGGGCACCGCCGCGATCTCCCGCACCCGCCGGACCCCGTCCCGATCCAGCCCGGTGTGCACCACGAGATCGATCGACGATGCGACCGTGGGTACCACGAACCGGCTGCCCACGTTTTCCCCGGCCAGCAGCGGGAGCGTACACATCTTGACGATGGCTTCGCGGGCGCTATTCGCGTGCAAAGTCGCCATCCCGGGCAGGCCGGAATTGAGTGCAATCAGCAGGTCCAGGCTCTCTGCTTGCCGGACCTCACCGACGATGATGCGGGAGGGCCGCATACGCAGGGCCTCCTTGACCAGCCGCCGTAGCGGTACCTCCCCGCTACCCTCAAGGCTGGGTTGCCGGCACTGCATCGCAGCTACGTCTCTTTGGGAGATCTTCATTTCGAAGACTTCCTCGCACGTGACGATGCGTTCGCGCGGAGGAATGGCCGAGGCCAGGCAGTTGAGTAGGGTCGTTTTGCCCGCCTGTGTTCCCCCGGCGACCAAGATGTTGAGCCCGGAAACCACCGCGGCTTCGAGGAAGCGCGTGGCTTCCGGGGTAAGCGTGCCAAGGCGGACCAGGTCGTCCAGCGAGTCCGCCTTTGCCACAAACTTTCTGATATTTACGAACCAGTGCTTGCGGGTGATGTCAGGAATCACCACATGGAGCCGGCTGCCGTCGGGGAGCACCGCGTCGACGAACGGGGAGGACAGGTCGATGCGGCGGCCGGAGGTCCGCAGCATACGTTCGACCAGGTCACGGACGTCGTCGTCGGTGAGGATCGTCGGGGTGAGTTCGGCGATTCCGTTGCGGGCGACGAAGACCCGCCAGGGTTCGTTAACCCAGATCTCCTCAATCTGCGGGTCATCGAGGTATTGCTGCAGTGGTCCATAACCGGCGACCGAATCGAGAATCGCGCGCGTCGCGGCATCGAGATCACCCAGGCGCGGCAGCGAGCCACGTATGGAGCGGTCGTCGTAGTCGGCAACTGCGTCGCTGACCACGCGACGAATCTCGGCCACATCGAGTATCGGATCGAGTTCGGAGCGGCGAATATGCTCCCGTACGTCGACCTCGATGAGTGCGACTGCGTCCATAGGCGGACCTCTTTGCGATGCCTGACGAGCACTCCTACGTGACTCGTGGCATAGGACGCTAGGGGAGTCAGCCGAAACCCGCACCCGGAATGCGGCTTATCCACAGGCTCTTCGGAAAACTTGGACAAATCTTTACCGTGTCTTGGGCTGCTCTTTACTGTTGGTGGCGGTAGTCCTTGACCGTGCGCCGCCCTCGGCCACAATTGTGTCCATGAGCACGGAGGCCCTGCGGGAAGTACGCGACCACTTCAGCGAAGTGGTTGACCGAGTCGAGTTGCACCATGAACGGGTCACCGTCACGCGGAATGGTCGCCCCGTCGCCGTGCTCATCAATCCCGCCGACCTGTCGGCGCTGGAGGAGACTCTGGACGTCCTGTCGGACCCCCAGGCCATGGCTGACCTGAAAGAAGCAGAGACGGCGCTGGCTGCGGGTGAGGTCGTGCGCGGGGTCGATGCCGTGCGCCGCCTGCGGGAATGAGCTACGAGCTGGTGCTCACGCCACCCGCGGTCAGGTCCGTGCAGGCCAGTCTCCCTGAGTACGTTGCTGCCGCGGTCATCGAGTTCATGGCCGGCCCCTTGGTCGACAACCCCCACCGCGTCGGCAAAGAGTTGCGCCGGGAGTTGGCCGGCGTTTGGTCAGCCCGACGCGGCACCTACCGAGTGCTTTACCGCATCGACGACGAGGCCCGGGAAGTCATCGTCCTACGCATTGACCACCGTCGCGATGTGTACCGGTGAGTCTGTGGACCGGACCTTCCCCCCTCGGGAAGGCTTGACGCCGCCGTGACCGGTGTATGCCGCGTGGTCCAGAGCAAGGGTGACGGCGGTCGCGCGCGGGCCCCGGCATACGGAGTGGCGGGTAGGGTGCCAGCCATGGTGACGGCACGCGGGGCAGCCAAGCGGATCCGGGGCGAAATCCGGAAGGTGGCGCCGCCGGCGGCGGTGCGGACGGTGCGCAAGGCACGGACCGCGGTGGCCCAGCGCCGGGAGTCGGCGATGGCCGGGCCTCGGCCCGCGGAGTTGACCACTTGCCCGCCGCTCTTCGTCGGGGTGACCCGGTTCAGTCTCTACGACACCAAGAGCCGCTCCTGGAAGCTCACCCGCAACCACGCCGCGGACGCCGACTTCTATCTCAACCAGCTCTACAGCGCCGAGCGCATGGACCCGCGCTGCGACATCTTCCTGGAGCTGTCGGTGCCGATCCTGCAGCAGATGGCCGACAACCACGACTACCGCCACATCGTGCGCTACTCCAAGGAGATGCCGCAGGAGTATCAGGACCGGCTCCAGGCCGCCGCGCAGAAGTACCCGGTGCTGCTACTCGTGGAGGGCACCAGCAAGACCATCGTCGACGAGACCATCAAAGAACTCGCCAAGCGCCCGGGCCAGGACCGCACCGTGGTGCGCTTCCGCCTCGACGACGACGACCTGCTCGCCGCGACCTACCTGGACGAACTCGCCGCCTTCGCCACCGCGAGCGAATACAACCGCGCCGTCAGCCTCGCCCTCGGCTATGCCGCGGGCTACCGCAACGGCAAGGTCGGCACCCCGCACGTGGTGCGCCGGGTCTTCGGTGCCCAGGGGCTGGCTTACATCGGTGACTATGTCGCCGCCACCGACACCGTGCGCCTGCCCCCGGACGGCGACCACACCAAGGTCCACCACACCCGCCCGGCGATCGTCTACTCCAAGGAACCCGCCTTCCTGCAGTTCCGTCACCTGGGCCAGGACATGGTCAGCGATGTGGAGGCCGCCGCGGAATCCCTCGACGCCGGCCTGGAACGCCTGCCGGTGGCCGACGACCTGGATGCCGTCTTCCGCCTTTTCCCAACTCTGCGCGACCGCAGCTGAACCCACCCCGGGGCCGTATGCCGCCCGCCCGTCGCACCCCGGCGCGCGTCTCCCTTCGGTAACGAACCCCCGCAGTGGCCGAGCGGCTGTCGGCGCCGCGGTTTATGGTGCATCCAGCGTTCGACGTTGAGCGCGCGAGCTGCCCGCCCCCGGGACCCAGCGCGTGCTCCCGCCGGACGGATCGGTTCCAGCCCGGGTGTCTCGCCCGGTCCGGATGCACTCAAGAAGGAGCAGAGGTAGCGCATTGAAGCTCAAGCGACTGACCACTCCGGTCGCCCTCGCCGGCGCCGTGACCCTCGGACTGGCCGGCTGTGCCCAGTCCGACCGCACGACCACCGATAGCCCGTCCACCGCCTCCGGTTCCGCGGGGTCGAGCAGCGGCGGCGGCAGCGGCAGCGACACCTTCACCTTCGGCGCCGCGGGCGCCCCCGAGGTGTTCGACCCCTATTACGCCAGCGACGGTGAATCCTTCCGAGTCACCCGGCAGATCTTCCAGGGCCTGCTCGGCATCAAGCCCGGCAGCGCCGAAGCGCAGCCCGAACTCGCCGAGAGCTGGGAGTCCAGCGACGACGGTCTGGTCTGGACCTTCAAGCTGCGCCAAGGCGTGAAGTTCACCGACGGCGAGGTCTTCAACGCGGCCGCCGTCTGCGCCAACTTCGAGCGCATGTTTGACCAGAACGAGATCGCGGCCGCCGGCCCGGCCGAGTACTGGGCGACCACGATGCTCGGCTTCAAGAAGGACGTCGGCACCGAGAACGAGGGCATCTACAAGAGCTGCGCGGCCAAGGACGACGCCACCGCCGAGCTCACCCTCACCAAGTTCAGCCCCGACTTCCCGATCATGCTGACGCTGGAGTCCTTCTCCATGCAGAGCCCCAAGGCGCTCAAGGACGGCGACGCCAACAACGTCAGCAAGGAGGGCGAGGGCTTCAAGTACCCGGCATACGCCATGGCTCCGGTCGGCACCGGTCCGTACAAGCTCGAGAAGTACGACGAGGCCAACAAGACCATCACCCTGGTGCGCAACGACGACTTCTGGGGCGAGAAGGCCAAGAGCGACAAGATCGTCTTCCGGATCATCCCCGATGAGCCCACCCGCCGCCAGGAACTCGAGGCCGGCAGCATCAGCGCCTACGACCTGCCCAACCCGGTGGACTGGAAGGGGCTGGAGGACGCCGGCAACCAAGTCCTCATCCGGCCCGCGTTCAACATCCTCTACGTGGGTCTGAACCCGGAAAAGAACCCCAAGCTCAAGGACCTCAAGGTCCGCCAGGCGCTCTACTACGCCCTCAACCGCGACCAGCTGGTGCAGACCCAGCTGCCCGAGGGCGCCAAGGTCGCCACCCAGTTTATGCCCGACACCGTCGCCGGCTACAACACCTCCCTGGAGCCCTACGCCTACGACAAGGCCAAGGCCCAGCAGTTGCTCAAGGAAGCCGGCGCCGAGGGTATGGAGTTGACCTTCGCCTATCCCTCCGAGGTCTCCCGGCCCTATATGCCGGACCCGCAGAAGATCCACGACGCCCTGCGCGCGGACCTCGAAGCGGTCGGCATCAAGGTCAACGTCGTCACCAAGCCGTGGAATGGTGGCTATCTCGACGGGGTCGACAACGGCCTCTTCGACGCCTGGCTGCTGGGCTGGACCGGTGACTACAACTCGGCCAACAACTTCATCGGCACCTTCTTCGCCGATGACGTCAACGACTTCCACACCTGGGCTGCCGACTATGGCAAGCCGCTGTCCAAGGACCTCGCGGACGCCAACGCGATCGTGGACGAGGCCGAGCGCACCACGGCATACGAGGCCGTGAACAAGAAGATCATGGAGGAGTACCTCCCGGGTCTGCCGATCAGCCACAGCCCGCCAGCCCTGGTCGTCGGCAAGGGCGTCGACGGGCTCACCCCGAGCCCGCTCACCGCGGAGATGTTCGACACCGTCAGCCTCTCCAAGAGCTGAGGTATGGGGTCCGCCCGCCCCGGCGCAGGTCGCCGGGGCGGGCCGCTCCCTTGCCCGTCCGGCCGACTCCCCGTGAGGTGAGGTGCAATGCTGCGGTTCATCATTCGACGCCTGGTCCAACTCGTCGGCGTCATCCTCGTGCTCTCCGTGCTGATCTTCGCCTGGCTGCGCTCGCTGCCCGGCGGCACCGTCTCCGCGATGCTCGGCGAACGCGCCACCCCCGAGAAGCGCGCCGCCCTGGAGAAGGCGTTCGGTCTCGACCAGCCGCTCTATGTCCAGTACTGGACCTATCTCAAGCGCGCCGCGACCGGCAACTTCGGCGTCTCCACCGGGGTGCTGCCCGGCAAGGATGCCTTCGACATCTTCCTGGCGCGCTTCCCCGCCACCATCGAGTTGAGCCTGTGTGCGCTGCTCCTCGCGGTGGCATTGGGCATCCCGCTGGGCTATCTCGCCGCACGCCGCCGCGCCACGATCTTCGACAACCTCAGCGTCATGGGCTCGCTCATCGGCGTCGCGGTCCCGGTCTTCTTCCTCGCCTTCGTGCTCAAGTACTTCTTCGCGGTCAAACTCGGCTGGTTGCCCGTCTCCGGCCGGCAGAGCCCCAATATCGACGCCACCCGGGTCACCGGCTTCTTCGTCCTGGACGGCCTGCTCACCCGGGAATGGGATGCGGCCTGGGATGCCCTCAAACACCTGATCCTGCCGGCCGTGGCGCTGGCGACCATCCCGTTTGCGGTGATCTTCCGGATCACCCGGGCCTCCGTGCTGGAGGTGCTCGATGAGGACTTCGTGCGCACCGCGGAGTCCAAGGGTCTGACCAGCCGCGTCATCCGCGGCCGGCACGTGCTGCGCAATGCCCTGCTGCCGGTGACCACCACCATCGGTCTGCAGATCGGTGGCTTGCTCGCCGGGGCGGTGCTCACCGAGACCGTGTTTTCCTTCGGCGGCATCGGCGAGGCCCTCAAACTCGCCTTCGAGAACCGCGACTACAGCGTGCTGCAGGTCCTGATCATCGCTGCCGCCGCGGTATTCGTGCTGGTCAACCTGTTGGTGGATGTCCTCTATGCCGTCATCGACCCCCGAGTCCGGACGAGGTGAGCTGATCGTGAGCACCGAGCAGAACGCACCCGGCCAGAACGCGCCCGACCAGAACCCGCCCGATGTCCCACCGGGCCGCGGCTCCCGGCTGCCCGGCGCCCGCCGCAAGGCCAAGGTCGACGCGCTCGCCGCGACCACGGCCGAGGCCGGCGCGATCGACGAGAAGCCCGGCGTGTCCCTCATCGCCAGCGCCTGGAAGCGCCTGCGCCGCGACCGGATCTTCCTTATCGGCGCGACCATCACGTTGATCTTCATCCTGGTCGCCGCCTTCGCCAACCTGCTCGCCCCGCACGACCCGGCCGTCGGCTATCTGCTGGACAAGGTTCGCCCGCAAAGCAATCCGGTCCCCGGACCGGAAGACGGCTTCCCGCTGGGGGCGGACAACCGCGGCCGCGACCTGCTCTCTCGGCTCATCGTCGGCAGCCAGCAGACGCTCATCGTCGGTGTCTTCGCCACCGTGATCTCGATGGCCGGCGGCGTCGCCCTGGGCACCCTGGCCGGAGCCTTCGGTGGTTGGGTGGACTCCCTGGTGATGCGGGCCGTGGACGTGCTGCTCTCAATCCCGTCCCTGCTGCTGGCAGTCTCCATCGCCGCTTTGGCGCCCAAGCCGAGCCAGTGGACGGTGATCGTGGCGATCGCGGTGACCTATATGCCGATCTTCGCCCGGCTGCTGCGCGGCTCCATGCTCGCCCAGCGCAATAGCGACCATGTGCTCGCCGCCCGCTCCCTCGGTGTCAAGCCCGGCCCGATCGTCTTCCGGCATATGCTGCCCAACTCGCTGGGCCCGGTGATCGTCCAGGCGACGCTGGTCCTGGCCACCGCAGTCATCGACGCGGCAGCGCTGTCCTTCCTCGGTCTCGGCAATCCCGACGACCGCCGCCCGGAATGGGGCCAGATGCTCGGCGCGGCGCAGGACTTCCTGTCCGACCACCCCCACCTGGCCTTCTATCCGGCGGCCTGCATCATCCTCGTGGCCTTCGGCTTCACCCTGATGGGGGAGTCCCTGCGCGAGGCCCTCGACCCCAAGACGCGGAGGTGACCCGATGAGCACCATCGCCCAGGACCGGGCATACGGCCACGACAATGCGTCCGGCGCGCCCCTGCTCGCGGTCCGCGACCTCAAGGTGGAGTTCACCCGGCACGGCGAGCAGCCGTTCACCGCCGTCGACGGCGTGAGCTTCGAGGTGCGCCCCGGGCAGACGGTGGGCATCGTCGGTGAGTCCGGCAGTGGCAAATCGGTCACCTCGCTCGCGCTGATGGGGCTGCTGCCCAAGCGCGGCAACCGGGTCTCCGGGGTCGCCGAGTTCGACGGCACCGACCTGCTCGGCCTCGACTCCCGCGCGATGCGCGATCTGCGGGGCCGGGAGCTGGGGATGATCTTCCAGGATCCGCTGTCATCGCTGAATCCGGTGGTGCCTATCGGCGTCCAGGTCACCGAGGTGCTGGAACGGCACAAGCAGCTCTCTCGCAAGGCCGCCATGCCCAAGGCCCGGGAGATGCTCGACAAGGTCGGCATCCCCGACCCCGACCGGCGCCTGAAGGACTACCCCCACCAGCTCTCCGGCGGCATGCGCCAGCGGGCGCTGATCGCCATGGCGCTGGCCTGCGAGCCGCGTCTGCTGATCGCCGACGAACCCACCACCGCGCTCGATGTCACCATCCAGGCCCAGATCCTCACCCTGCTGCGGGATCTGGTGCGCGACAGCGGGACCGCGCTCATCATGATCACCCACGACCTGGGCGTGGTCGCCGGCCTGTGCGACGAGGTCAACGTCATGTATGGCGGGCGGATCGTGGAGCGCGGCCTGCGCCACGACCTCTTCGCCGCGCCGCGCCACCCCTACACGCACGGGCTGCTCAACTCCATACCGCGCCTGGACGGCGCGCGCGGGGAGCCGCTGCACCCCATACCGGGCTCGGTGGCCGACAACCTGCCGTGGGATTCGGCGTGCGCCTTCGCTCCGCGCTGCAGCCAGCCCATTGACGTATGCCGTTCGGTCACCCCCCAACTCGTGGAGGACGGCCCCCGCGCCTTGCGCTGCCACAACCCGATCGGAGGTGGGCGATGAGTACCGCGACGAGCGCTGCCCGGCCCACCGAGGCACGCCAGCGCGACGTGCTGCTGGACGTCCAGGGTGTCAAGGTGCACTTCCCGATCAAGAAGGGCGTGATCTTCGACAAGACCATCGGGCACGTCTTCGCAGTCGACGGGGTAGACCTACAGATCCGCGCCGGCGAGACCTATGGGTTGGTCGGAGAGTCCGGATGCGGCAAGTCCACCCTCGGCCGCTCGATCCTCAACCTGGAGGCGCCGACTGACGGCAAGGTGATCTTCGACGGGGTCGATATCGCCAGCCTCAAGGGGGAGGAGCTACGGCGCAAGCGGCAGGACATGCAGATGGTCTTCCAGGACCCGCTGTCCAGTCTCGACCCGCGCCAGAGCGTGGAATCCATTCTCCTGGAAGGGATGAACGCGCACGGCCTGGCCAAGGACGGACCCGCCGCCAAGGCCCGCCTGCGCGAACTCCTCAGCGCGGTCGGTCTGCCGGCCGCCTCGCTGAGCAAGTACCCGCACGAGTTCTCCGGCGGCCAGAGGCAACGGATCGGTATTGCTCGCGCCCTGTCGGTCAACCCCAAGCTCATCGTCGCCGACGAACCGGTCTCCGCCCTGGACGTCTCCGTGCAGGCCCAGGTGGTCAACCTCCTCGAGGACCTCCAGGAGCAGTTCGGCCTGACCTATCTGGTCGTCGCCCATGACCTGGCCGTGGTCCGGCACATCAGCGACCGGGTTGGCGTCATGTATCTGGGCGGGATCGTCGAGGAAGCGCCGGCAGACGACCTCTACGCCACCCCGCTGCACCCCTACACGCGGGCCCTGATGTCGGCGGTCCCCATCCCCGACCCGTTGGTCGAAGACCGCCGCGAGCGGATCCTGCTCACCGGCGACCTGCCCTCCCCGGCCAACCCGCCCAAGGGGTGCCGCTTCCATACTCGCTGTCCGTGGCGGCAGGAAACCCGCTGTGACACCGAACGCCCGCACCTGCGGATCGTGGAGATCGACTCCGTGCCCCGCAGCCACCGGGTCGCCTGCCACTACGCCGAGGACATCGCCGCCGGCCGGATCACCCCGCACGAGGTGACCCCCGAAGTCGTCGATCCCACTGTGGGACAGTCGGATTCGGACGATGGCTCGTTCCTCGGGCCGATGACCATCACCGAGGCGGAGTAGCCCAGGTCGGCTAGGCCGCCCAGGTCGGCCAGGGGCCGCCCAGGCCAGCCAAGCCGGGCTCAGTCGCGCACCCAGCGGGTGATCGCCTCGGGGCGCCCCTGCGCGGTGAGTTGCTCCAGCGTGACCAGTTCGCCGTCGGGGCCGGTCAGCGGCACCCGCCAGTTGGGGTACTCCTTGTCCGTCCCCGGCTGGTTCACCGCCCGCCGGTCGCCGGCCAGATCGGCGACGCTTACGCCGAGCATCCGCGCCGGGGTCAGCGCCAGATAGCGGTGCAGCGATTCCACGAAGGTCTCCACGTCATCGGGATCGGCGGGCAGCCCGCGAGCGGCCAGCGCCGCGGCGACCTTGTCGATCGCCGCGCGTTCCGCGGCCTCCTCGACCTCGACCGACCGGGTGAGCAGGCCGAGTTCGCGGCGGATCTGCACATGCGTCAGCTCCAGATAACCGGCCGTCGGCGGCAGATCGTGCGTGGTCACGCTGGCCAGGCATAGCTCGCGATAGTCCTGCGGCGGGAGCGGCTGCCCCTGCTCCCACTCGAACCACAGGATCGAGGTGCCGAGAATGCCGCGCTCGGCCATGTATTCGCGCGCGAACGGCTGCACCACCCCGAGGTCCTCACCGATCACCACCGCGCCGGCGCGGTGCGCCTCCAGACACAGAATCCCGATCAGCGCCTCGTGGTCGTAGTGCACATAGGTGCCCTGGTCCGCGCTCATCCCCTGCGGCACCCACCACAAGCGGAAGAGCCCGATGATGTGGTCCACCCGGATGCCGCCGGAGTCGCGCAGCACGGTGCGCAGCATGTCCCGGTATGGCGCGTAGCCCAGCTCCGCGAGCCGGTCCGGCCGCCACGGCGGCTGGCTCCAGTTCTGGCCCAGTTGGTTGAACTGGTCCGGGGGCGCGCCCACGTCCATACCGCGGGCCAAGGCGTCGCGCAGCGCCCAGGTGTCCGCACCGCGCGGATGCACCCCGACGGCCAGGTCGTGGACGACACCCAACGACATACCGGCCTCGGTGGCCAGCCGCTGCGCCTGGGCAAGCTGCTCTTCGAGCACCCACTGCAGCCACCGGTAGAAGTCGACATCCGCGCCGTGCTGCTCCCGGTATGCGGTGACCGCCGCCCCCCGCGGGTCCTGATACTCCGCCGGCCAGTCAGGCCATTCCGCGCCGAATTCCCCGGTCAGCACGCACCAGGTCGCGAAGTCCAGCAGGCCCGAGCCCTCGCGCTCGCAGTAGGCAGCGAAAGCCCGCTCACGCCGGGGGCTGCGGCCCGCGTCATACACCAGGCGCAGCGCGGCGCTCTTGACCCGCCAGGCGGCGTCGCGGTCGATGGTTTCCGCCGTATTGAGCGCCTGGCCCTGCTCGGCGAGCGCGGCGACCTGCGCCCGGACCTGGGCCGGCAGATAACCGACCTCCGGGATGTCCTCGACCCGCAGATAGATCGGGTTGACGAAGCGCCGGGTCGTCGGCAGATAGGGCGAGGCCTCCATCGGTGGGCGGGCCTGGGCCGCGTGCAGCGGATTGACCATCACCCAGTCGGCGCCGAGCTCGGCGGCTCCCCAGGTGGCCAGTTCCCCGAGATCGGCCAGGTCGCCTACCCCATAGGTCTGTCGCGAACGGAGTTGGTAGAGCTGCGTCATCAGCCCCCACATTCGCTGCCGCTCCAGGCCGCCGGGCAGGCTCAAACGCTGCGGGGTCACGATCAGCGCCCCGTATGCCGGTTCGCTCACCCCTGCCACATCCGCGCGCAGCCGGTGCCAGCCCAGCGGCAGGTCCGCGGGCAACTCGAAGGTGGCCTCGCCGATCTCCACCCCGTCGATCGTCTGCGGCTCGACCCAGTGATCGACCTGGCGGATGGAGACCTGCGTCCCGTCCTCCAGCTCCGCGCTCAACTGGACGGCGCGACCGTGGGGCACGTGCACCGCCACCCATGGCGTCCAGCCCGCTCGGCTCATCACCGTGGGCGGCAGGGTGCGCCGCCAAGCGGCCCGACCGACCTCCGCCTGGGCTGCGGCGACGCTCTGCGGGGAAGAGAGGTCCAGGCCCAGCGCCCCGAGCACCGCGGTGATCGTCTCCGCGGACACCGGGCGGTGCTCACCCTGCCAATCCCAATAGTCGGTGGCCACGCCATACGCCGCGGCCAGCGCGAGGAGCTCAGGGGATGGTGCGGGCATCGACGACGACTCCTGCAAAAAGGGGATCTGAGGCGGGCGGCCCAAGTCTGTCACGACCCCGCTCAGGCGGCTCGGGCGTGCCGGGGCTTGGGAATAGCCCTCAGCCCGGGATCGTTCTCCCGCAGGTCCCAGGTCCCCCCGAAACGGAGGCACGATGCTCGTCCTTGCTGCCCCATCGCCAGTCGAACCCGGGCTAGGGTGGTCGACGATGACAGTCACACCTCCCACGAGCGAGACCCCAGCGCAGGCTCCCACCGCCGTGCTGCCGGATGACGCCGACCGTTTCGCCGACGTCGATGTGACGACGGAGACCCCGCAAGAGCGTCAGGCCCGGTTCGAGGCGCTGGCGATGCCCCTGCTCGACCAGCTCTATTCGGCCGCCCTGCGCACCACGCGCAATCCCGCCGACGCCGAGGACCTGGTCCAGGAGACCTACGCCAAGGCGTATGCCGCATTCCACCAGTTCAAGCCGGGGACGAACCTCAAGGCGTGGATGTACCGCATCCTCACCAACACCTATATCAACACCTACCGCAAGAAGCAGCGCGAGCCGCAGCAGGCGGATTCAGCGGAGATCGAGGACTACCAGCTCGCCCGGGCCGAGTCGCACAGCTCGCGCGGCCTGCGTAGCGCCGAGGTGGAAGCCCTGGACCACCTGCCCGACAGCGAGGTGAAGCGGGCGCTGCAGGAGTTGCCCGAGGAGTTCCGGCTGGCGGTCTATTTCGCCGATGTCGAGGGCTTCGCCTACAAGGAGATCGCCGAGATCATGGGCACTCCCATCGGCACGGTGATGTCGCGGCTGCACCGCGGCCGCCGCGCGCTGCGGGACCTGCTGTCCGATTACGCCCGGGAACGGGGTTTCGGCGGTGCGCAGGAGCAGGAGGCGAACGCATGAGCCAAGAGCTGAGCGAAGCCGACTGCTCCGAGGCCCTGCACCGGGTCTTCGAATATCTCGACGGCGAAATGGGTGACGACGACAGCGCCAAAATCGCCTCGCACCTGGCGCATTGCGCCGAGTGCCTGCAGCAGTACGACTTGGACACCATGGTCAAGGCCGTGGTCCGGCGCTCGTGCGCGCCGGAGGCCGCGCCCAGCCACCTGCGCGGGATGATCGTGCAGCGCATCACCACGGTGCAGATCACCTATACCGACTGAATCGGCATACGCAACGAGCGAACGACTACGCAACTAGCGAAGGGGCCCTGCGAATCGCAGGGCCCCTTCGTCAACGCCCAGGTCAGGCGTTGGGCTTACGCCCGTGGTTCGCGCCCTTCTTCTTGCGGTCGCGACGCTTGCGAGCACGCTTGCTCATGGGAAATCTCCAGACGATCGGGACGAGGTGCGTATGGGCGCGGCGCTGGTGCCGGGGCCTACGCACCCCACAGAACCTGGTGATTATTTCATACCTAGGCGACTGGCTTGCAGGGTCGCTGAGATGCGACTGTCGGGTGGTGCGGGAAGCCCTCCCGCCCCAACTGCCTACGATGTTCGCCGCCGTCATGCGACCGAATGTGAACGGAGAATTCCATGCGTAACCTTCGCCAGCTCGCCGCCGTCCTGGTCGTCACCGCCGCTGCGGTAACCCTCCCCGCCGTCTCGGCTTCGGCCGATCCGACCGGCCCGGCCTCGCAGTCCGTCAAGGGCCCGGGCAATGGTCACAACGGCGAGCACTGGGAGTGGACCGTCGTCACCAAGTAACGTGGTGGGGTGACGGGGATCACGCCGGCCTCGGGATACACCCGCGCCGATCGCACCGAGCGCCGCTTTACGGTCCGGACCCGTCTCGCCGTGCTCGCGACCTGCGCGGTTGCCGCCCTGTCCACCCTCGCCGCGCGACCGGTCATCGGCCCGGTCCAACACTGGGACAACCTGCTGGTCCTGACGCTCGTCGCCTTCGTCACCGCCGTGCCACCCCGCGCCAGCACCCGGCGCAAGATCTACCTCAGCCTGATGGGGATCCTCGTCCTGGCGGCGATCCCGCTCGGCGCCGGTGCGGGGATCGGTCTCTTGCCGGTTGCCGCCGGCTTGGCCCGGCTGCGCTCCGGCGACAGCCTGCGGGTCGTCTTCAACGTCGCCATGGGCACCACCATCGGAGTCGCCGCAGCCGTCGCGTATGCGGTTGTCGCCGCCTCATCTCCGCTGACGCCCGCCGGCTCCGAGAACGCCGACCTGCTCCTGGTGGCCCTGGCCTTGCTGGCCGCCGACCTCGCCCAACTCGTCGTGAACGCCGCCTTCATGGCCGGCATCATCTGGGCCTCCCGCGGTGAGGCGGTCCGGGCCCAGTTCCTGACCCTGGTGCGCTCCGGCAGCGCGACCTATCTCGCCTCGGGTGTGCTGGCGCTGCTGATTTATGTGGTGTGGGTGCCGGCCGGCGGCGGCCCGCTGAGCATCCTGCTCCTGGTGCCGTCGCTGATCGCCACCGACTGGGCGCTCACCGCCGAGCGCGAAGTCGAGCGCGCTCAGTTCCAGGCGGTGGAGGCGATCTCCGCCGCGCTGGAGTCGCGCCATCCCGGGTCCGCTGCCCGCTCCCGCGAGGTCGAACGGGTCGCCGAGGTGCTAGCCGAAGAGCTCGCGCTGGCGCCGACCGAGGCGACCCGAGTGGCCCTGGCCGGCGCGCTGGTTGGTCTTTCGGAACTGGCCCTGCCCCCGGAGCCGGACGGGCCCGAGCGTCATCCGGCCCGGGCCTTCACCACCGTGGACTTCCTGGAGCCGGTGGTGCCCCTGCTCGACGGTCAGGAAACCACCGGCCGGGTGCGCGAGATCGTTGCCGTCGCCGATCGGTATGCCCGTGAGCGCCTCGCCCGCCCGGACTCGCCGGACGCAGACGTCGCGGCATTCCAGGTGGTGGCCGAGGGGGTGCCCGGGCAGTTCGACGCCACCGTGGTTGCCGCGCTGGGCCGAATGGTGTCCCGGCAGGCGCCCACCAGCCATCAGGTCGTCAGCGCGGATAGCCGGCCGTGAGGCGCCGGCTCTGGCGACGCGTCGGGCTGCCACTGGCGGCCGGGCTGCTCCTGGTCGCGGCGGGCGTGCAGTGGGTGCGCGCCGGGGCCGATCTCACCCTCGCCCACTCCGCATTCGTCCTGGTGGCCCTCGCCTTCGTATTCGCGGGGGAGTTGGCCCGGGTGCGCAGCAGCGACCGGCTGCTGGCGCCGGTATCTACCGCCAGCGCGATGGGTCTGGTGCTCGCCCCCATCGGCCCCGCCGGCCACGGGTTGCGCCTGAGTGAAGCCGTGATGAGCATCGGGTTGGTCTGCCTGGCTGCCTTGACCGCACGGGCGCTGGCGGGGTTAGGCATCGGGCTGGTGGACACGGCCTCCCGGCTCATCGGCGTGAGCCTCAGCGCCGCCCTGGCCCGGGTGCCGATCCGGGGCCATGACCTCTTCGGCTGGTGGCACACGGCCCAGTGGGCGACCTGGCTGGCGGCGGCGGTGGTCGCCTTGGTCGCGCTGGCCGGCGTGGTGGTCGAACTTGGGCTGTGGACCGCCACCCGGGATCGCACCTGGCGCATCCCCTTCCTGACCTTGGCACGGGAGGATCTGGCGCGCTCCGGCGCCGTCGGCGCGATCATGATCAACGCCGGTGCGCTGATCGCGGTCTGTGCGCCCGCGGTGGGTGCGCTCGCGGTTCCGCTCTTCTTGTGGCCGATCGCACTGGCCGTGGTCGGCCTGCGGCGTACCCGGCGCCTGGAGGTGATGAACTCCCAACTCACCACGGCTTTCGGCCGCCTGACGGAGGAAACCGGGCATACCGTCCACGGTCACGCGCGCCGGGTGTCCCGGCTCTCGGTGCGGGTAGGGGAGGAGCTAGGGCTCGGCCCGGCCGAGTTGGCCACCGTGCAGAGCGCCGCCCTGGTTCACGACGTCGGCCAGGTGACCTTGCCCGAGCCGATCCCGGATGGAGCAACCCTGCTGGCGGCGCCGGCAGAGCAGGCCTGGGTGGCGCAGGAGTCCGAGGCCATCGCACGTCGCGCGGGCATCGCCACCGAGGTCCTACACGCCCTGCATGGCAGCCAGGCGCACTTCCGGCAGATGCGCGAATATGGCGAAGCCATCCCGATCACCGGGCGCATCCTCAAGGTCGTCAATGCGTATGACGATCTCACGCACGGGCGGCCCTCGAGCCGGGGTCGGGCGCTGGAGCGCATCCACCTGGGGTTGGGCTATGACTACGACCCGGCGGTGGTCGACGCGCTGACCCGGGTCACCGAACCAGCACAACGGCGCCGGCCCTGACCCAGGCGCCGTAGCGTCCGCGTCGGAGCCGGCGCCGCCGCACCGGTCAACTCTGCAGGAGAGGTTAGGCCTTCTTGGTCTCCGCGAAAATGGTCGCGATCTCGTCGATCTTGGCCAGCAGTTCGTCCGCCTTGGCCTCGTCGAAGGCGCCCTTGGTGCCGGTGGCACCGGCGAGCTTGGTCGCCTGGTTGAAGGTCGAGTGCAGCTGCGGGTACTTCTCGAAGTGCTCGGGCTTGAAGTAGTCGGTCCACAGCACCCACAGGTGGTGCTTGACCAGCTCGGAGCGCTGCTCCTTGATGATGGTGGCGCGGGTGCGGAAGTCGGGGTCGTCGTTGTCGGCGACCTTCTTGCAGATGGCCTTGATCGACTCCCCCTCGATGCGGGCCTGGGCCGGGTCGTAGACCCCGCAGGGCAGGTCGCAGTGAGCGCTCACCGGGACGGGGGTGAAGAGTGCGCGGAACATGGGAACCTCTCTGGTCGCGGTCAGGGGACGGCCGTTGCCGGCCGTCGACCCCTCCAACCTAGTCCGTTGTCCGGCGGATGCGGCCGGGGCGGGGCCAGATTCGCAAGACGGCATGCGCCAAGATGTCCGCGGCGGCCAGCGAGCCCACCAGCCAGCTGTCCACGCCCTCGGCGGGATTGTCCCGCTCCACCCACCAGCAACTCGCGTCGGCCGGATCCGGGCCGGTGACCCGTTTGACTGCGAGTGGTCGCGGCGCGCCATCCGCATCCGGTGGCAGCCGGACCACGGCGATGTGGCCCGAGCGGGGGCGACGGGTGCGGCATACCAGCAGCAGGTCGCCATCGGCGAGCGTCGGCGCCATCGACCGGCCACGCACCCGGGCCACCGCGAGAGGGGGCAATCGGTATGACACGATGCCTAACCTACGGTCACCGCCAGCCCCAGCGGCCGCCCGTCGCCCTTACCCACCGGCGCGGAACAGGTCTGCACTGAGCCATCGCACTTGAGCCACATCGCACCCTGAGCCCCAGCGCACCCTGAGCCCCAATGCATCGGAGTCGCCCATGTCCTCCTTGCCCGCCGACCGTTCCCGCCCGGCCGCCGGCGCCGCCGGCGTCGACCTGAGCCATCCCGCCTTCCCCGCCCACGAGGGCGGCAAGCTCGCCGTGGTCTCCACCAAGCCGCTCGTCGGCCGCGATGACCTGTCGCTGCTCTATACCCCTGGGGTGGCCCGGGTGAGCGAGGCGATCGCCGCGGACCCGAGCCTGGCGGGGCGGTACACGGGCATCCGGCATACGGTCGCGGTGATCAGTGACGGCACGGCCGTGCTCGGTCTGGGCAATATCGGCCCGCTGGCTGCGCTGCCGGTGATGGAGGGCAAGGCGGTGCTCTTCAAGGAGTTCGGCGGGCTCGATGCGGTGCCGCTGTGTCTGGAGACCGGCACCGTGGACGAACTCGTCGAGGCCATCGCCCGGTTGGCGCCCTCATTCGGCGGGATCAACCTGGAGGACATCTCCGCGCCGCGCTGCTTCGAGATCGAGGCGCGGCTCAACGCGCGGCTCGACATCCCGGTCTTCCACGACGACCAGCACGGCACCGCGATCGTGGTCCTCGCGGGCCTGCTCAACGCGGCCCGGGTCGTTGGCCGGGACCTGGGCAGCCTGCGCGTGGTGGTCAATGGCGCGGGCGCGGCCGGCGTCGCCGTCTCCCGGTTGCTGGTGGCCAGCGGCATACCGGATGTGGTGGTCCTCGACTCCCAGGGCATTCTCAGCACGCAGCGCGCCGGTATGCCCGCCCACAAGGCCGAGCTCGCCGCGCTCACCAATCCGCGCGGCCTCGTCGGCGGCATCGCCGAGGCCCTGGCCGGTGCCGACGTTTTCGTCGGGGTCAGCGGTGGCACCATCCCCGAGGCGTATGTCGCGACCATGGCCCCCGGGGCCATCGTCTTTGCCCTAGCGAACCCGACGCCGGAGATCCACCCCGAGATCGCCGGCCGGTATGCCGCGGTCGTCGCCACCGGCCGCTCGGATTTCCCCAACCAGATCAACAATGTCCTGGCGTTCCCGGGGATCTTCCGGGGCGCCCTGGACAGCGGGGCCGGCCAGATCACCGAGGCGATGAAGCTCGCGGCGGCCCACGCCATCGCCGGCCTGGTCGATGAGCCGACCCCGGATCAGGTGGTGCCCAGCGTCTTCGATCCGCGGGTGGCACCCGCGGTGGCGGGCGCGGTCGCCGGAGTGGCGGAGAACCTGCCGGTAGACTGACCTTTTCCATCCGCGCCGTGCGCCCTCGGCCGGACCCGAGCACCGCGCCAACGAGGATCGATGACTGACTCCGACCCCCGCCAAGACTCCTTCGTCGAGGAGCGCCCGTGGGGTCGCTTCGAGCAGTTGGTGGCCAACCGCCCCAGCACGGTCAAGATCATCACCGTCTCCCCCGGGCACCGGCTCTCCCTGCAGACGCATGATCAGCGCGGGGAGTTCTGGCGGGTGCTCACCGGCAGCCTGGAGATCACCGTCGGGGAGCGCACCTGGACCGCGGCTCCGGGGGACACCGCGTGGATTCCCGCCGGCGCGCAGCACCGACTCGCCAACTCCGGCGAGGACGAGGGCAGCATCCTGGAGATCGCCTTCGGGCATTTCGACGAGGACGACATCGTCCGCCTCGAGGACGACTACACCCGGTGAACGTGCAGGCGGTGACCCCGCTCCGGGTCCTCGTCGTGTGCACCGGCAATATCTGCCGGTCGGCATTCGCCGCGTCCTACCTGCGGGCGGGAATGGCGCGGGTCGCCCCCGGCGCCTTCGCGGTGAGCAGCGCCGGGACCGGCTGGCACGACCAACTCCGGGTGCCCCGCGAGGTCCGCGCCCTGGGCGCCCGGCATGGGCTCGACATCGACCGGCACGAAGGCCGCTTCCTCACCGAACAGCTGATCCGGGACGCCGACCTGGTGCTCACCGCCACCCGCGAGCATCGCCAGGCGGTGTTGGCCGCCGTGCCCGCCGCGCTCAAACGGACCTACCTGCTCACCGAGTTCGCCGAGTTGATCGCGGCCGCACCGCGGGTCGGCGCCGATCCCGACGCCTGGCGCGCCGCCATTCGTGCGGCAGCCATGCACCGCGGGTCGGTGACCGGTCGCGACATCCCGGACCCGTATAGGCGTGAGCTCGCGGCATACGAGCAGATGGAGCGAGTGCTCCTGCCGGCGCTCGATGCGATCGTGGCTGCGGCCGGCCCCGCCGGGGAGACGGGACCGGCCGCGGGGCCCACACCGGACGCCACGATCACATCGGACGCACAGGCCACATCGGACGCACAGGCCGCGTCCGACTGACGCCTACTCCTCGTCGGCCAAGGGGTCGTCGAGGCGCGCCAGCCAGGCCGCCAGCCGTTCCACCGGCACCTCGAACTCGGGGTGCTCGTCGACGAAGGTGCGCAATTGGTCGGCCACCCAGGCGAGGGTGACCTCCTCGTCGCCACGCCGGCTCTCGAGCTCCTCGATACCGCGGTCGGTGAAATACATCGGCTGTCCGTCAGCGATCGAAGGCGGCGCTCAGCAGGGTCTCCTGCTCCGCGGCGTGCTTCTTCGACGAGCCGCTGGCCGGGGAGGCCGAGGCCGGCCGGCACACGACGCGCAGCGGCCGCTCATACCCGCGCTCGGCCAGGGCCTCGGGCAGGTTGAGCGCGAGGAAGGGGTAGGCACCCTGGTTCTTCGGCTCGTCCTGGACCAGCACCAGCTCGGCGTTGGGGTAGGCGCCCAGCGCCTCGGCGATCTCGGCGTCGGCCAGCGGGTAGAGCTGCTCCAGGCGCAGGATCGCGGTGCGGGTGTCGCCGCGCTTGTCGCGCTCGGCCTCCAGTTCGTAGACCACCTTGCCGGAGGCAAGCAGCACCCGGTCGACCGCCGACTTGTCCAGCTCGATCCGGTCCGGGAGCACCGGGCGGAAGGTGCCGGTCGTGAAGTCCTCCGGGGCCGAAGCCGCGGCCTTGAGCCGCAGCATCGACTTGGGGGTGAAGACGATCAACGGGCGGCGGGGACGGGCATACGCCTGGCGACGCAGCAGGTGGAAATAGGACGCCGGAGTGGAGGGATAGGCGACCGTCATATTGTCCTCGGCGCACAGCTGCAGGAAGCGCTCGATGCGGGCGGAGGAGTGGTCCGGGCCCTGGCCCTCGTAGCCATGCGGCAGCAGGAGCACGACCGAGCTGTTCTGGCTCCACTTCTGCTCCGAGGAGGAGATGAACTCGTCGATGATCGTCTGCGCGCCATCGGCGAAGTCACCAAACTGCGCCTCCCACAGCACCAGGGCGTCGGGCCGCTCGACGGAGTAGCCGTATTCGAAGCCCATCGCCGCATACTCCGAGAGCAGCGAGTCGTAGATCCACAGCTTCGCCTGGTCCGGCGACAGATAGCGCAGCGGGGTCCACTCCTGCGCATTCTGCTTGTCGATGAGCACCGCATGCCGCTGCACGAAGGTGCCGCGGCGGGTGTCCTGACCGGAGATGCGCACGGGGGTCTGCTCCATGAGCAGCGAGCCGAAGGCGATGAGCTCGCCCATGCCCCAGTCGATGCCGCCCTCGCGCACCGAGCTGGCGCGCTTCTCCATGAGCTGCGCGAGCTTGGGGTGCACGGTGAAGCCCTCGGGCGCCTCCAGGTGCACATCGCCGATCCGCTGCAGCATCTCGGTGCTGATCGCGGTCTCGTCCGCCGAACGACGGGGCGCGTCATCCGCCTGAGCGGCCGGCTTCTCCAGGCCAGCGCGGGCTTCTTCGCCGGTAGCGGTGGTCTCATTGCTGGGACCTTCGGAGGCCTTGAGTGCCTCCTTGGTCTCCACGAAGACCCGCTCCAACTGCGCCTGGTAGTCGCGCATCGCCGCGTCGGCGTCCTCGGCGGAGATGTCACCGCGGCCGATGAGGCTCTCGGTGTAGAGCTTGCGGACGCTGCGCTTGGCCTCGATCAGCTTGTACATCAGCGGCTGGGTCATCGACGGGTCGTCACCCTCGTTGTGCCCGCGCCGGCGGTAGCAGACCATGTCGATGACGACGTCCTTGTTGAACGCCTGACGGAACTCGTATGCCAGCTCCGCCACCCGCACGCACGCCTCCGGATCGTCCCCGTTGACGTGGAAGATCGGCGCCTGGACCATCTTGGCGACATCGGTGCAGTAGAGGCTGCTGCGCGAGCTGCTCGGGGCGGTGGTGAAGCCCACCTGGTTGTTCACCACGACGTGCACGGTGCCGCCGGTGCGGTAGCCGCGCAGCTGGGAGAGGTTGAGCGTCTCGGCGACCACGCCCTGGCCGGCGAATGCCGCGTCGCCGTGCATGAGGATCGGCAGCACGGTGAAGTCCTCGCCACCGAGGTCGATCCGGTCCTGCTTTGCTCGGGCAATGCCCTCCAGGACGGGGTTGACCGCCTCGAGGTGGGAGGGGTTGGCGGCCAGGTAGACCTTGGTGGTCTTGCCGGACTCGGCGGTGAAGACGCCCTCGGTGCCCAGGTGGTACTTCACGTCACCGGAGCCCTGGACGGACTTGGGGTCCTGCGTGCCCTCGAACTCGCGGAAGATCTTGCCGGGGGACTTGCCGGCGATATTGGCGAGCACATTGAGGCGGCCACGGTGCGGCATACCGATGCAGGCCTCGTCGAGGCCGTCCTCGGCGGCGCGGGAGAGGATGCGGTCCAGCAGAGCGATGACCGATTCGCCGCCCTCCAGGGAGAACCGCTTCTGGCCGACAAACTTCGTCTGCAGGAAGGTCTCGAAGGCCTCCGCGGCGTTGAGCCGGCGCAGGATTCGCTTCTGTTCCTCAGCCGAGATTTTGGCGTAGCCCACCTCGACCTTCTCCTGGATCCACTTGCGCTGCTCGGGATCGGTGATGTGCATGTACTCCACGCCGATGCCGCGGCAGTAGGAGTCACGCAGGATGCCCAGGATCTTGCGCAGCGGCAGGAAGGGCTTGCCGCCGAAGCCGCCGGTGGCGAACGAGCGGTCGAGATCCCACAGAGTCAGGCCGTGGGTGGTGACATCCAGGTCCGGGTGACGGCGCTGGCGATACTCCAGCGGATCGGTGTCCGCCATCAGGTGGCCGCGCACCCGGTAGCTGTGGATCAGCTCCTGCACGCGGGCGACCTTGTTGATGTCGTCGTCGTGGGAGGCGTCGATGTCCTGCACCCAGCGCACCGGCTCATACGGGATGCGCAGGCTCTCGAAGATCTCGTCGTAGAAGCCGTTCTCGCCCAGCAGCAGGGTGTGCATGATCCGCAGCAGATCCCCGGACTGGGCGCCCTGGATGATCCGGTGGTCATAGGTGGAGGTCAGCGTGAGGATCTTGCTGACGCCATTGCGGTTGAGGATGGTGGTGCTCGCGCCCTGCCATTCGGCCGGGTATTCCAGCGCACCGACGCCGATGATCGTGCCTTGGCCCTGCATCAGGCGGGGCACGGAGTGCACGGTGCCGATGGTGCCGGGGTTGGTCAGCGAGACGGTCGTCCCCTGGAAGTCCTCGACGGTCAGCTTGCCGCCGCGGGCCTTGCGGACCACGTCCTCATAGGCCATCCAGAAGCCGTGGAAATCCATCGTCTCGGCACCCTTGATCGAGGGCACCAGGAGCTGGCGGGTGCCATCGGGCTTGGGCAGGTCGATGGCGATGCCGAGGTTGATGTGCGCGGGCACGGACAGGGCCGGCTTGCCGCCCTCCTCGGTGTAGCTGTTGTTCATCTCCGGCATGACCTTGAGCGCCTGCACCAGGGCGTAGCCGATGACGTGGGTGAAGGAGACCTTGCCGCCGCGGGCGCGGGCGAGGTGGTTGTTGATGACCACCCGGTTGTCCATCAGCAGCTTGGCCGGCACGGTGCGCACGCTGGTCGCCGTGGGGATGCTCAGCGAGCTCTCCATATTGGTGACCACGCGGGCGCTGGCGCCACGCAGCGGGGTCAGGGTGGGCTCGTCGCTGGCGCTGGCGGAGGCGGCCATGGCCACCTCGCGGGGCTTGGCGTCGACCGCGGTGGGGGCGGGGCGCTCGGGGGCGCGGGTGCCATCGGTGCGGGCAGCGGGCGCCGTGGGGGTTTCCGCACCACCGGCGGGGGCGGGGGGGACCTCGGCGGACTTGACGGTTGCCGTGGTGCCCTCGGGGACGGGCGATTCACCGGCATTCGCGGCCACGGCGGGTTCGGTGGCCTCGCTCTTCTTGGGGGTGGACTGGGTGGCCGCTTGCGGCGCCGGTGCGGCGGCGCCGCCATTGCTACCGGCCGCGGCGGCCGGCTTGGGGCCACCATTGGTGGCACTGGCCGGGGTCTGCCCGCTGCCCGGGGTGTAGGTGGAGAAGAAGTCCCACCAGGCCGGGTCCACCGAGTCGCGGTCCTTCTGGTAGCTCTCGTACAGCTCGTCTACCAGCCACTCGTTGGGACCGAAGGCCTCCATCGGGTTTGCGGGAGTTTGGGAGTCAGCCACGGCCGAACGCCTCTTTCACAGTTGTCATCGGTGACGCTGTTCGCGGGTCGCAAACGACCGCTCCAGCCTACCCCCCGGTATGCGGTCCGGGGCGGCAGCGCGGCCTAGGGGAGGTGGAAGCGGATTGGGTCGTCAGCTCACATCGCGGCGGGCGGTGAGGATGGCGCCGGCGATGGCCAAGGCGGCCGCGTAACCGGTGAGGATGAGCGCAGAAACCCACCAGTGTTCAAAGAAGACGGAGGTGCTCGGGTCCGCGGCGCCCAGCGTCGGGTCCGCGGTGACGAGCATGCCGCTGGTGAGATTTCCCGGCAGCAGCTTGGCCGCGCCATACCACTCGCGGATCGTGAAGAGGATGTTCAGGGCGAGCTGTCCGAGGAAGGCGACGCCCACCGCGATGAGGGTGGCGGCGATCTGGTTGCGCACCAGCATCCCGAAACCGAAGCCGAGCAGGGTCCACACGACCATCGCCAGGATGCCGATGGCCAGGGACTTCTGGACCTCGCTATTGCCGAGCATGGTGTCCAGGCCCTTGACCCCCGCCAGTACGCCGGCCCCACCGGCCACGCTGGCTGCGGCGTGAATGACCGCATACAGGGCGCCGACGAGCACCACGGCGACGGTCTTGGAGATAAGGACCGTGGCTCGTTTGGGCGTGGACAGGAAGGTCGCGGTGATCGTCTTGTGACGGTATTCACTGGTGATGAGCAGGACGCCGAGCGCCAGGGGGAAGAGGGTGGTGAAGCTCTGCACCAGCCCCGCGTTGTAGATCAACTGCGCGGTGCCCACGCTGAGCTTGGCGAACGGGTTGATCCCCGTCTCGGGATCCGAGGTGAAGTCGCTGCCGACGAGGGCGGCGAAACCGGCGGCGATAGCCGCGGCGAGGGCGGCCATACCCAACGCCATACCCCACCACAGGCGGGTGGTGAAGACCTTGCGGACTTCGGAACGGATGGCGCCGAGCATCACTCGTTCGCTCCTTCGGTGGTGGCGGCAGAATCCTGCGCGGCCGAGCTAGAGGGTGCGGTGGGCTGGGTAGCGGCGGTGGCGCCCAGGTTGCGGTTGGTGCCCTCGGTGAGGGAGAAGTAGAGCGCCTCCAAGTCGGTGGAGTGCGCTCGCAGCTCGTAGATGGCGACGCCGCCGCGCTGCGCGACATCGCCGACCAGGCGCAGATCTCCGGTGTCCACGATCAGCGACCCGTCCTCTTGCGCGGTGGCGGTGACATCGGCCACGCGCAGGGCGCCGGCCAGGCGCTGAGCGTCACTCGTGCGCACCAGCGAACGCGCGGTGCCGTGCAGGCTAGCCATGGTGCCGCTGCGCACCAGGGTGCCATTGGCGATGATCACCACGTCGTCGACGGTCTGCTCGACCTCTTGAAGCATGTGGCTGGAGACCAGCACCGTCTTGCCGGAGTCCGCGGCATGGCGCAGGAAGCCGCGCAGCCAGCGGATGCCTTCGGGGTCCAGGCCGTTGGCCGGCTCGTCGAGGACCAGGACATTGGGGTCGCCGAGCATCGCCGCGGCCAGGCCCAGCCGCTGGCGCATGCCGAGCGAATAGCCTCCCGCGCGCTTGCGGGCCGCGGCCGGGATGCCGACCAGCTCCAGCATCTCGTCGACCCGGCTGTCCGGGATCCCGGCCGTCGCGGCGAGCACCCGCAGGTGGTCACGGCCGGAGCGGCCGGGGTGGAAGTTCGTCGCCTCCAGCGCGGAGCCCACCGTCCGCAGTGGAGCCGGTATGTCGTGATACAGCTTCCCGCCGATGAGGGCGGTGCCGCTGGTCTGCCGGATCAATCCAAGGATCATCCGCAGGGTCGTCGTCTTGCCGGCCCCATTGGGACCCAGGAAGCCGGTGATCCGGCCCGGGGCGACGGTGAAGGTCAGATCGTCCACGGCGATGAAGTCGCCGAACCTCTTGGTGAGCCCGCTCACCTCGATCGGGGTGGCTAGTGCGCCCGTCATCGTCAGTCCCCTCGCTGATTGTGGACACGGTCCGTCGTCCATTCAAGCAAACGGGTCGACATACGATGAACGCACTATGGTCCCCTGGCTGCTGCTCCTGCTTGCCGTCGTCCTGACCTTGGGGACCGCGCTCTTCGTGGCGACCGAGTTTTCGCTGGTCGCGCTGGATCGCTCCAGCGTGCAGAAGGCCGTCGAGCGCGGCGACAAGCGCGCCGAGACGGTGCTCACCTCGCTGCGCGGCCTGTCGACCCAGTTGTCCGCGGCTCAGGTCGGCATCACGCTGACCACCTTGGTTTTGGGCTTCCTCACCGCTCCGTCGGCCGGAGTCCTGCTGGAGTCCGGCCTGACGACGGCCGGTATGTCGTCCGATACCGCCGCAGCGGTGACCCCGGTCCTCTCGCTGGTGCTGATCACGCTCTTTTCGATGATCGTCGGGGAGCTGGTGCCGCAGTTCCTCGGGATATCCGCGCCTTTGCGGGTGGCCAAGCTCGCCGCCGGCCCGGTGCGCATCTTCGCGCTCATCGCGCGTCCGCTCATCGCCATCCTCAACGGCTCGGCCAATGCCTTCCTGCGGGCAATCGGCATTGAGCCGCAAGAAGAACTCTCCGCCGCCCGCACCCCGCAGGAGCTCGCCTCGCTGGTGGGCACCTCGGTGGCCGCCGGGACCCTGGACGAGGGGACCGGCCGGCTGATGACTGCCTCGCTGCGCTTCGGGGAGCAGTCCGCGGCGGATGTGATGACCCCGCGTTCCCGGGCCTCCAATGTGGAGCGCACGGCGAGTGCGGAGGATGTGGTGGAGCTGGCCCGGCATACCGGGCACTCGCGCTTCCCGGTGACCGGGGACGACTGGGATGACGTCGCGGGCGTGGTGCACGTGAAGTCGGCGATCTCGGTGCCCCGCGAACGCCGGGCGTCGGTGCCGGTGTCCGCGCTCATGGTCGATGCCATCGTGGTGCCCGAGACGCTGCGCCTGGATCCCCTGCTGGATCAGTTGCGCGAGGCCGGGCTGCAGTTCGCCGTGGTGGTCGATGAATATGGCGGGACCTCGGGCGTGGTCACCCTGGAAGATGTAGTCGAGGAGATCGTCGGCGACGTGGGGGACGAGCACGACCGCTCGGAGACCACCGGCCGGCGCACCGTGGACGGCTCGTGGATCGTGCCCGGTATGTGGCGTCCGGACGAGGTCCGCACCCGGGTGGGGGCGCCGATGCCGGACGGACCGGCATACGAGACCGTGGGCGGATTCCTCATGGCGGCCCTGGGCCGGGTGCCGGAGGTCGGCGACGAGACCACGATCGAGGGTTGGCGGATCGTCGTCGTCGACATGGATGGCCGGCGCGTCGACCGCCTCCGTATGGTGCCCCTGCCGCCCCCGGGTGCGCAGGATGATGGTGCGGCGGATGATTCCGCGCCGGACGACCCGGGGGCGCCGGGACCCGCCGCTGGCCGTGCGAGCCGCACCGGGGCGACGAGGCTGGAGTCGAGCCGTGGGGAGGCTGCCCGATGAGCGCCTCGCTGTGGTTGACGATCATTCTCTTGCTGCTCAACGCCTTCTTTGTCGGCGCGGAGTTCGCGGCGATGGCCGCCCGGCGCAGCCAGCTCGAGCCGCTGGCCGATGGCGGCAGCCGGGCGGCGCGGACGTGCCTGGAAGCCTCGGAAAATATGGGCAGCGTGCTCGCCTGCGCACAGCTCGGCATCACGGTGTGTTCGGTGCTGCTCGGTGCGATCTCCGAGGCGGCTCTGCATCATGCGCTGGAGGGGCCGCTGCATTCGCTGGGGGTTCCCGAGGGCCTGATCAGCGGTATCGCGCTGGCGCTGGCGCTGCTGATCGTGGTCTATCTGCACGTCGTCGTGGGGGAGATGATCCCCAAGAACATCTCGATCGCCTCTCCCGAGCGGGCGGCGCTGGTGTTGGTGCCGCCGCTGTATGCGCTCACCCGGCTCCTGCGCCCGTTCATTCACATCATGGAGAGCATCGCCAAGGCGATCGTTCGTGCGCTCGGCGTGGAACCCAAGGACGAGGTGACCAGCGCCTATACGGCCGAAGAGGTCCATCACATCGTCGAGGAGTCGCACCGGGAGGGTCTGGTCGAGGAGGACCAGTTCGACCTGCTCGGCGCGGCGCTGGAGTTCAGCGATAAGGACGCCGTCGACGTGGGGATCCCGGTGCAGGATCTGATCACCGTGCCCGAGGATGTGACCCCCGAGCAGGTGGAGCGCCTGGTCGCCAAGCATGGCTATTCGCGCTTCCCGACGGTCAACACCTCGAACGAACTCAGCGGCTATGTGCACCTCAAGGATGTGCTCTATGCCGACGCCGAGTCCTCCCAGCAACCGCTGCCGGCCAAGCGCATCCGGCGCCTGGCGACGGTCGCGGCCAATGACGAGGTCGAGGATGTGCTGGCCACCATGCAGCGCACCGGCTCGCACGTCGCGCGCGTGGTGGACCAAGAGGGCGTTATCCGCAGCGTGGTCTTCCTCGAGGACGTGATCGAGATTCTCGTCGGCGAAGTCAGGGACAGTTCCCAGCGCGACCACCGGCCCGCGGCGCGTTAGCTCGGGACGCTGCACATAGCAAAACCCCTGAACCGATGGTTCAGGGGTTCTCTTATGGCTTCACCTGGGTGCCCCCGGCAGTGTTGAGTCTCAAGACATAGGCGACAGATGTCTCACGACATAGGCGACACCAGACTCGGCGGTGTCGAAGGCTCGCCTAGTCATCACCGCCGTCGTTCAGCAACACCGCCCGGTCGCCGAGGTCGCCGCCAGCTACGGCGTCTCCCGGCAGTGGGTATACAAACTCCTGGCCCGCTACCGGGCCGAAGGAGACGCTGCGTTCGAGCCGAAATCCCGGGCCCCGAAAACCAGACCGAAAGCGACCCCAGCCACCGTCGTCGACGCGGTCCTGGCCGAGCGGGACCGGCTCACCGCGACCGGGCACGACGCCGGCCCAGAGACGATCCGCTGGCACCTCGACCAGGCTGGGGTGGCCGTGTCCCGGGCCACAATCGCGAGACTTTTAGCAGCGAACGGGCGAGTGATCCCGCAGCCGAGGAAGAAACCGAAAAGCGCGTACATCCGCTTCGAGGCCGAGCAACCGAACGAGACCTGGCAATCGGACTTCACCCACTACCGGTTAGCCGGCGGCACGGACGTGGAGATCATCACCTGGCTCGATGACCACTCCCGCTACGCCCTGCACCTCTCCTGCCACGCGCGGGTCACCGGGACGGTCGTGGTCACCACCTTCCGCGCCGCGATCAGTGAACATGGTTGTCCCGCATCGACATTGACCGACAACGGGATGGTGTACACCGTCCGGCACGCCT
>ERZ501047.109-NODE-109-length-30061-cov-6.861094_pt1 | contig 30061 bp, 24 predicted proteins | sample MGYA00510868_ERZ501047 | MGnify/ENA primary metagenome ERZ501047 (study PRJEB25958, sample SAMN03398593) | human skin metagenome | study: EMG produced TPA metagenomics assembly of the Human Skin Microbiome Metagenome (human skin metagenome) data set. | reverse complement strand
CCGGGCCCGCGGCCGCCCGCTGGGCCCGCCTCGCCCCTGCAGCCGCCGCCCCAGGCCGCCTGGACGGGCCAACAGCAGCCCCTCGGGCCTCGTACGGCCCGCAGGGTCCGTACCCGTCCACCGAGCCCCTACACGCCCGCACCCCCGCGTCGCGGCAGATCGGGACTCATCGGCCTGGTCGTGGCCGTCGTCATGCTGGGGCTGCTGGGCGTGTACGGTGCGACGGCCCTCGCTCGCCCGTACACCACCGGGCCCGCCGCCGGCACCCCCGCCAGCCCCACCCCGAGGCGGCCCACCCCAGCACGGCGACCAAGAGCTCGGCGACCCCGACCAAGGGCTTCACCGTGACCCCGCCACCGGCTGGGGGTACGCGACCGACAGCGGCTCCGGCAACTCCCTCAACGTCGTGGACGCGAAGGGCAGCAGGCTGACCGTCTGCTCCGGCCCTGCCACGGAGCCGGCTGCCTCACGCTGCGCGAAGGAGCTCAAGGCAATGGAGTCTGGGCGCCCGGGACGATCTCGGGGGTCCCAGACCTGATGGGCGGAGGCGTCCCCTTCCAGGGCGGTCAGCTCGAGAGCGGGGACACCGTCTTCGTCCTGCGGTGCGCCGAGAAGGACGGCCGCATGGACAACCTGGCCAGCGAGGCCGTGCGCGAGAACGTCGACGAGGTCGACCAGGCGTTCGAGGCGATCCTCGCGAGCTTGGCCTGGGCCTGACGGGCGAGCGCGCCGACCCGTACGGCCTCCACGCACTGCCCCAGACCGAGCAGCCCCCGGTCAGTCCTGGCCGACGGCGGCCGGGATCGGGGCCTGCCACACCTCGCGCACCTGGCTCAGCGGCAACGTGAACTGACCGGCGACCGAGACCTCCGGCTGCTCGGTCACCTCGCCGAGGGTGGTCAGGGGGAGGTCGTGCTCGGCGCACAGGGCGGTGAAGTCGGCCACCGAGGCACGCGGCAGCGACACCAGCACCCGGCCTGCGGTCTCGGAGAACAGCTGCACGAACGGGTCACCGTCCGGCAGCCCGACCAGCGCGCCACGACCGCGTCGCAGGCACGACTCGGCGAGCGCGACCGCAAGACCGCCCTCCGACAGGTCGTGCGCACTCGAGAGCAGCCCCCGCCGCGCGGCCTCGCCGAACACCGCCGCCAGCCGACGGTGCTGGTCGACGTCCACCCGCGGCGGCATCCCGCCGAGGTGCTGGTCGTGCACCACATGGGCCCAGGCCGACCCGGACAGCTCCTCCCGGGTCTCGCCCACCAGTGCGATCACGTCGCCGGGGGTCGAGAAGCCCGCAGGCGTCCGCGTTGTCACGTCGTCGATCACGCCCATCACGCCCACCACCGGCGTGGGCAGGATGGGCTGGTCGCCGGTCTGGTTGTAGAACGACACGTTGCCGCCGGTGACGGGGATGCCGAGCTCGGTGCAGGCGTCGACCAGCCCCAGGATCGCCTCCCGGAACTGCCACAGCACGGTCGGGTCCTCCGGCGAGCCGAAGTTCAGGCAGTCGCTCACCGCAACGGGCTCGGCGCCGGTGATGGCGACGTTGCGGTACGCCTCCAGCAGCGCCAGCTGCGCACCCAGGTAGGGGTTGAGGAAGCAGTAGCCGGAGTTGCAGTCGGTCGCCAGGGCGATGCCGAGCCCGCTCTCCTCGTCGATCCGAAGCATGCCGGCGTCCTCGGGCTGCGCGAGCACCGAGTCGCCGCGCACGAACCGGTCGTACTGGTCGGTGATCCATGACGTGTCGCAGAGGTTCGGCGAGCCGAGCAGGCGCAGCAGCGTCTGCCCCATCTCCTCCCCCGACACCGGACGCGGCAGGTCCTCGGCCCGGTGCTCGTTGACCTCGTCGATCCACCACGGGCGCTCGTACGGACGCTCGTAGACCGGCCCGTCGTGCGCGACCGTGCGCGGATCGACGTCGACCACCCGCTCGCCGTGCCAGTCGATGTGCAGCCGGCCGGTGTCGGTGACCTCGCCGACGACGGTGGCCAGCACGTCCCATTTAGCGCAGATCTGGAGGAACTTCTCGACATCCTCGGGCCGGACGACCGCCATCATCCGCTCCTGCGACTCGCTCATGAGGATCTCCTCGGGAGCGAGCGTGGAGTCGCGCAGCGGCACCGCGTCCAGCCGCACGTGCATGCCACCCTCGCCGGCCGACGCCAGCTCGGAGGTGGCGCAGGAGAGGCCGGCGGCGCCGAAGTCCTGGATGCCGGTGACCACTCCGGCCGCGAACAGCTCCAGCGTGCACTCGATCAGCAGCTTCTCCAGGAACGGGTCGCCCACCTGCACCGAGGGCCGCTTGGTGACGCCGCTCTCATCGAAGGTCTCCGACGCCAGGATCGAGGCCCCGCCGATGCCGTCGCCGCCGGTCGCGGCGCCGTACAGGATCACCTGGTTGCCGACGCCCGAGGCGTGGGCGAGGTGCAGGTCCTCGTGCCGCAGGCTGCCGACGCAGAGCGCGTTGACCAGGGGGTTCCCCGCGTAGGAGCGGTCGAAGACCACCTCGCCGCCGATGTTGGGCAGGCCGAGGCAGTTGCCGTACCCGCCGATGCCGGAGACGACGCCGGGCAGCACCCGGGCCGTGTCGGGCGCGTCGAGGGGGCCGAACCGCAGCGGGTCCATGACACCGATCGGGCGGGCGCCCATGGCGAGGATGTCGCGCACGATGCCGCCGATGCCGGTCGCCGCGCCCTGGTGCGGCTCCACGAAGCTCGGGTGGTTGTGCGACTCGATCTTGAACGTGACGGCCCAGCCCTGCCCGACGTCGACCACGCCGGCGTTCTCGCCGATCCCGGCCAGCAGCGGCCCGCGCGGGGTGGTCTGCGGGATGCGGCCGAACTCGCGCAGGTGCACCTTGCTCGACTTGTACGAGCAGTGCTCGCTCCACATCACCGAGTACATGGCCAGCTCGCAGCTGGTCGGACGGCGATGGAGGATGCCGCGGATGCGGTGGTACTCGTCCTCCTTGAGGCCCAGCGCCGCCCAGGGCTGCTCCTGCTCGGGGGTCTCTTGCGCTCGGGCCACGGTGTCGGTCGTCACGGGCGTAACGCTACCGGCACGGCCGGAGATACGCCCTGTCGGGCCACCTGGGCGCCTCGCCCGGGGGACCGCTCCTGCCCGTGCGCAGGACGGCCCTCTCGACCGCACCACGTGTGGCCCCCCACCCGGTCCGGCCGCCGAGGGGACCATCCTGCGCAGCCCGGTTCGCCCCCGGGGCAACCACCCGAACCGCCCACACCTCGGGCGGCACCATCCGTTCGGTGCACAGGACCGTCCTCCCGACCGCATCACGTGCGGCCCACCGCACGATCCGACCCGTCGAGAGGACCATCCTGAGCAGACCCAAACCCGCCCCAGGGCATCCAGAACCGCCTGCATCTCGCTGGCCCACGGCACCATCCGTTCGGTGCACAGGACCGTCCTCCCGACCGCACCACGGGCGGCCCCCCACCCGATCCAACCGTCGAGAGGACCATCCTGAGCAGGGCGGCACCCCCGTCCCCAGGGGCTCATCCGGCACCAATCTCACCCCGCGCCAGACGGCAACCACCCAGCCCCGTGCGCACCATGATCCGCTCGACCGCATCAAGCGCGGGCCACGGCCCCGATCCGGCCGTCGCGAGGACCATCCTGAGCAGCCCTCCCCCTCGCGCCCCGGCTGGTCGTGGCGGCACTAAGGTGATCGGCCGTGACTACCAGACTCACTGTCGACGCCGGGCAGAGCGGCGTGAGGTGCCGTACGGCCGAGGGCGTCGTGACCGAGTGGGCCGGGATCGACACCGGGGTGCCGCTTGTGCCCCAGCTCGCCGACCGCGTCCGGCTGGCCGCCCCCGAGGGCGCCGAGACCGTGCTCGTAGGCTCCACCGGGCTCGGCCCCGACGACAGCGCGGCGGCCCTGAACGCCCTGCTCCCCGGCACCCGCGAGGTGCTCCTCGCCCACGACTCGGTCACCTGCTACCTCGGCGCGCTCGGCGACCGTACGGGCTGTGTGGTCGCCGCCGGCACCGGCGTGGTGACGCTCGCCGCCGGCCGTACACGGGTGAAGCGCGTCGACGGCTGGGGCTGGATCATCGGCGACGCCGGCTCCGGCTCCTGGATCGGCAAGCGGGCGTTCGACGCGGTGATGCGCGCGTACGACGGCCGCGGCCCCGCCACCCTCCTTACCGACGTGATCGCGGCGGACTTCCCCGACCTGGAGTCGGCCTACCTGGAGCTGCAGGCTGACCCGCGTCGGGTGTTCCGGCTCGCCTCGTACGCCCGCAGGGTCGACGACGTGGCCGCGCAGGACGAGGTGGCCCGCCGGATCCTGCAGGACGCCGCGGCGGAGATGGTGACCTCGGCCGTGCGTGGTCTGGAGCAGGTGGACGCGGACGCCGGCGACCCGGTCTGCCAGCTGGGCAACGTGTTCCGCAGCGCCGTGGTGCGCGAGGCGTTCGTCGCCGGCCTGTCGGAGCAGCGGCCCTCGGCACGGCTGGAGGCGCCGTCGGGGACGAGCCTGGACGGGGCCGACCTGCTGGACCGGGTCAGCACCGGCCTCACGACCAGGGTGGACCGTTCGGTCGGCTGACCGCGTACGGGTCAGTCGGCCTGAGCGGTGCCCGCCGCCTCGATCTCGGCACGCGCCTGCTGCCGCTGGGCGGCGACGGCCTCGGCGAGCGAGCGGGCGTCGGCGTACTTCGCGGCCTCGGCTCGCTGCGCCTGCGCGGCGAGCTCCTTGGCGTCGCAGACCAGCGGCTGGCCGAGCGCGGGCCCGAACTCCTTGCCACCGAAGATCTTCTTCGCGAACTCGTAGTAGTCGCGCTGCGCAGAGGTCGTGTACGGGTTGCCGACGGCGCAGCGAGCGACGTAGAAGCCGATCACCTCGCTCATCACCTCGGACTGGTTGTCGCCGTACGTGCCGAACTTGCCGTTCTTCGCGTACAGGCGGCCGAACTCGGTCCAGTAGGCCGGGTTGCTGTCCCGGTTGGCGCTGTAGGCGTGCGTGATCTCGTGGATGAACAGCCGGCCCACGTGGCCGGGGTCCTCCTGGTACGAGGTCAGCAGCTGCGGGAAGTCGAGGCTGACGGCACCGCCCTTGGTGAGGCCGTAGTCACCGGCGACCCAGCCGCCGATCGAGGTGGCGTTCAGCGTCAGCGGGCCACCGACGTTGTTCTTGAGCGCCGCGAGGTACGGGGTGCAGCTGATCGCGTCCAGGTCCTCCCAGATCACCTTGACCAGCGGCCGGTACCGCGGGTCGGTCCAGTACGACCCCGTGGTCGGGAAGCCCCAGTTGGCCGTGATCCCGTCGCGGAGGGCCGTCATCGACGCGTTCGGGTTGTACGGCTTCGAGGTCGGGCAGGGAGCCGGGATGATCACGTTGCCGAGCGGGGCGGCCTCGGCCGCGGGTGTGACCACGGCAGCCGTGGCGGCCACCACCAGAGTCGCCACCGCGGCGACCAGACGTCTCACCAGCACCTGCCAGTACCCCTCTCGTGAATGCTGAGATCTTCTCAGGAAACCTGGCCCTGTCAAACCGGGGCGAGCGATGTCTCATCCCGGCGGGAGGTCAGCCGACGGCGAGCGAGCCCAGGAAGCTCTGCAGGGAGGCGAAGAAGGTCCGACCGTCGGTGGACGTACCGGTCAGCGTGTCGATGCTGTGCTCGGGGTGCGGCATCAGGCCCACCACGTTGCCGCGGGGGTTGGTGACGCCGGCGATGTCGTTGGCCGACCCGTTGGGGTTGCCGACGTAGCGGAACACCACCTGGTCGCCGTCCTCGATCTGCTTCAGCGTCTCGGGCGAGGCCTGGTAGGAGCCCTCCCCGTTCTTCAGCACGATCGTGATCTCCTGGCCCGCCTCGAACTGGTTCGTCCAGACCGTGTCGCGGGTCACCACCTGCAGGCGCTGCTCGGTGCAGAGGAAGGTACGGCTCGCGTTGCGCGTCAGCGCCCCCGGCAGCAGCCGCGCCTCGCAGAGCACCTGGAAGCCGTTGCAGATGCCGAGGACGGGCATGCCCTGACCCGCCTTGCGGACCACCTCGGTCATCACCGGCGCGAAGCTGGCGATGGCGCCGCAGCGCAGGTAGTCGCCATAGGAGAACCCGCCCGGCAGGATCACCGCGTCGACTCCCTGCAGCGAGTCAGACCCGTGCCACAGCGGCACCGGCTCCCCACCGGTCAGGCGTACGGCCCGCAGCGCGTCGTGGTCGTCCAACGAGCCCGGGAAGGTGACGACGCCGATCTTCATCAGCTCTCCCCGTGGTGGTCGTGGTCGTGCTCGTCGTGGTCGCCGTCCTCGTCCTCGAAGTCGAGCACCGAGACCTCGAAGTCCTCGATCACCGTGTTCGCGAGCAGCCGCTCGGCGGCCTCGCGGACCTGGTCGACACGCTCCTGGGTGAGCTCACCCTCCGCCACGATCTCGAACAGCTTGCCCTGACGGACCGACATGCCCTCGAACCCGAGCCGCCGCAGCGCCCCGGTCACCGCCTTGCCCTGCGGGTCGAGGATCTCCGGCTTCGGCATCACCTCGACGACGAACGTGACCGTCGGGCCGTCGCTGGCGTGGTCGACCCCGGCGTCCTGGGTCGGCGTCAGCCCTTCCGGGGTGGTGCCGATCTGCGGGTCGAGCGCCGGGCCCGTCTCGTCGATCTCGAGGTTGGTGTTGCCCGGGTCTTCGGCAAGCTCGGCCTGACCCGACTCGTCAGCGCTCTGGCCGGAGGCGTGGTCGGCCTGCTCGCCCTGATCGGCGCCGGCCGGCGCCTCGGGCCGGTTCTCGTGCGCACCATCGCCGTCGTCCGCGGAGTCGTCAGGCCCCTCCTCCCCGACGACATCCTGGCCCGCCTGGCCCTCGGTCTGACCTGCCCACACCGAGGTGTCCTCGACGGCCGGGGCGGAGTCGTCCTGCTCGTGGGCCCCGGACCCACCGAGAGCGGCCACGACCGCCGCGCCGCCCGCGACGGCAGCCGCGGTGGCAAGACCGGAGAGCACAGAGCCCGACTTCTCGGCCTCGGCCTCGGGACCACGGTCGCCGCGGCGCTCGGCGTTGGCAGCGGGAGCGTCGGCGCCGGACGAGGCGAGGTCGCCCTCGGCAGCGGAGACGCCGTTGACCTGCTCGTCGGTCTGCTGCTCCCGCTCGTCCTCGTCGCGCAGGTCAGCGCCGCGCTGGTCCTCGGCGCGCTGGTCGACGTCCTGCTGCTGGGCGTCGCGCTCATCCTCGTCGCCCTGGTCTTCGTCCCGGACAGGAGGCAGATCGGCCGCCGGGGTGACGTCGCGGCCGGTGAGGCGGCGGAACGTGCCGGCGTACGTCTCCTGGAGCCGCTGCACGATCTCCTGGGGCAGCTCGGGGAGCTCGCCGGAGTCCGGGTCCCACCCGGAATCGTTCGTGAGGTAGTCGCGGAGCAGCTGCTTGTCCTGCGCCTGCATGGGCTGGCCGGGGCGGTAGTCGCTCACGAACCAGTAGCGGGAGGAGTCGGGGGTGAGCACCTCGTCGGCAAGCACCAGGGTGCCGTCGGCGCGGCGGCCGAACTCGAACTTCGTGTCCACCAGCACCAGGCCGTGCTCCCGGGCGATGCGCTCGGCGCGCACGTAGAGGCGCATCGACGTCACCCGGAGCTCGCGCGCGGCCTGCTCGCCGACGGCCTCCACCAGCTGGTCGTACGTGATGTTCTCGTCGTGCTCGCCCTGCTCGGCCTTGCGGGCGGGGGTGAAGATCGGGCGCTCCAGCCGCTCGCCCTGGCGCAGGCCCGCGGGCAGCTGGATGCCGGCCACCATGCCCGACTCCTGGTACTCGCGCCACGCCGAGCCGGCGAGGTATCCGCGCACCACGCACTCCACCGGCACCATCTCCAGCCGCTCGACGACGACGGCCCGCCCGGTGACGTCGCCAGGCACCCAGGAGCTGACGAGGTGGTTCGGCACGATGTCGGTGAGCTCGCCGAGCCACCACACGCTGAGCTGCGTGAGCACGGCGCCCTTGCCGGGGATGGGGGTCGGGAGCACCCGGTCGTATGCGGACACGTTGTCCGTCGCGACCATCAGCAGCCGGTCATGGTCGGTGGCGTACATCTCCCGCACCTTGCCGGCGTGGACGAGGGGGAGGTCGAGACGTGGCTTCGGCACGAGGGCGAGTCTAGTGACAGAGCGCCCGGTCGCGTTGTTAGTGCCACGTACTGATAATCTGCCCCGATGAATACCTCCCTGGTGTCGGTGGACGTGCTCGCCGTGCGGTTCATGGACCAGGCGGTGAGGTTCGCGACCGTACGCAGGGCGACGGAGCCGTACATCGGCCAGCAGGCCCTCCCCGGGGTGCTGCTGCTGGAGGGTGAGCGGCTGGCCGAGGCGGCCGGACGTGCGCTCCGCGACAAGGGCGGGATGACCGCCGATGCGGTCGGGCAGCTGGTGGTCTTCGACGAGCCGATGCGTGACCCGCGGGGGGCGACGCTGTCGGCGGCGATGTGGGCGGTCGCGCACCAGCCGGCGACCGCGGAGTGGCGGGCGATCGACGACCCGGGCAGCCTGGCGTTCGACCACCACGACATCGTCACCCGGTGCCGGCCGCTGCTGGCGAGGATGCTGTGGAACGACCAGGAGCTCACGCGCGCCCTCATGGGCGAGGAGTTCACCGTGGGCGACGCGATCGCCGCCACCCAGTCGCTGTGGGGCGTGATGCCCGACCGCGGCAACCTCAACAAGAAGCTGGCCTCGGTGCCCGGACTGGTGCACGCGGGCCACGGCCAGGGGCGGGGCCGGCCGTCGCTGTGGCGCTGGGACCCGTCCGTACGGCCCCGGCCGGGCACGCTCTCTGCCTAGCGCCATGCCAACGCGGCAGCTGTGTTCCGTAGTCGGAACAAGGCTGCCGCACTGACCCTTGCTTCACCAGCCGGGAGATCACCCAGCTGGGCGACGATCCTCCCGGGCCGGGCCGTCCGAGGTGACCAGCGCCGGCACCCCCAGAGACTCGATCGCCGCCAGAGCGGGCCCCTCGACCGGCGCCGGAGCGGCCGCGGCGAGCCGCCGGCTCGCGGCCTCGCGCGCGGCCAGGTCGTCGGGATCGACGACCGGCTCGACCTCGCCGGAGTCCACCGCCGCCACCTCGACGTCGGTGTGCGTCACCGCCAGATGGTCGGGCCGGGCCACCCCGACCGCGTACCGGAGAAGCCCCAGGTCGAGCCCGCCGAGCCGGAACCCGCCCTGGAACTCGCCGGTGCCGTTGTGGGCCTCACCGACATCGAGAGCCGGGTCCTCCGAGGGGAAGGGGCCAGCGCCGTGGCGGGTGTGGAACGTGCGCGTCACACCCACGACCTCGACCCGATCGTCGGTGACCTCCGCCAGCAGCGCCCGCGCGGCCGACGGCAGGGTCGTCGACCACGTGGTGTGGGGGTGGAACCCGGCGTTCTCGTCGAGCAGCACCCCCTGGGCGCCCTCGAACACCACCTCGCCGCGCTCCGACCAGGAGGCTAGCGGGTCGGCCAGCGGCACGGTCTGGCCGAACTCCATCAGCAGCGCCACCATCTCCCCCACCGACGGCACGTCGGTCGTCAGCGGCGCGTAGAACCGCACCAGGTCGTCGAGCCGCGACGTCAGCCGCCGCCGGTCGACGGTGTCGGACGCCCGGGGTGCCACCCCCTCGGCGTCGGAGGGGCACTGCGTGTCACCGAACCACTCCCCTGCCTTGAGACCGAGGCCGGTGGCCCCGGCGTAGAAGGTGGTCTCCCCGATCCCGAGCCCGGTCGACCCGTGCCGCTCCACGCCCCGGGCCCGCTCCCGGGCCCGGTTCGCGGCCTCGTGCACGGGCGTCACCAGCAGGGCGGCCGGGTGCACGCTGACACCGGCCAGCGGGTCGCGGACGCCCTTGCGCTCCAGCTGGATCGCCTCGGCCGCGAGCTGCTCGACGTCGAGGCGGTGGTGCCGGGAGAGATGGGTGGGGACCCCCGCGAGGGTCCCCGACCCGAGCTGGCGGAACGTGTGGTGCAGGCCGCCGGCGATCACGTTGTGCGCGGCCTGCCCGCCACCGTTGAACCGCACCACGCCGGAGACACCCCGGCCCGTACGGCCACCGGCCGAGCACAGCCAGTCAACGGTCGCCCCCTTGCCCTCGTCACCGAAGCCGAGACCCACGACGATCGTGTGCACGTCATCTCCCCCTCCGCGCCCGCTCGGGCGCCTGCGCATCTTGTCAGTTCACCCGCCGGTTCCAGAGCCGGCGCAGCCCGGAGCTGGGAGCGGGACGGGCAGGTTCGGCGCGGAAGCTGTCCCAATAGCCCTCCTCGGCCTCGGGCCCGAAGGCCCGCACCCCCGGCGTACGGAGACCGGGCACCCGTCGCACGTCGTCTCTCCCCTGCCGCAGGTCGACGTAGCCGTCCTCCATGCCGATGGTCACGGCGATCAGCTCGCACACGCTCGCCGGGTCCTCCAGGCGCAGGAACCGCTGCCCGAGCAGCTCGCGCCAGTGGTCGGCGACCTCGCGGTCGTCCCAGTACGCCGTCAGCCGCGGCAGCACGAAGTAGACGTTCCAGGTGCGCTGGAGCTCGGCGTACAGAGTCCGTACGTCGACGTCCTGGGTCACCTCGACCCCCAGCACCTCACGAAGGTGCCTCGCCTTCAGCACCGGCTTGTTCATCTCGTCGCCGATGATGAACAGGTAGCCCTTGCGGCCCCGCCGCTCGATCGCGTCGGCCGACACCTTGTGGGCCATGAACCACGCCGCCAGCTCGTAGCTCTCCGACTTCTGGCCACCGCCGCCACCCTCGAGGAAGATCTGGCGCAGCTGCTCGTCCATCCGGTTGTCGGACTCGAACTGGGCCACCTGCAACGGCACCCGGTCGCTGTCGGCGTCACCGATGGCGCCGAACATGATCTGCGGGTCGCTGACGTAGCGCCCCTCGTTCAGCAGGCCCAGCAGGTCGGGCAGCCGCTCCTGCAGCTGCCGGGGCACCCGCTGCATCGAGCCCGTCACGTCGAACAGCACCGCGATCGGCGTCGAGCTCGGGTGCTCGGCCGAGTCGCGCGCCTCGCGTACGGACACGCCGAACGGGTCGAGGGCCGGCGCCGCACGCCACATCCCCGGGTCCAGACGCCTGGTCTGGTCGTCGTACGCGAAGGTCTCCAGCCCGCGCGCCCTGCGGTACGCCGCCTCGGCCTCGTACCGGTCCGTGCTCCACCGACCGCCACCCATGACTGACTCCTCTGCTCGGGTACGGCCCCTGCCGCACGTCTCTAGTATGTAGTACCACAGACTAGAGACGCAAATCGCAACTAGGGTGTCCCGAGAGCGAGCACGCAGCGTGCCGCTGTGAGGAGAACGTGATGAAGATCGGCATCGTCCTGGGTTCCATCCGAGAGAATCGCTTCGGCCAGCAGGTCGCGGACTGGGTGATGGAGCAGGTGGCCGGGCGCGACGACGCCGAGCACGAGCTGATCGACCTCAAGAGCTTCGACGTGCCGCTGCTGACCAGCCCGGTGCACCCGATGCGGGCGAACAAGCAGTACGACTCCGAGGGCACCCAGCGCTGGAGCGCCGCCATCGACGCCTGTGACGCGTACGTGTTCGTGACCGCCGAGTACAACCACTCGGTGCCCGGTCCGTTCAAGAACGCCGTCGACTCCCTCGGCCCGGAGTGGGTCGGCAAGCCCGTCGGGTTCATCTCGTACGGGTCGATCGGCGGCCACCGTGCCGTCGAGGCGTGGCGCCAGTCGCTGGCGAACTTCAGCATGCACGACGTGCGGCCGCAGATCGGCTTCGCGGTGGGGCTGGACTACGAGATGGGCGGCGAGCTGAAGCCCATCGCGAGGCGCGCCGAGGAGCTCGACGGCCTGCTGTCCGAGCTGGTGGCACTGAGCGGGCGGCTCGCCGACTGACCCCTACGGGCGGGCCCGATGACGGCACGCTGCGGCGGCGTCGCACCCGTGGCCGCGGCGAACCGAGAAGACACGATGACTGACGTCCCGGTGCTCAGCCGGACGTGACCCGACCACCGCCGCTGGGCCGTACCCGGGGTTCTGAGGCGGCTAGAAGTCCCCGTTGACGAACCCGACCACGGTGATGCCGTCCTTGATGGCTGTCCAGGTGGCGTAGTCGACGCGCCCCTGGCAGAGGTACTTCACGAAGAAGCCCTGGCCCGAGGTCTCCGAGAGACGGGTCAGCGTACGCACCTCGTACCCGGTGACCTTGGCCGAGCCCTCCCGGGCCGACACCTTCCCCTTGTCGCCCTTGACCGTGACCTCGGAGACGGCGATGTCGGAGTCCAGCCCCTCGATGCGGGTGCCCTTGCTGCCCTTGCCCAGCGCGGTCTTGGCGAACTTGTCGCTCAGCTGCCGGTCGTCGCCCCTGCCCCAGCTGAAGTCCTTGCCGTCCGCCCGCGCCAGCATGGTCGCCACCTCGACGACGCAGCCCCCGGGCGCTGCATAGAGGGTGGTGACGCCCTCGGCGGCCGGCGCTCCGTCCGACGGCTGCCGCGGCACGGCGGAGGCACTCGTCCATCCAGGCGCCGGGACACCGGCAAGGGCAGGCAGCGGGCCCGTGGTGCCCCGCTGCTGCTGGGTGAGCAGGAGCTGCGGGGCCTCGGGCGTCTGGACGCTTCCGCATCCGGACATCACGAGGGCGGCGCCGACCGCGGCGACGACGAGGGCGGGACGGTGCACGGGGACTCCTTGCTCGGGCGAGTTCGAGCACAGGATGAAGCGACGTACGGTGTCGCGGCCCATTCATGAGAGGCCGCTCACCGGCTCAGGTCAGAGGGTCTCCCCCGGCACGTACGCCGCCGCCTCGGGATGCCGCTCGGCGATCTCGGCGACCCGCGCGGCCACGGCCCGTACCTGGTCTGCCGCGGCGCCCGTGAGCTCCAGCGGGGCGCTGACCAGGGCGTCCAGCTGCTCACGCGTGAGACCCAGGCGGGGGTCGGCGGCCAGCCGGTCGAACAGGTCGTTGGTGGCGCGGCCGGTCTCCCGCATCTCCAGCGCCACGGCGACGGCATGCTCCTTGATGGCCTCGTGGGCCGACTCCCGGCCCACCCCGGCGCGTACGGCCGCCATCAGCACCTTGGTGGTGGTGAGGAACGGCAGGTAGCGGGCCAGCTCCGCCTCGATCACCGCCGGGAAGGCCCCGAAGTCGGCCAGCACGGTGAGGAACGTCTCGTACAGGCCGTCCACCGCGAAGCAGGCGTCCGGCAGCGCGACGCGGCGCACCACCGAGCAGGAGACATCACCCTCGTTCCACTGGTCGCCCATCAGCTCGCCGGTCATCGACACGTAGCCGCGGGCGATCACCGCCAGGCCGTTGACCCGCTCGCAGGAGCGCGTGTTCATCTTGTGCGGCATCGCCGAGGAGCCGACCTGACCCGGCCGGAAGCCCTCGGTGACCAGCTCGTGGCCGGCCATCAGCCGGATGCTGGTGGCCACGCTGGAGGGCGCGGCCGCGGTCTGCGCGAGCGCGGTCACGGCGTCGAAGTCGAGCGAACGGGGGTAGACCTGCCCGGTGGAGGTGAACGCCCGCTCGAACCCCAGGTGGGTGGCGACGCGCTGCTCCAGCTCGGCCAGGCGCTCGGTGTCGCCGCCGAGCAGGTCGAGCATGTCCTGGCTGGTGCCGACCGGGCCCTTGATGCCGCGCATCGGGTAGCGGGCGATGAGCTGGTCGAGCCGCTCGTACGCGACCAGCAGCTCGTCGGCCGCCGTCGCGAACCGCTTGCCCAGGGTGGTCACCTGCGCGGCCACGTTGTGGGAACGGCCAGCGATGGGCTGCTCCGCGTACTGCACCGCCAGCCGCGTCAGCGCGACCAGGGCGGTGACGACACGGTCGCGGACGAGCCGGAGCGAGCCGAGCACCTGCGCCTGCTCGACGTTCTCGGTGAGGTCGCGCGAGGTCATGCCCTTGTGCACGTGCTCGTGGCCGGCGAGGGCGTTGAGCTCCTCGATGCGCGCCTTCACGTCGTGCCGAGTGACCCGCTCGCGGGCGGCGATCGAGGCGAGGTCGACCTGCTCCAGCACGCGCTCGTAGTCGGCGATCACCGAATCGGGGTCGTCGCCGCCGAAGTCGACTCCGAGGTCACGCTGAGCGGCGAGCACGGCCAGCCAGAGCCGCCGCTCGGCGACGACCTTCTGCTCCGGCGACCAGAGGTCGCGCATGGACTGCGAGGCGTAGCGGGCCGCCAGCACGTTGGGCACGGTCATCTCAGATCTCCTCCACGGTCGGCACCAGGCCGTCGGCGGCGCGCTGCGCGATGTCGGTGCGCCAGAACAGGGTCGGGGCGTCGAGGTCGGCGAGGGTGGCGTACGCGTCGCCGCGCGCCTCGCCCAGCGTCGGGGCCGTGGCCACCACGCCGAGCACCCGCCCGCCGGCCACCACGAGGCGGTCGCCGTCGAGCGCCGTCCCGGCGTGGTCGATGTGCACGTCACCGGTGTCGTCGTCGAGCGTCGGCCCGCTGATCTCGCCGCCGAGCCGGGGCGCCGCCGGGTAGCCCTCGGCGGCAGCCACGACGACCACCGCGGACCCGTCACGCCAGCGCAGCGGCGGCAGCTCGGCGAGGGTGCCGGTGGCGGCGGCGTGCAGGAGGTCGACCAGGGGTGACTCCAGCAGCGCCAGCACGGCCTGGGTCTCCGGGTCGCCGAAGCGGGCGTTGAACTCCACCACGCGCAGGCCGCGGGAGGTGAGGGCGAGACCGACGTACAGCAGGCCGGCGAACGGCGTGCCCCGGCGGCGCATCTCGGCCAGCGTCGGGTGCACGACGCGCTCCAGCACAGCATCGGCGAGGCCGGCGGGCGCCCAGGGCAGCGGGGTGTACGCGCCCATGCCGCCGGTGTTCGGGCCCTCGTCGCGGTCGTACGCCCTCTTGAAGTCCTGCGCCGGCAGCAGCGGCACACCGGTCTCGCCGTCGGTGACCACGAACAGGCTCACCTCCGGCCCGTCGAGGAACTCCTCGATCACCACGGTGCCGCAGGCGACGGCGTGCACGAGCGCCGCGTGGCGGTCCTCGGTCACCACCACGCCCTTGCCTGCCATGAGGCCGTCGGCCTTCACGACGTACGGGGAGCCCAGCGCGTCCAGCGCGGCGGCGGCCTGCTCGGCGTCGGTGCAGTAGCGGGAGGCAGCGGTCGGTACGCCAGCGGCCGCCATCACCTCCTTGGCGAACTGCTTCGAGGCCTCCAGCCGGGCGGCCTCGGCCGAGGGCCCGAAGCACGAGATCCCTGCGGCGCGTACGGCATCGGCGACCCCTGCCACCAGCGGCGTCTCCGGGCCGATCACGACCAGGTCGGCGCCGATCTGCTGCGCGAGGGCCGTGACGGCGGCGGGGTCGGTGATCTCGACATCGTGCCGGGCATAGGAGCGCCAGGTGCCGGGGTTGCCGGGCGCGACGTGCACCTCGGTCCCCGATGTGGCGGCGAGCGCCCGGGCCAGGGCGTGCTCGCGGCCGCCGGAGCCGATGACGAGGACGGTGCGCGCAGTCACGCCCTGAACCCTAGTGGGGCGCCGCGGGACCCAGAGACGGAGGTCACGGGATCGACGTCAGGGCATCAGTGCGCAGGACGAATAGGTAACCCAGCCGGTCAGGCCTTCCAGGCGAGGAGAACACCGACGACGAAGCTGACGATGGCTGCGCCCAGGACCGCCCTGGCGAGGGTGACGCCGGATCAACAGTCGGACGAGCCGGCGGCCGCGTACCCGAGCGCCGCCCACAGGGTGACCAGGATCAGGCTGCCGACGCAGAAGAGGGCTGCCAGGCACCCGACGCTCCGGTTCCTCGGCGGCGCCGGCGCGTACGGGAGAGGCGCGGGCAACGACGGTCCTTGCCCCGAACGGCGCGTTACCGGGCGAGTCTCGAGCGTCTCCCACCGCGGCGCCGCCGGCCCCGGAGCAGGAGGCGCAGTCTGCGGCGCGCTCCACCCTGGGGCGATGCTGTCTGCCAGCTGCTCAGCGGGGCCGTGCGGCTCACGGGCGCTCGACGTCATGGCTTGCGGGCGTTGCTGACGGCACCCCAGAGGGCCAGCCCGGTCGCGATCAGGGCGATGGCCGCCATGACCCAGGAGACCGGGTTGGCAGGGTCATCCACGACGACCGTCACGAAGCCCCAGGCCCAGAAACCAAAGAACATGCTGAGGACCACCGCGGCACCGATGTAGCGGCCGTTGCGCCTGGCCGGGGCGTACCACCGCGGGCGCTCTCTCCAGGGCGTCAGGGAGCCGGCCGGGTACGGCGCCAGCCCGGTGTCGCGGGCCGGTGAGCTCCCGGAGGGGACCCCGGTGGGCGCTTCCCACTCCGATGCCAGACCTTCCGGCTCGCGGACGTCTTCCCCCTGGCTGGACACCAGGGGATCGTACGGTTCTGAGGGTCGACATCGTCGGGAGGACGGACCACCCAGGGCTGCTCCTACCCGCTGGCAGCATCGCGCCATGAGCGCGATCGGTGACTGGTACGCGGCGATGGTCCCCCATCTGGCCGAGGCGCTGAAGCCGGGCTTCGAGAAGCTCACCCAGGGCATCCCGGCCTCCGACGTGGTCGGCATCGGAGCGATCGTCGACAGGCAGAGCTACGCACTCGTCCAGGTCGCCAACACCAAGGCCAACCTGGGTGAGGAACGCCGTTTACCTCGTCCAGCGGGGGTACGACAAGGACCTGGCCTACCTCGACGGCAAGTGGAACCTCCACGGGTGGGACCTCACCAGCGAGGACTGGGGACGCCGGCGGAACGCATGGCCGACCCGGTCTGGGAGTACCGGCAGCTCGCCCAGCAGGCCCACCAGCGCCTCCTCGACGGGCACCCGGGAGGCGACCCTCTGGGACCGACCATCTGCTGCGGTTCGAGTGCGCGGCCCAGGCCATGGCCACCCTCCACACCGCCGGCTTCTTCAGCCGGTGGCCGGGAGCGGTCCACGCCTTCTCCGAGTCGGACAACGACCCCGAGGAGAGGACGGCGTTCCGCTGGGCCGGCATGATGAACACCCCCGGCGGCGTTCGAGGACTTCCAGGCGTTCGTGCGGGCGGTCGACGAGAACGAGAGGCGCTGACCCGCGCAGACGCCTCGGCGCCGAGCAGACCAGCCTCAGAGCCGTCCGCTCGTGCGCGCCCTCAGAGCAGGTCGTGCATGTGGATCGACTGCTCGCGGCCCGGGCCGACACCGATGCCGGAGATCCGGCAGCGGATCAGCTCCTCCAGGCGCCGGACGTACGCCTGCGTGGTGGCCGGCAGCTCGTCGAAGGTGCGGCAGCCGGAGATGTCCTCGGTCCAGCCGTCCAGCTCCTCGTACACCGGGGTCGCGGCGTGGAGGTCCGACTGGTTGATCGGCATCACGTCGACGCGCTCGCCGCGGATGTCGTACCCGACGACGACCGGGATCTTCTCCCACCCCGTCAGCACGTCGAGCTTCGTGAGCACCACGTCGGTGACGGCGTTCACTCGCACCGCCTGCTCCACGACCAGCGCGTCGAACCAGCCGCACCGCCGCGGGCGACCCGTGGTGGTGCCGAACTCGGCACCGTCGACGCGGATCTTCTCGCCGGTCTCGTCGAGCAGCTCACCGGGGAAGGGGCCCTCGCCGACGCGCGTCGTGTACGCCTTCGCGATGCCGACCACCCGGTCGATGCGCGTGGGGCCGATGCCAGAGCCGGTGCACGCGCCGGCGGCGATCGGGTTGGAGCTCGTCACGTACGGGTAGGTGCCGAAGTCGACGTCGAGGTGGTGCGCCTGCGCGCCCTCCAGCAGCACGACCTTGCCCTCGTCGAGGGCGCGGTTGAGCAGCAGGCTGGCGTCGACCACCATCGGCCGCAGCCGCTCGACATGGCTGAGCAGCCGGTCGGCGATCTCGTCGGCCGACATCTCGTGACGGTTGTAGACCTTCACCAGCAGCTGGTTCTTCTGCTCCAGCGCGGCGGCGACCTTGTCACGCAGGATCGGCTCGTCGAAGAGGTCCTGCACGCGGATGCCGACGCGGCTCACCTTGTCGGCGTACGCAGGCCCGACCCCCCGCCCGGTCGTACCGATCTTGCGCTTGCCGAGGAAACGCTCGGTGACCTTGTCGATCACCTGGTGATAAGGGGTGATGAGGTGGGCGTTGGCGCTGATCAGCACCCGCCCGGCGTCGCAGCCGCGCGCGGTGAGCGCGTCGATCTCGGTGAACAGCACATCGAGGTCGACGACCACGCCGTTGCCGATGACCGGCGTGCAGGCCGGGTTGAGGATGGCCGAGGGCAGCAGGTGCAGCGCGTACTTCTCGCCGTCGACGACGACCGTGTGGCCGGCGTTGTTGCCGCCGGAGTACCGGACCACGTAGTCGACGCGGTCGCCCAGCTGGTCGGTGGCCTTGCCCTTGCCCTCGTCGCCCCACTGAGCGCCGATCACGATGATGGCTGGCATCTGTGCCGCCCCTTCTCACGCGGATGCCCAGGGTGCGTACGCGCCCCGGGCTCTTACCGCCGCAGTCTATCCAGCACGACTTCACCTTCGCGACGTCACCGGTCGTTCCCCCGGACGTAACCTGCGGCCAGCAGGATCGACCCACCTAGTTCTGACGAGGAGTCCGCATGCCCCGATCCACCCGACGGCTCGCTGCCGCCGCCACGAGCCTGGCCGTCGCGGCCGTCAGCTCCGTGGCTCTCGCCACGCCCGCTCACGCGGCCGCGTGCGACACCACCACCACGCTCACCGTGCTCAACTTCAACGACTTCCATGGTCGCCTCGACTCGGCCAACCCGAACACCGTGCTGTTCGCCGGCACGATCGAGGAGCAGCGGGCGCAGGCCGGCGGCGACGACAAGAGCCTCGTGCTCTCGGCGGGCGACAACATCGGAGCCTCGCTGTTCGCGTCCTTCATCGCGCAGGACCTGCCGACGATCGACCTGCTGAACGCGATGGACGTGTCGGCCTCGGCGGTGGGCAACCACGAGTTCGACACCGGGTTCCCGCGCCTCAACGGCGAGATCAAGCAGCGCGCGACGTTCCCCTACCTGGCCGCGAACGTGTACCAGAAGGGCACGACCACGCCGGCCCTGCCGGCGTACGCGATCGTGCAGAAGGCAGGCCTGCGCGTCGCGATCGTCGGTGCGGTCACCACCGACACCCCGAACATGGTCTCGCCCGCGGGCATCGCCGACGTCGAGTTCGGCGACCCGGTGGAGGCGGTCAACCGCACCATCAAGCAGCTCAAGGACGGCGACGCCGCCAACGGCGAGGCCGACGTGATCCTCGTGGAGTACCACGAGGGTCCCCCCGGGTCGGGAACGCTCGCTGACAACGAGGCTGCGTCGGCGGTCTTCAAGCGGATCGTCGAGCAGACCGACGCCCGCGCTCAGGCCATCTTCAACGGCCACACGCACCAGACGTACGCGTACGCGGCTCCCGCCCCCGGCGGCGGCACCCGGCCGGTCGTGCAGTCCGGCTCGTACGCGTCGAACATCGGCAAGGTCGCACTCACCGTCGACGCCACCACCGGCGCCTCCTGCACGGCCACCCAGACCAACCTCGGCATGTCGACCACGCCGGTCGACACCCTGGTCGCGAGCTACCCCCGCGCCAAGGCCGCGAAGTCGGTGGTCGACGGGGCCCTCTCCAACGCGAACCAGGTCGGGCAGCAGAAGGTCGGCTCGGCGTCGGCTGCGATTACCCGCTCGAAGGCCACCGGCAACGACCGCGGGTACGAGTCCGCGATGACCAACATGGTCGCCGACATGTTCTTCGACACCCTGTCCGACGGTGACGCGAGCTTCATCGGCATGCAGAACCCGGGCGGCACGCGCGCCGACCTGGCGTCCGGTGACATCACGTACGCCGCGGCCGCCGCCGTCCTGCCCTTCGCGAACTCGCTGATGACCACCAAGGTGACCGGCGCGCAGCTGAAGCAGGTGCTCGAGGAGCAGTGGCAGCGCGACGTCAACGGCGTGCCGCTGGCGACCGGGCGGCAGTTCCTGCGCCTGGGGCTCAGCAAGAACGTCAGCTACACCTACGACGAGTCGCGGCCCTTCAACGACCGCATCACCTCGATCACCGTGAACGGGGCACCGGTCGACCCGGCGAAGCTCTACACCGTCGGGTCGGGCTCGTTCCTGATCGCGGGCGGCGACAACTTCCGTACGCTCGGCAAGGGCACCCAGACCAAGGACACCGGCAAGGCCGACCTCGAGGCCTGGGTCAGCTGGGTGAAGGCGAAGTCGCCCCTGGCCCCGTCGTTCGCGATGCGGGGGGTGTCGGTGTCGTCGGCCACGGCGACGGTCGGCAAGCCCACCAGGATCACGGTCGGCGCCCCGCTGGGCACCAACCCGCTCGCCCTGGACACCCTGGACATGACCAGCACCGGCGCTCAGCCGACGACCACGGTGACCGCGAAGATCGACGGCGTCGACGTGGGCACCGGGACCGCCGCGCAGGGCAAGGTGACCCTCGACGTGACCGTGCCGGCCTCGGTCGGCTCCGGGACACACTCGGTCACCCTGACCGCCGCTCCCGCCGGCACCTCGGTGGTGGCCCCGATCACGGTGGTCGACGCCGGCGCGTACGTGCCGACGGCGCCCACCCGCTTCCTCGACACCCGGACCGGGCTCGGCTACCCGAGCGCCGTGCTGCCGGGCCAGTCGATCACCGTGCAGGTCGCGGGCAAGGCCGGTGTCCCGGCCGGTGCCGGCGCCGTGCAGATGATGCTGCTGGTCACCAACGCGTCGGAGGCCGGCTGGGTCGCCGCGTACCCGTCGGGCGGCATCGCGCCGACCGTGTCGTCGCTGAACTTCGTGGCCCGGCAGGACAAGCCGAACCTGGTCACGGTCAAGCTCGGCGCCGACGGCGCCATCACCCTGCGCAACGGCTCGGCCGGCACGCTCCACCTGGTCGCTGACGTGGCCGGTTGGTTCGGAGCCGGTGAGCCGACCGAGGCGGGCATGCTGAAGACCGTCGAGCCCCGCCGTGTCGTCGACACCCGCGACGCGGGCGGTGCCGTGGCGCCCAACAGCACCCGGCAGGTCTCGCTGGCCAGCGACCCGTCGCGTCCGGCCGGTGCGGTCGCCGCGGTGGTGAACCTGACGGCCACCAACGCGACGGCGGCGGGCTACCTCAGCGCGTACGCGGGGACCACTGCCCCAGGGACGTCGGCGCTGAACTTCACCGCGGGTGAGACCGCGGCGAACGGGATCACCGTCCCGCTCACGCAGGACGGCACGTTCACCGTGCTCAACGCCTCGGTGGGCACCACCGACGTGGTGGTCGACATCGTCGGGTACGTCACCGGTGGTCAGGCCACCAAGCCCGGTGCGTACGTGGCGGCGACGCCCACCCGCTGGCTCGACACCCGCACCACCGGGCCGGTGCGCGGGCAGGACAGCGTGACGCTGCCCAAGGACCCGGCGACGGGCCGGACGTACGCGGCGGCGCTGGTCAACCTCACCGTCACCGAGCCGCAGGCCCCGGGCTACCTCACGGCGTACCCCATGGGCAGCCCCCGCCCGCTCGCGTCGAACGTCAACTTCGTGCGTGGCCAGACGGTGGCCTCCTCGGCGACGGTCAAGCTGAACGGCAACCAGATGTCGGTCGCCGTGGGCTCGGTGGCCCCGGCTCACGTCGTCGTCGACCTGCTCGGCTACTACCTGGGCTGACACCTGGCACGTACGACCCGAGGGCCCGGCTCTGATGAGCCGGGCCCTCGGCTTCTCGGGGGACGCCCCAGGCGGGCGTGGCTCTGCGCAGGAGGGTCCGCTCGACACCGAGACCCATCCGACAGGGCCCCGATCCGCGGTTGAAGGGACGGTTCTGCGCAGCCGGGCCCCGCGAAGCAGCCGCGGGGGCACGCATCCGCATTCAGGGGCCGCTCTGCGCAGGGTGGTCCCCTCAACCGGCGAGCACGCGTGTCAGGAGCCGATGCGGCCGTCCAGGGGATCGTTCTGCGCAGCCAGGCCCTCCGCGGAGCCCTGCCACGGCGCCGATCAACCATCGGAGACCGTTTGCGCAGGATGGTCCGCTCAACCGGGGGACGCGCAGACAAAGGCCCCGATCCGCGGTCGAGAGGACCATTCTGCGCAGCCGGATCCTCCCCCAAGCCATCACAGCGCCCAGCGCGAGCACGCCGTCCTGGCGGTGGTTGGGCGGGCATCTCGGAGATGCGAGGTGGATGCGTGTCGGAAACAGACCAACCCCAGCGGTGACGAACTCCGAATCCTGCAGCAGGAAGGCGCAGGAGCCGTTGTTGAAACCTCGACCAACGCAGCCCTGCCTGCCACGCATGGACTACCGCCGCGCAGGGCGATCCCCTCGGCACGGATGCGGCCCGTCGAGAGGCGACGTCGCCCCTCGAGAGGACGATCCTGCGCGGGTGGCCCCGGGCGGGACCCTTCGACCGGGCGCTCGGGGTCGCCCTGTTCATCGGGTGGCCCCCCCAGATCGGGCAGGGCAGTCACAGCGGGTGGCCCTCAGGCCGGGTGGCTCTCCCGCTCGGCCTGGACCTGGGCGCTGACGGTGCCGTCGGCGTCCTGGGGGGTCCAGCGCTGGCTGGCCACCCAGCCCGAGCCGCATCCCGCGCAGGTGAACAGTCGCTCCCCCTCGTACCTGTCGTCGGTGGCGTGCCACGAGCACGCGCCGGTGCAGCTGTTCATCACAAGAGTCATGCCCCCATCCTCCCGCGGGCCACGTGACTGGGCAGAACGTTCCGTCCGACCGCGGACCAGCGCTCCCGCAGGCCCAACCCGGGGTCGAGGGGACCATCCTGCGAGGGCGGGTGCTCGGTCCGCCCCTTCGGGCGTGATGGGCCCGCCGGGCGACTGCCGCAGTTAGTGTGAAGATCCCATCGCCGGAAGGTGTGCCCATGCCATCTGCCCAACGTCTCTCCGTCAGACTCACCGTCGACGGCACCGAGCACGAGGTCGAGATCGACCCGCGCACCAGCGTGCTCGACGCACTGCGCGACCGGCTCGGCATCACGTCGGTGAAGAAGGGCTGCGACCACGGCCAGTGCGGCGCCTGCACGGTGCTCGCCGACGGCCGGCGGATCCTGAGCTGCCTGGCGCTGGCCGCCTCGTACGACGACGCCGACGTCACCACCGTCGCCGGTCTGGGCACCGTCGACGACCTCGGTGACCTCCAGGCCGCGTTCGTCGACCGTGACGCGTTGCAGTGCGGCTACTGCACCCCCGGCCAGATCTGCTCCGCGCAGGGCATGCTCGCCGAGGCGGCCGCCGGGATGCCGTCGCACGTCACGCCCGATGTGAGCGACCTGGGCGAGGTGCGCCTGACACCGGAGGAGATCGCCGAGCGGATGAGCGGCAACCTGTGTCGCTGCGGCGCGTACGCACACATCCGCGACGCCATCGGTGACGTCGCGGCAGCACGGGGGCAGGCATGAAGGAGTTCGAGTACGTCCGGGCCGAGACCGTCGCCGACGCGATCTCGCTGTACGGGGAGGGCGACTCCGCCTACCTCGCCGGCGGCACCAACCTCGTCGACCACCTGCGGCTCAACATCCGGCGGCCCGACCGTGTGGTCGACGTCAGCCGCCTCGACCTCGGCGGGGTCGAGGAGACCGGTGACGGCGGCGTACGCATCGGAGCCAACGTGCGCAACGCCGACCTCGCCGCGCACCCGCTCATCCGGCAGCGCTACCCGTTCCTCAGCGAGGCCCTGCTCGCCGGCGCGTCCGGGCAGATCCGCGCGATGGCCAGCACCGGCGGCAACCTGCTGCAGCGCACCCGCTGCGTGTACTTCCAGGACCGCTCCACCCCGTGCAACAAGCGCGAGCCCGGCACCGGCTGCTCGGCCATCGACGGGTTCGGCAAGTACAACGCGGTCATCGGCCAGTCCGACCAGTGCGTGGCCGTCCATCCGTCCGACCTCTGCGTCGCGCTGACCGCGCTCGACGCCGTCGTCCACGTCACCGGCCCCGGCGGCGAGCGGCGGATCCCGTTCGGCGAGCTCCACCGGCTGCCCGGTGACGACCCCACGCGCGACACCACGCTCGAGCCCGGCGAGCTCATCACCGCCGTCGAGCTCCCGGCGCTGCCGTGGGCCACCCGGTCGCGCTACCGCAAGGTGAGAGACCGCGCCTCGTACGCCTTCGCGCTGATCTCCGTCGCCGCGGCACTGGACGTCGCCGACGGGCAGGTCAAGGACGTGCGGCTCGCCCTCGGCGGCGTCTCCCACAAGCCGCACCGGGCGCGTACGGCCGAGGAGCAGCTGCGCGGCGGACCCGCCACCCCCGAGGCGTTCGAGGCCGCCATCGACGCGGAGCTCGCGGCCGCGAGTACCGGCCCCGAGAACGCGTACAAGCCGCCGCTGCTGCGCCGCACCGTGGTCGCCGTGCTGCAGGGCCTGGTCGAAGGAGCGACGCGATGACCACCACCACACCGCCGGCCGGGCAGAGCGTCGGCACCCCCGTACGCCGCGTGGACGCGCCGCTCAAGGTGACCGGCTCCGCCCCGTACGCGTACGAGCACGAGGTCGAGAACCCCTGCTACCTGTGGCCCGTGCCCGCCCCGGTCGCGCGCGGCGCGATCACCAGCATCGAGGTCGAGCAGGCCCTGGCCGTGCCCGGCGTGCTGCACGTGCTGACCCATGAGGACTCGCCCCGGCTGATCGTGAAGTCCGACCCCGCGCTGTGGATCCTGCAGGGGCCGGAGATCGCCCACCGCGGGCAGATCGTCGGCGGCGTGATCGCCGAGACTCCGGAGGCAGCGCGCGAGGCCGCCGAGCTGGTCGTGGTGCACTGCGACGAGGACGACCCGAAGGTCGAGCTCGACCCGCACGACCCCGCCGCCGAGAGCGTCAAGAAGGTGAACGGACGCCCCGGCACCGAGACCAAGGGCGACCCCGACCAGGGCTGGGAGGAGGCCGCGTTCCGCGTCGACCACGAGTACGAGCACACCGACGAGTACCACGTGCAGATGGAGCCGCACGCGGTCATCGCGACCTGGCACGACGTGAGCACGCTCGACCCGCGGCCCACCCGGCTCACCCTGTTCGACGCGAACCAGGGGCCGATCATGCACGAGGCGCTGCTCCCGCCGCTGCTGGGTCTGCTGCCCAACCAGATCGAGATCATCTCGCCGTACGTCGGCGGCGCGTTCGGCGGCAAGGCTTTCCCGCACCCGCACATCGTGCTCGCAGCGATGGCCGCGAAGACGGTGCGAGGTCGGCCTGTGAAGCTCGCGCTGACGCGTCAGCAGACCTTCCACAGCGTCGGCCACCGCGCGAAGTCGAGCCAGCACGTACGTCTCGGCGCCGGCGCCGACGGCCGCCTCACCATGATCGAGCACGTCAGCACCCAGGCGGCCTCCCGCCTCAAGTCGAGCGTCGACCAGTCGTGCATGGCCACCCGCATGATGTACGCCACCCCGGCCCGCCGCACCGAGCACCGGACCGTGGAGCTCGACGTCGGCCCCGAGACCTGGATGCGGGCGCCCGGCGACTTCACCGGCATGTTCGCCCTGGAGACGGCCATGGACGAGCTGGCCCGCGAGATCGGCATGGACCCCGTCGAGCTGCGCATCCGCAACGAGCCCGAGGTGGACCCCGAGACCGACCAGCCGTGGAGCACCCGGGCACTGGTCGCGTGCCTGCGCCGGGCGGCCGAGCTGTTCGGGTGGGGCCGGCGGCACGACACGCGTACGGACGGCGAGTGGCTCATCGGGCACGGCATGGCGTCTTCCTGCTACCCCAACAACCACATCGCCAGTCTCTTCTCCCGGATCACCTACACCGACGGCTCGTACGTCGTGCAGATGCAGGCCGCCGACATCGGCACCGGCGCGCACACCGTGCTGCGGCAGATCGCCGCCGACGCGCTCGGCGTGCCGGTGGACCAGGTCACCACCGACATCGGCCGGACCGGCACCCCGCTGGCGATCATGGCTGGCGGCAGCCAGGGTACGTACGAGTGGGGCAACGCCGTCGTCGCCGCGTGCGAGAAGTTCCGCCGCAGGCACGGGGACAACCCGGCCGAAGGCGCCTCGGCGCGTGCCCAGGGGAAACCCCCACGCGGTGCTGACAAGCGCTCACGGCACTCCTTCGGCGCGCAGTTCGCGGAGGTGGCGGTGAGCCAGGTGACGGCCGAGGTGCGCGTACGGCGGCTGCTCGGCGTGTACGCGGCCGGCACCATCATCAACCCGCTCACGGCCCGCAGCCAGATGATCGGCGGCATGACGATGGCCCAGTCGGCGGCGTTGTACGAGGAGGCGTACCGCGACCCGCGCTTCGGCCACGTCGTCAACAGCGACCTCGCCGGCTACCACGTCGCCGCGCACGCCGACATCGGGCAGCTCGACGTGGAGTTCCTGCCTGAGCACGACAAGTGGTACGGCGCGAAGGGGTCCAAGGGCATCGGCGAGCTGGCGATGGTCGGCACACCGGCGTCGATCGGCAACGCGATCTTCGACGCCACGGGGATCCGGCTACGGGAGCTGCCGTTCACGCCGGCGTCGCTGATCGAGGCGGGTCTGTGAGTCTCCGGGTGCTGTGCCGGTAGCCGCCCTGCTGCTCGCCGCGGGCGCCGGCCGGCGGATGGGCACCCCGAAGGCGCTGCTCGGTGACCCGGGTGGGTCGTGGCTGCAGCGAGGGGTCGACGCGTTGCGTACCGGCGGGTGCGACCCCGTGCTCGTGGTGCTCGGGGCCGCGGCCGATCAGGCCCGCGGGCTGGTGAGCGGGGCTCGTACGGTGGTGGCCCCCGACTGGGCCGACGGCATGGGCGCCTCCCTGCGCGCCGGGCTGGCCGCCTGCGCCGACCTCGACGCCGACGCAGCCGTCATCAGCCTGGTCGACCTGCCCGACGTCGACGAGCGGGTCGTCGCGCGCGTGCTCGGCGCGGTCCACGAGCCGCGTACGGCGCTGGTGCGGGCCGTCTACCAGGGCGTACCGGGACACCCCGTGGTGATCGGGCGGGACCACTGGGACGACGCTGCCGACGTCGCCCGCGGCGACCAGGGCGCGCGAGCGCTGTTCGCGGTGCATGACCACACCCTCGTCGAGTGCGCCGACCTGGCGACCGGGCGAGACGTGGACACCCCGCAGGAGCCCGCCCGTGCGTGAGGTGCTGCCCGGCCACGCGCGTGATGCCGCCGCACTGGCAGCCAGCAGCGACGTCAGCACCCCGCACCAACGCCTCGGACGGGGGCGTCACCATGCGTGAGGTGCTGCCGGAGCTGCTGCGCCGGTGGCAGGCAGGCGAGGAGGTGGCCCTGGCCACGGTCGTCGCGACGTGGCGCTCGGCCCCGCGCCAGGCCGGCGCCGCGATGCTGGTGGCCGCCGACGGCGAGGTCACCGGCTCGGTGTCGGGCGGCTGCGTGGAGGGAGCCCTGTACGAGCTGGGGCGCGAGGTGCTGGCCAGCGGTGAAGGCGTGCTGGAGCGGTACGGGGTCAGCGACGACAGCGCACTGGCGGTGGGTCTCACCTGCGGCGGGATCCTGGACGTGTTCGTGCAGCGCATCTCCCCCGCGACCTTCCCCGAGCTGGCCGACCTCGCGGCCGATGTCGAGGCCCAGCGCCCGGTGGCGGTCGCGACGGTGGTCGAGCACCCCGACCACGAGCGTGTGGGCGGGCGGATCATGCTGCGCCCGTCGGAGTCAGACCCCCGCCGCCACACCGGCACCCTCGGGTCGGAGCGGGCGGACGCTGCCGTGCTCGACGACGGGCTCGGCCTGCTGCGTGCCGGGCGGTCGGAGGTGCTGACGTACGGACCCGACGGCCAACGCCGCGGCGAGGGGATGCGGGTGTTCGTGCAGTCGTTCGCGCCGCAGCCCCGGATGATCGTCTTCGGGGCCATCGACTTCGCCTCCGCTGCGGCGCGGATGGGGAGCTTCCTCGGCTACCGGGTCACCGTGTGCGACGCGCGACCGGTGTTCGCCACCCAGACACGGTTCCCGGAGGCCGACGAGGTGGTCGTCGACTGGCCGCACCGATACCTGGCTCGGCAGGCCGCAGCGGGTGCCGTGGACGAGCGCACCGTGATCGCCGTGCTCACGCACGACCCGAAGTTCGACGTGCCGCTGCTGGCGGTGGCGCTAAGGCTGGACGTGGCGTACGTCGGCGCCATGGGCTCGCGCCGCACCCACGACGACCGGATGGCCCGGCTGCGCGAGGAGGGGCTCACCGACGACGAGCTGGCCCGGCTGTCGAGCCCGTTGGGTCTGGACCTGGGGGCCCGTACGCCTGAGGAGACCGCGGTCTCGATCGCCGCGGAGATCATCTCCCTGCGCTGGGGTGGCGACGGTGGCCGCCTGTCGCAGCGCGGGGGCCCGATCCATCACGACGCCGGCTGACCCCCTGATCGTGGAGTTCTCACCGCGTCGCGGCAGAGGCTCCACCGTCGCAGCTCGACGTCGGGACCAGCGATCCGGGGATGGACAACACCTGGCCGCTGCCAAGCTCAGCTGGCACCGGGGTCCTCGGCTCGCTCGCGATCGTGGAGACCCAGACGCTGGTTGAGCAAGCAGGAGCCGAGCTTGCGAGGGTCCTGCGCGTCGAAACCGGACCTGACCGAGCGAAGCGAGGCCAAGGCTCTGGCAACCCACAGCCGCTCAGATCGTTCGCCCCGACCGGAGAACTCGGCCTTCAGGCGGCGCATCCCGCCATCGAGCGGACCACCTCCTGACCGCTCCATGATCGCAGCTCGACGTCAGGATCAGCGAACTGGGGCACGCCTGGCCCATCTGCTCCGCTCCGGTCGGGGGACCTCGGCCCGGCGCCGGGCCCCAGGAGCGTCCCGATCGCGCGATCGTGGAGTCCTCGATGTGTTCTCGCGGCAGAGGCTCCTGATCGCCACATGCGGCGTACGGCGTCAGCGGCACCAGTGCCCGGCACGGCGGGCGCTGGCGCGTACCTCTGCTGCAGCGAGGGCTCAGCCCTCGGCCGGGTCCTCCGAGTGGACCTCGGGCTGGTCCTGCTCCGCCGGCTCAGCCGGGTCGGCGCCCTCGGCCGGGTCCTGCGAGTGCTCCGGGAGCCCCTCGGTGGGGTCCCCGGCCGGCTGGGCCGCGTCGGCCTGCTCGGACCCGCCCTCGACGGCCTCACCTGAGACCCCCTCAGCGGCCTGCATCTGGGCCGGGTCGGCCTCCGGAGCCGGATCGGCGGGGGCGACGTCGGCAGCCGCGTCGGCACCGGCGTCTGCAATCGTCGGCGCGGCGAAGCTGGCAGCCGCGGGCTCCGAGGTGTCTGCGGCGGATGCCTCCTCGCGGCCGCCGACGCGCCCGTCGGCCATCTCCCGGGCCTGGTTCAGCTGCGACTCGTACTTGCCGCCGGTCTTCTCGTTGGCGATGTCGCGGGCCTTGTCGAGCAGCGCGTCCGTACGCGACTCGTCACCCAGGGCGTCCTTCACCATCTCGGCGGCCTTGCCCTTGAGGCTGTCGAACATGTTCATGTGCGTCCCCTTCTCCTGGTCAGCGGCCGAGGGACTTGCCCGCGGACCGCAGCTCGTTGGTCGCCTCGACGACGCGGGCGGCCATGGCGGCCTCCGCCTCCTTGCCCCAGGCGCGGGGGTCGTACAGCTTCTTGTTGCCGACGTCGCCGTCGACCTTCAGGACGCCGGCGTAGTTGCCCAGCATGTAGCCGGCGATGTTGCGGGTAAAGGCGTACTGCGTGTCGGTGTCGAGGTTCATCTTGATGACGCCGTAGTCGACGGCGTCGGAGATCTCCTGCGCCGAGGAGCCAGAACCGCCGTGGAAGACGAGGTCGAACGGCTTGTCCTTGCCGTACTTCTCGCCGACCGCCTTCTGGATCTCCTGCAGCACCTCGGGGCGCAGCTTGACGGCACCCGGCTTGTACACGCCGTGCACGTTGCCGAAGGTGAGCGCGGTGATGTAGCGGCCGTTCTCGCCGAGGCCGAGCGCCTCCGCGGTGGCCAGGCCGTCCTCGACCGTGGAGTAGAGCTTCTCGTTGATCTCGTTGGCGACACCGTCCTCCTCGCCACCGACGACGCCGACCTCGATCTCCAGCACCTGACGCGCCTTCGAGGTGAGGGCCAGCAGCTCCTTGGCGATCTCGAGGTTCTCCTCGCGCGGCACGGCCGAGCCGTCCCACATGTGCGACTGGAAGAGCGGGTTCTTGCCCTCTGCGACGCGGTCGAGGGAGATCTGGATCAGCGGCCGCACGTAGGAGTCGAGCTTCTCCTTGGGGCAGTGGTCGGTGTGCAGCGCGATGTTGACG
>ERZ501047.107-NODE-107-length-30348-cov-5.002839_pt1 | contig 30348 bp, 30 predicted proteins | sample MGYA00510868_ERZ501047 | MGnify/ENA primary metagenome ERZ501047 (study PRJEB25958, sample SAMN03398593) | human skin metagenome | study: EMG produced TPA metagenomics assembly of the Human Skin Microbiome Metagenome (human skin metagenome) data set. | reverse complement strand
CGCCAGAGCGAAATAGGTATCCGGAGTGAGCCGCTCCGCGAAGGAGTACATGGTGTCGCGCCAGGTCCAGAAGTTGCCGCCGGCGGTGTCCTGGACCCGGCCGCGCAGCGCCCGATGGAAAGCGTGCGAGTGAGCATTGGCGACGCCCGGCAGCACCAGCCCGAGCCGGATGTCGTCGGCCTCCGGCTCCACCCGCGGGATGACCTCGGTGATCCGCCCCTGGTCCATGAGGATGCGAACCCGCGGGACCGTCCCCTCGGGGAGGCGGGCGTGCCGTGCCCAAATCGCCGTCATCTGCTGCCCCCTGCCAAGTCGTCGATGACCGCCGCGAGCGCGACGATGCCTGCCGCACAGTCTGCCTCGCGCGCATACTCCGCGGGGGCGTGAGACACCCCGGTGGGATTGCGCACGAAGAGCATCGCGGACTCGATCCCCGCCTGGGTGAGCACCCCGGCATCGTGCCCGGCCCCGGTGCCCAGGGCGGGAATCGTCCCCAGCTCCGGTATGTCGCGCAGTCGCCCCTGCAATCGGCTGGCCAGGGTCGCGTCGAAGGCGGTCACCGGAGTCCAGGACTCTTCGCGCACCTGACCGCCGAAGGACTCCGCAGCCGCGGTGATGTCCGCGACCGCGGCCCGCACCGCATCCGGGTCCGCGCCGCGTGCATCGAGCCAACCGGTCGCCGCACTGGGTATGGCGTTGATCCCGCCCGGGACCAACTCCACCTTGCCGATGGTGGCCAGGCAGCCCCGGCGCTCCGCGGCCGTGCGCGCCTCCTGGACCACGCTGGCCAATGAGAGCATCGCGTCGCGGCGATCGCCCAGGTTGGTGGTGCCGGCGTGATTGGCTTCACCGGGCAGGTCGATGCGCCAACGCCCGTGCGGCCAGATGTCGGTGCCCACCGCCACCGCACTGTCCAGGTCCGCCATCGCGCGGCCCTGTTCCACGTGCAATTCGACATAGGTGCCCACCCGGCGCAGGGTTTCCGGATCCGGGCCGATGGCCGCCGGGTCGCGTCCGGCCGCGCGCATCGCCTCGGCCATGGTGATCCCATCGGCGTCGGTCAACGCCCGGGCGCGGTCGGCGTCCAGCAGGCCGGTGATCACCCGGGAGCCGGCCAGCGCGATCCCGAACCGGGCCCCCTCCTCGTCCACAAAGTTCGCCACCGCGATCGGCCGGCTGGGCGTCAGGCCTTGCGCGCGCGCCAGATCCAGGGCGAGGAAGGCGCTGACCACGCCCAGCGGACCGTCATAGGCACCCCCGTCCGGGACCGAGTCGAGGTGGCTGCCCACCACGAGACCGGTGCCTGGTGCGGCATCGGGATCACCCCACCAGGCCCACTGGTTGCCCATCCGGTCCTCGACGAGGTCAAGACCCCGCCGCTGCGCCTCGCCAGCGAACCATTCGCGCAGGTCGGCATCGGCTCGGTTCCAGGCAAACCGGCGGTAACCGCCACTCTGCTGGTCCCGCCCGATGCCGGCCAGGTCCGCCCACATCGCCTCGAATGCGGCGACTGTCTCAGCCGTCACGTGATGAACTCAGCTCTCCTGCATCGGGATCCGGACACCGCGCTCGCGAGCGACCTCGTCGGCGCGGTCGTAGCCGGCGTCGACGTGGCGGATCACGCCCATACCGGGGTCATTGGTGAGCACCCGGGCGAGCTTCTCCGCGGCCAGCGGCGTGCCATCGGCGAGCGAGACCTGCCCGGAGTGGATCGAGCGGCCGATGCCGACGCCGCCACCGTGGTGCAGGGACACCCAGGTCGCCCCGGAGCTGGTGGCGGTGAGGGCGTTGAGCAGCGGCCAGTCGGCGATCGCGTCGGAGCCGTCGAGCATGGCCTCGGTCTCCCGGTAGGGGCTGGCGACCGAGCCGCAGTCGAGGTGGTCGCGACCGATGACGATGGGCGCGCTGACCTGGCCGGAAGCGACCAGGTCGTTGAACGCCAGACCGGCCTTGTCGCGCTCGCCATAGCCGAGCCAACAGATCCGAGCCGGCAAGCCCTGGAAGGAGATGCGCTCCTGGGCGCCCTTGATCCACTTGTGCAGGCGCTCGTTGTCCGGGAAAAGGTCGAGCACTGCCTTGTCGGTGGCGGCGATGTCCTTGGGGTCACCGGACAGGGCGGCCCAGCGGAACGGGCCCTTGCCCTCGCAGAAGAGCGGCCGGATGTATGCCGGCACGAACCCGGGGAAGGCGAAGGCCCGGTCATAGCCACCCATCCGGGCCTCGTCGCGGATGCTGTTGCCATAGTCGAAGGTCTCCGCCCCGGCGTCCTGGAAGCCGACCATCGCCTCGACGTGGCGGGCCATGGACTCGCGGGCCCGGTCGGTGAACTCCTCGGGCTTCTTCTCGGCATACTCCGACCACTGGTCGAGCTCGATGCCGATCGGCAGGTAGGACAGCGGGTCGTGGGCGCTGGTCTGGTCGGTGACGATGTCGATCGGCACGCCGCGACGCAGCAGCTCGGGGAAGATCTCGGCGGCATTGCCGACCACACCGACCGACCAGCCGCGGCGCTCCTCCTTGGCCTTGAGCACCTTGGCGATCGCGTCGTCGAGGTCGTCGGCGACCTCGTCGAGATAGCGGTGCTCGACACGTCGGTGCAGGCGGGCCGGGTCGACGTCGACGATCAGGCAGGCGCCGTCGTTGAGGGTCACCGCGAGGGGCTGGGCACCGCCCATACCGCCGCAGCCGCCGGTCAGGGTGAGGGTGCCGGCGAGGGTGCCGCCATAGCGCTTCTCGGCGATCGCGGCGAAGGTCTCATAGGTGCCCTGGACGATGCCCTGGGTGCCGATGTAGATCCAGGAGCCGGCGGTCATCTGGCCATACATGGTCAGGCCCATGTGCTCCAGGCGCCGGAACTCCGGCCAGTTCGCCCAGTCGGGGACCAGGTTGGAGTTGGCGATGAGCACCCGGGGGGCCCATTCGTGGGTGCGGAAGACCCCGACCGGTCGACCCGACTGCACGAGCATGGTCTCGTCGGGCGCGAGGGTGGTCAGGGTGCGGACCATGGCGTCATACGAGCGCCAGTCGCGGGCGGCCCGGCCGGTGCCGCCATAGACGACCAGGTCGTCGGGGCGCTCGGCGTTCTCCGGGTCGAGGTTGTTCTGAAGCATCCGCAGGGGGGCCTCGGTGCTCCACTGGCGAGCGGTCAACTCAGTGCCGCGCGCGGCGCGGACGGGACGCGCACCTTCCATGGGGGTCTCCTTTGACAGCCGTGGGTGATCTTCCGGTCCCTCCCAGCATCCCGCGCCGAACGGCCCGGGGTGTAGCCGAGATCCTGGTCACCATCTCGCATCTGAGACCACCCGGCAAGCAGCGGCGGTGACAGCGGCCCGCCTTTGCCCGGTATGCGGCGTCCGCGACTTAGGCGAGCTGGCCGGCCCGGTCTCGCTGGCGCATCCGGGTGGCCGCCCGCTCACCGCGCCGGCCCACCGGAATGGCACCGGCCAGGCCGGCGAGCCCAAACTTCTGCTCCGGGCCGAGGTAGATCGACTCGTGGGCACCCGCAGGTATGGCATAGGTCTCGTGCCAGAGCGTCATCGCCCGCGGATCAGCCTTGGCATAGCGGTAGAAGTCCCGCCAGACCGCGCGGTGACCAGTGTCGTCACTGGCGGCATAGCCATAGAGGTCCTCGGTGGTGCGCCAGAACTGGATCACGGTCGGATGTAGGCCATCGAGGATCAATCGGCCGCCCAGATAGCCGAGGTCGGGCCCGGCACCCGCGGCGGCCGCGGCCTGGGCCTCCTCCAGCTCTGCGATGAGCTTGGGCATCGCGGTGAAGGCGCGTCCGACGATATTGACCCGCCATGGGCGGTGGATGCGCATGCCGATGAGGAAGAGCACGATGTCGCCCTCGTAAGCGTGGGTGTTGCGGTCAGTCATGAGACTCTCCACGGATTGGATAGTGGAACTACCGAATAGTTCCAGTTTGGATAGTGTGACTATCCGATGTCAACCCGTCCGGAGGATCGATGCGCATCTCGGAACTATCCGAGGCCACGAGCGTGTCCGTGCCGACCTTGAAGTACTACTTGCGCGAGGGCCTGCTCATGCCGGGCGTGGCCACTGCGCGCACCCGTGCGGAGTATGCGGAGACCCACGTCGAGCGCGTGCGTCTCATTCGCGCGCTGCTCACCTCCGGTGGCCTCGGCATCGCCGGGGTGCGCGCGGTCCTCGGCGCCCTGGATGACCCACCCGAGTCCCCGAGCGATGTCCTGCGGATCGCCCACGACGCCCTCCCCCTGCCGGTCGAGCCGGCGGACGATGTCGAGGAGATGCGGGCCTTGCTCGCGGAGGCTGGCTGGCAGCGGTGGGACACCCCGCTGATCGGTTCATTGGCCGCGGCTGTCGCTGACGCCCGCGCCGCGGGCCTGCGACTCTCGCGAGACGAATTGCTGGCTTATGCGGCGGCCATGCGCGAAGTCGCCGCGGTCGACGTCGCAGACGCCCTGGACAGCGCGAGCGTCGCGGATGCACTGCGCACAGTGGTGCTCGGCACCGTGCTCATCGACCCAGTGCTGGTGATCCTGCGCCGCCTCGCGCAGCAGATCGAAACCGCGCGCCAGGTGGGCGCGGCAGTCGGCGAAATCCCGCTCAACGGCATGGACTGACTGTCAGACTGGGATCGGAACGGACACCGACGAGGGAGTTGGGGAGACGTGGACATCAAGACCGCCTGGGATGCCATCGAGCAGTGGTATTCCACCAATGGTATTGCGGATCAACTGAATCCGCCGGCGACGCCGGAGGCCATCGATGCCCTGGCGACCCAGCTCGGGGTGACCCTGCCCGATCAACTGCGGGAGTCGCTCCTGCGCCATGACGGCGCCCCGGAAGGTTCGTGGCCGCGGGGGGAACTGCTCTCCTGCGAGCGGATCGTGAACGAAACCGCCGACTGGCGACAATTGCTCGCCGATGGCGAACTGGCCGACCGGACCCCTTCCGAGCCGTCGCCGCAGATGGCGCCCGTGTGGTGGCATCAGAGCTGGTTGTGCCTGGACTCCGACGGTGGCGGCAATGGCGCGGTCATGGACCTCGCCCCGCAGGGCGACGGAACCGTCGGGCAGATCCTCGACATGGACCACGAGGTCGGGCCAAGCGGACCTCGGGAGCCGGACCTCGCGGCATACCTGAACACGGTGGGTGGCGAACTCGACGACTTCACGGTCACCGACGGCGCCATGAACCGCACCGACTTCTAGCGGGTGGCCCGGGCGCGGGCGTAGCCCCATACCGAGGCGAGCACCAGCGGTCCCACAGCAGAATCGGCAAGTAGCACCACACCATGACGAAGAGCGGCGCGCCCGACGTATGACCGGCGTCGGGCCGTCGCCCGTGGACCAGCGCCCACACCATCGAGATATTGAAGAGCCAGATCACCGCCAGCCCGCCCAGGCTGCCGAGGATGACGGGCAGCGCTACCGGGACCCGCCGGCCGAGTACCCGCTCGCCCCACGGCCGAACCAGACCGACAGCGAGAAAGCCACAAGCGAGTTGGATCGCGCTCAGCGCACCGACATACGCATAGGCCAGCGCGGGTTTGTCACCGAGTTCGTATGCGCGTAGCTCCCCCGTCCCCGGCATCGCGCCGACGATCATGAGCACGCGCCATACGGCCGACGGAATGACGCACACGAACGCGCCCCACGCGCACATGCGCAACCAACTGGGCCGGTGGAAGCCATCCGGACGACGGACCATGCCCCGATCCTGCCTCAGGCCGCGAGACCCCCATCCCCGCCCCCTGATCGATCGGGCGCTCCCGCCCTATCCGGCAGCGGTGATCTCAGAGAACTGATTGGAAGCCCGCACGCCAAGCCGCGAGTCGCTCGGTCCCCTCCCGGATGCCTAGGTTCAGTGCGAGGTGGTCCCGAGAGCGCGGATCCTCCAAGACTGCGAGCACAGCCTTGCGGGCCTGCGAACCGAGTAGGGCGCCGGCCTCCCGCCCGAGCTTGTATGCCGCCGCCCGGTGAGGGTCGTATTCGGCCCAGGAGATCGCGTCTTCGTCGGCCCACACCGCATCAGCCAAGGGCTCATGGGTCCACCCGTCGAGCAGGTAGCCGAGGTCCACGCCATCTTTGGTCCCGTGGTCGTGATGACGATCCCGCCGGGCCACGAGCTTCAGATTTATCTGGGCCGGGATCGACGCCACCGGAACCTTCAGGTCTGCGGTTACCTGCACCTCGTCTGGTTGTGAGGCCGCCTCGGCGAGGCCCGTGACATCCAACGAGGCACCGTCGGACCACGAGACAACCCGGCCCTCTTCGACACCCCCAAAGGGAACGAGATCGACATGGGTGCCACTGATCTCCACGCAATGTCGATGAACTTGCCTCCCGCCTAGTTCCTCGATCAGCGCAGCCACCTCACCTACATCCCCCAGTGCCACAGCGATATCCAGATCCCCGGTCCGTCGATGGCGGGTGGAATCGATCCGCAGGGTCACCGCTAGTTCCCTCGCCAAGGCGCCGATGACAATCCACCGAGCGCCGCGCGCCTCCAGCACCTCGCTAACTCTTGCCAGCGCCCGCACTGTGTTGCCTAATGCCTCAGACTTCGAGGAGACGTCGTAGAACGTCATCGGTTTCCTCCAATTCGCGGGCGAGTTGGGTAGCCCTGGGGTCCTTGAGCGCCAGGAGGTCGGCGCGTACGACGGGGCTTGGCGCGTAGATCCCCTGGTGTACTGACTCGCTCCAGACCGGGCGGCGGATCTCAAGACTGCCGGCAGGATCGGCACGCAGTCGCAGCCCGAGGATCGCCGACGCCGGGGGCTGCTCGTCGGTATACAGCAGGGTGGTGACCGAACGCAGGCCCATTCCCATCAGGTCGACCGCGGCTTCCCCGCTGATGCTGCAACCCAAGGCGATCCGCTCGTCGTCACTCAAGGCATGCAGCGACCGGCCGGGCGCGAAGCGCGGCCCCTGGAGCCGGGTCGTCATTCTCGTCAGCCATGCCTCGGTCCAGCGGTCCAGCATGCCCCGACCCCAGAGCACCCGACCTTCGGGGCCCGTCTCGAGGTACCCACCCCTCTCGAGTCCACGCACGACTCGCTGGACCGTTCCCAGCGATGCTGGTGTCTGCGCCTGAATCTCCCGCAGGCTCGCGCGGCACAGTTCGGGATGGACCATCAAAGCAAGTACCACCGGAACCCCGGCCCAACCGAAGGCCCCAGCCGAAACACGTTCTCCCCCAGGGCGATCCGAGGCCCTTTCGACGTCCCACGTCACCGGGATCGGGGTGAAACTCAGGCGCGTACTGGTGCGCCCCTGAATGTCGATTCGCAGGCCCTTGTCGATGAGCAGGGCGTTGCCGCGCGAGTCAAGGTAGTTCACCTCGCCGGCGCGCAACCGCGTCGCCAGCGCCTCGTTCACCTCCTCGAACACCCAGACGATGCCAGACCCCTCCGGGGACACCGCGGGTGGCAAAGCACCCTTGGTGAAACTCGCCAAGCGCAACTCGAAGACGTGATCCTGGGGGCTGCCCTTAATCACGAGGAATCCCGTCCGGGTCGGCGCCACCGGGACGCCTACAGCCGTGAGCATGGACGTGGCGCGGGCCATCAGGTCCGCACCAGCACTCGCCTCATTGTCCATCAGCATCGTTCAATAATAGCTGATGTTCAAATTTTTGGAACAGCTCCAGATGTTGGATCACCTGTCCCCGACGATCGGCATACCGACCCTCTCGCTGCTGGCGACCCTGGTGGGGGTGCCCCTGATCGCCGCCGCGATCGCCGCGCTGGCGATCCGGCGCGAGCCCACGGTCACCCGGCGAGCGTGACTCGCTGAGCGCGAGCCGAGGGCCTCAATTCAGCGGGCCGACAACGCCCTCGGCAGCGCTCACCACGGCTCCGGCAGTCACCGCATTCACCGCACCGGCAATATCCGGCGCCAGGAAGCGGTCGGTGCCCGGGGAGGTGTCGGACACCGCATTCAAGGCCTCAATGACGGCACTGGAGACGGGGGACGGTGTCAACGGCGCACGCAGCTGGAGTCCCCGTGCGGCAGTAAGCAATTCGATGGCCAGGACCTGCTGGAGCGCGGCCACGGAGCGACGCAGCTTGCGGGCGGCACCCCAGCCCATCGAGACGTGGTCTTCCTGCATCGCGCTGCTCGGTATGGAGTCCACGCTCGCCGGCGTGGCGAGCCGCTTCAACTCCGAGACCAGCCCGGCCGCGGTGTACTGCGCGATCATCAGGCCGGAATCCACGCCCGGGTCGTCGGCGAGGAAGGGCGGCAGGCCGTGGTTGCGGGCCTTGTCGAGGAAGCGGTCGGTGCGCCGTTCGCTGATGCTCGCCACGTCCGCGGCGACGATGGCGAGGAAGTCCAGGACGTAGGCCACCGGCGCACCGTGGAAGTTGCCATTCGACTCCACCCGACCGTCCAGGGTGACGACCGGGTTGTCCACGGCGCTGGCGAGTTCCCAGCCGGCGACTCGAGCCGCATGATCCACGGTGTCCCGGGCACCTCCGGCGACCTGCGGTGCGCACCGCAGGGAGTAGGCGTCCTGCACCCGGGTGCACGCCTGGGGATCGCGGTGGCTCTCGCGGATCCCGCTGTCCGCCAATACCTTCCGCATATTCTCGGCGCTCAGCGCCTGCCCCGGCTGCGGCCGCAGGGCGTGCAGGTCCGCGGCGAAAACGTCGTCGGTGCCCAGCAGCCCCTCGACGCTCATGGCCGCGGCGATATCCGCGGTGGTGAGCAGGGCCCGCAGGTCGTTAATCGCCAGGCAGAGCATGCCCAGCATTCCGTCGGTGCCATTGATGAGGGCCAGGCCCTCCTTCTCGGCGAGCTCCACGGGTTCGATCCCGGCCGCCGCCAGCGCATCGGCCGCCGGCAGCAACTCACCGGCGGCGTCACGGACCTCCCCCTCGCCCAAGAGCACCAGCGCGCAGTGCGCGAGCGGCGCCAGGTCCCCGGAGCAGCCGAGCGAGCCATATTCACGGACCACCGGGGTGATCCCGGCGTTGAGCAGCGCGACATATGCGCGCAGGGTTTCTTCCCGGATGCCGGTGCGGCCGGTCGCCAGCGTCTGGATGCGCAGCAGCATCAGAGCGCGGATCACCTCGCGCTCGACCTCGGGGCCGGACCCGGCCGCGTGCGAGCGGATCAATCCGAGCTGCAACTGCCGGCGCTGCTCGTGCGGGATGTGCCGGGTTGCCAGCGCACCAAAACCAGTCGACACGCCGTAATGAGCGATGGTGTCCTCGGCCAACGCCTCGATCACCTGGCGGCTCTCGCGAACCCGCTGCCACGCGGCATCGCTCACGACGAGTTGCACATCGACGCCGCCCGACGGCGCGGAACTCGGCCCTCCGGCGCGGGCCACCGCCACTACCTGGTCGATGGTCAGCGGGCTATCACCGATCGTTACCTGCGTCATATTTCTTATGTAAGCCGGTATGCGGTGTGCCTGGCGAATTTTTCCTTCGCCGTGCCGTCTCACCACCGAGACAACACAGGTCTCGTGCGCCAAACTGACCCGGTGACCAATGCTCCCGCAGCGGCCCACGCGCTGGACATCCTCACTCTCCTCGCCTCCCACGGGGAACCGATGCCGGCGGCCGCCATCTCTCGTGAACTGGGACTGCCCCGCTCCAGCGTCTATCACCTGTTGGGGGTACTCACCGACCGACATTTCGTCAGCCATCTGCCCGAGGATCGCCGCTATGGGCTGGGGCCATCGGCATACGAAATCGGCTCGGCGTATTCGCGCCAAGGTCCGCTGCAGCGGCGTGCCCGGCCAATCCTCGCGCGCCTGGTGGACCGGACCGGGTTTACCGGACACTTCTCGGTCCTGCACGGCACCGACGTCCTCTACCTGATCGAGGAACGGGCGCGCGGGCGCGCACCGCTGGTCACGGATGTCGGCGTGCGGCTGCCCGCCTCGGTGACCGCGAGCGGGATGGCGTTGCTCTCGGCGCTGCCGGGGCGGCAGTTGCGGGCGCTCTACTCGCTGCCCCAGCCGTTGATCCAGCGCGAGGGCCGTGGGCCGGCCGCGCTTTCGGAATTGCGCGAGCTGTGCACGCTGAGCCGCTCACGCGGCTGGGCCGACGAACGGGAGATCGTCAGCCCAGGCCTGTCCTCGGTGGCCCGGGCGGCGGTCGACCATATGGGTCACCCGGCCGGCGCCTTCGCCCTGACCTTCCCCACGGCCGAGGTATCTCCCCGGCAGGAAGAACGCCTCACCGCGTTGATCGTCGAGGCGGCGGCGACCCTGACCGCCCGGATCGGGGGTCGCGAGCCGGCGCCGCCGGCCCCGACGCCATAGGCCCGGACGGGCGGGCGCGCCATACGATCCGCGTATGCAGGCCATCACCATCCCCTCGCCCGGCGGCCCGGAAGCTTTGGTCCTGGCCGAGTGTGCGGATCCGGAACCGGCCGCCGGTGAGGTCCGCATCTCGGTGGCCGCTGCCGGGGTGAATCGGGCGGATGTCATGCAGCGCAAGGGTTTCTATCCCCCGCCGCCGGGGGCCTCGGCATACCCGGGGTTGGAGGTCAGCGGGACTATCGACGCGCTGGGTGAGGGCGTCACCGGCTGGCAGGTCGGCGATGAGGTGTGTGCGTTGCTGTCCGGGGGCGGCTACGCCGATCTCGTCTGCGTGCCCGCCGGCCAACTCTTGCCTGTGCCGGACGGCGTCTCACTGATCGAGGCCGCGGCCCTGCCCGAGGTGAGCGCCACCGTCTGGTCGAATGTCTTCCTCACCGCCAATCTGCAGCCTGGCGAGACGCTGCTGGTGCACGGCGGGTCCTCCGGCATCGGGACCATGGCCATCCAGCTCGCCACCGCGGCCGGCGCACGGGTCGCGGTCACCGCGAGGACCCAGGCCAAGCTCGACGTATGCCGTGACCTCGGCGCCGAGGTCCTGATCAACTACCGCGACGAGGACTTCGTCGAGGTGGTCAAGGCCGCCACGGACGAGCGCGGCGCCAACGTCATTCTCGACAATATGGGTGCCAAGTATCTGGCCAGGAATGTCGATGCGCTGGCCGACAACGGACGGCTCGTGGTCATCGGACTGCAGGGCGGCAAGAGCGCCGAACTCGACCTGGGCACATTGCTCGCCAAGCGCGCCGCGGTGATCGCCACTTCCCTGCGCGCGCGCCCGACCGCAGAGAAGGCGACCATCGTCGCCGCGGTCCGTGAACACGTCTGGCCCTTGGTGGAATCCGGCCGGGTGCGGCCGATCGTGCACGCAACATACGGGCTCTCTCAGGCGGCGCAAGCGCACCGCGATCTGGAGGTGAGCGGTCACATCGGCAAGCTTCTTCTGGTGCGCTGAGCGTTCCGGGTATGGACTGACGCGCCGCGAGTGGGCGACGCGCCATACCCTGGAGTGCACCAGCCACCACCGCTCGCGAGGGATGACGCCGATGAGCACGTCCGACTTGACGCAGACGCAACTGCTGAACGAACTCGACCAGGTAGTGGCCGGCGAGCTGGAACGGCATACCAAGGTCGCCAAGGAATGGTTCCCGCACGACTATGTGCCGTGGTCCGACGGCCGGAACTTCGACGGGCTGATGGGCGGGGACGCCTGGAGCCCGGATGATGCGGAGATCAGCGATGTGGCGCGCTCCGCGCTCATCGTCAACCTGCTCACCGAGGACAACCTGCCCAGCTATCACCACGAGATCGCCATCATCTTCGGCCGCGACCAGGCCTGGGGCGAATGGGTGCACCGGTGGACCGCCGAGGAGGGCCGGCACGCCATCGCGATGCGCGACTATATGACCGTCAAGCGCCTGGTGGATCCCGTTGAGCTGGAACGCTTCCGGATGACCCATACGTCCACGGGCTATGAGTCCTCGCATAGCGGGGACATGATGCGTTCGCTGGCGTATGTCAGCTTCCAGGAGTTGGCGACCCGGATCTCCCACCGCAACACCGGCAAGTACACGCAGGACCCGATGTGCGAGCAGCTTCTGCAGCGCATCGCCGCCGATGAGAACCTGCACATGATCTTCTATCGCAACCTGCTCGGTGCTTCTTTGGAACTCTCGCCCGACCAGGCGATGTGCGCGATTCGCGATGTGGTGACCGGGTTCGCGATGCCGGGCACCGACATACCGGGCTTCCAGCGCAAGGCCGTGGAGATCGCCCTGGCCGGCATCTATGACCTGCGCTCGCACCGCGACGAAGTGGTGGCGCCGGTGCTGCGCTTTTGGAAGGTCTGGGACATCGAGGGCCTCGGCGCCGAAGGCGAACAGGCGCGCGAGGAGCTGGCGACCTTCATGGACAACCTCGAGGTGCAGGCGAGCCGCTTCGAGGACAAGCGCGACACACTCAAGGCGCGCATGGGGATCGCCTGAGCTGACCCGATCACGGCGCTGCGATCCCAGCCCCGGTGCTCACCGGGTCCGGTGGGCGCGTGCTTTGGCAGGATGGGGCTTTATGACGCAGCAGCCAGAACAGCCCGAGGACACCGTGGCCGCCAGCACCGATGGCGACCGGGTCGTGGTGTTGACCCCTCAGGGGATGGGCGTGGCCGACGATGAGCAGCGCAATCCCGCCGATCTCGTCGAGCAGCCGGCCAAGGTCATGCGGGTCGCCTCGATGATCAAGCAGTTGTTGGAAGAGGTCCGCAGCGCACCGCTCGATGAGGCCGGCCGGGCCAAGTTGGCGCAGATCCACCAACGTTCCATCAGCGAGCTCAAGGACGGCCTGGCTCCCGAGCTCATCGACGAACTCGACCGCCTGGCCCTTCCTTTTGGCGAAGGGACCACGCCCAGCGATGCCGAATTGCGGATCGCGCAGGCCCAACTCGTCGGCTGGCTCGAAGGGCTCTTCCACGGCATCCAGGCGGCCCTGGTCGCCCAGCAGATGGCCGCGCAGAACCAGTTGCAGCAGTTGCGGCGCGGCCTGCCGGCTGGTCATCCCGAGGGCTCGCCGGCCGGTGGCCAAGGTGGCCCCGGTGGGGCGCCGACCCCGATTCAGGGCACCGGCCAGTACCTCTAGTACCTCTGGGGCAGCCGCCCGCCCCGGGCCCGGGGTGTTGGCGGTACGGGTGCTCAGGCGCGGGCCGCGGCCCGACCCGCCACCCGTCCGGAGAACAGGCAGCCGCCGAGGAAGGATCCCTCGAGGGCGCGGTAGCCATGCATCCCGCCGCCGCCAAAACCGGCGACCTCACCCGCGGCATACAGACCCGGGATCGGTTCTCCCCCAACGGTTAACGCCTGCCCGTCCAGGTTGGTCTCGAGACCGCCCAGGGTCTTGCGGGTGAGCACATGCATGCGCACCGCGACCAACGGCCCGTATGCGGGGTCGAGGATCCGGTGCGGCGGGAAGGCGCGCTTGCTGATCCGGTCGCCGCGATAGCGGCGCGCGTGGTGCAGCGCCACGACCTGGGCATCCTTGGCGAAGGGATTGGCGATCTGTGCGTCGCGGGCACGCACCATCCGGGCAATCGCCTCGGCATCCAGCAGGTCGCTGCCCGCCAAGGCATTCATGCCGGCAACGAGCTCGGTGATCGTGTCGGCCTGCAAGAAATCCTCGCCGCGATCGAGGAAGGCCTGCACCGGCGACAGGACATCTCGGCGCACCCGGCCGAGAGTGTCGCGCACCGACTTGCCGGTCAGGTCGGGGTTCTGCTCGGAACCGGAGAGTGCGAATTCTTTCCCGGCGATCGCGCGGTTGAGGATCAGCCAGGAGTAGTCGAAACCGGTGTGCCGAAAGTGTTTCAGCGTCGCCAGGGTGTCGTAGCCCAGCCACAGCGGCGCGGGCAGACGCTTACCCCGGGCGTCCAACCAGAGCGCGGACGGGCCGCCGAGAATGCGGATGGCGTGGCCCGGCCATACCGGGTCGTGGTTGCGGATGCCCTCGACGTAATGCCACATCCGGTCGCCATTGACGATCCGCGCCCCGGCATCCGTGCATACCGGCAGCATGCTGCCGTCGACATAGGCCGGCACGCCCGTATGCATGGTCTGCGGCGGCGTACCCAGTCGCTCGGGCCACGCGGCACGGACCAGGTCGTGATTGCCACCGATGCCGCCCGAGGCGACAACCACGGCCGGGGCGCGCAACTCGAATTCGCCGATCTCGTCCCGCGAACTCGGCGCGCCCACCGGGGCCTGATCCGGGGCCAGCATGGCGCCGCGAACGCCGACCACGGCGCCCCCTTCGGTGATCAGCGAGGTGACCCGATGGCGTTCGCGCAATTGGACTTTTCCCTCAGCGATGCCTTGACGGACCGCGTCGGCGAAGGGAGCGACCACGCCGGGACCGGTGCCCCAGGTGACATGGAAACGCGGCACCGAATTGCCGTGCCCGGTGGCCGACGCACCGCCGCGCTCGGCCCAGCCGACGAGGGGGAACCACCGCATACCGAGTTCGTGCAGCCAGGCACGCTTCTCGCCGGCGGCGAACTCCACATACGCCCGGGCCCAGGCGCGGGGCCAATGATCCTGCGGCCGATCGAAACCAGCGGTCCCTTCCCAGTCCTGCCAGGCGAGTTCGAGGCTGTCGCGGATGCCGAGGCGCCGCTGCTCCGGGGAGTCGACGAAGAAAAGCCCGCCGAAGGACCACCACGCCTGCGCGCCGAGATTGCGACCGCTCTCCTGATCCAGTAGCAGCACCCGCCGGCCTGCGCGCAGCAGTTCGCGAGTGGCGACCAGGCCGGACAGTCCGTGCCCGACGACGATGGCATCGGCGTCCATGGCCGCGATGCTACTCAGCGGTAGCGGGCGCTGCTACCGACGCGAGGCGCACCCCGTGGCGGGCATCGGCCGTGAAGCGCACATCGGCCAGGGTGTCCACCACGGCGTCGGCGTCGGGATTGGCGTTCAGGTCCGCCGCCGTATGCGTGCTCACCACCGCGAGCGTGGCGCACCCCGCCGCCTTGCCGGCGGTAAGTCCGGCGGGCGCATCCTCCACCACCAGACATTCGGCCGGGTCGACGCCAAGTCGTTGCGCGGCAAGGAGAAATGCGTCCGGCGCGGGTTTGCCATGGGTCACATCGGAGGCCGTCACGATGATCTCGGGCCGGGGTAGGCCGGTGGCCGCCAGCCGCGCCTCCACCAGGCGATGCGTGCCGGAGGTGACGATCGCGCAGCGCCCGGAACCGGTTAATGCCTCCAGCGCGGCGACCGCACCGGGCAGGGATTCGATGCCCGGCGCGTCCGCGATCTCCAGCTCCGTGATGTGCGCCTCGGCCGCGGCCCGCTCCGCTTCCGGGATGAAGTGCGCCACCACCCCACGCGCCGGTATGCCGTGCCAGTTCTGCAATTGGGCCACATCGATGCCGTAATGCCCCGCCCACGAGAGCCACGAGCGCATGACCGAGGGCGTGGAATCGATCAGCGTCCCGTCGAGATCGAAGAGCACCGCGGCAAAGGTGCGTCCGGTGAGGGTGTCGAGACCGGCCGGCGTGAGCTCCTGCATACGCGCAAGTGTGTCGGATAGCGGTATTCCGGCGGCGGGCGGGCACGGCATACCGGGCCAGCTTCCCCCGGGAACCTTGCGCTTCCCCCCTGCTGCAAAGTGGGTCCAAGCTCAGGTTTCCGGCAGCCGGAGAGAAACCGGTGACCCGCGCCCCGGCCGCAGGGCCGCCACCGGCGGGCACACTGGGGGGATGGCTGACTACACCGACACCGAGCACCAGACCATTCGCAATGCCGCCTTCGGCGCGATCGCGCTGGTCTCCAAGGCCGACCCCGGCTTCTTCTCGACCTTCAAGGAGTCCATGGCTGGGTCCAAGGCCTTCGCTGCCGCTCCTCCCGCCGTTCAGGAACTGTTGCGCACGGGTGGCTTCCCCAGCCCGCCGCGCGGTGACGCCGCCGAGGTCGAGCGTCAGGTCCTCACCGGCCTGTCCGAGTCGATGACCATCCTGAACGCCAAGGACCCCAGCGCCGCAACCGGCTTCCGCGATGTCGTGCTCTCCGCGTGCGACGCGGTGGCGCAGGCGGCCGGTGGCGTGGACCCGGCCGAGACCGCGATGGTCGAGAAGGTGCGCGGCGCGCTCGGTGCCGGTGGCGCCGAGCCGACCACAACCCCCAGCATCGTCTGAGTCGCGCTCTAGGACAGTGCTTTAGGGGACGAGGTCCGCGGTGTAGGTGACCGCGACCTTGTCCCCTAAGTCGCCGCAGGCCCGTCGGGCGGCCGGCAGCACGACCTGCCGCACCCGGATCGTGATCCGGTCCGCGACCGGGTGCCCGGTCACCTCGAGCAGCGCCTCGGTCGCCGACCGCGTCACCGGGTATGCCGTGAGCGCCCGCGGGTCGGCGGGTCCGAGTTCGCGCAGGGCGCCGGCGAGGGCCGCTTGGCGCCAGTGATCGAGCATGGTCACCCCGCGGAAGTACGCTGCCTGCGTGCGGCCGTCCAGGTGCGCGCCGATCACCGCGACGGCATCCGCCGCATCCACCTGACCCAGATAGACCCCGTCCGGCAACGAGAGCACATTGGGGGCGAACCGGTCACCGCCGAGGTGGCTGCACTCCCATACCGCCTCCGGCCAGGTGCCGGCGAGGGTGGCCGCGAGCGGGCGGCCGCGCACCGCGCAGCATTGGTCGCGTTTGGCGTGCGTGCACACCAGCAGCCGCGGCTGCGCCGCCTGGCCGTATGGTGTTTCCCCGTCAAAATCCGCTAGTGCCGCAGTGAGATCCGGCGCGTGTTCTGCGGTCCCGGGCCGCCATACCCCGTGGGTTTGGGTGCGCGTATGGGCGTCTACGACGACATAGCTGGGTAGGTCGCCCCCCGGTTGGCGGGTGGCCTGTGGCCGGCGCACGAAGAGCACGCGGCCGCCCCGACGCTGGACCACCTGGTTCAATACGGCCGCGGCACCGGCCACCACCGGGGAACTGATGATCTGCATGGGCCACGCCGCCGCCACTTCCAAGAGCAGCCAGCGCGATGCGGGTGCGGCGGTGGCGAGCAGCGGATCCCCCCGCAGCCGCGCCAGCACCGAACATGATCCGGGCGGCGGCTCCGGTAGCCGCCCGTTTGCTCGCGCCCGCGGTACCGGCCCACGGTCCGCCTGAGCGGCATTCACCCGATTCGTACCCGTCCGATCCGATTGCGAGGAGGCCTGCGTCATACGTCCTCGGCGACAGCCAGCCCCTCGACGATCAACCGGCGGCCGAGGTCAAGGTCGGCCACCACGAGTTCGCCCAAGTCCAGCAGCGTGGTCACAGCGTCACTGTCGGCGGCGGTGAACTCAGAGGTTCCGGCCCGGCTGATGACCCGGATTCCGTTGTCCTCCAAGGTAACCTTGCGAGCGGCTAGACGGGGACGCACGGTCAATCGAATCCCGGTCGTCAGTTCGGCCGCGGCCGTCACACCGGCCACCGGACCCACGGGAGCTGCCCGGCCGCCACCGCGATGCTCCCCCACCAGACCAGCCGTGATCTCTTCAGCAGTGGCGGCGGCCACCGCGTCCAGCAGGGCGCTGCGGACGAGCTCCACATCCGTGGCCGGCACCGGATCCTGGGACCAGTCCAAACCCAGGGGCAGGGAGGCGCGCAGCCGTTCATCGCCGGCCAACCGCGCGGCGGCGACTGCGGTCAGCCGCTGCAGCAGATGGGTGCGCGTCCAGGCATGCACCCCGACGGTCAGATGGGTGCTGATCTCCCCCAGGGCAGTCGCCGCATGCAGGTACCCGCGTGGGAGATAGAGGACATCCCCGGGACGCATGGTGATCTCCAGCTCGGCGGGCAGCTCACTGGCGGCGGCAACCGCGTCGCGTCGCTGGTCCCAAGGCTGGGTACGCAACGGGACCGGGAGCACCGGCGGGCGGATATGCCAGCGCTTCTCCCCGGAGATCTGCAGGACGAAGACGTCGTGCACGTCATAGTGCGAACTGAAACCGGTGTTTTGCGCGGGGGTGACATAAGAGTTGATCTGGACCGGGTGACCGAGATCCTCGCCGAGCTGGCCACCGAAGTCGATCAACGGCTCCCAGGTGCGGTGCAGCGCCTGCAGCACCAGGGTCGAGCCGCCGGCGAAGAGCCGCAGCAGGCGGTCCTCGCTGAGCTGGTCGCCGATGGTCGCGCCCACCCCGCCGGGGCCGGTGAATTCGTTGTCCCCCAGCGTCTTTCCGTCCTTGGCGACCCGCAGGAATGGCGTGCGCAGGCCGCGCACGGAGATGAGTTCGTCGACCGCCGCATTGCTGAAGAGGTCGCCGAAGTCACCGCCAAGCTCTGCCGCCGTCGAGACCAGCGGGCGTTGCCCCCAGTAGTCGCGAGCGAATTCGTCGACGGGGAGGCGCAGGAGCCGGGCCAGAGCGGGGCGGCCGGAGGCCGCCGCCGCATCCGGCAAGGGGGTAGTGGTCATGGAGTCTCGTGGAACCCGCTCAGATGCCGCGGGCGATGTCCTCGGACAGGTCTTCGGTGCCCGGGGCGGCCGGAGCGGGGGCATTCGGATTGCCGCCCGCGGCACCACCATCCGCACCGCCGTCCGCTCCACCATCGGCACCGCCATCCGCGCCGCCGTCGCCACCGCCATCCGCTCCACCATCGACACCGCCATCCGCGCCACCATCGGCACCGCCGTCGCCGGAGGTGGGGTGGGCACCATGGTCGGCGCCACCGTCGCCGGCGCCACCGTCCTGGGATCCGCCGTCATTGGCCGCCACGGCCGGGGACTCGTCCTCGAAGGTGTCCAGGGGAGCCTCGGTTCCGTCACCGGGGGGAATGCTCATGTCGCGTCCTTTCCGAGTCCTGCACTGGCCTGGCCGGTTGACCGGGCATTAGTCCATCAAAGCCGATGGGGCAGACCACATACGGGCTGGGGCCCACTGGATTCCGCGTAGCTCGCCACGCTCCAACTTAGGTTTGGCTGCCCGGCTCCATCCGAGCCCCCGGCTCGAGCTGGGCGCCGGCGCCGATCACACACTCCTTGCCGATCAAAATGAGGTCGTCATCGGTGGGCGGCCAGCGGTCGACCAGCTCCCCGATCCGAGCCTTGGCGCCGATCTCGCAGGCGTCGTCCACGATTGCGGTACGCACCTGCGCACCGGCGCGCACCACGACCCCGTCCATCAGGACGCAATCCTCGACCACCGCCCCGGCTTCCACCACACAGCTGGCACCCAGCACGCTGCGGCGGACCGTCCCGGAGATCTCACAACCGGCGGTGATCATCGCGTCCTCGACCGCGGATCCCGGACGCAGCGCGGCAGGGGGGAGCTCGGGGAATCGCGTGAGCATCGGCCAGTTTGGGTCGTCGAAGACATCGATTTTGCCGCGGACCAGATCGCGGTGCGCCACCAGATACTCCGAAGGCCGACCCAAGTCGCGCCAATAGCCTTCCAGCGCATAGGCGTAGGTCTTGCCCTTGTCGATCAGCCGGGGCAGCAACTGCTCGCCGAAGTCACCCAGGCCATCGTCCAGGCCGGGGTCCGTCACGGACAGGTCGCGCCGCAAAGCATCCAGCTCCGACACCAGGGCGGCAGCGTCATAGATGAAGATCTCGGTCGCCACCACCCCGCTGCTCGGCGAGGAGGGCTTGTAGTCCAGCCGGCTGACCAGATCGTCCTTGCCGACGGTGACCACGGCCTTGTGTTTGGCATTCTTCTTGGACACCTGCGCGGTGACGATTGTGCAATCGGCCTCGCGGCGCAGGTGCTCGGCGATGACCGCGCGCAGGTCGAGCCGGAAGACGTGGTCCGCGCTGGTGACCACCACGACGTCCGGATCCACGGCACTAATGTCGTCGCTTATCCGGTAGAGATCGTCGGCGTTCCCGGTGCTGAAGCCCTCCACCGTGCCGACATGGCCCTCCTCGGGCACCAAGCGCCGGTAGCCGCCGCGGCTGCGGTCCAGATCCCACGGCCGGCCACCCGAGAGGTGGGTGTCCAGCGATCCGGCCTGATATTGCACGGAGACCCAGACATCCGGGATCGAGCTATTGCCCAGGTTGCTCAATGCGAAATCGATGAGCCGGTAGCTGCCGGCGAAGGGCAGGGCAGGCTTGGCGCGTTCGCGGGTGAGCACCTCCATACGGGAACCCTGACCACCGGCCTGAACGATTCCGAGGATGCGTGGGGAGCGGCTGAACGGGACGACTTCGAGCACCCTGCAAACCTAGACTGCCTGGTATGACGCACGGCGATCGGCAACTGGACATTGTGCTTTTCGGCGCGACCGGCTTCGTCGGTGCGCTGACCGCGCGCCATCTCGCCGAGCACGCGCCGGCGCAGACTCGGATCGCCCTGGCCGGGCGCAGCCGCGACAAACTCGAGCAGGTACGCCGCGACCTCGGCCCCGCCGCGGCGCACTGGGATCTCCTGGTCGCCGACGCCGGTGAACCGGACGATATGGCGCGCCTGGCGAGCTCGGCGCGGGTGGTCGTCAGCACCGTGGGCCCCTATGCGACCTACGGGATGCCCCTGGTGCAGGCGTGCGCCGAGGCTGGCACGCACTATGCCGACCTGACCGGTGAGGTGCTCTTCGCGCGACGCAGCGCAGACGCCTGGCATGAGACCGCGCAGCGCACCGGTGCCAAGATCGTGCATTCCTGCGGATTCGACTCTGTCCCATCGGATCTCGGGGTACTGCTCACCGCCGAGCGGGCCGCGGCGGATGGTCAGGGCGAGCTGGGCCGCACGGTGCTTTATGTCCGCCGCCTGCGGGGCAGCTTCTCCGGGGGGACCATCGCCTCCATGCGCACCCAGGCCATCGAGAGCCGCGGCGACGCGCGCAGCCGGCGCATTCTCGCCGACTCCTATGCCCTCAGCCCCAACCGGAACGCCGAGCCTGCGCGGCCCAAACGCGAGCACGCCAAGGCCACCGGCCCCCTCGATGTGGTCAAGGGCCTGGTGCGTTCACTACCGGTCCGACGCACCGATGAGGGTCACTGGACCGGACCCTTCGTCATGGCGAGCTACAACACCCGAGTGGTCCGGCGTAGCAATGCGCTGCTCGGTCACGCCTACGGACGCGAGTTCAGCTACACGGAGGTCTCGGACTTCGGCGATTCGGCCAAGTCGCCGGTGCTCGCCGCGGTGGCCACCGGGGGCTTGTATGGCGTTGCCGGCGGTATGTCGTTCGCCCCCACCCGAGCCGTACTCGACCGGGTCCTACCAAAGCCGGGTGAGGGCCCCAGCCCCGAGGCGCAGCGCAAAGGCAGCTTCCGAATGGAGATCGAGACCACCACGACCACCGGGGCCCGCTATCGCACCATCGTGGCCGGGGACGCCGACCCGGGCTACTCCGGGACGGCAATCATGTTGGGGCAGAGCGCTTTGTCCCTGGCGAATGACGACCTGTCGGACCGGGCCGGGGTGTTGACGCCCGCGGTTGCCCTGGGGGACCACCTGGCCCAGCGCCTGCGCGAGCATCAGTTCACCCTGACCACCGACCGGGTGGACTGAGCCGGGGCGATGGGCCGCTTCCTTGCCGGAATGGCGACGATGCTGGTCCTTGTCGTCGTAGGTCTGGTGGGCCTACTCGCCAGTGCCGAGAGCCCCACCTCGGTGCCGACTGCCGCGCCGCTCGGGCCCGGAGTGCGGCCTAGCGCTGCGCCCGCCGACCTGGCGCCGGGCGAGACCTGGTTGGCGGAGGTGGACCTGAGTGCCAACTCCCTTGTGCTGCCGGATGGGCCGTTGCAGCAGGTAACCGCGCACGGCACGAATGTCCGGGTGGCCGCCGACGGCTTGCGGGTCGGCGACGTCAAGGTCGACGCGGTGTTGCCCTTCGAGGTCGCCGCGCGTCAGGTCGCGCCCGATGTAGTCCTCTATGACGCGGGCGGCGGCCGCGCCGGGGTGCGGCGCACGCAGCACGTCCTCGGGGTGGATCTGAACATTCGGGCCACCGGCACCGTGCACGCCGAGAACGGCCAATTGCTCATCCTCCCGGAGAGCGTCGATGTGGGCTTGCCCGGCGTAGTCAATGACGCCCTCTCCGAGGCCGCCCGTCGGCTGGTGACCATCCGCCAGCCGGTCGAGGGCCTGCCGCCCGGCCTGCGGCTCACCTCGGTTTCCGTTGCCCCCGAAGGATTCCGGGCCAGCCTACGCGGACAGGACGTGCGCATCGCCGGCTCGTGAGCCGGCGCGGCATACGCGGCTACTCGGTGGGGACCTTGGCGGCCAACTCCGCCAGCCAGGCAGCCGCGGAGGCATCGGACGGCATTCGCCAGTCCCCGCGGGGCGACAGTGAGCCCCCACGGATCACCTTGGGGCCATTGGGCATCGCCGAACGCTTGAACTGATTGGCGAAAAAGCGCTTGCCGAAAACCTCCATCCAGTGCCGGATGGTCGGCAGGTCATAGGCGATCTGCTTGTCCTGCGGGTAGCCGGGCGGCCACTCCCCGACCTGCGCGTCGGCCCACCCGTGCATGGCAAGGAAGGCGATCTTGCTGGGCAGGAAGCCGCGGCGGATCACGTGATAGAGCGTGAAATCCTGCAGCGCATAGGGCCCGATACTTGCCTCGGTGCTCTGCGGCTGCTCGCCGCCCTTGCTGGGCACCAGCTCCGGGGAGATCTCGGTGTCCAGAATGGAGAGCAGCACCTCGCCGACGGATGCGTCGAACTGCCCGGACCCGGCGACCCAGCGGATCAGGTGCTGCATCAGGGTCTTGGGCACCCCGGCGTTGACGCCATAGTGCGACATCTGATCGCCCACGCCATAGGTGCACCAGCCGAGCGCGAGCTCGGATAGGTCCCCGGTGCCCAGCACGATCCCGCCGCGCTGGTTGGCCAGCCTGAAGAGATAGTCGGTGCGCAGGCCGGCCTGGACGTTCTCGAAGGTCACGTCATACACCGGCTCACCGCGTCCGGCCGGGTGCCCCATCGTCTTGAGCATTTCCATTGCCGCAGAGGTGATATCGAGGGTCTCGAAGGTCACGCCGAGGGCTTCGGACAGGCGGGTGGCATTGGATTTGGTGTGCTCGCTGGTGGCGAACCCCGGCATGGTGAAGGCGAGGATGTCGCTGCGCGGGCGGCCGAGGCGGTCCATTGCCTCGGCGGCGACGATCAGCGCATGGGTGGAGTCCAGGCCGCCGGAGACCCCGATGACGATCTTGGGGCTCCCGATCGAGCGCATCCGCTGCTCCAGCCCGGACACCTGGATGTTGTAGGCCTCGAAGCAATCCAGTGCCAGCCGGTCGACCTCGTCGGGCACGAAGGGGAAGCGATCCACCTTGCGCCGCAAGCCGATATCCCCGGCCGGCGGGTCGAGGCGGAACTCAATGGTCCGGTATGCGGTGCGCTCCGCATAAGCCCGGCGGTTGTCGTCGAAGGTGCCCTGGCGGGCTCGCTCACTGCGCATCAGGTCCAGGTCGATATCGGCCACGCTGCGGCGCGGGCCGGACGGGAAGCGCTCGGTCTCGGCGAGCAGCCCGCCCATCTCATAGATCATCGTCTGGCCGTCCCAGGACAGATCGGTGGTCGATTCGCCCTCTCCCGCAGCGGCATACAGATAGGCCGCATTGCACCGGGAGGAGGAGGACTCGGCGAGCAGGTTGCGCTCATACGACTTGGCGATAGTGATCGGGCTGCCGGACAGATTGGCCAGCACGGTCGCCCCGGCCAGGGCGGCCTCCGCGCTCGGCGGGATCGGCACCCACATGTCCTCACAGACCTCAACGTGGAGGCGCAGACCGCGCACATCAACCGCGTCAAAAAGGAGATCCGGGCCGAAGGGCACGCTGGTCTCGCCGATGGCGATGTGCTGCCCGCGTTGGTCGTCACCCGGAGCGAAGAAGCGCCGCTCATAGAACTCGCGATAAGTCGGCAGATAGGACTTCGGCGCGACCCCGAGGATTGCGCCGCGGTGGATGACCACCGCGGTGTTGAAGACCCGGTGTCCCTTGCGCAGCGGAACACCGACCACGAGCACGGTCATCAACTCGGCGCTGTCCGCGACCAGCCGCAGCAGCGCCCGCTCGGCTGCGTCGAGGATCGGGTCCTGCAGGAAGAGATCCTCCAGGGAGTATCCGGTCAGCCCCAGCTCCGGGAAGACCGCGAGCGCCACCCCGTCGTCATGGCATTCCTTGGCCTGCGCGAGAGTGCGCTCGGCATTGGTCTGCGGGTCACCCAGCACGATGGGCAGGGTGCAGGCAGCCACCCGGGCGAAGCCGTGCGCATAGATCGAGCGGAAGTCCATGAGCCTGATCCTCCCCTATGCCACCCGCCCCGGTATGCCGCAGCGCCCGGGTATGCGAGCGGGTCGGCTCAGCGGGACAGCGGACTGCGCCGGGGCCCGTATGCCGCGGGCTCGATCGAGCGGGCGGCGCCCCGGGCAATCGCGGTGTTGCGGGCGAAGAGCAGCGGCAGTTGCGCGCGTCGCTCCCAGGCGAAGGTGGCGCGGGGACCGCGATGCCAGGTCGCCTCGAAGAGCCGCTTGGTCGCGGCCACGGAGTCCGGGGAGCGGCGCAGGATCGCATCCACCAGGTCGCCGGCGGCGCTCTGCGGATCCGCGGTCGCCTCGGTGGCCAGTCCGAGCTGCGCGGCCCGCTCACCGCTGACGATCTCGGCGGTCATCGTCAACCGCTTGGCCACATCGATGCCGACCAACTGCGAAAGACTGTGCACGCCAGACATATCCGGCACCAGTCCCCACTTGGCCTCCATCACCGACCACTGCGCGTCGGGGGTGGTGAATCGGAAGTCGGCGGCCAGCGCCAACTGCAGGCCCGCGCCGAAGCAACTGCCGTGAACTGCGGCGACCACCGGCACCGGCACTCGCCGCCAGGCCCAGCAGGCCTCCTGGAAGAGGTTGGTCCCGCGGATCGGCCGCGGCAGGAAGCCCCGGGTGAGGAACTGGCTCGAATTGGCCAGCACCGATAGGTCGATGCCGGCACAAAACGCCGGGCCCGCGCCGCTCAGCACCACCGCGCGCACCCCGCGGTCCGCCGCCAGCCGACGCGCGGTGTCCCGCAGGTCGGTGAGCAGGTCGAGGTCCAGGGCGTTGCGTTTCTGCGGCCGCTGCAGGCGCACGAAGGCCACCCGGTCGGCGATCTCGCAAGCGAGGACGGGCTCGGTCATGCGGTCATGCTAGGTCCGCGCCGCCCGACCGGCCGGCCTGGCCGGACTGGCGGGTCAGCCGGCCTGGCGGGTCAGCCGGCCTGACGAGTCAGCCGGCCTGACGAGTCAGCGGGCCTGGGCCGCCAGAGCGGTGGCGAAGGAAGGCGTGAGCGGCAGGCGCGGCAGCAGCATCGCCTGGACCGCGTGGTAGGTGTCCGGCTTGCCCGCCCAGGTACCCGACGCGGGTCGGTTGTTCGCGTCCAGCTCCGCATGCCAGGAGCCGCGCTCGCGGTCCACGAGATGGCGATCCGCATACGCCCACCAGCGCTCGAACTCGGTGCGCCAGCGCTCCTGGCCGGTGGCCGCATGCAGCGCCCAGGCCGCGCCCAGCGCCTCGGTGAGCACCCAGTGCATCCGGGAGCGGACCACCGGCATACCGGACCAATCGGTGGTGTAGACGAAGCCGTCGGCGCCGTCCACCGCCCAGCCGTCGGCGAGGGCGCGCTCGGTCAGCGCGACCGCCGCCGGGGTGGCCCACTCCCACTCCGGGCCACCGAGCGTGACGGCGGTGGCGAGCGTCAGCCGCGTCCATTCCAGGGCGTGGCCGACGGTGGCGCCATACGGGCGGAAGGGGTGCGCGGGCTCATCCCGGTTGTAGTCCGGCAGCGGCTGCCAGTCGGGGGTGAAGTGCTCGGGGATGCGCCAGTCGTTGGCGCGGGCGTAGCCGTCGATGGTGCGGCGCACCATCCGCCCGGCCCGGGTATGCCAGCGGCTCTCCCCCGTCACATCGCCGGCGGCGAGCATCGCCTCGACCGTATGCATGGTGGCGTTGATCCCGCGGTAGGCCTCCTCCTGCTGCCAGTTAGCGGAGAAGGATTCGTGCACCATCCCCGCCTCCTCGTCCCAGAAGTGCCGGTCGTGCACGGCCAGGGCGGCGGCGAGCAGGTCGTCGGCGCCGGCCACGCCGCATACCCGGGCGCTGCTGGCGGCGAGCACGACGAAGGAATGGGCGTAGGCCTCCTTGTCGGTGCGCGTCGGGCGCTGCCCGTCTGGGGAGATCGCGGCATACCAACCGTCGTTTTCGGGGTCGCGGAAAGGCCCGGCGAGCGCGGCGACGCCATGCTCGAGCAGCTCGCGGAAACCGGGCCGGCCGAGCAGGTGGCCGAGCGCGCAGACGTGGGTCATCCGGGTGGTGATCCACAGCTCCAGGTCGCGGGGCACGACCGTCCCGTCGTCACCGAGCCAGCCGAATCCGCCGGGCACCGCGGCCGCGCGGGTGAACTCCAGCAACCGGTCGGCTTCTGCCGCGAACGCGGCGGCGGTCTCGTCGGAACATACGGGGGTGGGGAGGGACGCCATACGGGCCACTCAACCACGCCGCGGATAGCCCTCGCCCGGATAAGCGCGCCGGTGTCATGATCGCCGCTATGACGTCGCTGCCCGCCCCCAGCCCGGTCCGCACGCGGCGGGCCTGGGCGGTCGCATGGGTGACGCTCATCGCGCTGGTGGCCGCGGCCGCCTTCCGGTCCTCCACCGGCGTGCTCATGGAGCCCATCGAGCGCGAGTTCGGGTGGAGCCGGGCGACCACCTCGGGCGCGGTCAGCCTCAACTTGGTCCTCTATGGGCTCATCGCCCCCTTCGCCGCCGCGCTGCTGGAACGCTATGGCCCGCGCCGGGTGGTCTCCGTCTCACTGGCGGTGGTGGCCGCGGCCTCGGCGCTGACCACGCTGATGACCTCCCCCTGGCAGCTATGGCTGCTGTGGGGCTTCGTCATCGGACTGAGTACCGGGTCGATGGCGCTGGTCTTGGGCGCGATCATTGCGAATCGGTGGTTCGTCGAGCGCCGCGGATTGATCACCGGCGTCTTCTCGGCCGCCAATGCCACGGGTCAGTTGCTCTTCCTGCCCGCCATCGCGATGACCGCGAGCCGCGCCGGCTGGCGCTGGGCCGCGGCCATCGTCGCGGTGCTCGCCCTGCTGGCGATGGCGCTGGTCGCCGCGGTCATCCGGGATCGCCCGCATGACGTCGGCCTGCTCCCGTATGGCGCGATCCCCGGCACCCCGGACGCCGAACGGGCGCCCGAACCCACCCGCTCGCCGGTGCTCGCCGCGTTCGCGGTGCTGCGCTCGGGCAGCCGGTCGTGGACCTTTTGGGCGCTGATGCTCACCTTCTTTGTCTGCGGCTGGTCGACCAATGGCCTGGTGCAGACCCATTTCGTGCCCGCCGCGCACGATCACGGTATGCCGGCCACCACCGCCGCCTGGCTGCTCGCCCTGGTCGGGATCTTCGACATGGTCGGCACCATCGCCTCCGGCTGGCTGACCGACCGGATGGACCCGCGGCTGCTGCTGGCCGCCTATTACGCCCTGCGTGGGCTCTCGCTCTTCACCGTGCACCAGATGCTCGGCCCATCGGTGGAGCCCGGCCTGTGGGTCTTCATCTTCTTCTATGGGCTGGACTGGGTGGCCACGGTTCCCCCGACGGTTGCCTTGTGCCGCAGTCATTTTGGGCTGAACGACTCCGGCATCGTCTTCGGCTGGACGTATGCCGCCCATATGGTCGGCGCCGGGCTCGGCGCGTCCTTCGCCGGATGGATGCGCACGGTCGACGGCAGCTATCGCACGGCCTGGATGAGCGCCGGGGTGCTCTGCCTGATCGCGGCGTTCATCGCGCTGACGATCCCGCGCAACCCACCGCGGCCCGTGGACGCGGGTTCGCAGGCCCCCCAGGGCCCGGCGGAAACCGAGGATGCGGACGACCTGACCTTTACCTGAGCCACCGCCACAATCGCCCCGCGGGCGCGCGCAGGCTCAGGTGGTTTGCTGACGCAGCAGTTCGACCACGCGGGTGGCCGCGGGGGTCATCGCGATCGCATCCCGGACCAGGGCGTAGATATCGCGCACCGGCACCGGGTCGGTCAGCGCCACCACCCGCACCCGAGGCGGCAGGTCCGCGGTGGCCAGCACGGGGAGCATGGTCACCCCGATCCCCTCGTCGACGAAGGCCAGGGCACTGAGATGGTCGGCGGCCTGGACGATATAGCGCGGGGTGAACCCGGCCGCGACATACGCCCGGGCCTGGACCTCGTGGTAGGGCTGGTTGACGAAATCGTTGGCCACATAGTCGTCGTCGCGAAACTCCGAGAGCGGGGCCGTGCGTCGACGGGCCAGGCGATGGGAGCGGTGCACCGCCATGACAAAGGGATCCTCTACCAATGGCAGTCGGGTGAAGCCGGCGGGCGCCGGCTCCCCCTCCAGCGCGATCCGAATGTCGATATCCGGCTGCGTCGCCGGGCCGGCGGTCGCGCTCTGGTCGACGGGGATATCGGTGAGCACCAATTCGACCATCAGGTCGGGGAACTCCGCTCGCAGCCGGCGCACGATCCCGGGCATCCAGGCCAGCCCGGCCGAAGCGAAGTGGCCGATGGTCAGGTGACCGGTGCGGCCTTCCCGCAAGTCTTTGACCAGCGCGCCGAGGCGGTTCAGGCTGCGCAGGGCGTCGCCGGAAGCCGCCGCGATCCGGGTCCCGGCCGGGGTCGGGCGCACCCCACGCCCGGCCCGCTCCAGGAGGATCAGGCCGGTTTCGCGCTGCAAGGCGGCCACATGCTGGCTCACCGCAGAGGAACTCATTCGCAGTTGATCGGCGGCTGCCTGCATGGACCCGGTGACCACGACAGACCGGAAGACACGTAACCGTTGCGGATCGAGCACCCGTCAATCCTAAGCACCACTTAACAGTGGCGAAGTAGTTTCACGTTGTACTAACGGGTAAGCGCTCGCATACTTGAGGACATGGACCGCACCATTGACCGTGACTACGCCCGCATGATGACCGAGATGCAGGCTGCTCGCCAGGACTGGCACAACGAGACCCCCGTCTCCCGCAAGTTCGGCCTCCTGCAGCGCCTGATCAACCGCCGCTGACCCGGCAGGATGCCGCATACCGGCATCCACCAGAACCCGCGCACCCGGCCCGCCCGGCACATTCCTCCCCGTGCCGCAAGCGCCCCGGGTGCGCTTTTTCTTTGCCCGCCCAGGCGGTATGACGCTGCGCCACCCGAGGCGGTATGCCGCGCCAGGCGCCCTGGGGAGCGGCACCGGCGAGAGCCGACTGCGGTTAGCGAACCATGATCATGGAGGCATGGACATGACCACACCGCGCATGTGGACCGGCCGAGTCTTTATCGGCGCCAGTCTGGATGGCTTCATCTCCCGACCCGACGGGGACATCGACTGGCTCACCGATCCGGCACCCGGCCCGCGCCACGCGAGCATCAGCAGCAGCCGTGAGGTCGAGGGGTGGGAGACATTCTTCCCCTCCGTCGACCACCTGGTGATGGGCCGTGGGACCTACGAAAAGGTTCTCACCTTCGACGACTGGCCCTATGCGGACAAGCACGTCATCGTCATGTCCACCACCCTGGCCACCGACGATGCCCGAATCACCGTCGTCCGCGACCTCGATGCAGCCGTGCGGGAACTGGGCAGTTCCGGCGCCGAGCAGGTCTACGTCGATGGCGGGCAGGTTATTCAGAGCTTCCTGCGGGCCGGCCTGATTGACGAGATCAGCATCGGCTGGGCGCCGGTCCTGATCGGCTCCGGCCGCCCGCTTTTTGGCGACCTCGATGACGACGTCCACCTGGAACTCATCGCCAGCAATGCCTCCGCCGGCGGCATGGTGCACGCCACCTATCGCGTGTACCGAGCAGAGCCCGCCCCCACCGGCAACCGCACCAGCGAGCGGCGACGACCGGGTGACCGCGACGAGCAGCCCTAGTCGGCCGCGACCAGTTCCGCGAAGCGATCGGCCAGCGGACGCCAGGTCTGCTCCAGTTCGGCACCCGCTTCGCGCACCCGCGCCGCGGCGCGCTGCAAGCGCTCCCCGCCGGGCCCGGTGAGCTCGGCCGAGGGCTTGGCCACGGTCCAGGTGTCGAACTGATCCGGGCTGCACTCGGGGTGGAACTGCACCCCATACGCCCGGGGCGCGAAGCGCAATGCCTGCACCGAACCATCCGGCGCATAGGCGAGGATCTCGGCGCCCGGTGGCACCTGGCGCACGATGTCGTAGTTCCACTGCACCGCATTCACCCCCTGAAAACCGCCCAGGAACCGGTCCTGCTCCCCCGCGGGAGTCAGCGCGATCGCGGTGATGCCATTGGACGGCCCATCGGGGTTGATGGTGACCACCCCGCCGAGCGCCCGGGCCGCGAGCTGGTGACCCAGGCAGACGCCGAGGAACGGCATACCGGCTCCCACCGTCGTGGCGATCAACTCGCGGGTGGCCGGCAGCCACGGATAGTCCGCATCGTCATTGGCACCCGCCTCACCGCCGAGGACGACGAGCGCGTCGGCGTCACCGAGCGAGGTGGGGATCGCGTCGCCGCGGTGCGCCCGAATGCGACGCAACTCGATGCCGCGCTCCGCCCACCAGTCGCCAAGCCAGTTCGGCGGGCA
>ERZ501047.106-NODE-106-length-30630-cov-27.681570_pt1 | contig 30630 bp, 34 predicted proteins | sample MGYA00510868_ERZ501047 | MGnify/ENA primary metagenome ERZ501047 (study PRJEB25958, sample SAMN03398593) | human skin metagenome | study: EMG produced TPA metagenomics assembly of the Human Skin Microbiome Metagenome (human skin metagenome) data set. | reverse complement strand
TCGCCGTGCCCCGACCCGTCCCGCGGGTCCGGCCACGTCCGGCGAGTGGGCGTCCCGGCCGGAGGATGCCGGTCGGACGGCGCGCCGCTCCGTCTCTCGAGGACCGTGGAAGGACCACCCTTGGCTGCCTCGCGCACCGCGCCCCAGTCCCTGACCACCGCACGCACGGCCTCCGGCCGGCTGTCGTTCGCCAAGATCCGGGAGCCCCTGGAGGTCCCGGACCTCCTCGCGCTCCAGACGGAGAGCTTCGACTGGCTGCTCGGCAACGAGAAGTGGCAGGCCCGCGTCGCCGAGGCGATCGAGGCCGGTCGCACCGACGTGCCGGACCGCTCGGGCCTGGAGGAGATCTTCGAGGAGATCTCCCCGATCGAGGACTTCGCCGAGTCGATGAGCCTCAGCTTCCGCGAGTCGCGCTTCGAGTCGCCCAAGTACTCAATCGAGGAGTGCCAGGAGCGCGACCAGACGTACTCGGCGCCGCTGTTCGTCACCGCCGAGTTCATGAACAACACGACGGGCGAGATCAAGAGCCAGACGGTCTTCATGGGCGACTTCCCGCTCATGACCGAGCGCGGCACGTTCGTCATCAACGGCACCGAGCGGGTCGTCGTCAGCCAGCTCGTCCGCAGCCCGGGCGTCTACTTCGAGCGCACCCCCGACAAGACCTCCGACAAGGACGTCTACTCGGCGAAGATCATCCCCAGCCGCGGTGCGTGGCTCGAGTTCGAGATCGACAAGCGCGACATGATCGGCGTCCGCGTCGACCGCAAGCGCAAGCAGTCGGCGACCGTCCTGCTCAAGGCCCTCGGCATGTCCGAGGCCGAGATCCGCGAGGCGCTCGTCGGCGTCGACGCCAACGGGGCCGAGCGCCACTACGAGTCGGTCGACCTCACCCTCGAGAAGGACACGACCGAGGGTCAGGACGACGCGCTCCTCGACCTCTACCGCAAGCTCCGTCCGGGCGAGCCGCCGACCCGCGAGGCCGCCCAGACGCTGCTGGACAACCTCTACTTCAACCCGAAGCGGTACGACACGGCCAAGGTCGGCCGGTACAAGATGAACCGCAAGCTCGGGGTCGAGGTGCCGCTCGAGGACTCGGTGCTCTCGATCGACGACATCGTCGCGACGATCCGCTACCTCGTCGCCCTCCACGCCGGCGACGAGACCCTCCCGGGCACGCGCGACGGCGAGGCGTACGACGTGCCCGTCGAGGTCGACGACATCGACCACTTCGGCAACCGCCGCGTGCGCAGCGTCGGCGAGCTCATCCAGAACCAGGTCCGCACGGGCCTGTCCCGGATGGAGCGCGTCGTCCGCGAGCGGATGACCACACAGGACGTCGAGGCGATCACGCCTCAGACGCTCATCAACATCCGGCCGGTCGTCGCCTCCATCAAGGAGTTCTTCGGCACCAGCCAGCTGTCGCAGTTCATGGACCAGAACAACCCGCTGTCGGGTCTGACGCACAAGCGTCGGCTCTCGGCGCTGGGCCCGGGCGGTATCTCCCGTGACCGCGCCCAGATGGAGGTCCGTGACGTCCACCCGAGCCACTACGGCCGGATGTGCCCGATCGAGACCCCCGAGGGCCCGAACATCGGTCTCATCGGCTCGCTCGCGAGCTACGGACGGATCAACCCGTTCGGCTTTATCGAGACGCCGTACCGCAAGGTGAGCAACGGTGTCGTCAGCGACGACGTCGAGTACCTCTCCGCCGACGAGGAGGACAAGGTCGTCGTCGCCCAGGCGAACGCGCCGCTGGCCGAGGACGGCTCGTTCCTCGAGGAGCGCGTCCTCGTCCGGTCCAAGGGCGGCGAGGTCGAGTACATCCCCGGCGACGAGGTCGACTACATGGACGTCTCGCCGCGGCAGATGGTCTCCGCCGCGACCGCGATGATCCCCTTCCTCGAGCACGACGACGCCAACCGCGCGCTCATGGGCGCGAACATGCAGCGTCAGGCCGTCCCGCTCGTGCGCGCCGAGGCCCCGCTCGTCGGCACCGGCATGGAGTGGCGTGCCGCGCTCGACTCCGGTGACGTCGTCCGGGCCGAGAAGGCCGGCGCGGTCACCTCCGTGTCCGCCGACCTCGTCACCGTCGCCCACGACGACGGCACGCAGCGGACGTACAAGATCATGAAGTTCTCCCGCTCGAACCAGGGCAACAGCTACAACCAGCGGGTCGTCGTCTCCGAGGGGGACCGGGTCGAGGCCGGCCAGCTCATCGCGGACGGTCCGGCGACCGACGGCGGCGAGATGGCGCTGGGGCGCAACCTCCTCGTCGCGTTCATGCCGTGGGAGGGGTACAACTACGAGGACGCGATCATCCTCAGCCAGCGCCTGGTCCAGGACGACGTCCTCTCCTCGATCCACATCGAGGAGCACGAGGTCGACGCCCGCGACACGAAGCTCGGCCCCGAGGAGATCACGCGGGACATCCCGAACGTCGCCGAGGAGGTCCTCGCCGACCTCGACGAGCGCGGCATCATCCGCATCGGCGCCGAGGTCCGCGACGGCGACCTGCTCGTCGGCAAGGTCACGCCGAAGGGCGAGACCGAGCTGACGCCGGAGGAGCGCCTCCTGCGCGCGATCTTCGGTGAGAAGGCGCGCGAGGTCCGCGACACCTCCCTCAAGGTGCCCCACGGCGAGACCGGCACCGTCATCGGCGTCAAGGTCTTCGACAAGGACGCCGGCGACGAGCTGCCCCCGGGCGTCAACCAGCTCGTCCGGGTCCACGTCGCCAACCGGCGCAAGATCACCGACGGCGACAAGCTCGCCGGCCGGCACGGCAACAAGGGCGTCATCTCCAAGATCCTCCCGGTCGAGGACATGCCCTTCCTCGAGGACGGCACGCCCGTCGACGTCGTCCTCAACCCGCTCGGCGTCCCCGGCCGGATGAACATCGGTCAGATCCTCGAGCTCCACCTCGGCTGGGCGGCCAGCCGCGGCTGGGAGATCGAGGGCAACCCGGAGTGGGCGGAGCTCATCCCGCAGGACGCCCGTGCGGCCGAGCCGAACTCGCGCGTCGCCAGCCCCGTCTTCGACGGTGCCCGCGAGGAGGAGATCAAGGGCCTGCTCGACAGCACCCGCAAGACCCGCGACGGCCAGCGCCTCATCGGTGCTTCCGGCAAGGCGCAGCTGTTCGACGGGCGCTCGGGCGAGCCGTACCCGGACCCGGTCTCGGTCGGCTACATGTACATCCTCAAGCTGCACCACCTCGTGGACGACAAGATCCACGCGCGCAGCACGGGGCCGTACTCGATGATCACCCAGCAGCCGCTCGGTGGTAAGGCGCAGTTCGGTGGTCAGCGGTTCGGCGAGATGGAGGTCTGGGCGCTCGAGGCCTACGGCGCCAGCTACGCCCTCCAGGAGCTGCTGACGATCAAGTCGGACGACGTCAACGGCCGCGTCAAGGTGTACGAGGCCATCGTCAAGGGCGACAACATCCCCGAGCCGGGCATCCCGGAGTCCTTCAAGGTCCTCATCAAGGAGATGCAGTCCCTCTGCCTCGACGTCGAGGTCCTCTCGACGGACGGCAGCGCGATCGAGATGCGCGAGAACGAGGAGGACGTGTTCCGCGCCGCCGAGGAGCTCGGCATCGACCTCTCCCGGCGCGAGCCGAGCAGCGTCGAGGAGGTCTGACGGGAGCGGGGTGCCCCCACCGGCGCCCCGCCCCGACTGACCCCGTCCCCGACGCCCCACCCGAACTTTTCGAGACATCCTCGACACCGAACGAGAGAAGGACACCGTGCTCGACGTCAACTTCTTCGACGAGCTGCGCATCGGCCTGGCCACCGCCGCGGACATCCGCGAGTGGAGCCACGGCGAGGTCAAGAAGCCGGAGACCATCAACTACCGCACCCTCAAGCCGGAGAAGGAGGGCCTGTTCTGCGAGCGCATCTTCGGCCCCACCCGGGACTGGGAGTGCTCCTGCGGCAAGTACAAGCGCGTCCGCTTCAAGGGCATCATCTGCGAGCGCTGCGGCGTCGAGGTGACCCGCGCGGGCGTCCGGCGTGAGCGGATGGGCCACATCGAGCTCGCCGCCCCGGTCACCCACATCTGGTACTTCAAGGGCGTCCCGAGCCGCCTGGGGTACCTCCTCGACCTCGCCCCGAAGGACCTCGAGAAGGTCATCTACTTCGCGGCCTACATGATCACGCACGTCGACGAGGAGCAGCGGCACGCCGACCTGCCCTCGCTCGAGGCGCAGATCGAGGTCGAGCGCAAGGAGCTGGAGAACAAGCGCGACGCCGACATCGAGGCGCGCGCCAAGAAGCTCGAGCAGGACGTCGCGCAGCTCGAGGAGGAGGGCGCGAAGTCGGACCAGAAGCGGAAGGTCCGCGACTCGGCCGAGCGCGAGATGAACCAGATCCGCAAGCGGGCCGACCAGCAGGTCGAGCGCCTCACGCAGGTCTGGGACCGGTTCAAGAACCTCAAGGTCCAGGACCTCGAGGGCGACGAGATCCTCTACCGCGAGATGCGTGACCGCTTCGGCATGTACTTCGAGGGCGGGATGGGCGCCGCGGCGATCCAGAAGCGCCTGGAGACCTTCGACCTCGAGGCCGAGGTCGAGGTCCTGCGCGAGATCATCGCGACGGGCAAGGGCCAGAAGAAGACTCGCGCCCTCAAGCGTCTCAAGGTCGTCACCGCCTTCCTCACGACCGACAACGAGCCCGCGGGCATGGTCCTCGACGCGATCCCGGTCATCCCGCCGGACCTGCGTCCGATGGTCCAGCTCGACGGTGGCCGCTTCGCCACCTCGGACCTCAACGACCTCTACCGCCGCGTCATCAACCGGAACAACCGCCTCAAGCGGCTGCTCGACCTCGGCGCGCCGGAGATCATCGTCAACAACGAGAAGCGGATGCTCCAGGAGGCCGTCGACAACCTGTTCGACAACGGTCGCCGCGGCCGTCCCGTCACCGGCCCGGGCAACCGGCCGCTGAAGTCGCTGTCCGACATGCTCAAGGGCAAGCAGGGTCGGTTCCGCCAGAACCTGCTCGGCAAGCGCGTCGACTACTCGGGCCGTTCGGTCATCGTCGTCGGCCCGCAGCTCAAGCTCCACCAGTGCGGTCTGCCGAAGCAGATGGCGCTCGAGCTGTTCAAGCCGTTCGTCATGAAGCGTCTCGTCGACCTCGACCTCGCTCAGAACATCAAGTCCGCCAAGCGGATGGTCGAGCGGCAGCGGCCGCAGGTGTGGGACGTGCTCGAGGAGGTCATCACCGAGCACCCGGTCCTGCTCAACCGGGCGCCGACGCTGCACCGCCTCGGCATCCAGGCCTTCGAGCCGCAGCTGGTCGAGGGCAAGGCCATCCAGATCCACCCGCTCGTCTGCACCGCCTTCAACGCGGACTTCGACGGTGACCAGATGGCCGTGCACCTGCCGCTGTCGACGGAGGCGCAGGCCGAGGCCCGCATCCTCATGCTGTCCTCGAACAACATCCTCAAGCCGGCCGACGGTCGCCCGGTGACGATGCCGACGCAGGACATGATCATCGGGCTCTTCCACCTCACCTCCGAGGTCGAGGGTGCCGACGAGGTCGAGCAGAAGGACCGCCGGGCGTTCTCGACGGTGGCCGAGGCTCGCATGGCCTACGACGCCGGCGAGATCAAGATCGGTACCCCGATCCGGGTCCGGCTCGTCGACATCGTCCCGCCGGCGGGCACCGCGCTGCCCGAGGGCACCGAGATCGCCGAGGACGGCCGGGTCGCCACCTGGCTCGCCGACACGACGCTCGGCCGCGCCCTGTTCAACCAGGCGATGCCGGTCGACTACCCGTTCGTCGACGAGCCGGTCGACAAGAAGCGGCTCGGCCGCATCGTCAACGACCTCGCCGAGCGGTACTCGAAGGTCCAGGTCGCCGCGTCCCTCGACGCGCTCAAGGAGGCCGGGTACTACTGGGCCTCCCGCTCGGGCACGACCGTCGCGGTCTCGGACGTCGTCACCCCGCCGCGCAAGGGCGAGATCCTCGAGGGCTACGAGGCGAAGGCGACGAAGGTCCAGACGCAGTACGAGCGCGGTCTCATCACCGACGACGAGCGCCGCCAGGAGCTCATCGAGATCTGGACCCAGGCGACCAACGAGGTCTCCAAGGAGATGGAGAACAACTTCCCGCGGAAGAACCCGATCTTCCGCATGGTCTCCTCCGGTGCCCGAGGCAACTGGTTCCAGCTGCGGCAGATCGCCGGCATGCGCGGGCTCATGGCCAACCCGAAGGGCGAGATCATCCCGCGCCCGATCCGGACGAACTTCCGTGAGGGCCTGTCCGTCGTCGAGTTCTTCATCTCGACGCACGGCGCCCGCAAGGGTCTGGCCGACACCGCCCTGCGTACGGCCGACTCGGGGTACCTCACCCGTCGTCTCGTCGACGTCTCCCAGGACGTCATCGTCCGCGAGGAGGACTGCGGGACCACGCGCGGCCTGACGATGCCGATCGCCGAAGCCGACCCGGTGACCGGCGAGCGGCGCAAGCACGAGGTCGTCGAGTTCACCGTGTACGCCCGGTGCCTCGCGGCCGACGTCGAGAAGGACGGCGAGGTCCTCTACCGCGCCGGGGACGACATCGGCGACGTCGCCATCGAGCGGCTCTACCAGGCGGGTGCCGACGAGCTCAAGGTTCGCTCCGTCCTCACCTGCGAGTCGAAGGTCGGCACGTGCGCCCGCTGCTACGGTCGCTCGCTGGCGACCGGTCAGCTCGTCGACATCGGCGAGGCCGTCGGCATCATCGCGGCCCAGTCGATCGGTGAGCCCGGCACCCAGCTGACGATGCGGACCTTCCACACCGGTGGTGTGGCCGGTGACGACATCACCCACGGTCTGCCGCGTGTCGTCGAGCTCTTCGAGGCCCGGACGCCCAAGGGTGTCGCGCCGATCTCGGAGGCGGCCGGTCGCGTCCGCGTCGAGGAGACCGACAAGGGCAAGCAGATCGTCGTCGTCCCCGACGACGGCAGCGAGGAGCAGGCCTACCCGGTGAGCAAGCGTGCGCGCCTGCTCGTCGAGGACGGCGGCTCGGTCGAGGTCGGTGACCAGCTCGTCCAAGGTGCGATCGACCCCAAGGAGGTGCTGCGCATCCTCGGCCCGCGCCAGGCGCAGAAGCACCTCGTCGACGAGGTCCAGGGCGTCTACCGCCAGCAGGGTGTGTCGATCCACGACAAGCACATCGAGGTCATCGTCCGGCAGATGCTCCGCCGGGTGACCATCCTAGAGGCGCACGACACCGACCTCCTGCCGGGCATGCTCGCCGAGCGCGCCCGCTTCGAGGAGGAGAACCGTCGGGTCGTCGCCGAGGGCGGCACCCCGGCGGCCGCGCGTCCGCAGCTCATGGGCATCACGAAGGCGTCGCTGGCGACCGACTCGTGGCTCTCGGCCGCCTCCTTCCAGGAGACGACGCGGGTGCTCACCGAGGCCGCGATGGAGGGTCGCTCCGACCCGCTGCTCGGCCTCAAGGAGAACGTCATCCTCGGAAAGCTCATCCCGGCGGGTACGGGTCTGTCCCGCTACCGCGACGTCGCGGTCGAGCCGACCGAGGAGGCGAAGGCCGCCGCGTACTCGATGCCGAGCTACGAGGACTACGGCTACGCCGCGTTCGGCCCCGGCACCGGAGAGGCGATCCGCCTCGACGACGCCGAGCTCGGCCTCGACGAGCTCCGCTGACGCAGGTCCGATCAGGACGGCCCCGTACCCGCCCCGGGTGCGGGGCCGCCCTGCGTGCGGGCCGGTCCGGGTCGGGGCGCCCCGGACCACGCGCCGAACGCGCGACTCGCTGAGGATCCCCGGGTTTCCGGCGATCGTGCGTAGTGTGGGCGGCAGACGGGCTGGCTGCGGTCGGCCCGGACCCGCGGGACCACCCCGTCGTGGAACGTCCAGGTGGCCGACCGGCCGCCCGTGAACCGAAACGGAGATCCACATGAACAAGTCCGAGCTCGCCTCCGCCGTCGCCGAGAAGGCCGGCGTCTCCGCCGCCCAGGCCGCTGCCGTCATCACCGCCATGCAGGACGTCCTCGTCGACGCCGTCGCCAAGGGTGAGAAGGTCAGCGTCCCCGGCTTCTTCTCGCTGGAGCGCACCGAGCGCGCCGCCCGCCAGGGCCGCAACCCGCAGACCGGTGAGTCGATGACCATCCCGGCCGGTTTCGCCGCCAAGCTCACGGCCGGCTCTGCGCTGAAGAACGCCGTCAAGAAGTGACCCGCCGGCGGGCCGTGCCCGCCGCGCTGCTCGAGGCCGTCGACCGCTGGGTCGGCGGCCTCGAGCCGTCCCGGGCTGAGAGGATCCCCGTATGACCACGCCGACGCCGACCCCTCCGGCCGGCCGCGGGGCGCGGCTGCGGGACCGCGCGATCGCCGCCGGTCTGCTCCTCGCCGCCGTCCTGCTCGCGCTCAAGCCCGCGGGCCTGACGACGAAGCTGCTCGCGGTGGGGCTGGCGGCATGGGCCGTCAGCCGCTGGTCCGGGCGTCACCGTCTCGATGCGACCGTCATCGTCGTCACCCTGCTCGTGATCGCCGCCTACCGTCTCGTGCTCGTCCTCACGGGGGCCCAGGCCCCCTTCTGACGGCCGTCCCACCACGCGGCGGCTGCGGGTGATGGAATGGAGGGACCGCCCGAACGACGGGTGGGCGAGGAGGAACGGCGCGATGGACGGCAGGCGCGACGGGGCGCAGGTGGATCGCTACGTCTTCGACTTCACCGAGGGGTCGATGAGCGAGAAGGACCGGCTCGGGGGCAAGGGCGCGAACCTCGCCGAGATGGTGCGGCTCGGGCTTCCCGTCCCACCGGGGTTCACGATCACGACCGACGCCTGCCGGTACTTCCTCGCCCACGGCGAGGAGCCCGCCCAGCTGCCGGACGAGGTGTCGACGCACCTGGCGCGGATGGAGTCGGAGATGGGGCGCCGCCTGGGGGCGACCGCCGAGCCGCTGCTCGTGTCCGTCCGCTCGGGCGCGAAGTTCTCGATGCCCGGGATGATGGAGACCGTCCTCAACATCGGGCTCAACGACGACTCGGTGGCCGGGCTCGCTGCCGCCTCCGGGTCCGAGCGCTTCGCATGGGACTCCTACCGCCGGCTGGTCCAGATGTTCGGCCGGACCGTCATGGGCGTGGACGGCGAGGTCTTCGAGACGCGGATCGAGGAGCTGAAGACAGAGCGGGGTGTCGAGGCGGACACGGGTCTGACCGCCGACGACCTCCGGTCGCTCGTCGAGAGCTTCAAGCGCGCGATCCACGCCGCCACCGGCCGGGACTTCCCGCAGGACCCGCGCGAGCAGCTCGACGCCGCGATCCGTGCCGTCTTCACCAGCTGGACCGGTGAGCGGGCGGTCCTCTACCGGCGTCAGGAGCGGATCCCGCACGACCTCGGCACGGCGGTGAACGTGCAGGCGATGGTCTTCGGCAACCTCTCCGACGACTCCGGCACGGGCGTGTGCTTCACCCGAGACCCGGCGACGGGTGCGACCGGCGTCTACGGCGACTTCCTCATGAACGCCCAGGGCGAGGACGTCGTCGCCGGGATCCGCAACACCTCGCCGCTCGCGGAGCTCGAGCACGTCTCGCCCGCTGCCTACGTCGAGCTCCGTGCCGCGATGGATCGGCTCGAGGGGCACTATCGCGACCTGTGCGACATCGAGTTCACTATCGAGCGCGGTCGGCTGTGGATGCTGCAGACGCGGGTCGGCAAGCGCACCGCCGAGGCCGCCTTCCGCATCGCCTGCCAGCTCGTCGACGAGGGGGTCATCGACGAGCACGAGGCGCTGCGTCGGGTCACGGGGCAGCAGCTGTCGATGCTCATGTTCCCCCGGTTCGCCACCGACTCCTCCGCGCGCGTCCTCACCCGGGCCGTCGCGGCCAGCCCCGGCGCTGCGGTCGGGGCGATCGTCTTCGACTCGGCCACGGCGGCCCGCCGGGCGGCGGCGGGGGAGGACGTCATCCTCGTCCGTGCGGAGACGACGCCGGACGACCTCGAGGGCATGATCGCCGCGCGGGGCATCCTCACCTCCCGCGGCGGCAAGACCAGCCACGCGGCCGTCGCCGCGCGGGGGATGGGCAAGACGTGCGTCTGCGGGGCGGAGTCCCTCGTCGTCGACGTCGCGAACAGGTCCCTCATGGTGCGGGGCGAGGCGGGGCACATCCTCCACGAGGGCGACGTCATCTCGATCGACGGCAGCACCGGCGAGGTCTTCGAGGGTGCGGTGGACGTCGTGCCGAGCCCGGTCGTCGACTTCTTCGAGGGACGCACCGTCCCCGACGAGGGCGCAGCGGAGGTCGTCCGCGCCGTCGCGCGGATCATGGCGATCGCCGACGACGCCCGCCGGCTCAAGGTGCGGGCCAACGCGGACACGCCCGAGGACGCGGCCCGTGCCGTCCGTTTCGGCGCGGAGGGGATCGGCCTGTGCCGTACCGAGCACATGTTCCTCGGCGAGCGGCGCGAGCTCGTCGAGCACCTCATCCTCGCGGAGGGTGACGCGGAGCGGGAGGGCGCCCTCGAGGCGCTGCGCCCCCTGCAGAAGCAGGACTTCATCGAGATCTTCCGGGCGATGGGGGACCGGCCCGTCACCGTCCGGCTCATCGACCCGCCGCTGCACGAGTTCCTGCCGAACCTCGTCGACCTCACCGTCGACGAGGCGCTCGCGACGGAGCGCGGCGAGTCCGACCCCGGCCGCCGTCGGATGCTCGCCGCGGTCGAGCGCCTGCACGAGTCGAACCCGATGTTCGGCCTGCGAGGCGTCCGCCTCGGGATCGCGCGCCCGGGCCTGTTCGCCATGCAGATCCGGGCCATCCTCGAGGCCTTCGTCGAGGTCCGCCGGACCGGCCACCACGGCACGGTCGAGATCATGGTTCCGCTCGTCGACTCGGTCGAGGAGCTCGACCTCGTCCGCGCCGAGGCGCTCGAGATCGCCCGGGCCCACGGCGAGGACCCCGGCCCTGGCGAGCCGGTGTCCATCGGCACGATGATGGAGCTGCCGCGCGCCTGCCTGACGGCGGGTGCGATCGCCGGCTCGGCCGACTTCTTCTCCTTCGGGACGAACGACCTCACCCAGACGACGTGGGGCTTCAGCCGGGACGACGTCGAGAGCAGCTTCTTCTCCACCTACCTCGAGAAGGGGGTCTTCCCGGTGTCACCCTTCGAGACCCTCGACGTCGACGGGGTCGGTCGCCTCATCACCCTGGCCGTCTCCGAGGGCCGGGCGAGGAAGGCGACGCTGAAGACCGGCGTGTGCGGGGAGCACGGCGGCGACCCGGAGTCCGTCGACTTCTTCCACCGCGCCGGGCTCGACTACGTCTCCTGCTCGCCGTTCCGCGTGCCGATCGCGCGGCTCGAGGCCGGCCGCGCGGCCGTCGCGGCGCGGGACTGAGCAGGCCCCGGGCGTCGCCGCGCGATTTGGCCGCCCGGTGGCCCGCCGGTAGTCTCGACCGAGGTAACGGGCACACGTGTGCCTGCGACCACCTCCTGCCGGGCGCCCGGAGCTCGACGCGGCCGATGCCGCAGCCGGGAGTGCAGGGAGGAGCCCGCCCACGACATACCCGACCTCGGGGGTCGAGGGCGTAGGTCAAGGAGCCCCGTTCGCGGGGCGGATCACATCGATACAGACGGAGAACAGGTTGCCCACGATCAACCAGCTGGTGCGCAAGGGCCGGCAGGACAAGGCCTCGAAGGTCTCGACTCCTGCGCTCAAGGGCTCGCCGCAGCGCCGCGGGGTGTGCACGCGCGTGTACACCACCACCCCCAAGAAGCCGAACTCCGCGCTCCGCAAGGTCGCGCGCGTCCGCCTCACCTCGGGCATCGAGGTCACGGCGTACATCCCGGGCGTCGGTCACAACCTGCAGGAGCACTCGATCGTGCTCGTGCGTGGTGGCCGTGTGAAGGACCTTCCCGGTGTCCGTTACAAGATCATCCGCGGTTCGCTCGACACCCAGGGTGTCAAGGGTCGCCAGCAGGCCCGCAGCCGCTACGGCGCCAAGAAGGAGAAGAAGTAATGCCTCGCAAGGGTCCCGCCCCGAAGCGGCCGCTCGTCGTCGACCCCGTCTACGGCAGCCCCCTCGTCACGCAGCTCGTCAACAAGATCCTTCTCGACGGCAAGAAGTCGACCGCCGAGCGCATCGTCTACGGCGCCCTCGAGGGCTGCCGCGACAAGACCGGCACGGACCCGGTGCAGACGCTCAAGCGCGCGCTGGACAACGTCCGCCCGAGCCTCGAGGTCAAGTCCCGCCGGGTCGGTGGTGCGACCTACCAGGTCCCGATCGAGGTCAAGCCGGGTCGCGCGACGACCCTCTCGCTCCGCTGGCTCGTCGGCTACGCCCGGCAGCGCCGCGAGAAGACGATGACCGAGCGCCTCATGAACGAGATCCTCGACGCGAGCAACGGTCTCGGTGCCGCGGTCAAGCGTCGCGAGGACACGCACAAGATGGCCGAGTCGAACAAGGCCTTCGCGCACTACCGCTGGTGACGCCGCCGGGGTGGTCCCGACCGGGGCCACCCCGCCGGTGCGCCGGTGGCGCACGACCACCGCGGCAGCGGTGCGCACGACCCCCCAGATCAGTCCCACGAACGAGATGAGAAACGAGTGGCACTCGACGTCCTGACGGACCTCAACAAGGTCCGCAACATCGGCATCATGGCGCACATCGACGCCGGCAAGACGACGACGACGGAGCGCATCCTCTTCTACACCGGTGTCAACCACAAGATCGGTGAGACGCACGACGGTGCCTCGACGACGGACTGGATGGAGCAGGAGAAGGAGCGGGGGATCACCATCACCTCCGCCGCTGTCACCTCCTTCTGGGAGGGCACCCAGATCAACATCATCGACACCCCGGGCCACGTCGACTTCACGGTCGAGGTCGAGCGCTCGCTGCGCGTCCTCGACGGTGCCGTCGCGGTCTTCGACGGCAAGGAGGGTGTCGAGCCCCAGTCCGAGACGGTCTGGCGCCAGGCCGACAAGTACAACGTCCCCCGCATCGCGTTCGTCAACAAGATGGACAAGCTCGGCGCGGACTTCTACTTCACGGTCGACACGATCAAGGACCGCCTCGGCGCGGAGCCGCTCGTCATGCAGCTGCCGATCGGCGCCGAGAACGACTTCGTCGGTGTCGTCGACCTGCTCTACATGCGTGCGCTCACCTGGCCCGGCGACGCCAAGGGCGACGTGACGATGGGCTCGAAGTACGAGATCGAGGAGATCCCCGCGGACCTGCTCGAGAAGGCCGAGGAGTACCGCAACCACCTCGTCGAGCGCGTCGCCGAGGCCGACGACGCCCTCATGGAGAAGTACCTCGGTGGCGAGGAGCTGACGATCGAGGAGCTCAAGGCCGGGATCCGCAAGCTGACGATCGACTCCGAGCTGTACCCGGTCTTCTGCGGCTCCGCGTTCAAGAACCGTGGCGTCCAGCCGATCCTCGACGCGGTCTGCGACTACCTCCCCAGCCCGCTCGACGTCCCGGCGATGGAGGGCCACGCCCCGAACGACGAGGACGAGAAGATCATGCGCCGTCCCTCGACGGACGAGCCCTTCTCGGCGCTGGCGTTCAAGGTCGCGGCACACCCGTTCTTCGGCACGCTCACCTTCATCCGGGTCTACTCGGGCCGGATCGACGCGGGCACCCAGGTGCTCAACTCGACGAAGGGCAAGAAGGAGCGCGTCGGCAAGCTCTTCCAGATGCACGCGAACAAGGAGAACCCGGTCGAGGAGGCCCTCGCCGGGCACATCTACGCGGCCATCGGTCTCAAGGGGACCACCACCGGTGACACGCTCTGCGACATCAACGCCCCGGTCGTCCTCGAGTCGATGACCTTCCCCGAGCCCGTCATCCAGGTCGCCATCGAGCCCAAGACGAAGGGCGACCAGGAGAAGCTCGGCACCGCTATCCAGAAGCTCGCCGAGGAGGACCCGACGTTCCGCGTCGAGCTCGACGAGGAGACCGGCCAGACGATCATCGCCGGCATGGGCGAGCTCCACCTCGACATCCTCGTCGACCGGATGAAGCGCGAGTTCAAGGTCGAGGCGAACGTTGGCAAGCCGCAGGTCGCCTACCGCGAGACCATCCGTCGGGCCGTCGAGAAGTACGACTACACGCACAAGAAGCAGACGGGTGGTTCCGGTCAGTTCGCGAAGGTCCAGATCAGCCTCGAGCCGCTGGACACGACCGAGTCCGAGGATCTGTACGAGTTCGACAACCAGGTCACCGGTGGTCGTGTCCCGCGCGAGTACATCCCCTCGGTCGACGCCGGCATCCAGGACGCCATGCAGTACGGCGTGCTCGCCGGCTACCCGCTCGTCGGGATCAAGGCGACCCTGCTCGACGGTGCGTACCACGACGTCGACTCCTCGGAGATGGCGTTCAAGATCGCCGGTTCGATGGCGCTCAAGGAGGCCGTCCGCAAGGCCGACCCGGTCCTCATGGAGCCGATGATGAGCGTCGAGGTCCGTACCCCCGAGGACTACATGGGTGACGTCATCGGTGACATCAACGCCCGCCGTGGACAGATCCAGTCCATGGAGGACGTCAGCGGTGCCAAGGTCGTGCGCGGCCTCGTCCCGCTGAGCGAGATGTTCGGGTACGTCGGCGACCTGCGGTCCAAGACCCAGGGTCGCGCGAACTACTCGATGGAGTTCGACTCCTACGCCGAGGTCCCCAAGGCCGTGGCCGAGGAGATCATCAAGAAGACCCGCGGGGAGTGAGCGGTACACTCAACCGCTCCCGCCTCTAAGGGCACCACGCAGCACCAGCACCACCCCCAGAACGACGCCACGTCCTGCCCGGTCGTACGGCGTAATCACAGAAGAGAAGTCCTGAGGAGGACATTCAAGTGGCGAAGGCAAAGTTCGAGCGGTCGAAGCCGCACGTCAACATCGGCACGATCGGTCACATCGACCACGGCAAGACGACGCTGACGGCTGCGATCTCGAAGGTCCTGCACGACAAGTACCCGGACCTCAACGAGGCGTCCCCGTTCGACTCGATCGACAAGGCGCCCGAGGAGAAGCAGCGCGGTATCACCATCTCCATCGCGCACATCGAGTACCAGACGGAGCAGCGTCACTACGCGCACGTCGACTGCCCGGGTCACGCCGACTACGTGAAGAACATGATCACGGGTGCGGCCCAGATGGACGGCGCCATCCTCGTCGTCGCCGCGACGGACGGCCCGATGCCGCAGACGAAGGAGCACGTCCTCCTCGCCCGCCAGGTCGGCGTCCCGTACATCGTCGTCGCGCTGAACAAGGCCGACATGGTCGACGACGAGGAGATCCTCGAGCTCGTCGAGATGGAGGTCCGTGAGCTCCTGTCCGACTACGACTTCCCGGGCGACGACGTCCCGGTCGTCAAGGTCTCCGCGCTCAAGGCCCTCGAGGGCGACGCCCAGTGGGGCGAGTCGGTCCTCGAGCTCATGAACGCCGTCGACGAGGCGATCCCGGAGCCGGAGCGCGAGATCGACAAGCCGTTCCTCATGCCGGTCGAGGACGTCTTCACGATCACCGGTCGTGGCACCGTCGTCACCGGTCGTATCGAGCGCGGCATCCTCAACGTCAACGAGGAGATCGAGATCGTCGGTATCCGCGACGAGAAGCAGACCACCACGGTGACGGGCATCGAGATGTTCCGCAAGCTGCTCGACGAGGGTCGCGCTGGTGAGAACGTCGGTCTCCTCCTCCGTGGCACCAAGCGTGAGGACGTCGAGCGCGGGCAGGTCATCTGCAAGCCGGGCTCGATCACGCCGCACACCGAGTTCGAGGCGCAGGTCTACATCCTCGGCAAGGAGGAGGGCGGCCGTCACACGCCGTTCTACGACAACTACCGTCCGCAGTTCTACTTCCGGACCACGGACGTCACGGGTGTCGTCAGCCTCCCCGAGGGCACCGAGATGGTCATGCCCGGCGACAACACCGACATGAAGGTCGAGCTCATCCAGCCGATCGCCATGGAGGACGGCCTCAAGTTCGCCATCCGCGAGGGTGGCCGCACGGTCGGCGCCGGTCGCGTCACGAAGATCCTCAAGTGACGATCTGACCGATCCCACGGACGGCCCGTCTCCCCACCGGGGAGGCGGGCCGTCCGTCGTCCGGGCTCGATGGCATAGGGTTTCGGCGAACTGTGACGACCGCCATCCAGGAGTGACCCCCATGTCCACGCCCCGCGTCGGAACGGCCGCCGAGAAGGCCGAGTCGGCCCCTCACCCGGACGCCGACTTCAAGCCGGACGAGCTGAACGACATCAAGGGGCCGTCGTGGGTCTACACGACGAAGAAGGCCTTCAGCGAGTTCACCCGGGATCAGTGCACGGACCTTGCTGCGGGGCTGACCTACTACTCCGTGCTGTCGGTCTTCCCCGCGCTGCTGGCGATCGTCTCCCTCCTCGGCGTCGTCGGCCAGGCCGATCAGACGACCACGGCGGTCCTCGACCTCATCCGTCAGCTGGGGCAGGGCGATGTCGCCGACCAGATCGAGGGTCCGGTACGTCGCCTGACCGAGGTCGAGGGGGCCGGGATCGGTCTCGTCGTCGGACTCGCCGGTGCCCTGTGGTCGGCGTCGGGGTACGTCGGTGCGTTCGGGCGCGCGCTCAACCGGGTCTACCAGGTCGACGAGGGCCGGCCGTTCTGGAAGCTGCGCCCGGCGAACCTCCTGCTCACCGCTGTCCTCGTGCTCATGGCCGTCCTCCTCCTGCTCGGCCTCGTCCTCAGTGGTGACATCGCCGGCGTCGTCGGACGTCGGATCGGGCTCGAGTCCGGGACCGTCGACATCTTCAACATCGCCAAGTGGCCGGTCATGCTCGCCGTCGTGGTGCTGATGGTCGCGCTGCTCTACCACTTCACCCCGAACATCCGTCAGCCCAAGCTGCGGTGGATGAGCCCGGGCGCGGCCCTGGCGCTCGTCGTCATCCTCGTCGCCTCCTTCGGCTTCGCCCTGTACGTGCGGAACTTCGGCTCCTACGACAAGACGTACGGCTCGCTCGCCGGGGTGATCATCGCGCTGCTGTGGATCTGGATCGTCAACAACGTGCTCCTTCTCGGCGCGGAGTTCGACTCCGAGCTCGAGCGCTCGCGACAGCTGCAGGCCGGCATCCCTGCCGAGGAGACCCTCCAGCTGCCGCCGCGCGACACGGCCGCCTCGGAGAAGGCGCAGGAGAAGCTCGAGGACCAGGTGTCGGAGGGTCGCAAGCTCCGCCTCGAGGCCGACCCCACCGAGAGCGTCGCCCGCCGGATGGGCCTGCCGACCTCGTCGGACGGCGGCGCCGCTGCCGACGGGTCGTCGCGACGAGCCCGGGGCCTGCGGCCGACGGTCGGCGCCGGCGACCACCGCGTGCGCGACGATGCGCCCGAGCAGAGCGACACGGCCTCGAAGATCGGCGGGCTGCTCGCGATCCCGACGATCATCTGGGCCATCGTCCGTGGAGTGCAGCGCGGGAACTGACCCGGGGCCGACCGGTCGGCGACACGCCACGAACCGATCCATTCGCGGCCATCTCGCGCAGCGCTGCTAGCGCGATTTGTGAGGACGCCGCGGTCTCTGGCACACTAGAGAGGTTGCTTGACGCGCCTGTCTGCGCGCACGCCGCTCTGGGGTGCATCGCGAGGCGCCACCGTGGGTGAGAACGAATCGAACCGGGTACGACCCGGGGCGACACACCCACGTCGACGAGCTCCGGTGCTGCCGGAGGACCGACATCGGGACGCCACGGCGAGTGGACGTCCCGATTCCGCGGAGCGGGTGCGACACACCCGACCTCGGGGGTCGGTGTCGGCAGACACATACAGACCAAGCTGGACGGCGAGAGAGAGACGTAACGGATATGGCGGGACAGAAGATCCGCATCCGACTGAAGTCGTACGACCACGAGGTCATCGACTCCTCGGCGCGCAAGATCGTCGACACGGTGACCCGTGCCGGCGCGACCGTGGTCGGCCCCGTGCCGCTCCCGACGGAGAAGAACGTCTTCTGCGTCATCCGGTCGCCGCACAAGTACAAGGACAGCCGCGAGCACTTCGAGATGCGGACGCACAAGCGCCTCATCGACATCATCGACCCGACGCCGAAGGCCGTCGACTCGCTGATGCGTCTCGACCTGCCGGCGGACGTCAACATCGAGATCAAGCTCTGAGCGGGAGGGAACGATGACCACCGCCACCACCACGCGGACGCTCAAGGGCGTCCTCGGCGAGAAGCTCGGCATGACCCAGGTCTGGGACGCCGACAACAAGCTCGTCCCCGTCACCGTCGTCCAGGCCGGCCCGTGCGTCGTCACGCAGGTCCGTGACGAGGCCACCGACGGCTACGCCGCCGTCCAGATCGCGTACGGCGCGATCGACCCGCGCAAGGTGAACAAGCCCACCGCCGGCCACTTCGAGAAGGCCGGGGTCGCGCCGCGCCGCCACCTCGTCGAGCTGCGGACCTCCGACGCCGCCGAGTACTCGCTCGGCCAGGAGGTCACGGCCGAGATCTTCGAGGCCGGCCAGGAGGTCGACGTCACGGGGACGACCAAGGGCAAGGGCTTCGCCGGTGTCATGAAGCGCCACGGTTTCGCCGGTGTCTCGGCCAGCCACGGTGCGCACCGCAACCACCGCAAGCCCGGCTCGATCGGCGGGTGCGCCACCCCCGGTCGCGTCTTCAAGGGCATGCGGATGGCCGGTCGCATGGGCGGCCAGCGCCAGACCACGCAGAACCTGACGATCCACGCCGTGGACGCCGAGAAGGGCCTGCTGCTGATCAAGGGTGCCGTCCCCGGCCCCCGCGGCGGCATCGTCCTCGTCCGCACGGCTGCCAAGGGAGCCTGACATGCCGACGATCGACATCCTGAGCCCTGAGGGCACGAAGACCGGCACGGCCGAGCTGCCCGCCGAGGTCTTCGACGTCCAGACGAACGTCCCGCTCATCCACCAGGTCGTCGTCGCCCAGCTCGCCGCTGCGCGGCAGGGCACGCACGCGACGAAGACCCGCGGCGAGGTCCGCGGTGGTGGGCGCAAGCCGTACAAGCAGAAGGGCACCGGTCGCGCCCGCCAGGGTTCGACCCGCGCCCCGCAGTTCGCCGGTGGTGGCACGGTCCACGGTCCGCAGCCGCGCGACTACAGCCAGCGCACGCCCAAGAAGATGAAGGCCGCCGCCCTGCGCGGCGCGCTCTCGGACCGCGCCCGTCACGGCCGGATCCACCTCTTCTCGAGCCTCGTCGCCGGTGGGACCCCGAGCACCAAGGCCGTCGCCGGCGTCCTCGGCGGGCTCTCGACGCGCAAGAACCTGCTCGTCGTGCTCGACCGGGCCGACGAGGTGGCGACGAAGTCGGTCCGCAACCTCGCCGACGTCCACGTCCTGTGGGCCGACCAGCTCAACACCTACGACGTCCTGTGCGCCGACGATGTCGTCTTCACGCAGGCCGCCCTGGACGCGTTCCTCGCCGGTCCGCAGAAGAGCACGGAGGAGACCAAGTGAGCACCACCGTCAAGGACCCCCGCGACGTCCTGATCGCGCCTGTCGTCTCCGAGAAGTCGTACTCCCTCCTCGACGAGGGCAAGTACACCTTCATCGTCGACCCGGCCGCGAACAAGACGGAGATCAAGATCGCCGTCGAGCGGATCTTCGGCGTCAAGGTCGACTCCGTCCACACGCTCAACCGCAAGGGCAAGGCGCGCCGCACCCGGTTCGGCATGGGCCGCCGCAAGGACACCAAGCGCGCGATCGTCACCCTCCGCGAGGGCACGATCGACATCTTCGGCAGCCAGGCCTGACCGGGGAACGGGAAGAGGAAATCTGAGCATGGGTATCCGCAAGTACAAGCCGACCACCCCGGGCCGTCGTGGCTCGTCGGTCGCCGACTTCGTCGAGGTCACGCGTGACACGCCGGAGAAGTCCCTCGTCCGTCCGCTGACGAAGTCCGGCGGTCGCAACGCGAACGGCCGCATCACGACGCGTCACATCGGTGGCGGTCACAAGCGCGCCTACCGCGTCATCGACTTCCGTCGCAACGACAAGGACGGCGTGCCCGCGAAGGTCGCGCACATCGAGTACGACCCCAACCGCACGGCGCGCATCGCGCTCCTGCACTACGCGGACGGCGAGAAGCGCTACATCCTCGCGCCGAACCGCCTTCGCCAGGGCGACCCGATCGAGAACGGCCCCGGTGCCGACATCAAGCCGGGCAACAACCTGCCGCTGCGCAACATCCCGACGGGTACGACCGTCCACGCCGTCGAGCTCCGTCCGGGCGGCGGCGCGAAGATCGCGCGCTCGGCCGGCTCGAGCATCCAGCTCCTGGGCAAGGAGGGGCAGTACGCCACCCTCCGCATGCCCTCGGGCGAGATCCGCCGGGTCGACATCCGCTGCCGCGCGACGGTCGGCGAGGTCGGCAACGCCGAGCAGTCCAACATCAACTGGGGCAAGGCCGGCCGCATGCGCTGGAAGGGCAAGCGCCCCACCGTCCGTGGTGTCGTCATGAACCCGGTCGACCACCCCCACGGTGGTGGTGAGGGTCGTACCTCCGGTGGACGCCACCCGGTGTCCCCGTGGGGTCAGCCGGAGGGCCGGACCCGCAAGCCGGGCAAGGCCAGCGACAAGCTGATCGTCCGCCGCCGCCGTACGGGCAAGAAGCGCTGATAGGAGCTCATCGACATGCCTCGTAGCCTCAGGAAGGGCCCCTTCATCGACGACCACCTCCAGAAGAAGGTGGACGCCCAGAACGAAGCGGGCACGAAGAACGTCATCAAGACCTGGTCGCGCCGGTCGGTCATCAGCCCGGACATGCTCGGTCACACCCTCGCCGTCCACGACGGTCGCAAGCACGTGCCGGTGTTCGTCACCGAGTCGATGGTCGGCCACAAGCTCGGCGAGTTCGCCCCGACGCGGACCTTCAAGGGTCACGTGAAGGACGACAAGAAGGGCAAGCGCCGCTGATGTCCGCCACCACCGAAGAGAACACGATGGAAGCCATGGCCCGGGCGCGGTTCCTCCGCGTCACGCCGCAGAAGGCCCGCCGCGTCGTGGACATGGTCCGCGGCCAGGACACGACCACCGCTCTGGCGACGCTGCGGTTCTCGCCGCAGGGCGCGTCCGAGCCGGTGCTGAAGATCGTCGAGTCCGCGATCGCCAACCTCAAGGTCAAGGCCGACCAGGAGGGGCGCGCGTTCGACGAGCGCAACCTCGTCATCACCCGGGCGTTCGTCGACGAGGGCCCCACGATGAAGCGGTTCCGTCCGCGGGCCCAGGGTCGCGCCGGCCGGATCAACAAGCGCACGAGCCACATCACCGTCTTCGTCGCACCGAAGCCTGAGAAGGCCGCGAAGGGAGGGACCCGCTGATGGGTCAGAAGGTCAACCCGCACGGCTTCCGTCTGGGCATCACCACCGACCACAAGAGCCGCTGGTTCGCCGACTCCACCAAGGAGGGTCAGCGTTACCGCGACTACGTGAAGGAGGACGTGGCGATCCGCAAGCTCATGTCCACGGGCATGGAGCGCGCCGGCATCAGCCGCGTCGAGATCGAGCGCACCCGCGACCGGGTCCGCGTCGACATCCACACCGCCCGCCCGGGCATCGTCATCGGGCGCCGCGGGGCCGAGGCCGACCGCATCCGAGGCGAGCTCGAGAAGCTCACGGGCAAGCAGGTCCAGCTGAACATCCTCGAGGTGAAGAACCCCGAGATCGACGCTCAGCTGGTCGCCCAGGGCATCGCCGAGCAGCTCGCGGCCCGCGTGACCTTCCGTCGCGCGATGCGCAAGGGGATGCAGTCCTCGCTGCGCGCCGGCGCCAAGGGCATCCGGATCCAGTGCTCCGGCCGTCTCGGCGGTGCCGAGATGTCGCGCTCGGAGTTCTACCGCGAGGGCCGTGTCCCGCTGCACACCCTGCGCGCGAACATCGACTACGGCTTCTACGAGGCCCGTACGACGTTCGGCCGCATCGGCGTGAAGGTGTGGATCTACAAGGGCGACATGACGGAGAAGGAGTTCGCCGCCCAGCAGGCGACCGCCCCCGGCCCGCGTCGTGGCCCGCGCCGCGACCGTGACGACCGTCCCGCCCGCGCCCGCCGTGGCGAGCGCACCGACGCGCCGCAGCAGCAGCCGTCGCAGGAGCAGGCCACCGCCGAGCAGGCGGCCCCGGCCACCGAGGGAGTGCAGTCCTGATGTTGATCCCCCGTCGAGTCAAGCACCGCAAGCAGCACCACCCGAAGCGCTCGGGCCGTTCCAAGGGCGGCACGACGATCGCCTTCGGCGACTTCGGCATCCAGGCGACCGAGCCGGCCTACGTGACGAACCGTCAGATCGAGTCGGCCCGTATCGCCATGACCCGCTACATGAAGCGTGGCGGGAAGGTCTGGATCAACATCTACCCGGACCGGCCGCTGACGAAGAAGCCCGCCGAGACCCGCATGGGTTCCGGCAAGGGTTCGCCGGAGTGGTGGGTCGCGAACGTCAAGCCGGGCCGCGTCATGTTCGAGGTGTCCGGCGTGTCCGAGGAGGTTGCTCGCGAGGCGCTCCGCCTGGCGATGCACAAGCTGCCGATGAAGTGCCGCTTCGTCGCGCGTGAGGGTGGTGACATCTGATGGCGATCGGATCCAAGGACCTGACGAGCAAGGAGCTGCGGGGTCTCGACGACGAGCGACTCGTCGAGGAGCTGCGGAAGGCCAAGGAGGAGCTCTTCAACCTCCGTTTCCAGTCGGCGACCGGCCAGCTGGAGAGCCACGGACGGCTGCGGGCGGTCCGGAAGGACATCGCCCGGATCTACACCGAGATGCGTGAGCGCGAGCTCGGCATCGGCAGCACGGAGGCCAGCAAGTGAGCGAGACCACCCAGACGCCCGAGGTCGACGTCGACCACACCGAGGCCCTCGAGGGCCACGGCGGCGACCGCAACTACCGCAAGACGCGCCAGGGTTACGTCGTCAGCGACAAGATGGACAAGACCATCACCGTCGAGGTCGAGGACCGCGTCAAGCACGCGCTGTACGGCAAGGTCCTGCGCCGCAGCAGCAAGGTGAAGGCCCACGACGAGGAGAACGTCGCCGGTGTCGGCGACCGCGTCCTCATCATGGAGACCCGGCCCCTGTCCGCCACGAAGCGGTGGCGCCTCGTGACCATCCTCGAGAAGGCCAAGTAAGCCGACTCGACCCGCTGCCGACGGGGCCCAGCGCCCCGCCGCGGCACCCAGACCAGGAAGTTCGGCCAGGCTCGCCGCCACGGCGGCGAGAACCAGCTCGACGACAGGAGTGAGAAGTGATCCAGCAGGAGTCGCGACTGCGTGTCGCCGACAACACGGGTGCGAAGGAGATCCTCTGCATCCGCGTGCTCGGCGGTTCCGGTCGGCGCTACGCCGGCATCGGTGACACCATCGTCGCCACCGTCAAGGACGCGATCCCCGGTGGCAACGTCAAGAAGGGCGACGTCGTCAAGGCCGTCATCGTCCGGACCTCGAAGGAGCGCCGTCGCCCGGACGGGTCGTACATCCGCTTCGACGAGAACGCTGCCGTCATCCTCAAGAACGACGGCGACCCGCGTGGGACCCGTATCTTCGGCCCGGTGGGCCGCGAGCTGCGCGACAAGAAGTTCATGAAGATCATCTCGCTCGCGCCGGAGGTGCTCTGACCATGGCGAAGATCATGAAGATCAAGAAGGGTGACCTCGTCCAGGTCCTGTCCGGCAAGGACCGGACCAAGCAGGGCAAGGTCATCGCCGTCGACACCGAGACCCAGCGGGTCACGGTCGAGGGCGTCAACCGCGTCACGCGCCACGTCAAGGCGGGCGTCCGTGGTCAGGCCGGCGGCCTCGTCGTCCAGGAGGCCCCGATCCACGTGAGCAACGTCGCGATCGTCGACCCCGAGGACAACAAGCCGACGCGCGTCCGCACGCGGACCGAGACCGTCGAGCGCGACGGTCGTTCCAAGACGAGCCGCACCCGCGTCGGTGTGCGCTCGGGCAAGGACCTGTGAGAGAGATGACTGAGACCGCAACCACCACGCAGAAGGTCGCCCCGCGCCTCAAGCAGCGGTACGCCGACGAGATCAAGGGCTCGCTGCAGGAGCAGTTCGGCTTCGCGAACGTCATGCAGGTCCCGGGCGTCGTCAAGGTCGTCGTCAACATGGGCGTCGGAGACGCCGCGAAGGACAGCAAGCTCATCGAGGGTGCCGTCCGTGACCTCACGGCCATCACCGGTCAGAAGCCGTCCGTGACCAAGGCCCGCAAGTCGATCGCCCAGTTCAAGCTCCGCGAGGGCATGCCCATCGGCTGCCACGTGACGCTGCGCGGCGACCGGATGTGGGAGTTCCTGGACCGGCTCGTGTCGGTCGCCCTCCCGCGCATCCGCGACTTCCGCGGTCTGTCGCCGAAGCAGTTCGACGGCCGGGGCAACTACACGTTCGGTCTCACGGAGCAGTCGATGTTCCACGAGATCGACATGGACAAGATCGACCGCGTCCGCGGCATGGACATCACGGTCGTCACCTCCGCCGCCACCGACGACGAGGGACGTGCGCTGCTCAAGGCGCTCGGCTTCCCCTTCAAGGAGAACTGACATGGCCAAGACCGCCCTGATCGAGAAGGCGAACAAGAAGCCGAAGTTCAAGGTCCGCGCCTACACCCGCTGCCAGCGCTGCGGCCGGCCGCACTCGGTGTACCGCAAGTTCGGCCTGTGCCGGATCTGCCTGCGCGAGATGGCGCACCGGGGCCAGCTGCCCGGCGTGACCAAGTCCAGCTGGTGACCCAGCCTTCCTCCCACATCCCGACCATCTACATCGCAGGTCGCCCGGCGTCAGCCGGGTGAAACCGCGGTGAGAGAGGGCAGACCAAGCCCATGACCATGACCGATCCCATCGCGGACATGCTGACGCGTGTGCGCAACGCCAACTCGGCGCACCACGACACCGTCGACATGCCGTTCTCCAAGCTGAAGTCGCACATCGCCGACATCCTCCAGGCGGAGGGCTACATCGCCGGCTGGTCCGTCAAGGACGCCGAGGTCGGCCGCACGCTGACCATCGAGCTCAAGTACGGCCCCAACCGCGAGCGTTCCATCGCCGGTGTCCGCCGGGTGTCCAAGCCCGGTCTCCGCGTCTACGCGAAGTCCACCAACCTCCCCAAGGTTCTCGGTGGTCTCGGTGTCGCGATCATCTCCACGTCGTCCGGTCTGCTCACCGACAAGCAGGCCGCGAGCAAGGGTGTGGGCGGGGAAGTCCTCGCCTACGTCTGGTGAGGCAGGACTGACATGTCGCGAATCGGACGACTTCCCATCACCGTGCCCTCCGGCGTCGACGTCTCCGTCGACGGCCAGACCGTCAAGGTCAAGGGCCCCAAGGGCGAGCTGACCCACGTGGTCGCCGCGCCCATCAGCGTCGAGCGCGGCGAGGAGGGCCTCCAGGTCTCCCGCCCCGACGACGAGCGGCAGAACCGCGCGCTCCACGGCCTGACCCGCTCGCTCATCGCGAACATGGTCACCGGCGTCACCGAGGGTTACGAGAAGAAGCTCGAGATCCACGGCACGGGTTACCGCGTGCAGAACAAGGGCGGCAACCTCGAGTTCGCGCTCGGGTACAGCCACCCCATCACGGTCGAGCCGCCCCAGGGCATCACGTTCGCCGTCGAGAACCCCACGCGGTTCTCGGTCCAGGGCATCGACAAGCAGCTCGTCGGCGAGGTCGCCGCGAACATCCGCAAGCTGCGCAAGCCCGACCCGTACAAGGGCAAGGGTGTCCGGTACGAGGGCGAGCACATCCGTCGCAAGGTCGGAAAGGCTGGTAAGTAAGCCATGGCACTGATCGTCAAGCGCGCCAAGGGCAAGTCCGCCGCGCGCGGTCGCCGGCACACGCGCGTCCGCAAGCGGATCACCGGCACCGCCGTCCGGCCCCGCCTCGTCGTGACGCGCTCCGCGCGCCACATGTTCGTCCAGGTCGTCGACGACACCGTCGGCAAGACGGTCGCGTCGGCCTCGACGATGGAGGCGGACGTCCGCGCCCTCGAGGGCGACAAGACCTCGAAGGCCAAGAAGGTCGGCGAGCTCGTCGCCCAGCGGGCCAAGGACGCCGGCGTCGACGCCGTCGTCTTCGACCGCGGCGGCAACCGCTACCACGGCCGGGTCGCCGCCATCGCGGACGGCGCCCGCGAGGGGGGACTGGCCCTGTGATGTCCGCCCAGCACACCACCGCCACCGAGACGAGGAGCATCTGATGCCCGGACCGCAGCGTCGAGGCACCGGACCCGACAACGGTCGCGGTTCGACGAACGACAACCAGCGCGGCAACGACCGCCGGGGCGGTCGCGACGACCGTCGCGGCGGCCGTGACCGCCAGCAGGAGAGCCAGTACCTCGAGCGGGTCGTCACGATCAACCGTGTCGCCAAGGTCGTCAAGGGTGGTCGGCGCTTCAGCTTCACCGCCCTCGTCGTCGTCGGCGACGGTGACGGCACCGTCGGCGTCGGCTACGGCAAGGCAAAGGAGGTCCCGGCCGCCATCGCGAAGGGTGTCGAGGAGGCGAAGAAGGCCTTCTTCACCGTCCCGCGCATCCAGGGGACGATCCCGCACCCGGTCCAGGGTGAGGCCGCCGCTGGCGTCGTCCTGCTCCGTCCCGCCGCGCCCGGTACCGGTGTCATCGCCGGTGGTCCGGTCCGCGCAGTGCTCGAGTGCGCCGGCATCCACGACGTCCTGAGCAAGTCGCTCGGGTCGGACAACGCCATCAACATCGTCCACGCGACGGTCCAGGCCCTGCGTGACCTCGAGCGCCCGGAGTCCGTGGCCGCCCGCCGTGGTCTCCCGCTCGACGAGGTCGCCCCCTCGGCGATGCTTCGTGCGCAGGCCGCCGGTCGCGCCGAGGCCGCCGAGAAGAAGAAGGCCGAGCAGGCCGAGAAGGCGGGTGCGTGATGGCTCGTCTGAAGGTCACCCAGGTCAAGTCCGAGATCGGCGGGAAGCAGAACCAGCGGGACACGCTGCGCACGCTCGGTCTGAAGCGCATCGGCGACGTCGTCGTCAAGGAGGACCGCCCCGAGATCCGGGGGATGGTCCGTACGGTGGCGCACCTCGTCGCCGTCGAGGAGGTTGAGTGAGCATGGCTGACTCCACGAAGAAGGCCGCCCAGGCCGCGGCCGGCTCGGCCGACGGCCGGGCGCACGCCCTGAAGGTCCACCACCTTCGTCCGGCCCCCGGCGCCAAGACCGCGCGCACCCGCGTCGGTCGTGGTGAGGGGAGCAAGGGAAAGACCGCCGGCCGCGGCACCAAGGGAACCGGCGCCCGGTACCAGGTCCCCGAGCGGTTCGAGGGCGGGCAGACGCCGCTGCACATGCGCCTGCCGAAGCTCCGCGGGTTCAAGAACCCGTTCAAGACCGAGTACCAGGTCGTCAACCTCGACCGGATCTCGACGCTGTTCCCCGAGGGTGGCACCGTCACCGTCGAGAACCTCGTCGAGAAGGGCGCCGTTCGCGGCGGGCACCCGGTGAAGGTGCTCGGCTCGGGCGAGATCACCGTGAAGGTCGACGTCACGGCTGACGCGTTCTCGGCGAGCGCCAAGGAGAAGATCGAGGCGGCGGGCGGCAGCATCACCGCCGGCTGATCCCGTGCGACCGGTGCCGCAGGGCAGATCCCCGTCCGGGGACCCGCTCTGCGGCACCGTCGTTTCCGGCGTGGTTGCCCCCTCGTGGCCCCGCCCGGCGGCACCGACCCGCTTCGGCCCCCACGGAACCACGGGGTAGATTTCGCCAGTACACCGACCGCGGCATCGCCGCGCCAGATGGAGGACCAGTGCTCTCAGCCTTCGGCCGCGCGTTCCAGACGCCGGACCTGCGCAGGAAGCTGCTGTTCACCCTCGGCATCATCGTGCTGTTCCGGCTCGGCAGCGTCATCCCGACGCCCGGCGTCAGCTACAGCGCCGTCCAGGGGTGCATCGACCGGTCCGAGGGGTCGAACACCTTCCTCGGGCTCGCCAACCTCTTCAGCGGCGGGGCGCTGCTCCAGCTGTCGGTGTTCGCGCTCGGGATCATGCCGTACATCACCGCGAGCATCATCGTGCAGCTGCTGACGGTGGTCATCCCGCGGTTCGAGACCCTCAAGCAGGAGGGCCAGCAGGGCCAGACGAAGCTGACCCAGTACACGCGCTACCTGACGATCGCCCTAGCCGTCCTGCAGTCCTCCACGCTGATCACGTTCGCCCGCAACCCCGAGAACCTCTTCGGCACCGGCTGCCAGAACATCCTCTACGACGAGGGCTGGGTGACGATCTCCCTCATGGTTCTGACGATGACGGCGGGCACCGGGCTGGTGATGTGGCTCGGTGAGCTCATCACCGAGAAGGGTGTCGGCAACGGCATGTCCCTCCTCATCTTCACCTCCATCGCGTCCACGTTCCCCGGCTCGCTGTGGGCCATCCAGCAGCGAGAGGGCCGCTGGGACATCTTCTTCGGCGTCATCGCGCTCGGCCTGCTCATCATCGGTCTCGTCGTCTTCGTCGAGCAGAGCCAGCGGCGGATCCCGGTCCAGTACGCCAAGCGGATGGTGGGCCGACAGATGTACGGCGGCACGTCGACGTACATCCCGATCAAGGTGAACATGGCCGGTGTCATCCCGGTGATCTTCGCCAGCTCGCTGCTGGCGCTGCCGACGATGGTCGCCCAGTTCAGCTCGAGCCCGGACGGGAACAATCCCGGCTGGGTCGACTGGATCAACGCCCACCTCGTCCAGGGCGACCATCCGATCTACATGGCGACCTACACCGCCCTCATCCTCTTCTTCACGTTCTTCTACGTCTCGATCACGTTCAACCCCGTCGAGGTCGCGGACAACATGAAGAAGTACGGCGGCTTCGTCCCGGGCTACCGCGCGGGCCGGCCGACGGCCGAGTACCTGAACTACGTCCTCACCCGGATCACGGTGCCCGGTGCCATCTACCTCGCCCTCATCTCGCTCATCCCGCTCATCGCGCTCGTGCTGGTCGGGGCGAACCAGAACTTCCCGTTCGGTGGCACCTCGATCCTCATCATGGTCGGGGTCGGCCTCGAGACGGTGAAGCAGATCGAGTCCCAGCTGCAGCAGCAGCGCTACGAAGGGTTCCTCCGCTGATGCGCCTCATCATCTTCGGTCCTCCCGGTGCCGGGAAGGGCACCCAGGCCTCCCGGATCGCCGAGCACTACGGCATCCCCGCGATCTCCACGGGCGACATCTTCCGGGCCAACATCAAGGCGGAGACCCCCCTGGGCCTGAAGGTCAAGGAGATCACCGCCAGCGGCGGCTACGTCTCCGACGACATCACGAACGAGATCGTGCGCGACCGCCTCGCGGAGCCGGACGCGGCCAACGGCTTCCTGCTCGACGGCTACCCGCGCACCGAGGCGCAGGTCGACGCCCTCGCCGGCATGCTCGCCGAGACGGGGCATCGCATCGACGGCGTCCTCATGCTCACGGTCGACGAGGACGAGGTCGTCGGTCGCCTGCTCAAGCGCGCCGAGGTCGAGAACCGACCGGACGACACCGAGGACGTCATCCGCGAGCGTCAGGCGATCTACCGCCGAGAGACCGAGCCGCTCGCGGCCGTCTTCCGCGCCAAGGGCCTCCTCGTCGAGGTCGACGGCATGGGCGAGGTCGACGAGGTCACCACCCGCGTGCTCGCGGCGCTCGACCGCCTCGAGCGCTGAGCGGGGTGGGCCTGTTCGGCCGGGAGCGGATCCCGCGACGCAGTCGGGACGAGCTGACGCGGATGCGGGCGGCCGGCCTCCTCGTCGGGCGGACCTTGGAGCTGCTCGCAGCGCAGCTGCGCCCGGGTATGACGACGCTCGAGCTCGACACGCTCGCCGAGACCCACATCCGCGACCACGGTGGTGTGCCGAACTTCCAGCTCGTCCCGGGGTACCGGCACACGCTGTGCACCTCCGTCAACGACGAGATCGTCCACGGCATCCCGGGGGAGCGGGTCCTGCTCGAGGGTGACCTGGTGTCGATCGACTGCGGCGCCCAGCTCGAGGGGTGGAACGGTGACGCGGCGATGACGCTCGTCGTCGGCGGCGAGGCCGCCGGCCGTGCCGAGGACCTCGAGCTGTCCCGCACGACCGAGGAGAGCCTGTGGGCGGGGATCGCCGCGCTGCGGGTGGGGGCAGACCTCCACGTCGTCGGGGCCGCGATCGAGGACTCGATCCGGGCGGCCGGGCGACGCGACGGCCGGACCTACGGGATCGTCGAGGACTACGTCGGCCACGGCATCGGGCGATCGATGCACGAGCCCCCGAACGTCCCGAACTACCGGATGGACCGTCGCGGGCCCGAGCTGCGGGACGGGACGACGATCGCCATCGAGCCGATGGTCACCCTGGGTGACCAGGCCAACCACGTCGAGGACGACGACTGGACGGTCTCCACCGACGACGGCGCCCGGGCAGCTCACTGGGAGCACTCGGTGGCGCTGACGTCGGACGGGATCTGCGTCCTCACGGCGGTCGACGGCGGCACCGATCGCCTGCGGACGCTCGGTGTCCCCGCCGTCGACCTCGGCTGACCCCGGCTCGATTCGCCGGGGAGTGCCCGTATCGCGTATCGTTTTGCGTCGGTCCTCCATGCCGTCCGTCCAGCGGACGGCACCACCCACCGCCTCGCCGCCGAACGGCCCGGGGCGGCGTGTGCCCGGAGGGCCACGCAGACCCCACCATCCCGGCGGGGTCGCACGACGGATCGAGAGGGTATGGCCAAGAAGGACGGTGTCATCGAGGT
>ERZ501047.105-NODE-105-length-30672-cov-4.820035_pt1 | contig 30672 bp, 25 predicted proteins | sample MGYA00510868_ERZ501047 | MGnify/ENA primary metagenome ERZ501047 (study PRJEB25958, sample SAMN03398593) | human skin metagenome | study: EMG produced TPA metagenomics assembly of the Human Skin Microbiome Metagenome (human skin metagenome) data set. | reverse complement strand
GGGCGCGCAGGCGCTCCCCGCCGCTGCTGTCGCCGGGGCGGCGCATTCGCACCTCGCCCGCCCGCCCCGCCACATGCGCGCGCTCGGCGAGCACCGGAGCGGCGAATACCTCCACCTTCGCCACCGGCCAACCCGAACGCTGCGCCACCTCATCGGTGTCGAGACCGGAGCGCACCAGCGCCTGGACCTCGCGCGGCGTCAGCGCCACCGGCGCCCCGGAGCGGTCGCGGGTGCGCCGGATGGCGGCCCGCAGGTCGTCATTGAGCGGGAGGGAGTAGCGGGAGCCATCGGGGGCCGAGAGCACCACATCGGTGCCGTCCTCGTTCACCCCGACCAGGCGCAACTGCTGCATCTTCTCCAGCCTCTCTGGCGGTGGCCGGCCCAGGCACGGGGCCGGCCGGTTGGCGATCGCCCCCGATCGTGCCACGCGAGCGCCCCGCGCGAGGCACCGGCCACGCCGCTTGTAGCGTGGATGGGTGACCCATTCCCCCCTCGATCCCTATGCCACGCTCGTGGTCCTCTCCTTCGGCGGTCCCGAAGCGCCCGAGGAGGTCATGCCCTTCCTACGGCGGGTGACGGCCGGTCGGGGCGTCCCCGACGACCGGCTCGCGGAGGTCGCCGAGCACTACTACCACTTCGGTGGGGCGAGCCCGATCAACGCCCAGAACCGCGCGTTGGTCGACGCGCTGAGCCGCGAACTGGCCGATCGAGGAATCGACCGGCCGGTGCTCCTGGCCAATCGCAATAGCCCGCCCTATGTCGCCGACGTCCTCGCCGGTCTGGGCGACGCCCGCGTCCTGGTGGTGATTACCAGTCTGCTGCAGGGATATTCGTCCTGCCGCCAGTATCGCGAGGACTTGGGTATGGGGTCCGTCGGCCTCCCGGTCCGCATCGACAAATTGCCCGCGTATGGCGCCCACCCCGGCGTCCGCTCGGCCATGGCCCGCTTGGTGGCTGACAGCGTCACCGCCGCCGCGCAGGCCGACCCCGACGGGCGCCTGCACCTGATTTGCGTGGCGCACTCCATCCCGGAGAGCGCGGATGAGAGTTCCGGTCGCCCAGACCAGGGCGGGCGCGCCTACTCCGCGGGGGTGCACGCCCTGGCCGACGCGGTGACCCAGGCTGCCGCCCAGGCCAGCGGGCGCGAATTGAGCACCGATGTTGCTTGGTGCTCCCGGTCGGGCCCGCCGCACCAGCCCTGGCTGGAGCCCGATGTCGGCGACCGGATCCGAGAGCTGGCCGAGGCGGGGGTCACCTCGGTCGTGGTCGCCCCCGTTGGTTTCATCTCCGACCATATGGAGGTCGTCTTCGACCTGGACACCGAAGCGGCGCAGGCCGCCGAGGCCGCCGGGGTCCGCTTCCACCGCGCGCCCACGCTCGGCACCGACCCCGAATTCGTCGCCGCCCTGGTCGACCTGGCCCTGGGCCGGGCCGCCCTGGCCCGGGACGAATCAGACGGCGCCGAGGCCTTGTCGGGTCTGCCGCCCGCCGACTGCCCACCCGACTGCTGCCGCGGCGCCCGCGCACCCCGGCCTGCCCGCTGCGCCACCGAGGAGCCCGCCAATGTCAGGTGAACCCACACAGTCGCGTGACTCAGCCCCGCCCTCTGGGCCGATCGTCTCTCCCGAGCCCACGGGTATGCCGGACCCCGCCGAGTTGGAACGCCTCCAGGCGCTCGCCCTGCACGTGGCCACCCAGGTGGCCCTGCTCATCGGCGCCCGCCGCGAGGTCGCCGTGGCGGCCACCAAGAGCTCGCCCACCGATGTGGTGACCGAAACCGACCGGCAGGCCGAAGAACTCGCCGCCAGCCTGGTGCGCGCCGCACGCCCCGACGACGGCTTCTTTGGGGAGGAAGGCGGGCATACCGGCGGGGCCAGCGGCATCACCTGGGTCGTCGACCCGATCGACGGCACCGTCAACTATGTCTACGACATACCGGCGTATGCCGTGTCCGTCGCCGCGGTGAGCGGTGACCCGGGCACTTCCGGCGCATGGCGGCCGGTGGCCGGCGCGGTGGTCAATCCGGTGAGCGGCGAACGCTTCTGGGCGCACACCGGCGGCGGCGCCTGGCGCCAGCGCGGCCGGCTCGACCCGCAGCGCATCCGCGCCTCCGCCCAGGCGGATCTCGGGCAGTGCCTGGTCGGCACCGGGTTCTCCTATGACGCCGACACCCGGGCTCAACAGGCCCGCGTGCTGGCGCACCTGCTGCCGCGGGTGCGCGACATCCGGCGGTTCGGCAGCGCGGCTCTGGACCTGTGCCATGTCGCCGATGGCACCCTCGACGGCTACTACGAGCGCGGGCTCAACCCGTGGGATATCGCCGCCGGCTGGGTGATCGCCACCGAAGCTGGCGCCCACCTCAGTGGCGCTGCCGGTGGCGCACCGGACCCCCAGATGACGCTCGCGGCCGGTGCCTGCCACCGCGACCTGGCTGCCGTGGTCGCGGCCGCGGACGGGCATACCGGCTCCTGATCCGGGCGCAACCGGTGGGTAACTTCAACTGGCCCCCGCTTTGCGGATGAATTCCGGCTCGGGATGCGACACAATCCCCGCGCGCGGGATCAAAAAGACGACGGAATGCGTTGTGGCCGCAAGCGGGCCGGACCGGGATGACCAAGGCGGCCCAGACGGGGCCAGAACGGAACGAAAGGGACACTGATGGCGACGGATTACGACGCCCCACGCAAGACCGACGACGAACTCAGCGAAGACTCGATCGAAGAACTCAAGGCGCGCCGCGTCGACAAGTCCACCTCGAGTGTGGATGTCGACGAGACCGAGCAGGCCGAGGGCTTCGAGCTCCCGGGTGCCGACCTCTCCGGCGAGGAACTCTCGGTGCGGGTCATCCCGCGCCAGGCCGACGAATTCACCTGCAGCCGGTGCTTCCTGGTGCACCACCGCAGCCAGCTCGCCTCCGAAAAGGGTGGCGTGATGGTCTGCAGCGAATGTGCAGCCTGACACCGGTTCGTTAGCCGACGGCGGGGTGGAGCGCGTTCGGATCCTTTTCCGGCGTGTGCACCCCGCCGCGCTCATGCCGACGTATGCGCGTCCGGGCGACGCCGGCGCCGACCTCACCCTGGTCGAGGCCTGCCGTTTGGCGCCGGGGGAGCGGGCGCTGGTGCGCACCGGCCTCGCCGTGGCCATCCCGCAGGGCTGGGTGGGCCTGGTCCATCCCCGCTCCGGGCTCGCCGCCCGGCATGGGCTGACCGTGGTGAATGCGCCCGGGACCATCGATGCGGGCTACCGCGGCGAGATCCTGGTCAACCTGCTCAACACCGACCGGGAGCACCCGATCGAGTTGGCGGCGGGGGATCGGATCGCCCAATTGCTCCTGCAGCGCGTGGGTCTGGCCGACTTCGTCGAGGCCGATTCGCTTCCCGAGTCCTCTCGGGGAGAGACTGGGCACGGCTCGACCGGGGGCTTTGCCGCGACGCGCACCTGACCGGGCCGCACGCTGCATACGACCAGTAAGGGAACGACCGACCGTGAGCATTTTCCGCCGCCGCGCGAGCCAAGACCTCCCCGCGCAGGAGGCGACCTCGTCGCCGGGCACCGAGGACCTCGCCACCGAGGAGGCCGCCCCCGAACTCTCGCGCCGCGAGAACGGTCCCTTTGATGAGTCGGAGGTCGACGGGATCGGCGAGCGGCTCGACCTGGGCGCGGTCTGGGTGCAGCCGATTCCTGGTGCCGAGGTGCGCCTGGAGGTCGATCAGGCCAGCGACACCATCACCAGCCTGCAGTTGGTGCTCGGCGAGTCCGCCGCACAGGTGCAGGTCTTCGCGGCGCCCCGCTCCGGAGGCGTATGGCGCGAGGTCCGCTCCGAGATCAGCGAGGCGATCACCAATGCCGGCGGGACCGTTGACGAGGTCGAGGGTGCGCTGGCACCGGAACTCCACGTCCGGATGCCGCAACTCGGCCCGGACGGGCGCCAGGTCTTGGCCCCGGCCCGCTTTGTCGGGGTGGACGGGCCCCGCTGGTTCCTGCGCGCGGTGCTCTCCGGCCAAGCGGCCATTAACGACGAGGCGGCCAGCCAGGCGCTCGACGCCCTCAAGGGTTTGGTTGTGGTCCGGGGCGCCAGCCCGATGGCACCCCGTGAGATGCTCCCGCTGCAGTTGCCGCAGCAGGCCAGCGAGCCCGCGGAGGCGCAGAGTCCGGCTGCCGACTTCAACCCTTTCGAGCGCGGCCCCGAGATCACTGAGGTCCGCTGAGGCCATGCCCGGCGTGCTGCGTCGCTTCGGTGAACGGCTGACCCGCCCGGCGAGTGTGGTCGATGCCGAGAAGCTCCTGGCGACCACCAAATCATCCGGCGCCAGCCCCATCGGCGAACTCGCCGACCGGCAGTTGGCCACCGTCGCCGGGGTAGTGCGGGCAGTGACCCTGCGCCCCCGTTCGGCCACGCCGGCGCTGCTCGTGGAGCTCTACGACGGCTCCGACGCCCTGAGCCTGATCTGGTTGGGGCGCAGGCAGATCCGCGGAATCGAACCGGGCGCGCAGCTACGGGCGACCGGCCGGGTCTGCCTGGTCGAGGGGGTTCCCACGATCTTCAACCCGGCATACGAACTCGTGCCCCGGAGGACCTCGTGAGCGAGCCCGTGACCGCTGGCGACGAGGCCGTGGCGAGCACCGTCGAGGAAGTCATCCGCCACCGCCTGTCCGCGGCGCTGGGTGGCTGGCGTGGCTCGCTCGAGACGGCCCTGCCCACTATCGCCTTCGTGCTCGGGTGGACGCGCACCGAGGATGTGCGGATCGCCGTCGCGGCAGCCGGGGTGATTGCCCTGCTGCTGGCCGGCCTGCGACTGGCGCAACGGCAGAGCCTGCAGTATGTGCTGCAGGCCGTCCTCGCTACCGCCATCGCCGCCTTCTTCGCCCTGCGCAGCGGCGAGGCCAAGGATGCCTTTCTGCCCGGCATCCTGGTCAATGCCGCCTATGCCGTGGGCACGCTCGCCTCGGTGGTGGCCCGCTGGCCCTTCCTCGGCTTCCTCGTCGGCGCCGGCGATCCGCTGGCCAAGACCGATCCGCTGCGTTGGCGTCGCGATCCGGCGATGGTGGCCGTATGCGGTCGCCTCACCCTGGTGATGACGGTGATGTTCGCGCTCCGGGTCGCGGTGATGTATCCGCTCTATCGCAGCGGCAATGTCGCCGCGCTGGGAACCGCCAAGGTGGCGCTGGGCTGGCCGTTGTGGGTCGCCGCGCTGGCGATCATGGGCGCGATGCTGGTGCGCGGGCGCACCCCGCATACGACCGCGGCACCCGACGGCTGACCGCGCCAGTTCGGGTGGGTCGCGCCGCGAGAGCGCCGTGGGCTAGAACTCGCGCGGACGCTTGACCCGGGTACCGGGGGAGAGCAGGCTCTCCAGTTCGTCCTCGGAGTCGGGGGTGGTCAGGAAGAGCAGTTCGTCGGCGGCCTCGATGCTGTCGTCGGAGCTGGGCGCGATCGGGATCTGATCCCGAATGATCCCGACCAGCACGGTGTCCGGCGGCAGTGGCACATCGCCGACCCGGTGACCGACGAAGGGGGATTCGGTGGGCAGGGTCATCTCGACCATGGTCGCCCGGCCCCGGCGGAACTCGAAGATCCGCACCAGGTCGCCGACGGTGACCGCCTCCTCGATCAGTGCGGTCATCAGGCGTGGCGTGGAGACGGCCACATCGACGCCCCAGGCGTCATCGAACATCCACTCGTTCTTGGGGTTGTTGACCCGGGCCACGGTGCGCGGGACGCCGAACTCGGTCTTGGCGAGCAGGGAAACCACCAGGTTGACCTTGTCGTCACCGGTCGCCGCGACCACGACGTCACAGTCGGCGAGCCCGGCCTCGTTGAGCGCATCGATCTCGCAGGCGTCGGCGACCAGCCAGTTGGCCTCGGGGACCCGGCGGATGGCCTGCTCGTCGGCGCCCTTGTCGATGAGCAGCACCGAGTTGTTGTTGTAGAGCAGTTCGCGGGCGATGGAGCGGCCCACGCTGCCGGCTCCGGCGATGACGACGCGCATTGGGGTCCTTGACGAGCTGGTCGGCGGGAAGGCTGGGTTCGAGGATTGACGGGTGGAACAGGCTCAGTCGACGGCGGCCGGCGGGTAGTCCAGCAGCCGCTCTACCTCAGCGATGGCGTCCCGCTGCACCACCAGGTGCAGCAGGTCACCCTCTTGGAGAATGGTGTCCGGGGCGGGCAGATTGCCCTCGCCGAGCCGGGTGAAATAGGCCACCCGGGCGCCGGTGGCGGCCTCGAGCGTGGTCAGCGGTCGGCCGATCCATTCGGGGTTATAGGCGATTTCGGACACCACGATCCGCCCCGAGGGGTCGGTGAGTTCCGGCATCTGGCCCTGCGGCAGCAGGCGGCGCAGGATCTGGTCGGAGGTCCACTTCACGGTGGCCACGGTGGGGATGCCGAGGCGCTGGTAGATCTCGGCGCGGCCGGGGTCATAGATCCGGGCGACCACATGCTCCACGCCGAAGGTCTCCCGTGCGACGCGGGCAGCGAGGATATTGGAGTTGTCACCGCTGGAGACGGCCGCGAGGGCATAGGTGCCTTCGATGCCGGCCTCGATGAGGGTGTCCCGGTCAAAACCCAGCCCGGTGACCGCGCGTCCGGTGAAGGTCGGCCCCAGGCGAGCGAATGCGGTCTCGTCCTGGTCGACGACCGCCACATCATGGCCGCGGCGCTCCAGGGCCCGCGCCAGGGATGATCCGACCCGGCCACATCCCATGATCACGAAATGCACGGATCGACGCTACACGCCCGCGCCGCACCCGACGCGCGAGCTGGGCTGGTGCGTGCTGAGCTGATGTGCGCTGGGGTGGGACGGCATACCGGAATCCGTGTCCGGTGAAACAAGGGTTACAGTGGATGGTTGTGGCAACCGCGCGCGTGGTGAAGCGCATCATTCTCGGTCGGGCAATGGCCAGCGACCGCCTGCACGACACTCTGCTCCCTAAGCGCCTCGCGCTCCCCATCTTTGCCAGTGACGCCCTGTCCTCGGTGGCCTATGCGCCGGATGAGGTCTTCCTGACCCTGGGGATGGCCGGGGGCGCGCTCGCGCTGACGCATTCCTGGCAGATCGCGCTCGCCGTGGTGGCCGTGATGGCGGTGGTGGTCGCCTCATACCGGCAAAATGTGCACGCCTATCCCTCCGGGGGCGGCGACTATGAGGTGGCCACCGTCAACCTCGGCCCCAAGGCCGGCCTGACCGTGGCCAGCGCCCTGCTGGTCGACTATGTCCTCACCGTCGCGGTGTCCATTTCCTCGGGGGTGCAGAATGCGGCGACCGCGCTGCCCTTCATGCGCGGACATGAGGCGACCTGGGCGGTGGTGCTGGTCACCCTGCTCACCGCGGTCAATCTGCGCGGAGTGCGGGAATCGGGCAAGACCTTCGCGATCCCGACCTATGCCTTCATGCTTGGGGTGCTGGGGATGGCCGCGGTGGGCCTGGTCCGAGAGCTGACTGGCACCCTGCCGCAGGCGGAGAGTGCGGCATACGAGCTCGCGCCCGAGCCGGGGTATGCGGCGCTGGGCTCCCTGGCGATGGGGTTCCTGCTGCTGCGCGCCTTCTCCAGTGGCTGCGCGGCGCTGACCGGGGTCGAGGCGATCTCCAATGGGGTGCCGGCCTTCGAGCGGCCCAAGAGCCGCAATGCCGCGACCACGCTGCTGCTGATGGGCAGCATCGCCGCGGTGATGCTGCTGTCGATGATCACGCTGGCGCGCTGGACCGGCGTCAAATATGCCGACGACCCGGGTCGGCAATTGCTCGACAATGGTGTGCCGGTAGGCGATTCCTATATCCAGCACCCGATCATGGGGCAGGTCGCCAAGGCCGTCTTCGACGGTTTCCACCCGGGGGTGATCTTCATCTCGGTGGTCACCGGGATCATCCTCATCCTCGCGGCGAACACCGCCTTCAACGGCTTCCCGGTGCTCGGCTCGATCCTGGCCCGCGACGGCTACCTGCCACGCCAACTGCACACCCGTGGCGATCGGCTGGCGTTCTCCAACGGCATTCTCATCCTGGCCGGCGTGGCGGTATTGCTGATCCTCATCTTCGATGCCGATGTCACCCGGCTGATCCAGCTCTATATCGTCGGGGTCTTCGTCTCCTTCACCACCAGCCAGATCGGGATGATCCGGCACTGGAACCGGCATCTGGCCCTGGAGCGCGACCCGGCCGAGCGCCGCCGGATGCAGCGCGCCCGCGTCATCAACGCTGTCGGCGCCGGGATGTCCGGCACCGTGCTGATCGTGGTGCTGCTGACCAAGTTCATCCACGGCGCGGGCTATGCGATCGCCACCATGGCGGTGCTCTTCCTGGTGATGACCGCGATTCACCGCCACTACGAGATGGTGGCCCGCGAACTCAAGGTCACCGACACCACCGATCAAATGTTGCCGGCTCGGGTGCACGCGATCGTGCTGGTCTCCAAGATCCACAAGCCCACGCTGCGGGCGCTCGCCTATGCCCGGGCCACCCGTCCGCAGAGCCTGGAAGCGATCACCGTCGATGTGGACCCCGCGGAGACCGCCGCTCTGCTGCAGGCCTGGGACCGCCTCGGGATGCCGGTCCCGCTCAAGGCGCTCGACTCGCCTTATCGGGAGATCACCAGCCCGATCGTCGACTATGTGAAGTCGGTGCGCACCAAGAGCCCGCGCGAGATCGTGGTCGTCTATGTGCCGGAGTATGTCGTGGGCCACTGGTATGAGCAGTTGCTGCACAACCAGTCCGCGCTGCGCCTGCGCACTCGGCTGCACTTCACCCCTGGGGTGATGGTGGCCTCGGTGCCCTGGCAGTTGCGCAGCTCCGAGGGCAGCGAGGCGCGGTTGGACGCCGAGTCCGGGAGCGGGCCGGGTGCGGTGCGGATGGGGCAGTAGGGGATTCGCTGATCGGTGGCGCTCCTGAGATGCTGAGCGGATGAGCGAAGGACTGGCCGTCGGGGACGAAGTCGATCTCGAGGTCGGGCCGATCGCCCATGGCGGGCATTGCGTCGCCCGGCATGAGGGGCAGGTGCTCTTTGTGCGGCATACGGCCCCGGGGGAGCAGGTACGCGCCCGGGTTACCGAGATCGGCCCCGGGGGCCGGTATGTACGTGCCGACGCCATCGAGATCGGTCGCCCGGTGGCCGGCCGGGTGCCCGCGCCGTGCCCGTATGCCGGTCCGGGCGCCTGCGGCGGGTGCGACTTCCCGCACCCGACGCTGAGCGCGCAGCGCGACCTGAAGACCGCCGTGGTGCGCGAGCAGTTCAGCCGGCTGGCGAAGCTGGACCTCGACGCCACGGTCGAGTCGCTCGGCGGCGCGGCCGCGGAAGCCGACGGCCTGCGCTGGCGCTCCCGCTCGGAATTCGCCATCGACGACGCCGGCCGAGCCGGTATGCGGCGTCACCGCTCCCATGAGGTCCTGCCCATCAAGGACTGCCTGATCGCGGCCGAGGGGATCGTGGAAACCGGTGTGCTGCAGCAGGATTGGCCGGACGCTGAGGTGGTCGATGTGGTCGCGCCGAGCGTTGGCGAGCCGGTGGTGCGGCCGCAGCCCAGCTCGGATCCGACGCGCTTCGTCACCGAATACGTCCGCGTCGACTGGGTCGACGGCACGGGCGCCGAGCGCACCTTTGCGCACACCTATGAGGTTGCCGCGGAAGGCTTTTGGCAGATCCACCGCGACGCGGGGGCGACCTTCGTGCAGCGTGTGCTGACCCTCCTCGACCCCCGCCCTGGGGAGCGGGCGCTCGATCTGTATGCCGGGGTGGGGCTTTTCGCCGCCGCGCTCGCCGATGCGGTGGGCTCGCAGGGGCAGGTGATCGCCATCGAAAGCGACCGGCTGGCGTGCTTGGCCGCGCAGACCAATCTCGCGGACTGGCCCTCGGCGCTGGTCGTGCCCGGCCGGGTCGATGACCTGCTCGGGGTGGCCCGGCCGGCGCGGCGCGGTCCCGGCAATCGGCAGACCCGCACCCGCAAGCCGCGACGCAGCCCGCTGGTGCCGCATACCGCCGACCTCGTCGTCCTCGACCCGCCGCGCACCGGTGCCGGTATGGCCGTGGTGCGCGAACTCGCCGCCTTGCGCCCGCGGACCATAGCGTATGTCGCCTGCGACCCCGCCGCCCTCGCCCGGGACAGCGCGGCGCTCGCCGAGGTGGGCTACCGGGTCGCGGAGGTCACGGCATACGACGCCTTCCCGATGACGCACCACATCGAGTGCATCGCCGCGTTCGTGCCCGACATCTCCTGTCCCGGCACTTCCACCGGATTGTCGGGGGGGCACCGGCGCATTCCTCCCCTACCTGTCCGCGGAGGCGGCGATTCACCCGGCGCTTTCGTTGCCGCAGCACCCCGGAATGGACAAGGATCGACAGCGACCGACAACTAAGATATCTTGACGTCAAGATAAATCTCGTGAGGACGCGGAGGCGTCCGGAAGGAGGCCCGGGTGGCCAGCACGGACAGTTTCGGAGCGCACGACCAACTGCAGGTCGGGGAGCAGAACTACGAGATCTACCGCATCGACAAGGTCGAGGGGCACGACTCGCTGCCCTACAGCCTCAAGGTGCTGCTGGAGAACCTGCTGCGCACCGAGGACGGCGCCAATGTCACCGCCGAGCACATCCGGGCGCTCGGCTCCTGGGACCCGGACGCGGAGCCGGACACCGAGATCCAGTTCACTCCCGCCCGGGTGATCATGCAGGACTTCACCGGCGTGCCCTGTGTCGTGGACCTGGCCACCATGCGTGAAGCGGTGGCCGACCTCGGCGGTGACCCGGCCAAGATCAACCCGCTCGCCCCGGCCGAGTTGGTCATCGACCACTCCGTGCAGATCGACGTCTTCGGTCGCGCGGACGCCTTCGAGCGCAATGTCGAATACGAGTACCAGCGCAATGGCGAGCGCTACAACTTCCTGCGCTGGGGTCAGACCGCCTTCGACGACTTCAAGGTCGTCCCGCCGGGCACCGGCATCGTCCACCAGGTCAATATCGAGCGCCTCGCCCGGGTGACCATGGTCCGCGACGGCGTCGCCTATCCCGACACCTGCGTGGGCACCGACAGCCACACCACCATGGTCAACGGCCTCGGCGTGCTGGGCTGGGGCGTCGGCGGCATCGAGGCGGAGGCCGCGATGCTCGGCCAGCCGGTCTCCATGCTCATCCCGCGCGTGGTCGGCTTCAAGCTGACCGGCGCCATGCAGCCGGGCGTGACCGCCACCGACGTGGTGCTCACCATCACCGATCTGCTGCGCAAGCACGGGGTCGTCGGCAAGTTCGTCGAGTTCTATGGCGCCGGCGTTGCCGAGCTGCCGCTGGCCAACCGCGCCACCATCGGCAACATGAGCCCGGAGTTCGGCTCCACCTGCGCGATCTTCCCGATCGACGAGATCACCCTGGACTATCTGCGCCTGACCGGCCGGTCCGACGAGAATGTCGCCCTGGTCGAGGCGTACGCCAAGGAGCAGGGGATGTGGCTCGACCCGCAGGCCGAGCCGCGCTTCTCCGAGAAGCTCGAGCTGGACCTGTCCACCGTGGTGCCCTCCATCGCCGGTCCGAAGCGCCCGCAGGACCGGATCGTGCTCACCGAGGCCAAGTCGCAGTTCGGCATCGACGTCAAGAACTATGGCGTCAGCGGCGACCTGCGCGAGGTGCCCGTGGCGGGGGAGAGCGGCTCATACGGCCTCAAGGACGGCGCCGTGGTCATCGCCTCGATCACCTCGTGCACCAACACCTCCAATCCGAGCGTGATGATGGCCGCCGCGCTGCTGGCCAAGAATGCCGTGGAGAAGGGCCTGACCCGCAAGCCCTGGGTCAAGACCTCGATGGCGCCCGGGTCCAAGGTCGTCACCGGCTACTACGAAGCCGCCGGCCTGTGGCCCTATCTCGACAAGCTCGGCTTCAACCTCGTCGGTTACGGCTGCGCCACCTGCATCGGCAACTCCGGCCCGCTGCCGGAGGAGGTGTCCGCGGCGGTCAACGAGGGCGACCTCGCGGTCACCGCGGTGCTCTCCGGCAACCGCAACTTCGAGGGCCGGATCAACCCGGACGTCAAGATGAACTACCTCGCCTCGCCGCCGCTGGTGATCGCCTATGCGCTGGCCGGGTCGATGAACTTCGACTTCGACGTCGACCCGCTGGGCCAGGACGAGGCCGGCAATGACGTCTTCCTCAAGGACATCTGGCCGGCGCCGGAGGTGGTCGAGGAGACCATCAGCCAGGCGCTCAGCCGCGATCTCTTCGAGAAGGACTATGCCGACGTCTTCGCCGGCGACGAGCGCTGGCAGGGTCTGGACACGCCCGAAGGGGACACCTTCGCCTGGGACGCGGAATCGACATACGTCCGCAAGCCCCCGTACTTCGAGGGCATGAGCAAGGAGACCAGCCCGGTCTCCGACATCTCCGGCGCCCGGGTGCTGGCCAAGCTGGGCGACTCGGTGACCACCGACCACATCAGCCCCGCGGGTTCGATCAAGAAGGACTCGCCGGCCGGCAAGTACCTCGCCGAGCACGGAGTGGAGGTCCGTGACTTCAACTCTTACGGCTCGCGCCGCGGCAACCACGAGGTGATGATCCGCGGCACCTTCGCCAACATCCGCCTGCGCAACCAGTTGCTGGATGGGGTCGAGGGTGGGTTCACCCGTAACTTCCTCGCCGCCGGCGAGCAGACCACGATCTATGACGCGTCCTCTGCCTATCAGGAGGCCGGGGTCCCGCTCGTGGTCCTCGCGGGCAAGGAGTATGGCTCGGGTTCCTCGCGGGACTGGGCCGCCAAGGGCACCGCGCTGCTGGGCGTGCGCGCCGTCATCGCCGAGTCGTATGAGCGCATCCACCGCTCCAACCTCATCGGTATGGGCGTGCTGCCGCTGCAGTATCCCAAGGGCGAGAACGCGGAGTCGCTGGGCCTTTCGGGCACCGAGACCTTCGAGATCACCGGGGTCACGCAGCTGAATGAGGGCACCACGCCGCGCACGGTGCACGTGACCGCGACTCGGGAGGACGGCTCCACCGCGGAGTTCGACGCGGTCGTGCGCATCGACACCCCCGGTGAGGCGGACTACTACCGCAACGGTGGCATCCTGCAGTTCGTCCTGCGCTCGCTCGTCGCCTGACGCCAGATCGAGTGAATGACGCCAGATCGACCGAACACCGTGGCCGCCGGGGATCCCTCCCCGGCGGCCGCGGCCTTCCTCGTTCCGGCCCGCGTGGGCAGAAGTGGGGCTATTGACGCCGCCGCCTAGCCCCATTTGTGCCACCGGTCGCCATTCCGGGCAGAAGCGGGGTGATCAGTGGTCCGCGGATCGCCCCACTTGTGGCACTAGGGTCGCGTCGGTAACTGCCCCACCCGTCTGATGGAGCCCGCCCATGTCCCATCCCGCACCGCACCATCGGGCATGGCCCCACGACGGTCCTGCTGCTGCATGGCTGGTTCGGCTCGGCAGATGGCTGGGGCAGCTTCCCTGACTATCTCGATCAGGACATCGCGACCTGGGTGTTACCGGCTGACCGGGGGTATGACGAGCGGGGTCGGCGGCCTCTGCCGCGCGCCGGCGAGTAGCGTGACCGAGGAGCGAATGTCACTGGGGGAGAGCCGGTCCGTATGTCGGATAACGAGTTGCGGGGCGCCTCGCAGACGCTGCTGATGACGCTTTTCCTGCATGCCCTGGATGCCCGCGCTGCTCGGCCCATTCTCGGAGACCGGTATGCCGCCCCGATCCTCGACCACGTGCCGCACGACCACCTGCGGCTGGAACTGCTGCGCGGCAACCGCGCGATCATCTGCGCCCGGGCCAGGGTGATCGACGACGCCGTCCGCGCCTTCCTCGACGCCCACCCCGATGCCGTCGTGCTGCACCTCGGGTGCGGCCTGGACAGTCGGGTGCTACGCATCGACCCCGGCCCGCAGGTCACCTGGCTCGAAGTGGATCAGCCCAAGGTGATCTCCATACGCGAGGCGGTGTATGCCGCCCGCCCCGGCGTCACCAGCATCGCCGCCTCGGTCCCGGACTCGCACTGGTGGTCGCAAATCCCCTCCGGCCGGCCGCTGCTCACCATCGCCGAAGGACTCTTCATGTATCTCAAACCCGCCCAGGTCCGGGCGACGCTGCACCAGCTGGCCGGCCTGGCCGGGTCACCGCATACGCTCCTCGCGGACACGACGGCCGGGTGGGTTTCCCGCGCCTCACGGATGCTCCCGATCAATATCGCGCTCGGTGCGTCGTTCGCGTCGACCACCGCGGATTTCGGTGCGGCAGTGCGGCATACGGGGGCCTTCCACACCACGTCCTCGACCTCGCTCATCACGGCCGCCGCCCGGTTGGCGTCCGGACCGGACGCGGTCGTCATGCGGGCGGCGGTTCGCCTTCCGGCCGTGCGGAAGGGGCTGCTGCTGCATACCCTGCGCGGCGGGGACCCGCATCTCGACGCCGTCCCCACCGTGGAGTAACCTCGAACAGGTGTACGAGAAACGGCCGCAGGTAGGTCCACCTGGCTGGCCGGGTGTCATACCGCCACCGCATGTCGATGGCTGGGAACTGCCCGCGGTCTCCTGGCTGCTGGATCATTGTCCCGCCGACTACCGCTCGTATGCCGGGTGGCGCCGCCACCCGATCGCGCTCGCCTGGCTGGCGCAACGCCACGTCGAGGCCCAATTGGTGGCGATGCGTCAGGCCTACCGCGAGGCCCGCGTGGAGCTCGGGGACTATGTCCCACCCGAAGGCATCGGTGAGGTGCTGGCGGGACTGGAGCGCGAAGGGGTGCGCCTGCTCGCCGCTGCGCGCGGAGTGCGTTTGGTGCATGAAGCTTTTGCGGGGAAGACGTTCGTGCCCCGACTCTGACCGGCCGGGGCAGGGCCGGGCATTTAGACTGGACGGATGCCTGATTGCGTCCTGGACCTCGGACAAGGACGGCGCTGCCCGTGAGCATCTTGGAGCACATCGCCGGACCCGCCGACCTCAAGGCACTGCCGCCCGAGCAACTACCGGTGCTGGCCGAGGAGATCCGCGATTTCCTGATTCAGTCGGTCTCGCGCACCGGTGGCCACCTCGGGCCCAACCTCGGCGTGGTCGAGTTGACCATGGCCTTGCATCGCGTCTTCGACTCCCCGGCCGATGCCATCGTCTTCGACACCGGCCATCAGTCCTATGTCCATAAGATCCTTACCGGCCGTAGCGATTTCAGCGGTCTGCGCACCCGTGGCGGTCTGTCGGGCTACCCCAGCCGTGCCGAGTCGGATCACGACATTGTGGAGAACTCCCACGCCTCGACCTCGCTCTCCTGGGCGCATGGCATCGCCTTGGGCCGGCATATCGGCCGCGACCCGAAGCGGCATACGGTCGCGGTGATCGGCGACGGCGCGCTCACCGGCGGGATGGCCTGGGAGGCGCTGAACAATATTGCCGCGGCCAAGGACCTGCCGTTGGTCCTGGTGGTCAACGACAACGAGCGCTCCTATGCCCCGACGATCGGTGGCCTCGCCGAGCACCTGGCCACCCTGCGCACCACGCAGGGCTACGAGCAGTTCCTCGACTGGGGCAAGCAGCGCCTGCGCCGCACCCCGGTCTTCGGCCGCCCGATGGAACGCGCCTTGCATGGCGTGAAGAAGGGCCTGAAGGATGTCGTTGCCCCGCAAGGGCTTTTCGAGGATCTCGGGTTGAAGTACATCGGGCCGATCGACGGCCACGACCCGCTCGCCCTAGAGGCTGCGCTGCGGCGCGCCAAGACCTTCGGCGGCCCGGTGCTGGTGCACGCCCTGACCGAGAAGGGCCGCGGCTACGAGCCGGCCCGGATGGACGAGGCCGATCAGTTCCACGCCGTCGGCGTGATCAATCCCGAGACCGGGCTGCCCTTCGAGGTGGCCGGGCGCAGTTGGACCGACGAATTCGCCGACGAGATGGTCGCCCTCGGTGACGAACGTCCGGACGTGGTCGCGGTGACCGCCGCGATGACCATCCCGGTCGGCCTCGGCCCCTTCGCCCTGGCCCACCCCGAGCGTCTCATCGATGTCGGCATCGCTGAGCAGCATGCCATCACCATGTCCTGCGGGCTCGCGTATGCCGGTCTGCACCCCGTCGTGGCCGTCTATGCGACCTTCCTCAACCGGGCCTTCGACCAATTGCTCATGGACGCCGCCCTGCACCGCGCCGGGATCACCCTGGTGCTGGACCGGGCCGGGGTCACCGGACCCGACGGGGCCTCCCACCACGGGATGTGGGATATGGCGATCTGCGGGGCGATCCCTGGGCTACGGCTATGTGCGCCCCGCGACGGGGCGGGCATCCGGCAGGCGGTGCGCGAGGCCGTCGACGTGAGCGATCGACCCACGGTGGTGCGTTTCCCCAAGGGCACCGTCGGCGCGCCGCTGGCGGCGCTGCATACCGTCGGTGAGGTAGACGTGATGGCCGATCACACGCACGGCGAGACCCCGGAACTGCTCATTGTCGGCGTGGGCGCAATGGTCCCCACCGCCCTCACCGTCGCGGAGAAGCTCGCCGCCGACGGCCGGCGCGTGCGCGTGGTCGACCCGCGCTGGGTGATCCCGGTCAGCCCCGACCTGATCGCCATGGCGCGCGAGGCGCAACGCGTCGCGGTCATCGAGGATGGCCTGGTCACCGGGGGGATCGGCAGCCAGGTGGAAACCGCCCTACGGGCGGCGGGCATCGGCATACCGGTACATGCTTTCGGCATTCCGCGCGAGTTCATCGACCACGCCAGCCGCGGCCAGGTGCTCGATTCGATCGACCTGACCCCCGATGCCATCGCCGCCGCGCTGGCCGAGCACTAGAGCCGGAGCGCGCCATGTGGTACTCCTTCCTCAAGCATGTGGCCATCGGCCCGCTGGCCCGGCTCTACCTGGGCGTGCGCTGGCAGGGCCGGGAGAACCTCCCGCGCCGCGGCCCGTATGTCGTTGCCGCCAACCACCTGGGGTATGGCGATCCGGTCGCCCTGAGCCTCGGCGTGCCCGGCAAGGTTACCTATGTGACCAAACGGAAGTACTACTCCTACGGGGGAATCGGTGGGCGCGCGCTGGCCTGGTTCCTGAGCTCGATCGGTCAGGTGCCGATCGATCCGGAGACCGCGCGCACCGCCGACCCGGCGCTGGCCACAGCCAGCCGCATCCTGGGCGAGGGTGGCGTGGTCGGGATCTTCCCCGAGGGCACTCGCTCGCCGGATGGCCGGCTTTATCGGGGGCGCACCGGCGTCGCCCGGCTGGCGATCCCGCTGGGTGTGCCGGTGGTCCCGGTCGGCATCACCGGCACCCATGAGCTCCGCAAGCCCGGGCGCGGCTGGCGCCCCGCGCGCGTCCGGGTCAACTTGGGTGCGCCGATCGATCCGGCGCCGTGGCGCGAACGCGCCCAGGACCCACAGGCCTGGCGCGAGTTCACCGAGGTCGTCATGACCCAGATCGCGCAGCTGTCCGGGCAGGAGATTGCCGGACGCTATGCCACGGCAGCCGAGGTCGACGCGCGGGATGGCCGAGCGACCCCGCCGCAGACGCCTGCGGCGTCCTAACCCCGTTCGGGGCCAGGACGCCGCAGATCGCGCTGGTCGGGTGCCGGTGTGCTCAGCGCCGCGTGCTAGTCAGCAGATCAGGCGCGGGTGACCTGGACGACCGTGGGCCGGGGGCCCTTGAAGACGTCCTTGCCGTAGTCGGGGAAGTGCGACTGCGGCGCCTCCCACGAGCCGTCCTCGCCCGGGTGCTGCACGGCCACGAAGACCGAACCGTCCTTGTCGTGGACGACCGGGCCGCAGGTCTCGGCACCGGCGGGCACCGAGAGGAACTGACGGACCCGGCCGCGCAGCGGACCGGCAGTCTCGATGCAGTGCAGCGCATCGTCCAGGCCGAGGGCGCTGGGCTGGCCGTCGGTGGAGATCCACAGGTTGCCGCGGCTGTCGAAGGCCAGGTTGTCCGGACAGGCAATCGGGGAGACCGGGCCGGTGTACCCACCGAAGTAGGTGCCGGCGGAGTCCTTGTCACCACAGATCAGGAAGAGCATCCAGTGGAAGGTGCGGCCGGTGTGGTCGCCATTCTTCTCGGTGATCTCCACGACGTGCCCGTCCTTGTTCTCCGGGCGCGGGTTCGGCTCGTCGGTGCCCGGCTCGCCGGGCAGACCCCGCTTGGAGTTGTTGGTGCAGGCGACATAGATCTTGCCGTTGAACAGGCTGGGCTGGACGTCCTCGGGGCGGTCCATCGGGGTCGCGCCCACCTTGTCCGCGGCCAGGCGGGTGAAGATGAGGACCTCCTCGATCCCCATACCGGGGACCACGGACTTGCCGCCCTGGGTGAGCGGCAGCCACTGGCCGGTGCCGTCCGAGATGCCGTCCTGGAAGCCGTCGCCGGTGAAGCGGGCGACGTAGAGGTCGCCATTGCTCAGCAGCGTCTTGTTGTGCTTGCGCGCCGCTGCGGTGCCGCTGGTGTCGTAGCGGTCCCGCGAGACGAACTTGTAGACATAGTCGAAGCGCTCGTCATCACCCATGTAGGCGACGACCTTTTTGCTTGTCTTGTCGACGATGACATTGGCGCCCTCGTGCTTGAAGCGGCCCATCGCGGTGTGCTTGACCGGCATGGACTTGGGATCCTGCGGGTCGATCTCGACCACCCAGCCGAAGCGGTTGGGCTCGTTCTGATAGCCGGGGCGGGTGGCGTCGAAACGAGGGTCGACGCTGCGCCAGTTGCGCTCGTCACCATCGGGGCCCAGGCCGTAGCGGGCATCGCGCGCACTGGTGCCCTGGGTGACGAAGAAGCCGTTGAAGTTCTCCTCACCGGACAGGACGGTGCCCCACGGGGTGGTCCCGCCTGAGCAGTTGTTCAGCGTGCCGAGGATGCGGCGCCCGGTCGGGTCGGCAGCCGTCTGCAGGAACTGCGAGCCGGCGGCCGGACCGTCCACCGCGAAGGGGGTGGTAGCGGTGATGCGGCGGTTGCGGCGGCCGTCCTTGACGTAGTTCCACTTCTGGCCGGCACCGGAGCGGCGCAGCTCGACGACCGACATACCGTGCGCGGCCATCGCGGTGCGGATGACGAACTCGCTGTCGGTGCCCTCGGGGAACATGATGTTCTCGTTGGTGTACTCGTGGTTGGCCACCAGGACGCCGCGGGTGGTGCTGCCGGCGTCGGGGATGATGTCGAGGTAGTCGTTGTTATAGCCGAACTGTCGCGGCTGCGCGGTGGGGGAGCTGCCCTGCTTGGTCAGGCCGGGGGTCCCGGAGAAGAGCGGGTCGCCCCAGCGGATGATCGGCTCCCATTCGTAACCGGCCGGGACGCGCAGGCGGTCCACGGTGTCGGCGGCCGGGGCGATCGCGCCGAAGGTGAGGTTCGAGTTGCCGGCCTCTGCAGCGGCCGCGGGCTGCTCGGGCAGGGTGGCGGCGGCAGCGATGCTCAGCGCGAAGGCACCACCGAGGGCGGTACGCCGCGAGAGCGCGGCACTGGCGACATCGCGGAAAGACTCCACGGTGCTCTGGTTGGGAATCGGCTTGGCACAGGCGTCACCGCAGCGCAGGTGGCAGGTGACCGCGCTCCGGCCACCGTGGGTGCGACCCAGCATCGGCAGGGAACGGCGCACATCGGAAATCGTCATGGATGGCTCCTGGGGGACGTGCCGCCGTCAGGCGCGCCGGCGGTCGTCGTCCAACCTAGGACCGGGGTGCGGACCCCCATACGAACTGCGGGTGACCGACGGGGAACGGTAGGGGAACGATTGCCCCCACCCCGATTCGGTGCCCCCGGTATGCCGTGCCCCCGGTATGCCGTCACCCGCGCCCCGGTCATTCCGGGCGCGGGCGACGCGGCATACCTGGGCTCAGATGTCCCGGAAGGTCTCCACCTTGGCGCCCAGGGCGTTAAGACGCTCGGCCAGATCCTCATACCCGCGGTGGATGACATAGACATTGCGCAGCACCGAGGTGCCCGGGGCGGCGAGCATCGCCAGCAGGACCACGACACCGGGGCGCAGCGCCGGCGGGCAGCCGACCTCCGCGGCCCGCCACTTCGGGGTGGGGCCGGTGATCATCACCCGGTGCGGGTCGAGTAGTTGGACCTGCGCGCCGACTTTGGTCAGCTCGGTCAGATAGATCGCCCGGTTGTCGTAGACCCAGTCGTGGATCATCGTCGTGCCCTCCGCCTTGGCGGCGATGAGCGCGAAGAAGGGCAGGTTGTCGATGTTCAGCCCGGGGAAGGGCATCGGGTGGATCTTATCCTGCGGCGCCTTGAGCGGGCCGGGGATCGTGGTCAGGTCCACCAGGCGGGTATGCCCGTTCGCCGACTTGTACTCCGGGGTCAGCTCGTAGCGCATCCCCATCGTCTCCAGGGTGGCCAGCTCGATCTCGAGGAACTCGATCGGCACCCGCTGGATGGTGATCGAGGAGTCGGTGACCACCGCGGCAGCCAGCAGGCTCATCGCCTCGATCGGGTCCTCCGAGGGCTGGTACTCCACATCCATATCGATGTGCTCGACGCCCCGGATGCGCAGCGTGGTGGTGCCGATGCCGTCGATCTCCACCCCGAGACGCTGCAGGAAGAAGCACAGGTCCTGGACCATGTAGTTGGACGAGGCATTGCGGATCTCGGTGACGCCCGGGTGGCGCGCCGCGGCCATCAGCACATTCTCGGTGACCGTGTCGCCGCGCTCGGTGAGGATGATCGGCTTGGCCGGGTCAACCTGCTCGCGCACGGTTGCCGCATAGAAGCCGAGCGTGGCGCGCACATCGAGACCGAAGTGCCGCAACGCGATGAGGTGCGGCTCGACGGTGCGGGTGCCCAGGTCGCAGCCACCGGCATACGGGAGCTGAAACTCGGGGAACTCGTGCAGCAGCGGCCCGAGGAACATGATCACCGTGCGGGTACGCCGCGCGGCGTCGATGTCGATGGCGTCCAGGTCCAACGTGGCCGGGGGGACGACCTCGAGGTCGCTGGTGCCGGGCAGCCAGCGGGTCTTCACGCCGATCGAGTTGAGGACCTCGATGATCCGGTTGACCTCTTCGATGCGCGCCAGGCTGCGCAGCGTGGTGCGGCCCTTGTTGAGCATCGCGGCACAGAGCAGCGCCACGGCGGCGTTCTTGGAGGTCTTGACCTCGATCGAGCCGGACAGCGGACGCCCACCCTCCACCCGCAGGTGCTGCGCCTGCGAATGACCGAGCGAGACGAACTCGCTGTCGAGGGCCTCGCCGATGCGGGCGAGCATCTCCAGGGAGAGGTTCTGCCCGCCCTGCTCGATGCGCGCCACCGCGCTCTGTGAGGTGCCGAGGGAGTCCGCCAGATCGGTCTGCGTCATGCCCTTATGACGCCGCGCGTCCCGAATAAGATTGCCGATTCGCGCCAGATAAGTGTCGGACATAGGACCGATATTAACTCATATTTGAGATAGAAGCAGCTCCGGCGGGCAGGATCCGGCGGCCGAGCACCCGTTCCGAGTAGCCCTCCCGGTCCAGCAGCGGGATGATCCCGCCATTCCAGAACTGGAAGCCGGCCCCGGTGATCATGGCCAGGTCGATATCCATCGGCGCCTGGACCACGCCCTCGTCCAGCATGAACCCGACCTCCTCGGTGATCGCCGAGAGCACGCGGTCGTGAACCTGCTCGGCGGTCAGCTCGGTGGGAGACTCTGCCGGGATCTGCAGGGCCGGGTCGTATGCCGCCTTGCCCGCCTCGACCAGCTTGACCAGGCTCGGGGAGACATAGAAGCGCTCGCCAAAGGCCCGGTTCAGGGTCTGGGTGTTGTGCAGGGCGATGGCCGGGCCGACCAGTCCGAGCAGGACGTATGGCGGCATGGGCGCGAGCCCGGCGACGCCCTGGTCGGCCACCACGGTCGGGGTGCCCTCGTCGACGATCCGGCTGTACTCGCCCATGAACCGGCCGAGGATGCGGTTGACGATGAAGCTGGCGCTGTCCTTGGCCAGGATCGTGGTCTTCTTCAGCGACTTGCCCACGGCGAAGGCGGTGGCCACGGTCGCGTCGTCGGTTTGTTCGCCGCGGATGACCTCCAGCAGCGGCATCACGGCGACCGGGTTGAAGAAGTGCAGGCCGACCACGCGCTCGGGGTGGGCCAGCTCGGCCGCCATCTCGGTGATGGAGAGCGAGGAGGTATTAGTCGCCAGGATGCACTCGGGAGAGACCACCGCCTCCAACTCCGCGAAGACCTGCTTCTTGACCGACATCTCCTCAAACACGGCCTCGATCACCAGGTCGGCGTCCACCATCCCGGCCTTGTCGGTGGATCCGGTGATCAGCGCGGTGAAGCGGTTGACCGCATCCGCGCTCATCCGCCCCTTGGCCGCGCGCTCGGCGAGCTGACCACGGACATACTCCAGGCCCTTGTCCACCCGCGCCTGGTCCAGGTCGGTCATCACGACCGGCACCTCGAGGCGCTGGGCGAGCAGCAGCGCGAGCTGGCTGGCCATCAGGCCAGCGCCGACGACACCGACCTTGGTCACCGGGCGCGCGAGGCTCTTGTCGGGGGCGCCGGCGGGGCGCTTGGCGCGCTTCTGCACCAGGTCGAAGGCGTAGAGACCGGCGCGCAGCTCGCCGCCCATGAGCAGGTCAGCGAGAGCCTCGTCCTCGGCGGCGAAGGCGGTGGTCCGGTCGGCGGTGCGCGCGGCGCGCATGAGTTCCAGCGCCCGGTATGGCGCGGGCGACTTGCCCCCGGTCTTCACATCGACCAGGGCCTTGGCCATGTCCAGCGGGGCGTTCCACGCCTGCTCGTCGGTGTTGACCTCGGGACGCTCGACGCTGATCTCGCCGGTGACCACACCGGCGGCCCAGGTCAGCGACTCTTCCAGGAAGTCGGCCGGCTCAAAGATGACGTCCGCCATACCGAGCTTGTATGCCGCGGGCCCGGTGAGCATCTTGTTGGTGTTGAGCGGGTTCTCGATGATGACCTGCAGCGCCTTCTGGGTGCCGATCAGGCGGGGCAGCAGGTAGCAACCGCCCCAGCCGGGCACCAGGCCGAGGAAGCACTCGGGCAGGGCGATCGCCGGGACGCTCGCCGAGATGGTCCGGTAGTCACAGGCCAGGGCGATCTCCACCCCGCCACCCATGGCCGCGCCATTGACGAAGCCGAAGGTGGGCACGGGCAGGTCCATGATCGCGGCGAAGGCGGCGTGCCCCGCCTGCGCGATCGCCTTGGCGTCCTCGCGGCGGGTGACATGGGGGACGCCGGTCAGGTCCGCGCCGACGGCGAAGATGAACGGCTTGCCGGTGATCCCGACCGCGGCGATCTCGCCGGCCTCGGCGCGCGAGCGCAGGGTGGAGAGGACCTCCTGGAGACCGGCGAGGGTGCCCGGGCCGAAGGTGTTGGGCTTGGTGTGGTCGTGCCCATTGTCCAGGGTGATCAGCGCCAGCACCCCGGCGCCGCCCGGCAAGGTGACATCCTGCACCAGCGACTGGGTGACCACTTCATTCTCGAATGCCGTTGTGGCCGTAGTCGTTTCGGTCATGGCTCAGGCGTCCTTACCGTAGTCGGCGTGGTGGGGGTTCTCGAAGATCACGGCGCCGCCCATGCCGATGCCGATGCACATCGCGGTCATGCCGTAGCGGACCTCGGGGCGCTGCTCGAACTGCCGCGCCAGCTGGGTCATCAGCCGCACGCCGCTGGAGGCAAGCGGGTGGCCCAGGGCGATGGCCCCGCCATAGGGGTTGACCCGCGGGTCGTCGTCGGCGATGCCGAAGTGGTCGAGGAAGGCCAGCACCTGTACCGCGAAGGCCTCGTTGAGCTCAAAGAGCCCGATGTCCTCGATGCTCAGGCCGGCCTTGGCCAGCGCCTTCTCCGCCGCGGGGACCGGACCGATGCCCATGACCTCGGGCTCCACGCCGACGAAGGCGTACTCGACCAAACGCATCCGGATCGGCAGACCGAGGTCCTTAGCGGTCTGCTCCTCGGCGATCAAGCAGGCGGTCGCCCCGTCGTTGAGCCCCGCGGCATTGCCCGCGGTGACATTGCCATGCGGGCGGAAGGGGGTCTTCAGGCCGGCCAGGCTCTCCATCGTGGTGCCCGGGCGCGGCGGCTCGTCCGCGACGGCAAGGCCATATCCCTTAGTGGCGCTGCGGGTGGCCACGGCCACCAGGTCGGGCTGGATGTCCCCGGCCTCGTATGCCGCGGCCAGCTTGGTCTGGGAGGCGACGGCGTAGGCGTCGCAACGCTCCTTGGTCAGCTGCGGGAAGCGGTCGTGCAGGTTCTCGGCGGTCTTGCCCATGACCAGCGCGGAGGGGTCGACAAGCTTCTCGGAGACGATGCGCGGGTTGGGGTCAACGCCCTCGCCCATCGGGTGGCGGCCCATGTGCTCCACCCCGCCGGCGATGGCGATGTCGATGGCACCGAACGAAATCTGCCCGGCGGTGGAGGCCACCGCGGTCATCGCACCGGCGCACATCCGGTCGATCGAATAACCCGGAGTGCTCTTAGGCAGCCCGGACAGAAGCGCGGCCATCCGGCCCAGGGTCAGGCCCTGATCGCCGATCTGGGTGGTCGCCGCGATGGCAACCTCTTCCACCCGCTCCGGGGGCAACTCGGGGTGACGTCGTAGCAACTCGCGGATGCACTTGATGACCAGGTCATCGGCGCGGGTCTCGGCATAGAGGCCTTTGTCACCGGACTTGCCGAAGGGCGTCCGGACGCCGTCGACGAAGACGACTTCACGCGCGCTGCGGGGCATGACTGCTCCTTGGATCGGATGGGCAGGGCCGCTCTCGCCGGTCCTGTGATGCGACCACTCTAACTAAGCGAGCGCTTAGCGTGCAGCGCGGTGGAGGAGTGAGTCGGCTCACGGTCCCCGCAGTGGCCGCTCAGTGGGCGGTGCGGAAGGCCGTCTCCAGCATCGGGGCGACGATCTGCTGCTGCCAGCGGCGCACGCCGTGGGCGGCGAGGGCGTCGGCGAAGGCGTCCGACTCCGGCGCGCCGGCGGGGGGACTCCAGACGACCCGGCGCAGCGGCTCGGGCGAGCACAGGTTCTCCACCGGTATGTCGTGTTCGTCCGCGAACTCGGTGAGCGCGGCCCGGGTGAGGCTGAGCCGCTCGGCAGCGACCGGGTTCTTGTCCGCCCAAGCGCGCGGCGGCGGCGGACCCTCGCCGGGCAGGCTCGCCGGCGGCAATTCCGGATCGGGCAGCGCATCGGCCCGGGCGAGCGCGGCCAGCCACTGCCGCCGGTAGCGGTCCACGGTGCGATTGCCCGTGGGCAGGGTGCCCGGGGCGGTCACCGCATGCTGGGCAATCAGCACGATCTGCGCATCGGCCAGCAGTCGGCCGGGGGCGATATCGCGGTCGCGGGCAAGCCGGTCGCGCTCCCACCACAGCTCCCGGACATAGGCGATCCCACGGCCGCCGCGCACCTTGTGCATCCCGGACGTGCGCCGCCAGGGGTCCACGCGCACCGCCGGCGCCCAGTTGAGCAGGGCGTCGAATTCCTCACGGGCCCAATGGGATTTGCCCTGACGGGCCAGGTCCACGCCCATCAGGTTGCGGATCTCGCCGAGCACTTCGACGTCGAGGGCGGCATACCGCAGCCAGGGCGTGGGCAGGGGACGCTGGGACCAGTCGGCCGCGGAATGCTCCTTGGCGAGCACCAGCCCCAGGTAGTGCTCGACGACGGCCGCCAAGCCGACCCGGGGCAGGCCGAGCAGTCGGGCGGCGAGTTCGGTGTCGAAAAGTTGCCGGGGACGCAAGCCCACCTCGGCCAAACAGGCCAGATCCTGGGTGGCCGCGTGCAGGATCCACTCGGCGCCGCCGATGGCCTCGGCCAGCGGGCTCAGGTCGGGCAGCGCGATCGGGTCGATGAGCCAGGTCCCCGAGCCCTCGCGGCGCAACTGAACCAGGTAGGCACGCTGGCCATACCGGAAACCGGAGGCACGCTCGGCGTCGATGGCGACCGGGCCGCTGCCGTCGGCGACCGCCTGGGCGGCCTCGGCCAGGCCGCGCTCGCTCATTACGACGTCGGGCAGGCCCTCGGCCGGGGTGTCCAGGGGGATGCCGGGAGATAGGGATTCGGTCATCGGGTCAATGCCGCCGTCCCGGCAGCGCGACGACCCCTTCCGGCAGCGGCGGCAGCCCGGCGACCTGGCAGAGCACATCGCACCAGGCCGCCAGCGAGCGACCACCGTCGTCCGGGGCCGGCGTCCACGAGGCGCGGATCTCCACCTCTACCGTCGCCGGGCGATCGGCCATCGCCCCGAAGCTGTCGGAGATGACCCGGGTGACCGTGCCCGCCTCGGAACTCACATCCAGCCCATGCGCGCTCAGCGCCTCGGCCAGCCACGACCAGGCGACCTCACTGAGCAGCGGGTCGCTGCCGAACTCGGCCTCCAGCTCGGCGCGGGCGAAGGTGACCGCGCGCCACGCCCCGCCCCAGGCCTCCGGGCACGCCGGGTCGTGCAGCAAGACGAAGCGTCCACTGGCCAGATCCTCGGTGCCGCTGGGGTCGAGGACGACCTCGGCGGTGAGGGCCGCGGCATACGGGGCGATCCGGGTGGGCGCGGGCACCTCGGTGAGCCGCACCTCCGGTCGCACACTCGCGGTGCGCAGATCGAGCAAGGCGGCCTCGAAATGCTCGGGCGCGCTTTCGCTCACGTTCCGGCTGGACACCCCGGCAGCGTATGCCCGTCCCCCCGCCCGACCCCGGCATTTGCGGGCGCGCCGCGGGCCGGGAAGTGTGCTCGTTACAGTGGCCGCGTGCTGAGCCTGCTCGCCCTGGCGTCCTCGATGGTCTGGGGGAGTTCCGACTTCGTCGCCGGCGTCAAGTCCAAGGATCGGCCCGCCCCGGCTGTCGTCGGCTGGTCGCAGGCGATCGGTCTGCTGGTGATCTCGGTGGTCGTGCTTTTGTCCTCCCCCCATTTCGCCGACGGCCCGTGGCCGGTATGGGCGATGGCCGCGGGCTTGGGTGGCGCCTGGGGGTTGGTCTGCTTCTATACCGCGCTGAGCACCGGGACCATGGGGGTGGTCGCCCCGATCGCCTCGCTGGGCGTGGTGGTGCCACTAACCCTCGGCGTGTTGGCCGGGGAGACTCCGGGGTGGCTCACCTGGTGCGGGATTGTCCTGGCCATCCTCGGGGTGTTGCTGGCCTCGGGTCCGGAGTTTGGTGGCGGGGTCGTCGCCCGCCGGCCGGTCTTGCTTGCCTGCGCCGCCGGAGTGGGGTTCGGCATCGCGCTCTACTCCCTGGATCGCGGTGGCGAGTATTCGGTGGTCAACACCCTGTGGGGGATGCGCCTGACCTCGGTCACCTGCTTCGCCCTCGCCGCGCTGGTCCTGCGCCGCACCGGCGGGGTGACCCGCGCGGACCTGCCGGCCCTCACCTTCGTCGGGGTTGCCGACCTCGCCGCCAATGGCATGTTCGCGTATGCCTCCGCTCACGGCTATGTCAGCGTGGCCAGCGTCCTTGGCTCGCTCTATCCGGTGGTCACCGCGGTGCTCGCGTATGCGGTGCTCAAGGAGCGACTGCGTCCGATCCAGCTCGGGGGTGCGGTGGCCACGGTGGCGGGCGTCGCCCTGATCGCGGCGGGTGGCTGAGCCTCGCCGCCGGCGGTTGAGCCGGGTGGGGCCTCGTTAGGCTTCGGTGGTGACCTCAAGTCCTGCCGCGACCGATTCTCCGCGCGCCACTGTCCATCCGGACGCCCCCCTGGTGCGGGCGGCGCGGGGGCAGAGCGTGCCGCATACCCCGGTGTGGTTCATGCGCCAGGCGGGGCGCTCGCTGCCGGAGTACCGCACGGTGCGCGCGGGCGTCGGCATGCTGGAGAGCTGCCGCCGGCCCGATCTGGTCACCGAGATCACCCTGCAGCCGGTGCGCCGCCATGGTGTCGACGCGGCAATCTTCTTCTCCGACATCGTGGTCCCGGTGGCGGCCGCGGGTCTGGACATCGACATCGTCCCGGGCACCGGGCCCGTGGTGGCCGAGCCCATCCGCACCTGGGCGGACCTGGACCGGGTCCCCGAGCTGCATCCCGATCAGATCTCGGATATCGCGCAATCGGTCCGCCTGTTAGTGGCCGAGCTGGGCCCGGTGCCGCTGATCGGGTTTGCTGGCGCGCCGTTCACCCTGGCCAGCTATCTCGTCGAGGGCGGGCCGAGCAAGAACCATGTGACGACCAAGGCGCTGATGCACGGCGACCCGGAACTGTGGAATGCGTTGTGCGCCAGGCTCGCCCAGATCTCGGCGACCTTCCTGCAAGTGCAGGTCGAGGCCGGCGCCGCCGTGGTGCAACTCTTCGACTCCTGGGCCGGTGCGCTCTCGTTGGCCGACTACCGCAGGTATGTCGCACCCCACTCCGCCAATGTGCTGGCGCGGATCGGCGAACTCGGCGTACCCCGGATCCACTTCGGGGTGGGCACCGGGGAACTGCTCGCCGCGATGGGCGAGGCCGGTGCCGATGTCGTCGGGGTGGACTACCGGGTGGGCTTGCCCGACGCAATTGACCGCCTCGGCGGGCGGTATGCCGTGCAAGGCAGCCTCGACCCCGCTCTGCTCTTCGCGCCCTGGGAGCCGCTCGAGGCGGCGGTGCGCCGCATCCTTGCCGAAGGTGCCGCCGCCCCGGGGCACATCTTCAACCTGGGGCACGGCGTGTTGCCGGAGACCGACCCGGACGTACTGACCCGGGTGGTCGAGCTGGTCCACGAGGTCTCCGCCGCCTGAGCGGGTAGCCGGCGGGCCGGCGCCGTCCGGTTTAGCTGCCGGCCTCGGGATCGCCGCTCGCGGTGCCGTTGCCGGTATGAGTGCTGCTGCCGCTCGGAACGGTGCTGCCGGTAGTCGTGGTGCCGCCGGTGGGAGTAGCAGCGACGGGCTTGCGCCGGGTGACGACGGCCGGGCGAGCGCCGCGGCCGGCGCGGCGGCGGCGCCACATACGCCATACCGGCCACAGGACCAGGGCCGCGACCAGCGCAAAGGGCAGCAGCGCGCCGAGCACCGTCATCAGGGCGACCACGGAAGCGACGAAGGCGTTCCAGCCGGACTTGAGTCCGCCGAGGAAGCCGGTCGCCGGATTGTCCAGTTCATCGATCAGGTCGGGAGCCGTGGCCAGGGTGACGCTGATCGGGGAGCGATCGGTCTGGCGATCGAGTTGCTGCAGGCGCGCCTCGACGCTCTCCAACTCGGCCTGCCGCGTGGACAGTTCGCGTTCCAGGCGGACGAGCTGATCGATGTCGTCGGTGGAGTCGATGAGCTTGTCGATCCGGGCCACCGAGCGTTTCATGGACGCCACCCGGGCCTGCACATCGACATATTCGGCGGTGACATTCTCGGTCTCGGTGCTGCGGTCGAGGACCTTACCGAGCTTCTGCAGGGCGTCGAGCGTGCCGTCAAGCCGATCGCTGGGCACGGAGATGGTTAGCGTCGCATAGGTGCTCGGGTTGATTCCCTCCGCGCCAGTGCGAGCCCCATAACTTCCGATGTTCTCGCTGAGGACGAATCCCTCGTTGGCGGAGTTCGCGGCACGGACGGCCGCGGTGGCCTTGCCGATGTCGTCGACCTGCAAGGAAATGCTGCCCCGGCGAGCGAGCTTCTGCTGCGCGGTCTCGACCGTCGTATTGGCGCTTCCCGAATCCGCGGGCGCCGCCGAACCGCCCGCGGCGGTAGCGGACGCGGAGGGTGCTGAGCGGCCGGCGTAATCCGGGGCACTCATCGACGAGACCGAGTCGCTGCGGCCCGAGTCAGAACTGATCCCGCTGCAACCGGCGATGAGCGTGCCGGTCAGGGCGAGGCCGAGGAGGGCGCTGGTGCGTCGGGCTCGGGGTGCGGTCATGGCGCTGCCTTTCCGGGTGAACTGATGCCGGATTGGACGCCGTCGGCCCGGGTCTGGTTCCCCAGATCTCGGCCCGACACCCGTCTCCCGGGATGGGGGCCGATGGGCCGCGGGGGGACGGCATACGGTGGCTGGGTGCGCATCGTCGTGGTCGGGGCCGGTATGGCGGGTCTGTCCGCCGCCTGGGAGTTGCTCGCGCAGGGGGTGCCGGGTGCGGCGATCACCGTGCTTGAGGCGAGCGAGCGGCCCGGTGGCAAACTGCGTCAGGCCGAGGTCGCCGGTCATGCCGTCGATGTCGGTGCCGAGTCGATGCTCGCCCGCCGTCCGGAGGCCGTGGACTTGCTCGCCGAGATCGGCGCGGCGGATCAGCTGGTGACCCCGGCGACCACGGCGGCGCGGCTCCTTTCTCGCGGCCGGCTGCATCCGATGCCGCCCGGTTCGCTGATGGGGGTGCCCCGCCGGGCAGCGGATGCTGCCGGGATCCTCGATGCGGCCGAAGTGGCACGGCTGGCCGAGTGCCGGGTGCCCGAAGTCACCGAGGACACCACTGTTGGTGCGTATGTCGCTGCGGCAGTAGGGGAGGCCGTGGTCGACCGGCTGGTCGAACCGCTACTCGGCGGGGTCTATGCCGGGGATGCCCGCCGCCTGTCCCTGGCGGCAACGGTGCCGCAGCTCTACGCCAAAGCCGTTGCCGGAGAACGGCTGCTGAGTGACGTTCCACCGGCCGAAGCACCGGTCGCCCCACCAGCCGGCCCGGTGTTCGCCGGCATCGCCGGGGGAGTGGGGCGATTCCCGGCCCTACTCGCGCACGTCCTGACCGCCCGCGGGGTCAGCGTGCATGCGGAGACCACGGTCCGCGCCATCCAACCGGGTTCCGGGTCGACCTGGGAGTTGACCACCGGCCCGACGATCGCGCAGCGCACCTGGGCCGCGGACGGGCTCATCGTGGCGGTCCCCCCGCCGGCGGCGCGGCGCCTGAGATCGGAAGAGCGTCGGGTAGGGAAAGA